>OGYI01000675.1_pt1 | contig 40844 bp, 29 predicted proteins | sample 1576521 | NCBI WGS metagenome assembly OGYI01 (sample SAMEA3541484, study PRJEB24748) | human gut metagenome | biome: human gut; feature: human-associated habitat; material: faeces | place: China | collected 2012
TAATTATGGAAAATTTAGTTCTTTATATTCATGGAAAAGGTGGAAATTCATTAGAAGCAGAGCATTAAATTTTTTTGCTTTTTGAAATGGAGTTTCATATACTTCCTTATTGTAGTAATACTGCCAATTGTAAGTCATTATTACATATATAAATTTTAATACAATGTGAAAAAGGAAAAAATATTCATATTATAAAAAAAGCAAAAAAGCTCTTAGATCTACTGGTAAGCATCCAGTTAAACAACTATCTAAGAAGCTTTCTTAAACTAACATTTATATTATTTACTTAAATTTATTTTTTATTCATTTGGCTATAAATTTATAGCCTTTTTTCTTTATAGATATACATTTATATTAATACGTTTTAGCAATAAAATTATAATGTAGTAAAAAATAATGTATAGAAACTATTAATTATAGCTATAATTATGTAAAAATGGTATAATTGTAATAAAAAATAATTTATGAGGATATATAGAAATGATAACAGTAAGGAAGGTTAAATTAATAGTTAATAGTGAAGAAGCTGAAGAGATAAATAGAACATATAAGTTTATTAGAGATAGTATATATGCTCAGTATCAAGGGCTAAATAGATGTATGGGTTACTTATTATCAGGTTACTATGCAAATGGTATGGATATAAAAAGTGATGGATTTAAAAATCATATGAAAACTATCAAAAATAGTTTAAATATATTTGATGATATAAATTTTGGTATAGGTATAGATAGTAAATCTGCTATAACTCAAAAAGTAAAAAAAGATTTTTCCACTTCTTTAAAAAATGGATTAGCAAAAGGGGAAAGAGGAGCTACCAATTATAAAAGAAATTTCCCTTTAATGACTAGAGGAAGAGATGTTAAAATATCATATTTAGAAAACACAAATACTTTTGTTATTAAATGGGTTAATAAAATAGAATTTAAAGTAATATTAGGACAAAAAGATAATATAGAATTAAGTCATACATTACACAATATAATTAATGAAGAATACAAGCTAGGACAATGTACCTTTGAATTTGATAAAAATAATAAATTATTATTGGCTTTAAATATAAATATTCCAGATAATCTCATTTCAAAGAACAAAGAAATAATACCAGGAAGGGTGTTGGGGGGTGATTTAGGAGTAAAAGTTCCAGCAATGATATGTCTAAATGATAATACATTTATTAAAAAATCAATTGGTTCATATAATGAATTTTTTAAAGTTAGAAGTCAGTTTAAAGCAAGGAGAGAAAGACTTTATAAGCAGTTAGAGAGTTCTAATGGAGGAAAAGGAAGAAAACATAAATTAAAAGCTACAATGCAGTTTAGAGATAAAGAAAAGAATTTTGCTAGAACATATAATCATTTTTTATCAAAGAATATTATAGAATTTGCCAAAAAATATAAATGTGAAACAATTAATTTAGAAGAACTTAATAAAAAAGGTTTTGATAATAATTTACTAGGAAAATGGGGATATTATCAATTACAAAGTATGATTGAATATAAGGCAGAGCGAGTTGGAATAAAAGTAAAGTATGTTGATCCAGCATTTACATCACAAACATGTAGTAAATGTGGTTATGTTGATGAAGAAAATAGAATAACACAGGATAAATTTGAATGCCAAAAGTGTGGCTTTACTCTTAATGCAGATCATAATGCAGCAATAAATATTGCACGTAAGTAAACATTGATAAAACTAATCTTTATTTACAAATTCAAAATAATGTAATATAATTGTATTGATGTTATATATAAATATATAGCAGTTACGGTAACTTAAAGTGCCGAAGGCTGAGGAGATGGATTAAATATATAAGGTTTTGACCAACTATATACCATCATCACTCGGTAAGGGTTAATCTTAACAATGTGTGACCGTTAGGCGTTCCAAAATTGAATAATTATATTAGTTTATTGTCTATCATAGATAGTGTAAAAACACAGGTGGTAGACAAAATAAGTAATATAAGTACATGGTAGCTATTTTATAATTAAAGTTGGTAATTAGTATTGATAAAATTTATTATAAAATAAGATGTAGACAGAAACTACTATATCAAACTAGATATATAGTGGCTTTAAAGTTAACGGGGTTTAATGGCGCTATAATGGAATGTTAATGGTAGTTTTAATATATCTTCTTTTGAGAATAATAAGGTTAATAGCGCTATAATGGAATGTTAATTCTATGCCTTCTCTAATTAAATCTGAATTATATACCGGGTTAATAGCGCTATAATGGAATGTTAATATTGGTTGATGAAAAAGGAATTTCATATATAGAAGCGGTTTAATAGCGCTATAATGGAATGTTAATTTCATGAAAGGAACTGATTCTTTAATTTTTTTCTTCGGTTTAATAGCGCAATAATGGAATGTTAATTCTTAGGTGTGAGCCCTTTAAGTTGAACTTCTTGGCGGGTTAATAGCGCAATAATGGAATGTTAATAAATTATAATTTGTTATCTTATCAAAAAATATTATAGGGTTAATAGCGCAATAATGGAATGTTAATTACACCATGACTTATGCCTTACACTTACAATTAATAGTTTAATAGCGCTATAATGGAATGTTAATTGTGTACTGTTCCCTTCTAATTTTGTTTATATAATAGGTTTAATAGCGCCATAATGGAATGTTAATTGTGTATCTATAACTTTTAACTTTAGATATTAATAGTTTAATAGCGCCATAATGGAATGTTAATTATACTTTTGCATTTCCATATACCTCTGTATCATCAGGTTTAATAGCACTATGATGTTATTTAAATTAATGAAATTGTTATACTGTAAATTATAAAAATATTATATATAGGATGAGAATTATAATAATTATTGAATAAATATAAAAATAGAAAAGATTAAACGATTCTTAGGAATCACTTAATGTTTTCTATTTTTTTGATTTAAATGTTTAATAATGGATATAATTTTATTATTAATGAGACTATTAACTTAAGACGTAGTAGCAATAAATAATAAGAGTTTTATTTAAAATAGTATAAGTTATAGGAAATAAAACTCCCATTATTTAAGTAGTATTAAACTAAAATTTATCAGTTTAACCTTGATATAATAAGAGATATAGGGATTATATGAATTTAAAATATTAATTTAATTAAATAATAATTATCAGACTGCTGACACTTTGTCAACAGTCTGAAAAATTCAGCTTATGCTGAATTTTTGAAAATATATTATTAGAAACTCCTAAAGGAGTTTCTAATAAAGGAGTTTCAACCTAAACTTGTCACTTATTACTTGTAACTTGTTACTAATTTAATCTTTCAATCATAACTAAAAACTACTATCTAAAAACTACTAACTAGTTAAAAGTTACTCTATTAAAATTCTATTGCTATTATTTTGTGTTAATTCTTTTTTAGGCAACTCGATATTTAAAACACCATTATCAAAATTTGCTTTAATAGCTTCTTTATTAACATTGTTAATGTAAAATCCTCTAGAAACTGAACCATAGCTTCTTTCACGCCTAATATAATTATCTTTATTTTCTTCATGTTCATTATTTCTTGTAGCTGAAATAGTTAAATAGTTATTGTTGTAATTAATGTTTATATCTTCTTTGTTTATTCCTGGTAATTCAGCATGAACAACGTATTCTTCAGGAGTTTCTTTTATATCAGTCTTAAAATTTCCACAAGACTTAAAGTCTGCTAACATATCATCATTAAAGAAATCATTGAACATGTCATTAATGCTTAATCCTTTGCTATTTTCTCCATTATTAAATTTAAAAGGTACTAAACCTAACATACAAAGACCTCCTTTATAAGTAAAATTCTAAATTTTAATTTAGTTAATTGAACTTACTCTTACAAATGAATGTGAGTAGTGAGTTTCATTTAATTAATAAATTTTGTGAAAGTTCAAAAGTTGTTTTTGTTAAGCTTAATTGAATTTTCTTTTTTATTGGAAGCTCTTTAATTACTTCCCTTATCTCTTTGTACAAGTATATTGTAAGATTAAAGTAAGATAAGGTCAAATTAGTATAAGTGAGAATAGATTAGTATAAGTGAGAAAATTTGAGTTATGGTTTTGGTGAAAATTAATTTTAAATAAGTTTAATTAGTTTTGGAGGAGTAAGATGTGATTTGAGGATTATGGGAAAATAATTTTAAAATTATAAGGAATTAAAGTTATATAAGAGTAAAGTAATTTAATATATATAGTTATAAGAAAGCATTATTATGTATTTAATAATAAGATGCTCTTAAATAAAAAATTAAATTTAAGGTAAAATTTTTTAGGAGGTTTAGAAAGTGGCTTTAATAAAATGTCCTGAGTGTAATAAAGAAATATCAGACAAGGTTAAGGCATGTCCTTATTGTGGATATCCCTTTGAACAACAAGAGGAAGCACAAAAGGTTGAAATTTCATCAGTAAATATTAAGATGAAAAAAGAAAATAAGAAAAAGATAATCATTTTAGTAATTATAATTTGTTGTGTAATAGTTGTTGGTTTTATAGGGTTTAAAGTTTATAAAAATGAACAGGCAAAAAAAGAAGCTGCAAGATATGAAATTGAAGTTGAAAATTATATTGATAATATAAATAAAATGAAGGTTCAAATGATAATTACAGGATCAGAAGCTGAAGGCTTAATGAATAAAACATCTATGGTTTGGAGTAATGCCATTTTTAAAAAGAGTGATAGCGAAACAGATAAATATACTATGGTTAATGGAGAATTTGTAGATGATTTCAATGATGCATTAAGTAATTTATTTTTAGATAGTGAAACTTTAGATACAATTTCTTCAATTAAAGATGGACAGGTTAAGGTTGCAAATATAATAAAGGATTTAAAAAATCCGCCAAAGGAATATGAAAAGGTATATGATACAATTACAGATTTATCTACAGCATTTATTTCAGTAACTGATTTTGCAATTAATCCTAAGGGGAATTTGCAAACATTTAATAAAAATGTACAAGAAAAGATAGACAAGTTTATGGATTTATATAATACATTAGATGCACAAATACCTAATTGATGCTTTAGGGGATTATTGAGTTATATTTTATTAATAATTTATTTTAAAAAATTATAAGAGTTAATTAAATTTAAAAAATTTAAGTTAGGGAAATAATTATGGAAAATTTAGTTCTTTATATTCATAGAAAAGGTGGAAATTCATTAGAAGCAGAGCATTATAAAAACTTATTTTCTTATTATGATGTTAAGGGCTTAGATTATAAATCAAATACTCCGTGGGATTTTATTGAGGAAGTCAATCACATAATAAATAAGATTGTGGAACAATATGGAAATATTATAATTGTTGCAAATAGTATAGGGGCTTATTTTGCAATGAATGCATTATCAAAAATGAAAATTAAAAAAGCTTTTTTTATTTCTCCAATTGTAGATATGGAAAAGGTTATTTTGAATATGATGACATTAGCAAATGTTTCAGAGCAGTTATTAAAAGAAAAGCAAACAATTAATACAAGTTTTGGTGAAACTTTATCATGGAATTATCTTAATTATGTTAGAAATCATCCAATTAAGTGGAATATTCCAACAGAAATTTTATATGGGGAAAATGATTATTTAACATCATTAGAAACAATAAGTGATTTTGCAAAGAATAATAATGCAGGACTTACTGTTATGAAAAATGGTGAGCATTGGTTTCATACAAAGGAGGAAATGGATTTTTTGGATCAATGGATTAAAAGTAAATTGGATTAGTTTTAAGGAATAAATGGTTTTGAAGAGGAGTGGAATTAAATGGAAGTGTTTAATTAACAATGAGACACTAAGTAGATTTGTGTTTTTTAGATATCCTCGTTTTTCACAAATCTATCATAAAAAAATAAGCATAGATATATATCACTAAAGTGATTTTCATCTATGCTTATATTGTACAAATCTATCTACTGTCCCGTTTGTATTTTCATAAGATTATTAATTGATTTGCATTTGTAATAATTTCATCAATCTTATCAATATTAGTAATTTCTTTGTTTTTTATTCTTATGATGTTTCTCTTTTCATAATTAGTAGTTGTCTATTTATTTGCCATTTTATCACTCATCTCTTGACTACTAATAACAGGAATAAATTCAAAATCGGTAACATCATTCCAGTTGGAAGCTCATTCATACAACAATTCTTCATTCTGTGCTTCATTAATTTGATAACAGGTATTCCCATCTTCTGAAACCCAGCTATTAACATAGCTTACACCTTCGGGCATCATCCTGCCTTTTTCTCTGAATCTCTTATAAACTGCCTCTTTATTTTTATATTTTTCTATTATCATGTATAGAATAATGATTACCTCCTTAATTTTAAATTTGTAAATCTAATAAAATATGAGTTTTGTTTATTCTTTATAATATCATAAAAGTAGAGCTAATGAATAAATTTTACATTTATATATTAACCCTATTTTTTATCATACTTTGTCTACAGTTTGAAATGGAGGAGGGATGTATCCTCCATTTCAACATATTACAATAATTGAAATAGTGAAATAATATTTTTTGGTATCTTTTTAGGGTTTTAAAAACATCATTATGAAATTTAGCTTTAATAGTTTCTTTATTAACATTGTTAATGTAAAATTCCTTAAAAACTAAACCATAACTTCTTTCAGGCTTAATATAATTATCATTTTTTTCTTTATTTTTATTGCTTATTGTAGCAGAAATAGTTAATAAAGATAATATGGAGCACTTAAATAAATTAGTTAAAAAATAAAGTTATAACAACAAAGAATATTTTATAATAAGCACTTACTTAAATGTAGGTGCTTTTAATATATATTTTAAATATTAAAAAAATAATTACTAATAATAACTTATATGTAATTAAAATAGTTAAATGGAATAATAAACTGCAGAAATATAAACAATATTCGACATGGAAATTATACATAATAACGTATAATTAGAATTAAATAAAAATATAAATAAAATAACTAAAGTTATAATATATGATTAAAAATTAAAATCATCAATAAGGGGTAAAAGTATGTTTAATATATTTAAGGAGAGTAAAAATAAAAGTTTATGGAAATTTTCCGTTATTCCTGGAATAGAAGAATCAACTTTTAATAAAGTTTTAGAAAGATTTTATGATTTAGGTATATCAGGACTTGTTAGAGAAAATATTCAAAATTCATTAGATGGAAAAATACCTGGAGAAACTGAACCAGTAATAGTTACAATAAAAACAGGAAAAGTAAATAAAAATGATATACCAGGATTAGATAATATAAAAGAAAGAATAGAGTGTCTTGTAGGTCATAATAGTTATACTAAAGAAACTATAGAACATATGCAAAATAAAATGAATCAAGATGAAGTTGATTATATATCTTTTGAGGATTATAACACAAAAGGATTAAGAGGGGCTAAAAATGGACAAAGCTATAGACCAGAAGATACATGGGGAATTTATGCATATAACAAAGGTGTTCATTCAGAGGAAGAGGATAGTACTTTAGAAAAATCTAGAGGTGGATCACATGGAATAGGAAAAATAGCTTCTAATGCAGCCTCAGAGTTACATATGATGTATTTTGCAAATTGTGATGATGAAGGAGATAAGCATTTAGGGGGAACAGTACAGTTAATTGAGCATAAGTATAAAGATAAATATTATCGTTCTACAGGATATTTTACTGACATAAAGAAAATTGAAAATAATGAGGAAAGATTTTATCCTTATGAAAATACTTTTAGTGAAATATTTAAAAAAGATACTAGAGGTTTAAAAATAATAATACCATTTTTAAGAGAACAATTTAATAATGAAGTAGATATTATAAAGAGTATATGCGATAGTTTTTTCATTGCAATACTTGAAAATAAATTAGAAGTTATAGTAAATGATAAAAATATAAATAGTAAAACTATTAAAAAGTATATAGAAAATAAAAAGTATTACAATCAAGATATATCAGAAATGAAAGAGGAATTTACTCCATTATATTTAAGCACGTATACTAAGAAAAAACCTATGCAAGTTACAATAGAAGATACAAAAGAAAAATACAAGTTCAATTTATATTTTAATTATGATGAGTCTATTCCAAAAGGTCGTGTAGCTATAATTAGAACTATAGGTATGAAAATTGAAGATAAAAAGGTTAAGGGAAATGTAAACAAGCCTTTTAATGCAGTCTTAATACCAGATTCAACTAAAGAAGATGCATTTTTAAAATCTCTTGAAAATGAATCACATACACAACTTTCTTTTGAGCATATAAAAGATCAAAATCTACAAAAAAATGCTAAGAGATTTATAAATAATATATCTAAAGTAATGGCAAAAATCATTGAAGATGAAATTAAAAAGAGTAATCCTACAGATGGGATGATGAATACTGAAGATGTATTATATTATGTAGAAAATCAATTTAAGCAAGAATTATCTAATTGTCTTGGAACAGTGAAGTTAAGTAATGGAGATAAAGAAAAAACTATTGTAAAGGTTGAACAGGATATTCCAGAAAGGAAGGATCCTAAAGATAAAAAGAAGAAAAAGAAGAAACCTTTAAAAAAGATAAAAAATAAACGAATAAATGATGAAAGTGATACTGAGCAAGAAGTAAATGAAGTAAGTCCAGAAAAGTTAACAACTTATAGTACACATCCTGATAGGGTAGATAGATTAATTATAAGAGATAAAGAATATGTAAAATTTGATTTTACAGATACTCATGAAATGAAAAAAGTAAAACTTTGTGACATTACATTATCAGTTGTTGATGGAATGGGTGTAGAGTATAGTAATGAATTTAATATGAAAGATAATTATGAATATGTAATAGATAAAGCTACAGGACATAAATGTAAAATAGAAAATAATTTAATTAAAGATGTAAAAGTAGTTAAAGGTAATGTACAAATAGAATTAAAGCTAAAGGAAAATTATAATAAGGCTTTAAAGTTTATGTACTACGTGGAGGTGTAATATGATTTACAAGAAAGATGCGAATTTTCCATATCCTATATTAACAAATACATCAAATAGTTATGATAATTGTAGTTTTATATTAGATATTGATTTAGAAGAAAATACTAATGAGTATATATTTGAAATAAAATATGATATTACTTCTTCATTTATCCAGGGATTACTTAAAAATGGACAAGCAACCTTAATATTAATTATTAAGTCTAAAGATAATAAATTTTTTAATATTGAATATGGGCAAAAAAGTAAGAGTATTCCAAAGTCAAGAATATCATTGAGTAATAAAACTACAATTCAATTATTTATACAATCAAATGAAAAAATTAACTTTAAAAATAATCATGATTTGGATCATTTTTATGATGAATTTAAAGATGAAATTTATGTGCCTAAAAACTCAATATTAGGTTTTTCTAATAGTGTAATATTTGATGGAAGTAGCAATAAACCTTTAGAGTTATTTGAGAAAAAGGTTAATCCAAACTTAAAGTCAGATGTAAAAATTGAACTTGGTAGTGAAACGATTATTATAAATTATAAAAATGAATCTTTACAATTTACAGATCTACCACAAAGCAGTACATTTAATAATCCTTATGTATATATGGGATTACAAAAAGCTTTATATAGATTTATTGTAAATAATAGTGAGGATCATGAAAGTGTTGATTTAGAGGAAATGGAACCACCAAATGATGGGTTAGATTTTAAATTATATAATCTTATGAGAAAGAAAAAGATTAGTGAATTAAATATAGAAAATATTGATGAAGTTATTTATTCTATATCAGATAAGATGTTAGAAAAATATACAGCTGCAGTAAGGAGGTTATATTCTAATGGAAATTAGGCTTTTAAAGAATGGATATAAGAAAAGTGAACGGTTTTATAATGACTTTTTAGAAGATCAAATAAGAAGTAATGATGATTATTTTAGTGGAGATGTAGTTTATATAGACGAAGTACCTGATTTTCCAATTTATATGGGAAGAGGTAGTGAAAGTGAGAAAAAGGAACTATTTATTGAAGCTGTAAATGTAATATCTAAATATTACTTAAAAACTGATAGAGATGTACACTTTGAAGGTGGATTTTGGTATTCACTATTTACTGTTTATAAGAGAGATTATTTACTTGAGAAATATCCGGAAATAAAGGATAGTTTAAGTAAATTTAATAATATAGTACTAAAGGATTTTGGATGGGAAAATTATATTTATAAGTGTGTACTAGCAGCACAGTATGTAAATGATAATGTGGAAGATTCAGAGGAGCGATTAAGATATTATAATCTTATTTTTGATAATCTTGATTTGTATAATTATATTATTAAATCTGAGGTTTTTAGAAATGAAAAGTTCTTATTAAATATTTTAGATATTATTGATGAATGGGATTTGTCTAAGGTAATGAAAGCTAAGATAAAGGATAGACCTGATCTTGGTAAGGATGAGCGTGTTGGCAGAAGGGTTATATTTGAATTTAATAAGAGTTATCCTGTAGTTTTATCTCCTATGCTTGATAAGGAAAGTTTGAAGGAGCCGTTTTTAGAGTATCTTAGTTATTATTATGATATAAATGAGATAAGAAAAAAATTATAAAAATTTTAAATTGTACTAAAGGAGATATAAGGTATGGAAAAACAATTAGAATTAGCAAAAGAAGCAGTAAGTTTAATAAAGGAATTTAGAAGATTAGCAACTATAATAGGAGATAATATTTTTAAGAGTGTAAAGTCTAATAAAGATGGAAGTAAAATAATTATTAATCATGCATATGAAGGAAGATTAGTATATAACTTAAATGAAATTCATAATGCTTTAGAGGATGAGATGGAAGGTTTTGCTCCTTGTGGTGGTGGACTTGATGAAGCGGTAGATTTAGCAGTAGATGAATTTGAATGTGAATATAGAAATAAAGACAAAAAGGAATTTATGAAGTATGTTGGTAAGGTTTATTATATGAAGTTTAGATGTGAAGAGATATATGAGAGATTAAAAGAGATAGAAGAAGAAGTCTCAGAAATAATGTAAAACTTTTAAAATAAGTTAATAGTTAAATAGGGAGATTAATGGGAATAAAGAAAATGCAGGGAGTAGCTGCACATATAGAGTATATAAAGAAAGATCATGATAATGTTGATTTTATAAACTGTAAGTTTTGGAAAAATGAAATTTGCTATAACACTCTTTCTACAAAATATGGAGAAGCCTGTTATACAAAAAGAGGATGTATGTATTCTATACCTTTACCACCAGGTAGTAAAAAGAAAGTAAAAATAGAAGATAAGCATAAGGGTGAAAAATTATATACTCCAACTATTACTTATACTTATAAGGTTAGTGATATAAAAAGAGATTATTTTAATAAAGATATTACAACTATAGTAAAGGTTGAGCATAGGCCTTATAAGGTAGAGTTCAAATATAACTCTAAGGGTGATAAGCATTTATTAGTAATATATTATAAAGCTAATGGAAAAACTCATGCAATTAATTGTGATTTAGATTTAAGTAAAGTTATACGAATATCAGGAAATGAAGTAATATTTACAGTTAAAATTGATGATATAGTAAGTAGTATGAGAAATATTAAGGAAGAGAGAATTGCAGATTTTATTAAAAGTGAAAATAAATCTAACATAATAAGAAAAGCTATTGTAAGTGATAATAAAGATGTAATAAATAAAATAGACTCTTTAATCAAATTTACTGCTTATGTAATTATTAAAGGATTTATGGAGATATATTAAAAATTATAAGACGAAAGAGTAATGATTTAATAGTATAAACTTTATTGTTAAAACAGTAGATTAAATGGAACTTAAATATATTTATTTGCAAATGAATGGTAGAGAGTTGGAGTTAGATAAGTATGAGTTTGGAGAAATTAAAACTAGAGAAAAATAAAATTATTGATTTACAAAATGATTATTTTAATAGATTAATAAATGAAATTATATTATTTGAAAAAAAATAACTGAGTATAAATCAAAATTAGATGAATCACAAAATATTATAAATCAGTTAACTTTAGAGCTTAAGTTAAAAGAACAAGAAATAGTGGATAATAAAAGAGAAATTCAAGAGTTAAGAATGGAATTAACTAAAACAGAAGATGAATTCTATAATTTAAGAGCAACTAATACTTACAATAAAATAGAACTGCTTAATGATTTAAAAGAAGCTTTTGCAGAAGAGAATGATGGTGAAACAGAGGATATATTAGATGAATTATTAGAAGAAATAAATGATATTGAAAATGAAATTTCTTATGAGGATATGATGTTTATAATATATCTTTGTTACATATATGATAAGTTACAATTGATATTAAGTAAAAGCACTATGGCAAATAGTTATTATTCAAGCAATAGACAAGAATCAAAGTTACTTAAGATTGTATCTCAAGAAGAACATATAAAAATATATAATAGTATAGAAGAATGTACTCAAAATTACATTAAAAAAGAAACAGACTTGTTTAAAAAATTAAACATAAAACTAAAGGAAAGAATAGTTGGAATACTTTACGATATATCTTACAAGTGTTTTGAGAATGTCTATAATGAAAATAATATTGAAAGAAATGATACTGTAGTAAAAATTAAATGTTGGGTAAGAGATAAAGAAAATTTAACTTGGAGATTAGTTAGTGCAACATATAGCGACAAACAAAGAAAAATATATATGCCTAAAAATATGATTGATATTTTAAATTTAAGTCAGCAGGAAAGTATACTAATAAATGAAAGCTTTGAAAAAATAAAAAATATATTTTTAAATGAAGAATCATCTAAATTAAAGAAACTTATGAGGACTACTAGTGAGAAGAAAGAGAGAGAAATATTTAGTGATATTGTTAATTTAAATATTTCAGAAGAAACATTAGATTTAAATAAGGCTTATACTTTATTATTAATAAGTATTTTCTATCGTAGACATGAAAATTTATTATCTAATTCAGAATATTTGAGAAATTTAATCCAGACAGATGATATTGAAAGTAAATTAATATATGTATTAAAAGAAGAAATTACACTTAAACCTGGAGGGGCTATATCTTTACCTGTAAGATTATTTATGGATAAATATAAAGAAAAAATTAAATGTATAGATAAGGATGTTAAAAATAAAGTAATAGAATTAGCAAAAAGTATTTTTTATAAGGAATGTAATAATGTTTTAGGCTATGAAAATTTAATTAATGTATGCTATTATGATAACTCTGCTCTTAAGATTGATACAAGATATGTTAAGGTGTTTAATGGGTATGAATATAAATATGTACTTTGTAATAGTCACGTATGTTTTAAATGTAATAGTATTTATATAAAACAAAAAACAATTAGAAAAATAGAAGGAAAGCTAGATGGATTTCAAATAATAGTTAATCCAGAAATAACTAAGAAAAATAATGTTAATAAAAAAGATAATTTAAAAGAAACAGCCATAACTTTATATAACACAATTATAAATGAATATAGAATGAACAATATTATGAAAGCGTTAAGAACATATAACAATATTATTGAAAATAAGGAAATTATAAAATATTATAATAAAAATCAAAGAATAACATTACTTTTTATAGGATATTTAATAAAAGGTAATACTTATGGTTTTACTGAAATATTAGAAGCTGGTGATATTGGAATGAGTGCTGATACTATTTTATATAGAAGATTGTATAATGGGACAGGCTTTAAGTCTTATTTAAATGAATATAAAAATTCAATAGCATTTATTGATCCATATGTAAGAGAGAAAATCCTTTATAATATTAAAGAATTAAATAATGATAAAGAAGATGAGCTTAAGTTGTTGAGACTTAATCAAAATGAACTAGATAGTAATAAACTTAATCCAGAGTCAGATATAAAAAAGATGGGGTATAGTACTTCATTAACAAGAGAAGAAAGATGGAATATATTAAAAAATAAAGCTGTTCCTAAATTAGGAAAAGCAAAAGTTATAGGGCATATAAGTTTTTTAGTTAAGATGAATAAAGGTAGAAAAATTATGGCAAATGCGGTTAATGAATGGGTATATGATTTAGAGCGATTAGAAAGATTATAATTAATTAGCTTTAAAATAAATTTATTAACTATATAAATGGATGATCAATATTGTAATGAATATAATGATTTTCTTATTATAATAATATAAATCTAAATAATTATGTTTTTATGCTATAATAAATATACTAGATTCATACTTAGAAGGGAGTATAACAATGGAATACAGTGCGGCAATGACATCAAGACCCTATTTATATAAAGAGACAAAAATAGTTGCATCATTACTAGCTAATGGAACTGATATAACTGCTATAAAGAAAATATCAGTAGAAGAAAATATTTTTCAATTAGAAAAAGAATACAGAAGAATAGAAATAGCTCAAGCAATTACAAGTAGATTAAAAAATATAGATCTATTAACAATAGATAAAATAGCAAATGGAAGTACAGAAATATCAAAGCTTTTAGTAGTTTATATAATTATGAAGCATAATAGACTTTTTTTTGAATTTATAAATGAGGTATACAGAGAAAAAATAATACTTAGAGAATCAACTATTAAAGATAAAGACTTTAATATTTTCTTTAATAGAAAAAGAGAAGAAAGTGAAAAAGTAAATGGATGGAGTGAATATACATTTAAAAAGCTAAAAAACGTCTTTACTATAATATTAGTTGATAGTGGTATGGGGGTTAAGAAGAACGGAGAAATAGAAATAAAAGTACCACTTATTGATAAAGAAATTAGCAATCATTTGATTGCAATTGGAGATAAAGTGTACATTAATGCAATGGAAGGAATAGCATAATATGAAAAATATTTATGAAAGATTAGATGAAATATTACCTACTATTTCAGCACCACATTTTAGAGAAAATAAGGGATTAGGTAATGAAGTAGGATTTTATATATTTGATTATAGTCCAAAGGATGAAATGATAGTAAGAGAAAGAATTCCTTTTATTAAATCAAAGGCACAATCTTCATATAATATTAATATAGTAGAAATTGACTTATATGAAGCAATAATTGAAATTTTAGAGTCGAAAGGATATTTAAAAAAGAACTTCGCAATGGAAGAGAAAAAGGGTAGTGAATTTGTAATGAATGCTACTAAAAAAGCTTTAAGATTAACTCTTTCAAATGATTTATTAGTTAAATATATAGTTGAAAAATCAGAAGGATGCGATATTGTGTTTTTAACAGGGGTAGGTAAGGCTTGGCCTTTAGTTAGATCACATACAATATTAAATAATCTTCATAAAGAAATTGAGGATATGCCATTAGTTATGTTTTTCCCAGGAAGTTATGATGGTGGAACATTAATGTTATTTGAAGAATTTAAAGATGATAATTATTATAGGGCATTTCCATTGGTGGATAAATATTAAGGGGGAAAATGATATGAAATATGAAATTAAAGAAATGTTCTACAAGCCAATTGAAAGAGATATTAAAGGTGTTATCAAAGTAGGGCAAAGTGATGAAGAAAATGTAAAACAAGAGTTAGAAGAATATGTTGTAACTGAGCAATTAAGAGAGCACATTGATGTGTTCTTTGAATCATATAAAAAAGGAATAACAAGTCACACAGATAAAATGGGGGTATGGATATCAGGGTTCTTTGGCTCAGGTAAATCACATTTATTAAAAATATTATCTTATCTTTTAGATAATAAAGAAATTGAAGGCAAAAAGGCTATTAATTACTTTAATGATAAAAAGTTAGATAGTTTTACTATTGCCAATATGAAAAAAGCTGGAGATATTACTTCAGATGTAATACTTTTTAATATAGATTCAAAATCAGAAGATGATAGCAAAGCAAGTAAAGAAGCTATTGTTAATGTATTTAATAAAGTATTTAATGAAATGCAAGGATTTAGTCCATCAATGCCATGGCTTGCAGAATTAGAAAGAACATTATCAAAGAATGGACAGTATGATGCTTTTAAAGCTGCTTTTGAAGAAGCATCAGGAAGAACATGGGAAGATGGTAGAGAAGATTTCTATTATGAAGAGGATGCAATAATAGAAGCATTAGCATCTTCAAGTAAAATGAGTGGAGAAGCAGCTAGAAATTGGTATAACAAAGCAGAAGAAAATTACACTATCAGTATTGAATCTTTTGCAAAGAAGGTACAAGAGTACATAGAAAGTAAAGGAAAAAATCATCATGTAGTATTCTTAGTAGATGAAATAGGGCAATATATTGGAGAGAATACTAAGTTAATGCTTAACTTACAAACAGTAGTTGAAGATTTAGGAACATACTGTGGTGGTAAGTGTTGGGTTATTGTTACTTCACAAGAAGGATTAGATGAGTTTACTAAGGTTAAAGGAAATGACTTTTCAAAGATTCAAGGGAGATTTAATACAAGATTAAGCTTATCATCTGCTAATGTTGATGAAGTAATTAAAGAGCGTATTTTAAGAAAAAAACCAGAAGCAGAAGAACATTTAAGAATACTTTATACTCAAAAAGAATCTATAATAAAGAATTTATTAACATTTACTGATACAGCTGAAATGAAGCTATATTGTGATGAAAAAGACTTTGCTGATGTATATCCATTTGTTCCTTATCAATTTAATTTACTACAAAAAACTTTTAATGGGATAAGGGAGCATGGAGCATCAGGTAAACATTTATCAAAAGGTGAAAGAAGTTTACTTGGAGCATTCCAAGAAGTTGGTAAAGAGTATATGAATAAAGAAAGTGGAGTGTTAGTACCATTTTCAACATTCTATAACACAATTAAAACATTCTTAGATTCAAGTATTAGTTCAGTAGTTATTCAAGCTAGTAAAAATAATAATTTAAATGAATTTGATGTGGAAGTATTAAAGCTATTATTCTTGATAAAATATGTTAAAGAAATTAAAGGTAACTTAGAAAATTTAACAACTTTATTAGTATCTAATATTGATGAAGAAAAATTAGAATTAAAGAAAAATCTTCAAAAGTCGTTAGATAAATTAATAAAAGAAACTTTAGTTCAAAAAAATGGAGATGAGTATATATTCCTTACTAATGATGAACAAGATGTTAATAAGGAAATAAAGAATATACATATAGATCCAGCAGATATAACTTTAAAAATAGGTGAAATTGTTTTTGAGGATATCTATGAAGATAAAAAGTTTAAATATTCAAGAGAGTATAATTTTCCATTTAATAAAATAATAGATGGTAGAGGTCCACAAACTTATGATATTGGCATTAGAATAATAACTCCATATTATGATTTAGTATTAGGTTCTTCTGAAAATGAATTAAAGATGCTTTCTTCAAGAGAGTATAGAGATGTAGTAATTAATATATCTAATGATTCAAGATATATTGAAGAAATAGAATATGTACTGCAAATAGATTCATATTTAAGATTGAAAAGTGGAGTAAAAACAACACAATCTATAGAAGATATTAAAACTAAAAAAAGTCGTGAAAAAGAAGAAAGATTAGCTAGAGCTACTAGATTAATATGTGAAGCAATATCTGAAGCTGATATTTATATTAATGGAACTATTTATGATATTAAAGCTAAAGAGTGTAAAGCTAAAATTAATGCTGCATTAAATAATTTAGTTGATATAAGATATAATAAATTATCTTATATAACAAACTTTTTAAGTAATCCAAAGGATTTATATGATATCTTTAATCAAAATACTATGCAAATGACTTTAGTTGATAAAGGAGATAACAATAAGTATGCGTTAGATGAAATAGATAATCATATTACAAATAATACAGCAAGAAATCTTCAAATTACAATGAAGAGTATATTACAAAAGTTCTCACAAGCACCATTTGGATGGAAAGAGTTAGATATTCAAGGGTTAGTATTAAGACTATTTAAGAGTCAAGAAATAAGAGTTATACAAGGTGGAGAATCAATAGCTCCAGAAGATAAGGGAGTAATTGATTTAATTACTAAGAGAGAATACTCAGAAAGAGTAACTTTAAAGAAAAGAGAAAGAGTTAAAGATAAGTATGTCAAAGTATTAAAGGATTTAAGTACAGATATATTTGATTTCTCTGCTATGCCTAAGGATGAAGATAATATGATGAAAATCTTTAAAGGTTACTGTAGTACTGAAATTACTAAAATTGATGGAATGTTAAGTCATTATGGAACTATTAGTAAGTATCCAGGAAAAGATGTATTAGTTGAAGGTAAAGAAGTATTTGAAGAGATTCTTAATGAAAATGATACTATAGCATTTTTTGAATTAGTTTCAAAAAGAGAAGATGATTTATTAGACTATGATGATAATGTACAAGATATTAAAGGATTCTTTGATCCAAAAGGTAATCAAAAGAAACATTTTGATGATGCATGGGATAAGATAAGAAACTTTGAAGAAAATGACATATTTATTACTGAAGAAGAAACAGTTAAAATAATTGATGATATCAAGTCAATTGTGAAGTCTAAAGAACCATATAAAAAGATTCAAAACTTGCCTGTATTAATTAGCAAGTATAATGATAAAATAGTAGAATTATTAGAAAAGAAGGCTGAACCAGTAAAGGATCAAATAGAAACAGCTAAGATTCACGTTTTAGATGAATTAAATAAGTATAGTTTTGCAAGTGAATATAATAATGAAATTATTCAAAGCTTTGATCAAATATATAATAAAGTTGAATCTGTAAATAGTTTTGCACAACTTGCAGCAATTACTAGTTCTATTGATCCTTTAAGAGTTAAATTAATTACTAAGATTTTAAATAGACAAAAAGAAGAAGAGGCTAAAAAAGAAATAGCTAATAAGCCTAATAATGAAGTAGAATATGTTGGATCAACTGCAACTAGAGGAACTATGGAAGTAAATGATCCGTCAGTTAAGGTAAAGAGAATAAAAAATAAGAGCGTTAGTATAAATTCTCTTTTATTAGGTTCAAAAGAAATTAAAAATGAAGATGATATTGAAGATGTATTAAATTCATTGAGACAAAAGCTTAAGAGCCAATTAGAAGAAGATACTATAATAACATTAATATAAAATAAGGGGAGGAGTAATCCTCCCTATATTTAAATGGAGGAAATAATGGATAAGAATAAAATTAAATCCTATGCAGTATGGGCAAGAAGAGCCATGATTGAAGCTGTTAAGGATAGAGCTTTTAAAGTTGGTATAGAAGAAAATAAAATACATGATATTGAAAGATTACAAGGTGGATTTAAAGTTGTTGGAAGAGAAGAAATATTTAATATTCCTTCAACTCATAGAGACACCTTAGTAAAGCTTATAAATGAAAAAGGTTATGAGCAAGTAATAGAAGAAGTAGCTTACACTTGGTTTAATAGATTTATGGGATTAAGATTTATGGAGGTTAATGAGTATCTTCCAACTGGGGTAAGAATCCTTTCTTCAGAAGATGAAGGTAAGATAGAACCAGATGTATTAACTAATATTAATGATATTGAAGATGAGCTTGATTTAAACCTTGATTATGTATATGAGTTACAAGATAGAGGAACAGAACAAGCTAGAGAAGAACTTTATAAATATATTTTAATTAAACAATGTAATGAATTAGGTAATATAATTCCTCAAATGTTTGAAAAAATTCAAGACTATACAGAGTTATTACTTCCAGATAATTTACTTCAAGAAGGTTCAGTAATAAGAAAAATGGTTACTGATATTGATGAAGAGGATTGGAAAGAAGAAGTTGAAATAATAGGATGGATGTATCAATACTATATTTCGGAAAAGAAAGATGAAGTTTTTGCTGCATTAAAGAAGAATGTAAAAATAACAAAAGAAAACATTCCAGCAGCAACACAATTATTTACTCCAAAGTGGATAGTTAAGTATATGGTTGAAAACTCATTAGGTAGACTTTGGCTTGAAGGTCATCCAAATGAAGAGTTACAAAAAGAGTGGAAATATTACTTAGAAGAAGCAGAGCAAGAACCTGAAGTAGAAGAAGAATTAAAGAAAATAAGAGAAGAACATGCAAAACTTACTCCAGAAGATATTAAAGTATTAGATCCGTGTATGGGATCAGGACATATATTAGTTTATGCTTTTGATGTATTATATCAAATATACAAAGAAGCAGGGTATGGAGAAAGAGAAATACCAAGAAAGATACTACAAAATAATATTTATGGATTAGACATAGATGATAGAGCGGCACAGTTAGCATCATTTGCTTTAATAATGAAAGCAAGAGGATATAATAGAAGATTATTTAGAGAGATAGAAAGAGAAGAACTTGAATTAAATCTTTGTTCAATACAAGAAAGCAATGGGATAAGTAAGGAAGCAATAGATTATTTTGCAAATGGAGATCAAGAGCTAAAAGAAGATATAGAGTATTTAGTTGATGTATTTAACGATGCTAAAGAATATGGATCTATATTAGAAATAGAAACAATTAATTTTGAAAGAATAAAATTAAGATTAGCTGAAGTTGAAGAAGATCAAAATTTAATGTTTGGTGATTATAGAAAAATAATTATAGAGATATTACCACAAATTATTAAGCTAGCTAATATAATTAGTAGTAAGTATGATGTTTGTGTAACTAATCCACCCTATATGGGAAGAAAGGGAATGGGAGCAAATTTAGTAAAGTATATAGATAATAAATATGAAAATAGTAAAAATGATCTGTTTGCTGTATTTATTGAAAAAACAAGGGAATATACCAAGAAAGATGGTTTAATAGGAACTATAAATCAGCACTCATGGATGTTTCTAACTTCATTTATTGAGTTAAGAAAAGAATTGATTAGTAATAATAGTTTAATAAGCTTATTGCATTTAGGAGCTAGAACTTTTGAAGAAATAGGTGGTGAAGTTGTTCAATCAACCTCTTATATTATAAGAAATAGTAAAGTTGATAAATTTACAAGTAAATGTCTAAGATTAATAAAATATAACTCGTCAATTGAAAAAGAACAGCAATATTTATTAAGTAAAGAAAATTATAGAAATACTTATCAAATAAATTTAAAAAAACTTTCAAAAATTGAGGGAATGCCAATTTGTTATTGGGCTAATAATAATTTATTAGATAAATTTAGTGATGAAAAGGCTCTAAATTCTATAGCAAATATTAGATCAGGAATTAGTACAGGAGATAATGATAGGTTCTATAGATTATGGTATGAGTGTTTAGTAGAAAAAATATCTTTTTCAAGCAAAACTACTCCTTTTAATAGTAATTTTAAATGGTTTCCAATAATACGAGGAGGTGAAGCTAGAAAATGGTATGGCAATAGAGATAATGTAATAAATTTATATAATAAATGTAGTGAGATTCAAAATAGTGGTAATAATTTTAGATTAAGAACTCCCGAATATTATAATAAAGTAGGAATAACATGGTCTAGAATATCAAGTTCGAATGTGGCATTTAGATTAAAGGATAGCACTGTGAATTTTGGTGAAAATAGTCCTTGTATGTTTGTAGATATTGATAGAAATTATATTTTAGCGCTATTAAATTCAAAAGTAGCTATGTATGTACTATCCCTTCTTAATCCAACATTAACATTTCAGGTAATTGATATAGCCAAGATACCGATAATAATAAATAATAAAATAGATAGAAGTAGAGTTAATTTTATTGTAGAGGAATGTATTAATATATCTAAAAAGGAATGGGATTCTTTTGAAGTATCATGGGACTTTAAAGTTCATCCATTATTAAAATATTTGAATAGAAATAAAGACTATAAAGTTAAGTCTATATTCGAAGTATGGAAAGCTGAGTGTGAAAAGTTATTTGAACAATTAAAATATAATGAAGAAGAATTAAACAAAAATTTTATAGATATCTATGGATTACAAGAAGAATTAACTGTAGAAGTTGAAGATAAAGATATTACTATTAGAAAAGCAGATAGAGAAAGAGATATTAGAAGCCTTATTTCTTATGCTGTTGGCTGTATGTTTGGTAGATATTCTATAGATACTGAAGGGTTAATTTATGCTGGAGGAGACTTTAGTGATAAGTGGAAAGTTGAAAGTGATAAGTGGCAAGTTAAAAAGCTAGAAAAAGATGAAGAAGGTAATATAATTTCTGATTCATGGGTTGATGTTACTTTTGTACCTGATGTTGACAATATTATTCCTATTACTGAAGATGAGTATTTTGAAGATGATATTGTTAGTAGATTTATTGAGTTTGTAAAAGTAGTTTATGGAGCTGATACTCTTGAAGAAAACTTAGATTTTATTGCTGAATCTTTAGGTGTTAAAGTTAATGAAACTTCAAGACAAACAATAAGAAGGTATTTCTTAAAGGAATTCTATAAAGATCATTTAAAAGTATATCAAAAAAGACCAATATACTGGATGTTTGATAGTGGTAAAAATGATGGATTTAAGGCTTTAGTTTATATGCATAGATATAATGAATCAACTGTAGCTAAGCTTAGAACTGATTATTTACATTCTCTTCAAAGAAAATATGAAGCTGAAATATTAAGATTACAAGCAGTAGCAGAATCAACTACATTATCAGCAAGGGAAAAAACTCAAGCTAAAAAGAATATAGATAAAATAAATAAGAAAATAGAAGAATGTAAATTATATGATCAAGTAGTTGCTCATGTAGCTAATGAAAGAATAAGTATTGATTTAGATGATGGAGTAAAACATAATTATGGATTATTCCAAGGAATAAAAGTTCCAACTGATTCTGGCAAGGAAGTTAAGATGGATTTATTAGCTAAGATATAATTAAATTTAAATATAAGAATATATGTAAAAGGATTGGATAGTATTTAAATAAACTATTCATTCCTTTTCAATTAAATATTTTTAAAATATATTTATAAAACTATATTAAATATATACAAAGGAGATTAAATATAATATGTTAAACTTTGATAAGTTTATAGAAAAAGATGAAATTGGAAGAATAGAAGAGTTAAAAGAATTTTGGAGATTAAAAGAAAATATACTAGTAGGTAAAATAGCACCTTTAAAGAATGAAGAACAAAAGTATAGATTTATTGAGGATATAAAAGATATTCAAGGAAATTATATTGAACATCCATTTATAGCATATAAGAATGTTTCGGCATACTGTGGTGATAGTGACAATAAAGAAAGAAATAACTTTATTAAATCTTTAAATGAAAATGAACAGGTATTATTTAAATTTATGATTAATAGAACTAGTAATGAAAAAATAGAAAGTAGTCCTATTGCAGTTGATGTATCAAATATATTTAGATTAAAAGATATAGAAGATTTAGCTAGTGAAAAGGAATCAGATTTAATTAAAGTAATTAAGGAAGCTATGATTAAAGATCCTTATATAGAGAGAGTAGTATTTCAAGAGGATTTTGAAGAGGAATTATGCAATTTAATTGAAGAGGTGGAGAATAACTTAAAAGAATATAAGTTAAAAATAAATGATAAAAGTAATGAGCTAGTTACAATAGAAAATGATATTTTAGAAAAATCAAAATTAGAAGAAGAATTAACAAATAAAATATCAAATAAACAAGATAAATTAGATAATATAAATAAGGCATTAAGCCATTTAGGATTTATTGAAAATACCTATGAATCACAGATAGATACTAATAATTTTAAATGTGATTTAGAGAGAAAGGATCATATTGAGTATATAAAGAAATATTTGGGAGTAAATTATCAAAAAAACTTATACTATTCAGAAGAAATACTTGAACAATTTTATGGGGCATTGTGTACAAATCAACTTTTGATTTTGAGTGGTTCACCAGGTACTGGTAAGACAAGCTTAGTAGAGGGATTTTCAGAAGCTATTGGTTCAAACTTGAAAGTTATAGCAGTTCAGCCCAATTGGACAGATAATCAAGATTTATTAGGATTTTATAACCCAATAGAAAAAACTTATGTATCAACACCTTTTTTAGATGCTGTTATTGAAGCGCAAGAAAATTCTGAAAAACTTTATATAATTTGTTTAGATGAAATGAATTTAGCACAAGTAGAGTTTTATTTCTCAGAATTCTTAAGTAAATTACAGTCGGTAGAAAGAACTATAGAATTATATAGTGACTATATTTATAAACAAACTAAAAATGAATTAATTAATAAAATTTGTGATCTAACAGGTATAGATTTAAATAAAAATGACTTAGATTCAAGTGATAAATTAAATAAAATTAATATAAAAGATAAAGAATACTTCTATAAATTAAAATGGCAATGGAATTTTATAAATAGATATCCTGCTAAAATAAAAATACCTAAAAATATTAGATTTGTCGGAACTATTAATAAGGATGAGACTACTAAAGATTTAAGTCCGAAAGTTATTGATAGAAGTTATATTATGGAAATAGCATCTTATGACAAAGAAATAGAAAAAGATATGAAAATGTTTAAAAAGAAATATGAAGATACATATTCGCAAAGATTATTTTTAAAGGCTGATAATTTCCAATTTATAAAACAAGATATACCAGATGAAATAAATAAAAGATTGATTAAAATTGAAGAATGTTTATATGATATTGGAGTACCTTTAAATAATAGATTTTATGATCAAGTAAGGGAATATATTGGAGCTAATATATATGAAAAATCTAACATATTAGATAACATAGTTTCAACTAAAATACTTCCTAAGATAAATATTAATTTATCAGATGATGAAAATGATAAATTATATAGATTTATAAGTTTAATTAATGACTTGCCAATATCTAGAGATAAGTTTAGAAGTATGATAGAGTTTTGGAATACCTACAAAATATTATCATTTTGGAGGTAATATATTATGAAGATTAAAGCTTTTATGATAAATGTAGAATATATAGCAAAAGAGGATAATCAATTATTACCTAAAGAATTAATACAACAAAGAGATACAAGTATACTGGAAATATTAAATATAAATTTTTTAGATGAAAGAGATTATGAAGAAGGAACTATATTGGGAGACGAGATAAGAGAGGGTTGGGTAATAAATACCCACTATAGAGGAAAAGGCAAATATTCTAAAAAATTATTTTATCAAATTGCTTTTAGATTAGAATTGGATGAAAAAGAAAAGATAGAAGATTATTTTTTAAGTGTTAGAGGGACAAGTATTAGTCAAGAATCAGATATTTTAAGGTATTCAAGTAAGTATGATTTATTTTTTGATACAACAATATTTAAAAAAGAAGGAAATGTATTTAATAAAGTCATTACAAAAGGAATAGCCAATGATTCAGCAGGAAGATTCTTTTTAGATATTAATAGTAGTAATGACAGAGGAGATTGTTTAAAAACTATTCCTATTATGGTATTACCATCATCAATTACTTATAAAGACTATATTAAAATGGTAGAAGAACTAATTATGATTAGAGAAGATATAGTTATAAATAATAATGCTAAAATTAGTTTAGGAAATAAGTGGGATATAAAAATGGAGTCCATAGAGAGGTGTATAAATAATATTGTTAATCCTATAAGATATATAAATAGTAATCCGGCAACTACTTTAAAGTCATATCCAATAAAAACTAAATATAATAAAATAAAAAAATTAAATTCAAGAACATTAATTGATAGGGCATTATATCCAAATAAAAATAAATATTTAACACAATTATATGATGAAGATGTAGATATTTATGAAAATAGGGCAATAAAGTATGCTCTATGTGCTTTAAAAAATAAAATTAATCAGTATGAGAAAAGATTTAATTATGAAATTGATGAAAATGAAAATTATATAGAGAAAATTAAAAGTGAATTTAAAGAAATAACAAAAGAATCAATATATGAAAAAAAAATTAAAATTCAAAGCAAAAAGAGTGAATATAACCAATTAATAAAAAGTATTAAAAATAATAATCTATCTATAGATGGTGGTATATTTTTGAAATTTAATGTTTTTAAAGATCAACAGTTTCAATGTATAGATTCGCCCAAGATAAGTATTAAAATATTAAATAATAATATATTTGAATTATCTATAAAATCTACATGGAATAAAAATAGAGGAAATTATGATTTAGACTTAAAATATAAAGATTATATATATAATGTTATTGGTGAGAAAGAAAAGTATTTATGTGAGTTTTATGGTAGATTATTTGATTGTACATTAAAAACTACAGATATTAATCAGATAATATTTTTAATTAAATCAATAGAAGAAAATAATGATAAAATAACTATTGAAGCAAATGCTATAAGAAAATCTAAAGATTTAGATGATCCATTTGGAGGAGAAGTTATTCCATGGAAAAATTATAGAAAATTTAATATTGAATTAACTAAAATAATATCTATAAATGGTGAAGCTACTATTTCTTATAGTGATGATGAAATAGAAAGTTTCTTAAGTAGTTATAATATTGGAATTGATGAAAGTGAAGAAGACTCATTAGGATTCTTAGAATCTATTATTGAAAAGGAAAATAAAATATATAATCTAAAACAAACATTTACAGGAAATTTAGGGTGGTCAAGGTTAGAAAATAAAATTAATAATATATTATCATTACCTATTTTTAATAATGTAAGTGATGAGATTTTACCTATAATTAAACCAACGCAGATATTTATAAATCATGCATCATATAATCAGATATATTATAATTTAATTACTTTAGAAAAAGAAATAAAATTTATCAATGAAGTTAATTCAAAAGATATCTTGATTAAATCTACTAGTGATATATATGAAATGTGGTGTTTATGGAAGATAGTAGATGTATTGGTTAGTGAATTAAGATGGTCTATTAAAAATAAAAATGAGGTTATTAAAACATTCGATTCATTTTTTTCAGAAAAAAATAAGTATAAAGAAATACCATTAATTATAAAACTACAATATCAGTTAAAAAATAGTAAAAAGTTAAATCTTGAAATTATTTATGAAGGAAGAATATATTACTCACAAAGAAAATTTAAAACTCCAGATTACCAATTTATATTCCAATATGAATATGAAAATGGAGAAAAGAGTGAAAAGAAAAGATTTTATTTAGACGCTAAATATAGAAATTATGAAAAACAAGGAAATGATGTTTTATATAAAGATATTAAAAAAGTTGCTATAGATAAATATATAAAACCATATGAAAATACAGAATTAGAGCCAATATCATCTTTTATTATGCATAGTAATGAAGGAGAAAAGTATACTAATTTTGGTGGATATATGACAAGAGAAGAGATCAATTTATATAACTATAGTAATATTCACAATTATGGAGCTTTTTCATTGACACCATCTAACAGTAATAATTTGAGAAAGTTTTTAAAAATGATAATTGAGTATCATTTGGGTTTATATAATTATTGTTGGAATTGTGGAGAAGATATAAAAATTGATAGGATTGTAAAGAAAACAAAGGGGGGAAATAATAAATATCACTATAAATGTCATAGTTGCAATGAGTTTTGGGTTAAAAATCATTGTTTCAATGATAGGGAGCATGCTTTAATAAAACATATAGATAATTATCATTATGTTAATAATGAAAAAGGTACACCATGGTTCGTAGTATGCCCAGAGTGTAAGGGAGAAGTAGATGATTATATTTGGGATATAGAATATTTCTGATTTCAGTTATATAAATAAATTAGTAATGAATAGTTTGTTAAATATAAAAATAAGATTTTTCTATTAAGTATCTATCAGTACAACAATGATATATTCATATCCATAGGTTTATTTGTTATAATAAGCCTATGGATTTTTTTATATAACAGAAGAGGTGAATACATGAACCTAAATGAAATAAAGGTTTTCTTAGAAGAAAATTTTAATAAACCAGCATTGGAAGGAAAAAACAGACATATTGTCTTTTGGTATGATAGTGAAGGTGACTTCATTGATGATATTGATAGTTTAGATTTAGAAAATGTAAAAGTATTAAAACTTACAAAAAATAATGCTTTTTATACAAAGTACTATATTGAAAAAGAAGATTTAACTTCAAACATTTTAGTTTATTCTAATATGAGTAAGCCAGATCCACAGGAAGATTATTTATATGATATTCTTTGTTACAGTCAAGAATTCTTTACAGATAGAATTACTGTAATAATGAGAGAGCTTGGGGTTACTAATGAAAGTTTAAAAGGTGTATTTAAAAAGTATAATACTTTCTTTAAAAATAAAGAAAGAATAGCTGCCTTTAAAAATTTAAATATAGAAAACTATACAGAAGAAAAAGTTAACTTAGCTATTTTAGCATCCTTAACTAAGGTTAAAACTTTAGAGCTTGAAGAAATAATTAAAGCTCTTATTATTGAATATTTAAATAATAAAACTAAGTATTATGAAGATATATGTAAATTTGGAGATATAATTGCATTATTAGAATTAGTACAAAAATATTATGGATATAGGTTTGAAGAATTTAGTATTGAAAAATTAATGGCAACATTATTAATAACAAACTTTAAAGACAGTATAAAATTCACATTACCTAGACAGTGTGATACTTATCTATCATTAAGAGAAGGTAATTGTATGGTATTCTTAAATCACTTAATGAATCATGTTAAGGATAGAGAGTACTATGATAAGATGGCACAATCTGTAGCAGAAAAATTAAGGATATACGATTTACTTAAAAATAATGATATAGATACTATTAGTGAATGTGAAACATTTGAAGAAGTTGATAATATTATATTAAATAAGATAGTTGACTTATTAAATAATGATGGAGAAGAATTTGAAAGATATCTAAAAATAATATCAAATAGAAGAACTCTACATTTCTATACTAAATATAAAGATTTATATGAAGCTGTAAGGCATGCAATTAAATTCTTAAGTAAGAAAAAAGAAGTTCAATATATTAAGAGTGCATCATCTTATGATATGTTCCAAAGTTATACTAAGGATTATTATCTATTTGATAAATATTATAGAAAATTCTATTTACATTATGATAAGTGTTTAGATAAAGAATTAATAGAAATAATTAGAGATAATATTGAAAATGTATATTCTAACTGGTATTTAGATGAGTTAGCTATAAAGTGGAATACTGCAATTAAAAATAATAACTCTGATTTGTGGGTAATAGATGGAATAAATCAACAGTATAAATTCTTTAATGATTTTATTAGATTTAAGTATGAAAATGAAAGAGTTGTAGTTATTATTTCAGATGCATTAAGATATGAGTGTGCGTCACAGCTTAATGAAAATCTAAATAATCAAAGTAAAAATAAGTGGAAGGGAATTAGTGAATTAACTTCTATGCAAGGGGTATTACCTAGCTATACTAAATTAGGAATGGCATCACTATTACCTAATAAAATTATTGAGATAAATGATAAGTATGATGTTCTTGTAGATGGAGTGAATAGTTCAGGAACTGAAAATAGAAATAAGATATTAACAGCTTATTCAGAAAAAGCAATTGCAGTAACTTATAATGATTTAAAGGCGTATAAAAGAGCTGATTATAAAGAAAAGTTTGCTGGTAAGGAAGTTATTTATGTTTATCACAATACAATAGATGCAATTGGTGATCATTCTACAACAGAGAATCAAGTATTTGATGCAGCTGAAAAAGCAATAGAAGAAATTATGAGTATAGCTAATTCGTTTATAGGAAATTTAAGTGTATCAAATATAATTATTACAGCAGATCATGGATTCTTATATAAGAGAGATAAATTAACATTAAGCGATAAGATAAATGGAGTAAAATTAGATGATGGTGAAGATGGAAGAAGATTTATACTTACTGATTCTAATGAAGAAATAGAAGGAACAAATATTATTTCAATGGATTATATATTAGGAGAAAATAGTGGTAAGAATGTAATAACTCCAAAAGGAACAATGAGATTTAAAGTACAAGGTGCAGGAAGTAATTATGTTCATGGTGGATCTATGCTTCAAGAAATTGTAGTTCCAGTTATTAAGTTTAAGCTTGATAGAAGTAAATCAACTTCAAATTTAGTTAAGAAAACGGATGTTAAGTTAACTAGTATATCAAGAAAGATAACAAATCCAATAGTGCATTTAGAATTCTTCCAAGAAGAAAAAGTTCAAGAAAAAGTATTGCCAGTAAGAATTAAATGTTATTTTGAGGATGAACAAGGTAATAGAATCTCAGATGAAAGAACCATAATTGCAGATTCTAAGTCAGATGCTCCAACAGAAAGAACTCAAAAAGAAAAGTTCATATTAAAGAGTATTAAATATGATAAGAATAAACAGTATTTCTTAGTAATACAAGATGAAGAAGATTCAAATGGTTTATATGAAAGAATACCGTATATTATAGATATTGTATTTGCAGATGAATTTGGATTCTAGTATAGAATCATTATGAGATGGGGGAATTATTATGGATGAATTAAGTTTAAAGCTAAATAGTAGTTTTGCTGGTAAAGTTGTTAGAAAAGATTTAACACAAAAATTAAAACAAGGTGCGAATGTTCCTACATATGTTTTAGAATATTTATTGGGAATGTATTGTGCAACAGATGATGAAGATGGAATAAATGAAGGTGTCCAAAGAGTAAAAAATATCTTAGCAGATAATTTTGTTAGACCAGATGAAGCTGAAAAAATAAAATCAAAAGTTAGAGAAATGAGTAGATATACAGTTATAGATAAATTAACTGTAAAGTTAAATGAAAAGAAAGATATATATACTGCTGAGTTTTCGAATTTAGGATTAAATAATGTTGAAATAAGTGCTAAATATGTTAAGGACTTTGAGAAACTTTTAGGTGGAGGAATTTGGTGTATAGTAAAGCTGCAATACTTCTATGATGAAACAGCCAAAAATGCATCACCATTTTTAATAGATCAAGTTACTCCTATTCAAATGCCTAATATGGATATGAATGAATTTATAGAAGGTAGAAAACAATTTAATAAAGAAGAGTGGATAGATGTATTAATTAGATCTATAGGAATGGAGCCAACACAATTAACTTATGAAGTAAAGTGGCATATGCTACTTAGAATGGTTCCTTTATGTGAAAATAACTATAATATGTGTGAGTTAGGACCAAGGGGAACAGGTAAATCACATTTATATAAAGAAATCTCTCCAAATTCAATATTAGTATCAGGAGGACAAACAACAGTAGCAAATTTATTCTATAATATGGGTAGAAGAACTATAGGGCTTGTTGGACTATGGGATACTGTAGCTTTTGATGAAGTTGCAGGTATTACTTTTAAAGATAAAGATGGAATACAAATAATGAAGGATTATATGGCATCAGGGTCATTTGCTAGAGGAAAAGAAGAAAAAGCTGCTTCTGCATCTATGGTTTTTGTCGGTAATATAAATCAAAGTGTTGATGTATTATTAAAGACATCACATTTATTTGAGCCATTCCCAGAGGCTATGGCTTACGATTCAGCTTTCTTTGATAGAATGCATTTTTATTTACCAGGTTGGGAAATTCCAAAGATGAGACCAGAGTTTTTCACTGATAATTATGGATTTATTACAGACTATTTAGCAGAATTTCTAAGAGAAATGAGAAAAACAACATTTGGAGATGCAACTGATAAATACTTTAGATTTGGTAATAACTTAAATCAAAGAGATGTTATTGCAGTTAGAAAAACAGTTTCAGGTTTAATTAAACTTCTTTATCCACATGGAGAATTCTCTAAAGAAGATATTGAAGAAATCTTAAGATATGCTTTAGTTGGAAGAAGAAGAGTTAAGGAGCAATTAAAGAAAATTGGAGGAATGGAGTTTTATGATGTTCATTTCTCATATATAGATAATGAAACAATGCAAGAAGAGTTTATATCAGTTCCAGAACAAGGTTCAGGATCATTAATACCAGAAGGTGCTATGAAGGCAGGTCAAATATATACAGTTGGTGTTGGCGATTCAGGAATGCTTGGTGTATATAAACTTGAAACAGAAGTTGTAAATGGTTCAGGTAAATTTGAAAAAACAGGATTAGGAAGTCATAGAGAAGCAAAGGAAAGTATTGAAACTGCCTTTAGGTATTTTAAAGCTAATAGCAAAAATGTTAGTGCATCAATTTCAACAACAAGTAAGGATTATTTAATGCATGTACAGGATGTTAATGGTGTTGGAATGACTAGTAGTCTTTCACTAGCAGCAATAATTGCTATGTGTTCTGGAGCGTTAAATAAACCAGTTCAAAGTCAATGTGCTGTCTTAGGAGCTGTGAGTATTGGAGGAACAATTAATAAGGTTGAAGATTTAGCAAGTACTCTTCAAGTATGTTTTGATGCAGGGGCTAAGAAGGTATTAATACCAATGGTTAATGCGGCTGATATAGCAACAGTTCCACCAGAGTTGTTTGCTAAGTTCCAAATTATGTTCTATAGTCATGCAGAAGATGCTGTGTTTAAGGCTTTGGGAGTACAATAAATATTAATATATAATTGTGTTCTGAAACATTTATGTATAGCTTCTTACTGTAATTGTTGTTTGAAAACTCAATTATAGCAAGAATTTATCATAAATGTTTTTTATTTTATCCAGTTATAAAATTATTAAAGTGTTTTTGCACTATTATAGATATTTCAATATATAGACAAATTGGTTAATTTTGAGATTTTAAAATTAAGATCAAAAAAAGGTGTTTTGGGGAAAAGTTTTATAGTTTTAACTAGTAAGTTCAATTAATTCTAAAGTTTAAAGTTAGTTAGATTACTTTATATTAAAAAATTAAATATATTAATACATAGAATATAATGTTTAGCGGATGTTAAAATTAAAGTGAAAATATTATTAGAAAGTTGGAGATTTATGATTAAATACGAAGTTAATAATAGCTCAATAGATGGAATATTATCATTTATAAAAAATGGAGAAATAGCAATTCCAGAAATACAAAGACCTTTTGTTTGGGATAGTTCAAAAGTAAGAGATTTAATAGATTCATTATATAAAGGCTATCCAGTAGGATATATAATAACATGGAAAAATCCTGATGTTAAATTAAAAGATGGAACATTTGCGTTAGGTAAAAAGGTTTTAATAGATGGTCAACAAAGAATAACAGCTTTAATTGCTGCAATATTAGGTCAAGAAGTTGTTGGTAGTGATTATAGAAAAAAGAGAATAAAAATAGCTTTTAATCCAAGGGAAGAAAAATTTGAGGTATCTAACCCTGCAATAGAAAAAGATTCAATATGGATTAGTGATATATCAAAAATATTTACGAATGATTTTAATACATTTTCATATATTTTTAAATATTGCTCAGAAAATAATATAAGTGATATGGAAGAACAATCGAAATTAGCTAATACTATAACTAATCTAATTGCTATAAAAAATAATAACCTTGGAATTATAGATTTATCTCATAAATTAGATATAGAAACGGTAACAGAAATATTTATTAGAATAAACTCTAAAGGGGTAGTACTATCTCAAGCAGATTTCGCTATGTCTAAAATTTCATCAAATGAAGTTTATGGAGGTAATACTATAAGAAAGACAATAGATTATTTTTGTCATTTAGCTAAAAACCCAATAGATTATGTAGCTATAAGAGAAAATGATACAGAATACTGTAATAAAGATGATTTTAATAAGATTAAATGGATAGCAAAAGAAAATGAAGATTTATATAGTCCAAGTTATACAGATGTATTGAGAGTAGCATTTACTTATAAATTTAATAGAGGTAAATTAGCAGACTTGGTGAGTTTACTTTCAGGTAGAGACTTTGAAACAAGAGAATATAAAGATGAAATTGCAGAGGAATCATTTAAGTTATTACATGAGGGTGTTTTAGATTTTGTTAATGAAACTAATTATAAAAGATTTATTATGATAATAAAATCTTCAGGAATAATAGATAGTTCATTAGTAAGATCTCAAAATGTATTAAATTTTGCTTATACCTTATATTTAACTTTAAAGGCTAAAGGGATACAGCCTAATAAAATAGAAAATTTAGTAAGAAGATGGCTTGTCTTATCAATATTAACTGGAAGATATTCAAGCTCTCCAGAATCAGCTTTTGATTATGATATTAAAAGAATAGTTGAGGCTGATGATATAGAGTTATATATAAAGCATATTGAAGATGGAGAATTATCAGATGCTTTCTGGAATAATATTTTAGTTACTAAACTTAATACATCAGTAACAAGTAGTCCGTATTTTAATGTGTATTTAATGGCTCAAATAAGAAATGGAGACAGAGGATTTTTATCATCACATATAGATGTTAAAACATTAATAGAAGGCAGAGGAGATGTACATCATATTTTCCCTAAAAAATATCTTCAAAAGAATGGACTAAATAATAGAGGGCAGTATAATCAAATTGCTAATTATGTATATATGCAATCTGAAATTAATATTAGAATAAGTGATAAATCTCCAGATAAATATTTTAACGAGTTAATTGAACAATGTAATAATGGAGAAATAAAATATGGTGGAATAAATAACATAGATGAACTTAATAATAATTTAAATGAAAACTGTATACCTAGAGAAGTATTTAATATGAATATAGATAATTATAATGAGTTTTTAGAATTAAGAAGAAGATTAATGGCAGAAAAAATTAAAGAGTATTATTACAAGTTATAATAAATTATAGATCAAGGCTAAATGTTTAAAAATAAATATTTAGTCTTTTTTTATGAATAAGTATTATATATAATCAATTAATTTAAAGTAGTACACAATATTAATATAGTGATAAAATAAGAGGAGAATACAATTTATAATGGATAAAAAGGAAATGTTATGAATACAATACAAGAAATTTCAACAGATACATTAAGCTATAAAGAAATACATCTAAATATGCCACAAAGTGATTTAGTAGACTATAGAGTATTTTCAAGATTACTAGATGATGATAAAGTAGTAGCAAGCTATAAAATGTATTGGTTATTAGGCATACTAGATGAGGTGGCATTAGGAAATACAGAAATAGAATTAAAAAAAATAATATCAAGAATGATAGTTTATTCTTGGTATCCAATACTACAATACAAATTAAATTATGGAATATTTGATAATCTTAAAAAGCCAGTAAATTATATTGCTATAAAATATAATTTACCTAATAATTATGATGAAAATAAATTATTAGACTTTATTTATTCAAATGATGATAAAGAGCTTAATAAAATGATGAAAGAACTAACATACAATGTTCCATATAGGCTATTATCACCGTTTTTTACAGACAAGCTAAAAGGGCAAAAAGATAGTATTAAAAATAAAATGATAACTGAGCTGTCATTAGAAAGTGAAAACTGCTTATATAAAATAGTGAAAGGTGATAAAGATAAGATTATTTTAAATGAGGGATGGAAAGATTATTTACAAAAGAATTATAAAGTTATTAAAGGATGGATTTATTATAAAATAGTTTGTTTCCTTCAAAAAAGAAATCCTAATGTTCCAGCAATAGCTTTCAAAATAGAAGCTCCTAAAAGCAGAAACTTAACTAGGGCAACTACTTTGTGGAAAGAAATAATTATATCTAAAAATATTAATGATATTTATACAGGAATGGATTTTACAAAAGAGAATTATGATAAATTAGGAGGATTAAGTATAGATCATTTTATTCCTTGGAGTTTTGTACTTCATGATGAGATGTGGAACTTAACACCTACTTTTAAGAATATAAATAGTTCAAAAAGCGATAACTTACCATCATATCAAGAATATATAGATAAGTTCTGTAGTGTTCAATATGAAGCTTTTTCATATTTATGTGATAAGAAAAAAGATAAAGATTTAGAGTGTTATATTGATGTTATGAGATTAGAAAATCCTTTTGAGTTTTTAAAATATAAATCAAGAGAAGAGTTTAATGATAAATTAAAACAAACAATATCTCCAATATATCAAATAGCTTTAAATCAAGGATTTGAAGTTTTAAATAAAGTTTATTGAAATAGATAAGAGATTAATATAGTTATAATGAATTTAATAAGAGAAAAAGAAAATACTGAAGAACGTGATAGATTTAATAAATGTATAGGTTTTAAAAAGGCTTATTAAGAGGAAGGGAAATTAAACTAATGTATAGGTTAAACAAAGAAGAAAACTTTTTAGAAGAAATTAATGAAACAACATTTTATGAGAATGATTTAAAGGAAAGACAACATATAGAGGAGTGGATAAGAAAAAATCCAGAAGTAATGGGAGAAGAATTACTTATAATAGGACATGAATATGATGACTTTGAAAATAATGAAAGGATAGATTTATTAGCAATTGATAAAGAGGGGAATTTAGTAGTTATAGAAGTAAAGAGAGATAACTCGGGCAATAATGTAGATTTTCAGGTATTAAAGTATGTATCGTATATGTCTAGACGAACTTCAAAAGAAATTGTTGAAATATATAATGATTATATTAATAATAATTTGCTTCAATTAGATCCTATTCAAGAAATAATGGAGTTTTTAAATATTGATAATGAAGCATTATTAAATGATATGCTTAATAATACACAGAGAATAATAATTATAGGTAAAGAATTTGACAAGAGAGTTTTATCAGTATGTGCGTGGCTTTATGAAAATGGAATTAATATAAAATGTATTTCTATAAAACCATATGAATATAAAGATGAAATATTTATAGATACAAATCAAATAATACCACCGGAAAAAATTGAAGAATATTATATAAATAGAAAATCAAGAGTATCAAATCAGATAATAAAGAGTGATGATAAAGTAATTGAGTTTTTAAGTAGTATAGTAGAAAATATAAATTCAATATCAAATTTAAATATTAAATATCCAGGTAAAAGATATTATTTAGGAGCTTCTAATATAAAAAATACTAACATATCTTTCTGTATTTCATATAGTAAAAGAAATGCTGTTGCATCAATATCTGCAGAATCAGCTAAGAAAGAAGCTACAGATATTTTAAAGAGAATATTTGAGAATAAGGGCAATTATATAAGTGATGAGTTAGGTATAAAGGTATCTTTAGAGAGTGGCAGTAGAAATGAGAATGTGTATAGATTATTAATAAGGAAAGAAATTGAAGATACTGATAACCTATTAAAATATTCAAATTTTATAGCTAAAAAATTTATTGAATATAAAAAAATAATTGAAAATGAAGTGAAAATTGAAAGTAATAAAGAAAAGTAGGACAGGTATTAAGGGTAAGGATAATTTAGAAATGATAAATAACACATTAGATTTTTACAATAACAATTCAAAATCATATATAGAAAGTACACTATCAATAGATATGAGCCATTTATATAAAGATTTCCTAAAACACATACCAAAGGGGAGCAATATACTTGACTTAGGATGTGGTTCAGGAAGAGACAGTCTTGAATTTATAAAAAGAGGATACAATATTATAGCAGTTGATGGATCAAAAGAATTATCAATTGCTGCAAGTAAAGTTATAGGACAAGAAGTAATTTGCAATAAATTTGAAGACTTACAATTAACAGAAAAATTTCATGGAATATGGGCATGTGCTTCATTGCTTCACATAAACAAAAGAGACCTAATTAATGTAATAAAAAATATATCATCTAATTTAGAAGACAATGGAGTATTTTATATGTCATTTAAATATGGAAAAGGTGAATATATTGATGAAAAGGGAAGATATTTTAACTGCTATACAGAAAAAACATTTAAAGAAATGATATTAGCAGTTCCAAAATTAGAAATAATTAAGATATATAAATCAGAAGATACAATTGGTGGAAGAAATAACTTACAGTGGCTAAATGTATTGTTGAAAATAAATTAATGTTATAAAAAAGGGTATATAATGATTTTTAAGGAAAATCACTATATACCTTAAACTGCTTAAAATACTATTTATTATAAAATCCTTATTCTAAATTTATAAATTATTTACTATAAAATAAAAAAATTGTTATAATACTATTTGATAAGTATAGAATTTATAGAAACAAATGGAATAGTATAAGGAGATATAAATTTATGATAGAAGCAATGGAACAGCAAATGATAAATAGCATAAGTGGAAGATGGACAAAGGATAAAAGTAAAAGAAAAGAAATAGATATTCATAAATTAACTGAATGTTTCAGAGTGATTTGTTCAAGTAGAAGTTCAGTTTTGTTTATTATTGATTCATTAAAGAAAACATCTAATGAAAACTCTATATTAGATTTAAAAAATAAGATACAGTGGATTTATGATTGGGTGACAGAAGATACTTGTAAAAGTATATTAGATAAATATGATACGGAAATAATGGATAAGAAAAAGGAAACTGAATATAGAGCTGAAATTCCTGTAATTAATGAATATTTTGAAACATTAAAGAAGAAAGTTATAAATGAAACTATGACAAAATTATTAAAATTTTATAAAGTTGAAATAGAGGTATAAATTTATGATAAGTCCAAAAAGAGAGTGGAAAAGGTTCGAATCACAAGAAGAAAAAATAAAAACATTAAAAGAATTAAAAATAATAAGTCCAAAAGCAAATGAAATTAAGGAATTATATTACAAAGGTGCATACACTAAAGATGCAGTAAAATGTGATGTTGTTGGAATAGTTGATAATAATGAAATAATATTAAATATAAATGATGAATTACATAGTATACACCCAGATTACCTATTAGATATGCAGAAAAAAGAAAGATTTATAATTGTAGATATAGAAACTCCAAGAAGCTTCAGTCCTGCTAATGGAATAAGAGAAGTTGCAGCAGTTGTTGTTGAAGATTATAGAGTAATAGACACATTACATTTAGCAATAATTACTGACGAGGAAAAATATAAAAATGGATATGGAGATGGATTAGAAGCTATTGAAGAAAATGAAGAACTTAAAACACAATTTAAGAATTTACTAAAAAAATATAAATATCCTTTAGTAGCTCATAATGCAAGCTTTGATAGAAACTTCTTAAGCTATTGGGGATGGGTTGATGATAAACAAGAATTTTATTGCAGCATGAATACAATAAAGCAAAAAGAAGTTTTACCATCATATAAGTTAGTTAACTTATTAGAGCATTATAATATCAAAAAAGGACAATCACACAATGCATTACAAGATGTTTTGGATTTATTAGATTTATTAAAAGTTATAAAGCCAGAAAGATGGTGTGCTTTAAGTATATCAAGAGCAGTTTCAAACAATGATAATAAACAAGGAAAAGATGCTACTAAAAGTTCAGCAAAATCTAATAGTTTTAGAAAGTTTGCAAAGGATAAGGAAAAAGTTGCAGAAGAAAAAGAAATGATTGAGTTTGCTAAAAATAATTTAATAAAGGATATATTTAATAAAAAGAAAATAGTTTTTACTGGTGATATGTCTAAAAGTAGAGCTGAGATGAGAGCTACAGCTATAAGATATGGGGCAGATTCTCCAACAAGCATAAGTGGAAAAACAAATATTCTTGTTATAGGGGAAGAGGCTGGTAAGAACAAGTTAGAAAAGGCTAAGCAGCTTGGAATAGAAATAATTAATGAAGATGAATTTTGGAATATTATAAATAAAGAAACAAGCATGGAATAAAATTGAGTTTTATTAATAACCTTAATATAAGCAGCATTTGAATTATATCAAGTGTTGCTTTTTTTTGTGCAGAAAATTGTAAAGTTTAATATTGAATTAAATTTTATATTTTAACAAAAAATAAAAGATAGCTAATAAAAAATAGTTTAATATACTACTGTTTATAACATTAGGAGGAATGTTTATGGATATGCAATATGTTCAAGGAAAACCGCTATTTACTTATATAAATATCTATGGAAACAAGTGTGATTATATAAAAAGAGATATATTATTATATACAGCAAAAAAAGATGAAGTAAATGCCATAAAAATAGAATATGACCTTAGAAAAGAAAATGGATTAGATGTTGAATATATAGATGAAAATAATAAAAGATATAGTTTTGATTTAAAGGCTGGTATAATATCAAAAAATGGTGGAGCAGAGATAGATCCATATAAATATACTCATGAGTTGTTAGAAGTAGCTTTAAGCAATGGAGCAAGTGTATATGAAAATACAGAAGTTGTAGATTTAATTCATTATGATGATTATATTGAAGTTATAACAGAATATGGGTATAAGATTAAAGCTAAAAAGGTAGTTGTTGCAACTGGATATAATACAAAACTATTTACTGATAGAAATTTTGGAACTAAAACAACTACCTTTAATATAGTTACAAAACCAGTTTTTAACTTTGATGGATGGAATGATAAAATACTTATAAGAGACAATTGTGACCCGTATAATTATTTAAGGACTACTGTAGACAATAGAATTATTATTTGTGGAGAAGATGTTGATTTTATAGGAGGTATATTTAATGAAAAGTTAGCTAATGAGAAATATGATATTTTAGAATTTAGGTTAAAATCAATGTTTAGAGATATTAAAGATATAGAAATAGAATTTAAGTATTGTGGAGCTTTTGCATCAACTCCTGATAATTTAGGCTTTGTTGGACCAGATAATAAGCATGATAATTTGTGGTATTTATTAGGTTATGGTGCAAATGGAATTTTATTTGCTGTATTAGGAGCTATGATGTTAACAGATTTGTATTATGGCAAGAAAGATAAGGATATGAAGTTATTTAAGGTGGATAGATTCAAGTAAAAAGTAATTTATACATATAAGGGTTAAATAGTGTAAATAATAAAAGAAAATATGTTTAATCTGGAGATATAAATTTTTTTAGAAATATAAATTACAGATTTTATTATTTTATTTGGAAGTATTTCTTTTATATTTGAGATAAAAAATTCTTTCATTTATTTATTATATTAAAGTAAGGGAGTTAAAAGCTATTTTTTAATTTTTGATTTTTATAATAATATGCTATAATTATCATAGAGTAAAGTATAGTTAATTGAAAATACTTGAGGTGATTATATATGAAAAAACTTATGCTTAAAAATTGCAAAATAGATGCCACCAAGTT
>OGYI01000681.1_pt1 | contig 40438 bp, 34 predicted proteins | sample 1576521 | NCBI WGS metagenome assembly OGYI01 (sample SAMEA3541484, study PRJEB24748) | human gut metagenome | biome: human gut; feature: human-associated habitat; material: faeces | place: China | collected 2012
TTGCCATGACTGCCAATGCTTTTGCAGAAGATGTACAGCTGGCCAAAAATACAGGAATGAATGAACATATCGCAAAACCACTTGATATGAATAAGCTGAATGATGTTCTGGAAAACTGGCTGTAATTAATGTCCACAGTGCGCTGAAAAAGCAGTACTTAATTTGGAGAGAATTATATGAAAAAATTTAAGATAAATGTACAGAGATATATCTGTATTTTATTATGCCTTGTTTTATATATTACTGTGTTTCCCTTTCCTGTATCAGCAGAGGAAGAAAAAAACCGGACAGTCAGAGTAGGCTGGTATGAAGGAACCTATAATACCACAGAACCAAACGGTGAGAAAAGAGGCTACAGTTACGAATATCAGCAGGCAGTGGCTGCGCATACAGGATGGAAATATGAATATGTGGAGGGAAACTGGGCAGAACTGATGAGTATGCTGAAAAATGGAGAAATCGATCTGATGGGAGATATGTCCTATGCAGAGGAACGTTCTGCTTCCATGCTCTTTTCAGAACTGCCCATGGGCGAGGATAAGTATTACCTTTATATAAATCCTTCTGATACAGATATCTCGGTTTCAGATCTGACTACATTGAATGGGAAGAGGATCGGGGTGGTGCCGGATACACTTTCTGCCAGTCGGTTCTGTGAGTGGGAGAAAAGCCATGGAGTAGACACGCAGCAGGTTGATATTACCAGTACAGATGATGCCCGTCAGAAACTACAAAATCAGAAAATTGACGGATTTGTTTTAAATGAGTCTCCACAGTGGGAAAGAGACAATATTTCTCCTGTGCTTCTGATTGGCAGCTCCTATAATTATTTTGCAATCAACAAAAAACGCCCGGATCTGAAAGAGGAGCTGGATCAGGCAATGCAGAAGATAGAAAAAGAGAATCCTTTTTATGAAGAAGATCTTTATAAGAGATATCTCTCCGCAAATTCTATTGAAACTCTTACGGATGAGGAGCAGAACTGGCTGGAACAGCATGGGGCGGTCAGGATTGGATATCTGAAAAATGATGTGGGTATCAGCCTTGTGGATACGGAGTCAGAGAAACCGGTAGGAATTATTAACGATTATATTAGTCTGGTATCCGGTTATCTGGGTGAACAAGCCATAGAATTTCAACTGACAGGTTTTGAATCCCAGGAGAAAGAGCTGCAGGCATTAAAGGATAACAGGATTGATATGATTTTTCATATGAACCAGAATCCATATGAAGCTGAGCAGAACGGCATTATATTGTCAAATACTGTTTTTGAAGTCAATGTTGCAGTGCTCACCGGTGTTGAAAAGTTTGATGAAAACAGGAAAAACACAGTGGCGGTGAGTAGAAATAACCTGCTGGGAAAGTGGTATATTTCTTTTAATTATCCTTCCTGGAAAATAAAGGAATATGATTCATCTGCTGAGGTTGAGAAGGCAGTTCGCAGTGGTGAGGCAGACTGCTTTGTTGTGAAGGCAGGACAGTCATTAAAGACGCTGGCAAACAGCAAAATGTACAGCGTTTTTCTTACGAAACCCGGCGATTCTTGCTTTGCAGTCACCAGGGAAAATATAACATTAATGAATATCCTGAATAAAACCATCCAGACTCTGCCTGCTTCCAGACTTTCAGGCCTGTTTTCTGTATATGAAAACGCACCGGGAAGGGTTACTCTGGCAGAATACATAAAGGATAATTTGCGGGTAGTTTCCATGAGTTTTGTAAGTGTGACCCTGGTTATTATACTGATTATAGTTTACCTGATGATGAAAGCAAGGAAAGCCCAGATTCAGGCAGAAAAGGCTAATGCTGCCAAATCGGATTTTCTTTTCAATATGTCACATGATATCCGTACACCGATGAATGCCCTGCTGGGATACAACGAGCTGATGAAAAGGGAACTGACAGATCCAAAGCTTTTGGATTATCAGGAGAAGATGGAACAGTCTGGAAATCTGCTGCTGTCTATTATCAATAATGTGCTGGACATGGCCAAAATTGAAAGCGGTAAGATGGAACTGGATGAGAATTATGTGAAGATTAGAGATGTTTATCAGGGAGTTTACAAAATTTTCCAGGCAGAAGCGGAGAAAAAGGGTATTCACCTTGAGATGGAATATGAGGTGCAGCATGAACATGTAATCTGCGATGAGACAAAGAACAGGGAAATTTTCCTCAATCTGATCAGCAATGCGGTAAAATATACAGCTTCAGGGGGAGCAGTTACCATAAGGATTACAGAGCTTGACTGTGACAGGAAAGACTATGTGAGGATACAGACTCAGGTAATTGATACCGGTATTGGAATGAGTGAAGAATTCCTGCCATCCCTGTTTGAGGCTTTTGCCCGGGAACGCAATACAACAGCCGCAAAGGTTGCAGGAACAGGTCTGGGAATGCCGATCATAAAGAAATATGTTGATATGATGGGCGGAACCATTAAAGCAGAAAGTAAGCTGGGAGAAGGAAGCAAATTTACAGTTATCATGGAATACAGGATTGCTGATAAGGGTTACTACGAGCAGGTTACGGATCCGTCCCCGGATACAGAGGAAACAGACAGGATCAGCGGAAAATATGTTCTGCTGGCTGAGGATAATGACCTGAATGCGGAAATCGCAGAGTTTATCCTGGAGGATATGGGACTTATGGTTGACCGTGTTGAGGATGGAGTTCAATGTGTGGCAAGGATGGAACAGAAACCGGCAGGGACCTACGATCTGATCCTTATGGATATCCAGATGCCGAACATGGATGGCTATAAGGCAACTCAGGCAATCAGAAGGCTGGAAGATAAGAAAAAAGCCGGTATTCCGATCATAGCTATGACAGCCAATGCATTTGAGGAAGATAGAAAAAAGGCATTTGAAAAAGGAATGAACGGACATATTGCAAAGCCTGTTGATGCAGAAAAGGTTAAGAAAACCATTCTTTCAGCTATACGATGAGATGAAGGGAATGAGGAGAAATAAGAGATGAACGGAGAGGCTCATCTCTTATTTCTTTTTAGGTAGCAGGATTCAAGCTGATTGATGAGTGCATACAAACACATGGCAAACAGGCAGAGAAGACAGATGCTCATGAGGAGCCAATCCATTTTGAACACCTGACTGGAATAAATAATCAGATACCCCAGCCCTTCTTTCGCAGCAAGAAATTCCCCAATGATCACCCCGACCAGACATAATCCGATATTTACCTTCATATTGCTGATGATCGCCGGAATCGAACTTGGAAGCACAACTTTAGTCAGTACCTGATGCCGTTTCCCGCCAAGTGTATAGATCAGCGTCATCTTTCCTGGATCCGCGGACATAAAACTGGTATACAGATTCAGGATGCTTCCGAAGATAGCCACCGACATACCGGCAACAATGATGGTGGTACGTGTGGCACCGAGCCATACGATGAGAAGCGGGGCCAGGGCGGATTTTGGCAGACTGTTTAGAACAACTAGATACGGCTCCAGGATTTCTGAAAGCTTCTTACTGAACCACAGAAGCACCGCCGTCAGGATACTGAAGACGATAACCAGAAGGAAACTTACGATCGTCTCATATAAGGTGACGCCAAGGTGCAGGAAGATGCTGCGGTCTGCGACCATGTCGAGAAAACACCGGGCAATCTTAGAAGGACTGCTAAAGATAAAAGAATCGATGATTTGATGTGAGGCGGTCAGTTCCCAGACAGACAGGAAGACAACCAGAAGGAGAACCCGGGCAGCAGCTACGAACTTTTTGTGCAGCCGGTACTTTGATAAAAAGGTTCTTTGCGCTCTAGAAGATGAGGCGGCGGTAGAGATGGCACTTGCATTGGAAGTGATATTTGTGCCAGAGGCAGCAGGAATCTCAGTCTTTGACATTCGGTTCATCTTCATTTAACTCCTTCCATATCAGATTAAAATAATTCTTGAATTCCGGCGCACTTCTGCGGTTCAACGGAGTATCGTGTTCCAGATGGAACAGCAGAGGAATCGTTTGTTTGATTGTTGCCGGACGATTAGAAAGGACAATGACACGGTCGGCCAGTGAGATCGCTTCCGACAGGTCGTGCGTGACCAAAAGTGCAGATTTTCCTTCATTCCGGATGATCTGACCGATGTCATCGCCAACCTGAAGCCTGGTCTGATAGTCCAGGGCGGAAAAAGGTTCATCCAGAAGAAGAAGCTCCGGCTCCAGGACGAGTGTGCGGATCAGGGCAGCACGCTGCCGCATCCCGCCGGACAACTCCGAAGGCCTTGCATTCTTAAAGTCACCGAGTCCATAGATGTCAAGAAGCTCATGTGCCCGTTGCTTCGTACGCGCTGTCAGTGCGTGCTGGACTTCCAGCCCAAGGATTACGTTATTATAAATCGTGCGCCATTCAAAGAGTTCATCGTGCTGTAACATATAGCCGACATTTGTCGTGCTCTCTTTCAAAGGCTTTCCGTTGATCTTAATCTGCCCCTCTGTACAAGGCAGCAGTCCGCAGATCAGCGAAAGCAGTGTAGATTTGCCACACCCGGAAGGCCCCACAATGGCGGCAAATTCGCCTTTTTTCAATGAAAATGAGATATCAGACAGAGCCAGGGTCTCCCCTTGCAGAGTATGATACGTGTAAGAAATGTGCTGTAGATTTAATATCTGTTCCCGAACCGGTTCCATAGAAGACCTCCTACAAGCAAAAAATAACCTATATAAGTAAGATATGCCGCAGACAGAAAACAGGTGAATAAATGTGGTGTGTGTGGTAAAATGCTGATATGGAAATGTCAGAAAAACATTAACACACCAGGAGAGGTCATTATATGTTACAAAAAATAAATTATCAAAAAGAACTGGATAGATTAATCACGGATCTGCAAAAAGAAGAAAAAGTCCCGACGCTTCTGCTTCACAGCTGCTGCGCCCCATGCAGCAGTTATGTGCTGGAATACTTAAGCAATTTCTTCAGGATCACGGTACTTTATTACAACCCGAACATTTACCCGGAGAGTGAATACAGTAAGCGCATCATCGAACAGCAGACACTGATCGGGGCGATGCATACGAAATATCCGGTGCAGTTCATTGCGGGCAGCTATGAGAAAGAGAAATTCTATACGATGGCAAAAGGACTGGAAGAAGTAAAAGAAGGCGGCGTGCGCTGCTTCAAATGCTATGAACTACGCTTAAGAGAGGCCGCAGAGATTGCAAAAGCCGGAGGATATGAGTACTTCACGACGACGCTCAGCATCAGCCCGCTTAAGAATGCAGCAAAATTGAATGAGATAGGATTAAAACTTGCAGAAGAGTATGGCGTGGCATATCTGACGTCGGATTTCAAAAAGAAGAATGGATATAAGCGGTCCGTAGAATTATCCGCACAGTACGGGCTTTACCGGCAGGATTACTGTGGCTGTGAATTCTCCATGCGTCAGCGCATGGAAGAACAGCAGGCACGAAAAGAACAGTGAAAATGCATAAATGGAATCAGAAAATTGCATGGATTAAGAAAAAAATCACGTTTCAGGGTGAATAAATATGTAAATTTCTGCAATAATATTTGCTTTTACGCGGAAATGTGTTAAAATCGGAAACAGTAAACTTAAAAATGAAAGGAAGAAATTCATATGGCACAGTTATGGGGAGGCCGTTTCACAAAAGAAACAGACCAGTTAGTATATAATTTCAACGCTTCCATTACATTTGACAAAAGATTCTATAAGCAGGATATCAAAGGCAGTCTTGCACATGTAGCAATGCTTGCAAAGCAGGGAATCTTAACGGAAGAAGAAAAAGAACAGATCACAGACGGATTGAATGGCATCCTGGAAGATGTAGAATCCGGGAAATTAGAGATATCAGATAAATATGAAGACATCCACAGCTTTGTGGAAGCAACACTGATCGACCGCATCGGCGATCCGGGAAAGAAGCTTCACACCGGACGAAGCAGAAATGACCAGGTTGCATTAGATATGAAGCTTTTCACCAGAGACGAGATCCACGAGATTGACGCCCAGGTAAAAGAACTTCTGGAAGTGATCCTTCATGTGATGGAGGAAAATGTCGAGACATATATGCCTGGATTCACACACCTTCAGAAAGCGCAGCCGATCACACTGGCCCACCACATGGGAGCATATTTTGAAATGTTCCGCAGAGACCATGAGAGACTGCAAGACATCGCAAAGCGTATGAATACCTGTCCGCTCGGTTCCGGAGCACTTGCGGGGACAACCTATCCGCTGGACCGTGAGTACACAGCCGAATTACTTGGATTCGACGGACCGACACTGAACAGCATGGACGGGGTATCCGACAGAGATTACTTATTAGAACTGTTATCTGCACTCAGCATCATCATGATGCACCTGAGCAGATTTTGTGAGGAAGTTATCATCTGGAATTCGAATGAATACCAGTTCGTGGAGATCGATGACGCATACAGCACCGGAAGCAGTATCATGCCGCAGAAGAAGAACCCGGATATCGCAGAACTCGTAAGAGGTAAGACAGGACGCGTATATGGTGCATTAAATGCACTGCTTACAACGATGAAAGGTATTCCTCTTGCATACAATAAAGACATGCAGGAAGATAAAGAATGGGCATTCGATGCCATGGATACCGCAAAGGGATGTATCACATTATTTGCCGGCATGTTAAAGACCATGCAGTTCAACAAAGACCGCATGGAAGAAAGTGCAAAACACGGATTCACCAACGCAACAGATGCAGCAGATTATCTGGTAAATCACGGTGTACCATTCAGAGATGCACACGGCATCGTAGGGAAACTGGTACTGACCTGTATCGAGAAGAAGATCCCGTTAGATGCACTTCCGCTGGAAGAGTACAAGAAGATCTCACCGGTATTTGAAGAAGACATATATGAAGCAATTGATCTTGAGACATGTGTGAATAAGCGTATCACGATCGGAGCACCGGGAAAGGATGCGATGGCAAAGTCAATCGCAGCTTATAAGAAATACATGGCTGAATAAAAAACAAAAGTAAGGGAGAGAAAAGAAGATGGAGAAGAAATTAAGAGTAGGTATTTTAGGAGCAACAGGAATGGTTGGACAGCGTTTTATCTCATTGCTTGAAAATCACCCTTGGTTTGAAGTAGTAACAGTAGCAGCAAGCCCGCGTTCAGCAGGAAAGACATACGAAGAGGCAGTCGGCGGACGTTGGAAAATGGATACACCAATGCCGGAAGGCGTTAAGAAACTGATCGTAAAGAATGTAAATGAAGTAGAAGAAGTATCTTCTACCGTAGATTTTGTATTCAGTGCCGTAGATATGACAAAAGACGAGATCAAAGCAATCGAAGAAGCATATGCAAAGACAGAGACACCGGTTGTATCAAACAACAGCGCACACCGCTGGACGAAAGATGTACCGATGGTAGTACCTGAGATCAACGCAGCACATTTCGACCTCATCAAGACTCAGAAAGAACGTCTCGGAACAACACGCGGATTCATCGCAGTGAAACCAAACTGCTCCATCCAGAGCTATACACCTGCACTTGCAGCATGGAAAGAATTCGGACCGAAGGAAGTTGTTGTAACAACATACCAGGCAATCTCCGGAGCCGGTAAGACATTCAAAGACTGGCCGGAAATGATTGAGAACATCATCCCGTACATCGGCGGAGAAGAAGAAAAGAGTGAGAAAGAACCTCTGCGTGTACTCGGAACACTGGAAAATGGTGAAATTAAACTTGCAGAAGAGCCAAAGATCACATGCCAGTGCTTAAGAGTACCTGTACTGAATGGACATACAGCAGCTGTATTCATCAACTTCGAGAAGAAGCCAACCAAAGAACAGCTGATTGAAAAACTGGAAAGCTTCAAGGGATTCCCACAGGAAGCAGAACTTCCAAGTGCTCCAAAGCAGTTCATTCAGTACCTGTCAGAAGACGACAGACCACAGGTAAAAGCTGACGTTAACTACGAGAACGGAATGGGTGTATCCATCGGACGTCTGAGAGAAGACAGCATGTATGATTACAAATTCATTGGACTGTCACACAACACTGTCCGCGGTGCGGCAGGCGGAGCTGTGCTTTGTGCTGAAGCACTTACTGCTAAGGGATATATCCAGGCGAAGTAGCCAGGGGGACGGGAAATCCGGCTTTTTTAGTGTCCCTGGTGGTACACTCACCTGCTTAGCATTCATAAGGCGAAGACATAAAAAGGCAAAAGCATAAAAAAGATGAAAGCATAAAATATAAAAGGGCGGGAACTGCAATATGTAAAAAGGCGCAGTTCCCGCCTTTTTATACGTTATATCTCCAGCAAAGAAGCCGGTCCCGCCTGCCGATACAAAATCCAATCACAAATCCGATCACAAATCTGAACACCAGTTTTGTCACAAGTCTGAACACGATACATCTCAGTGTTGAGAATAAAAGATGGTTTTGCTATAATAAAGTATACAATAAACTCGCTGATTACAAAGTGCCGGTGGGGACACTAAAAAAACCAAAAACACCGTCCCCATGGCCCATGACAAGAAACGGAGGAAGCCCCTATGGACCGAGAATTATTGAACTACACACAGAACCGAGAACTTTCCTGGCTGAGATTCGATCAGCGTGTATTGGAAGAAGCAAGAGATAAGAGCGTGCCGCTATTAGAACGTATGAAATTCGTAGCCATCTTCACCAGTAACTTAGATGAATTCTTCATGATTCGTGTCGGAAGTCTCTATGACATGGTGCAGACAGACGACAGACACAGAGACAGCCGGTCGGGAATGACACCGCAGGAGCAGCTGGATGCGATCTACGCAGCAGTTGCCCCGTTATATAAAGAACGTGACAAGACCTACGCCGGGATCAAGAAAGAACTGTCCCCATACGGAGTCTGCGGACTGGACTTTAAAGAACTGGAGGCAGACGAGAAGAAATATGTTAAGAAATGTTTCAAAGAGCAGATCCTGCCGGTACTGTCACCGCAGATCGTAGACAGCAGCCACCCGTTCCCGCATCTTATGAATAAAGATATCTACGTAACAGCCAATCTGAAGCATATCAATAGCAGGAAGAATAAAGACGACAAAGAAAAAGAACAGATCCTCGGAATCGTACCGGTTCCGACCTATGTATCCGATATCCTGATGCTTCCGGGACATGACATCCGTTATATCCGCATGGAGAAAGTCATCATGGAATACCTGGATCTGGTATTTGACCAGTACGAAGTATCCGACCCGAACTACATCTGCGTAACAAGAAATGCAGACGTATCTCCGGACGATGAGGCACTGGAGGTTACCGATGATTTCCGGAAACTCATGCAGAGTACCCTGCACAAACGCCGCAGGATGGCGGTAGTAAGATTAGAAACAGCGGAGAAACTGACACCGGAAATGCAGGAATACTTCTGTAAGAAATTCAAGATCACACCGGAGCAGATCTTCCGCACGAAGATGCCGATGAAACTGGATTATATGTTCTCCATCGCAGGAAATCTCCCGGAGTCCATGAAGAAAGCACTGGTCTACGAACCATTCTCCCCGCAAAAATCAGCACATGTACAGGACGGCAGTATGCTAAAACAGGTGAAAAAGAATGATATCCTGTTGTTCTACCCATACGAAAGCATGGATCCGTTTCTGAAGCTGATCAAAGATGCCTCAGTAGATCCGAATGTAATGACGATCAAGATCACCATCTACCGCCTGGCGAAGAAGGCAAGACTGGTGGAATACCTGTGCGCAGCTGCGGAAAATGGAAAAGAAGTTACCGTGCTGATCGAGCTGCGTGCAAGGTTTGACGAGCAGAACAACATCGACTGGTCGGAACGTCTGGAAGAAGCCGGATGCCGTGTGATCTACGGATTCGACGGTTACAAAGTGCATTCCAAGATCTGTCTGATCACATACAGGAACCGCAATGACATCCAGTATATCACACAGGTCGGAACTGGCAATTATAACGAGAAGACAGCTGCTATGTATACCGATCTGTCCCTGATGACAGCCGATCCGCGAATCGGACAGGACGCCGCAGAATTTTTCAAGAATATGTCCATCGGCAATCTGCAGGGCAACTATCAATACCTGATCGTATCACCGGTCAGCTTAAAGAGCCGTATCTTACAGATGATGGACGAAGAGATAGCAAAAGGAAGCGAAGGACGCATCATTATGAAGATGAACTCCGTGACAGATGTGGACTTCATAAAGAAAGTATCCGAGGCCTCCTGCGCCGGAGTAAGGGTAGACTTGATTGTTCGCGGAATCTGCTGTATACTACCGGGAGTGCCTGGATTTACGGAAAATGTCAGAGTGATGAGCGTGGTTGGCCGCTATCTGGAACATCCACGTATCTTCAGCTTCGGAACCGGCAAAGAGCAGAAGATCTATATCGGCTCCGCAGACATGATGACAAGAAATACAGAAAAAAGAGTAGAAGTAGCCTGCCCGGTATTAGACGGGCAGATCAGACACCAGATCAACCATGACCTGAAGATCATGTTAAGTGATAACGTGAAAGCAAGGATCATGCAGAAAGACGGCACATATATGAAACGGACCGGCGGCATAAAAGCTGTGGACTCCCAGGCAGTTTTCATGGAAGAAGCACAGCACGGCAGCCGAGAAGAAGACCAACGGGGACGGGGATTACTGGCTTTTTTCCTGTCCCTCCGGCACAGAAAAAATAAAAGCCATCAGGGACAGGAAAAAAGCCAGTAATTCCCGTCCCCATCGGCACACCAAGGAGTAACACAATTACATGGGAAAATCACTATACATTGCCGAAAAACCCAGCGTAGCGCAGGAGTTCGCCAAGGCATTGCATATCAATACACAGAGAAAAGACGGATATCTCGAATCAGCAGAAGCAATCGTAACCTGGTGCGTCGGACACCTGGTCACGATGAGTTATCCGGAAGAATACGATCCGGCATTAAAAAAGTGGAGTCTTGAGACTCTGCCTTTTATCCCGCAGGAATTCAAATACGAAGTCATCCCGGCAGTGTCAAAGCAGTTCCGAATCGTATCGGGACTGCTGAACCGCACAGACGTAGACACCATCTACGTCTGTACCGACTCGGGACGGGAAGGAGAATACATCTACCGTCTGGTCGAGCAGCAGGCAGGCGTAAAAGGCAAGAACCGCCGCCGCGTATGGATCGACTCCCAGACAGAAGAAGAGATCCTGCGCGGGATCAAAGAAGCAAAAGACCTAAAAGAATACGACAACCTGGCAGCATCCGCCTACTTAAGAGCGAAAGAAGACTACCTGATGGGAATCAACTTCTCCCGCCTTCTGACATTAAAATACGGCAACAGCATCTCCAATTATCTGAATGCGAAATATTCCGTCGTATCCGTAGGCCGCGTTATGACCTGCGTCCTCGGCATGGTCGTGCGCAGAGAACGGGAGATCAGGGAATTCGTAGAGACCCCGTTCTACAGAGTCCTAAGCACCATCGGAGAGAAAGGGGCAACATTCGAAGGCGAATGGCGGGCAGTCAAAGGATCAAAATGGTTCGAATCCTTCGACCTCTATAAGGAAAATGGATTCAAAGAAAAGGAAAAGGCAGAAGAACTGATCCGCTATCTAAGCAACAGCGAGTCAGACGCCAGCCAGCCCCTGACCAGCCAGATTGTGTCCATAGAAAAGAAGAAAGAAAAGAAGAACCCGCCGTTATTATTCAACCTGGCCGAGATCCAGAATGAATGCTCCAGGCGGTTCAAGATCAGCCCGGATGAGACACTCCGGATCATTCAGGAACTATATGAAAAAAAGCTCGTCACCTACCCAAGAACAGATGCTCGTGTCCTGTCAACAGCAGTGGCAAAAGAGATCCACAAGAACTTGAACGGCCTGATGCAGTACGAGCCGGCAAAGCCATATCTTCAGGATATCGTGAAATTCGGCAGCCACAAAGGACTGGAGAAGACGAGATACGTCAACGACAAACAGATCACAGACCACTATGCGATCATCCCGACAGGACAGGGCATGGGAGCACTAAAAGGACTTCCAAATCTGTCACAGAGGGTGTATGATGTGATCGTAAGACGATTCTTAAGCATCTTCTACCCACCGGCTGTCTATCAGAAAGTATCGATCGTGACGAAGATCAAAGAAGAATCCTTCTTCTCAAGCTTCAAAGTACTGGCAGAAGAAGGCTATCTGAAAGTTACAGGCGTGCCGGGCAGGAAGAACGACAATAACGATAATAACGACAATACAGACAGCAGCGCAGACAGTACCGAGGACAAAGACACTGATGCAGCCTTCTTCGCCAGGATCCAGAGCCTCAAGAAAGGCATGACCCTTCCGGTACAGTCCCTGGACATCAAAGAAGGCAAGACCTCGCCGCCGAAGCGCTACAATTCCGGTTCACTGATCCTTGCCATGGAAAATGCAGGACAGCTCATCGAAGACGAAGAACTCCGCGCCCAGATCAAAGGAAGCGGAATCGGCACCAGTGCCACCAGAGGCGAGATACTGAAGAAATTATTCAATAATAAATATCTGGCGCTCAATAAAAAGACCCAGATCGTCACACCGACGATGTTAGGGGAAATGATCTACGATGTCGTGGACCATTCCATCCGGCCGCTCCTGAATCCGGAACTTACGGCAAGCTGGGAAAAAGGTCTGACGTATGTGGCAGACGGAGATATCACATCAGATGAATATATGAAAAAGCTGGATGATTTTGTATCAAGACGCACACTTGCAGTCAAAGGTCTGAACAATCAGTATCAGATGCGGGCGTGCTATGATAAGGCAGCGCAGTTTTATAAGAAGCCGGTGAGAAAGACCGGAAAAACTAAAAAATAAAAAAGGAGAACCAACATGTCAGAACAATTAACCATCAAAAACCTCTACAACCACATGGATGAAACCATCGCAAAAGACATCTTCGAAGGAGCCACCTACCCATGGGAAATCCTTCCAAAGATCAGCGGCTTCATCAAAGAACTCGGAAAGACCCTTCCGGCAGATGAATACGATCAGGTCGGCGAAGACGTATGGATCGCCAAATCCGCAACCGTATTCCAGACAGCCTACATCCACGGACCGGCGATCATCGGAAAGAACGCAGAAGTCCGCCAGTGCGCATTCATCCGCGGAAATGCGATCGTCGGCGAAGGCGCAGTCGTAGGTAACTCGACAGAACTTAAGAACGTCATCCTGTTCAACAAAGTACAGGTGCCGCACTATAATTACGTGGGCGATTCCATCCTCGGCTACAAATCCCATATGGGAGCCGGATCCATCACATCCAATGTCAAATCCGACAAAAAGCTCGTCGTAGTAAAAGCCGGAGACGAAAGGATCGAGACAGGTCTTAAGAAATTCGGAGCCATGCTCGGAGACGAGGTAGAAGTCGGCTGCGGCAGCGTACTGAATCCGGGGACCGTGATCGGAAGCCACAGCAACATCTACCCACTGTCAAGCGTCAGAGGATTCGTACCGGCACACAGCATCTACAAGAGACAGGGCGAAGTAGTGGAGAAAGTAGAAGAGTAATCAACACACGGAGGAAAAATCAATGAACAAAATAGCATTCATCGGCGTAGGTATCATGGGCAGATCCATGGTCCGCAATCTCATGAAAGCAGGATTCGAATTACACATCTACGCCAGAACCAGATCGAAAGTCGAAGACGTGATCAGCGAAGGAGCCACCTTCCACGACACCATCGCAGACTGCGTAAAAGACGCAGAAGCAGTCATCACCATCGTAGGCTTCCCGACCGACGTAGAAGAAGTCTACTTCGATGCGGGCAACATCCTGGACAGCGCAAAAGAAGGCGCATACTTGATCGACATGACGACCACAAGCCCAATGCTGGACCAGAAGATCGCAGAAGAAGGAACCAAAAGAGGCTTCCACGTACTGGACGCACCGGTCACCGGCGGTGACACCGGGGCAAAGAACGGTACACTCTCCATCCTGGTCGGCGGTTCCAGAGACGACTACGAAGCCTGCATGCCGTTATTCGAAGCGATGGGCACCAACATCAACTATCAGGGAGGATCCGGATGCGGACAGCACGCCAAGCTTGCGAACCAGATCATGATCGCTGGCACCTTATCCGGAGTCTGCGAGGCACTCACCTATGCGAAGGCAAAAGGCCTGAACCTTCAGACCGTACTCGATTCCCTATCGACCGGAGCGGCAGGCAGCAAACAGCTGGATACCTTCGGACCAAAGATCCTGGCAGGAGACTACGCACCGGGATTCTTCCTGAAGCACTTCGTCAAAGACATGAAACTCGCCCTTACCGAAGCGAACATGAGCAATCTCAATCTGGATGTATTAAGCCAGGTGCTTGCCAACTACGAACTCCTTCAGGCAGAAGGCTGCGGAGATCTCGGTACCCAGGCACTGATCAAGTACTACGAAGAAGAGATGGACGCATAAAACATGTCGAAAAAAAGACAAAAAATGGGTAAAATTGTATAAATTGTTGATACATAGTTGAAGCCTGCTTAAAGATATGATAAAATCATATATGTTTATGAATGGATGAGGGATGTGGGCAAAAAAATGATATATAATAATCCCAGTTATTTGTGTTTCAAAAACAGAAAACCGAATATAGAGATATTACATAACATTTATAACATGTATAAATATACGAAGAGCTTGAGAGATACCCTTCCTTCCATTGGTATGAAATGATAAGAATACCGGGGGGGGGTATTTTGGTGCGCAAAAATATGCGCAGAGAAGAAAAAAGATATAATGAATTTATTCAAAGTTATAAGAAACCGATGAAAAAGCAGAGAATAAAGGAGTAACCACCAGATGAAAGAATGTTACATAGATATGCATTGCCACATCCTGCCGGGAGTCGACGACGGGGCGAAAGACCTTGCCGAGACGAAGAAGATGCTTGAGATCGCATACGCAGAAGGAATCCGGTGTATCATAGCAACCCCTCACCACCATCCGCACCGCGGAAAGGCGCCGGCGGAGAAGCTCCGTGAAAGGGCAAAGCTTGTGCGCGAAGCAGCACACGAGATCGACGAACGCTTCCGGGTATACCTTGGAACGGAAATCTATTTCGGACAGGATGTTGCGGACAAATTAAAAGAAGGAAAGATCCTTTCGATGAACCGCAGAGAGTATGTACTGGTAGAATTTCCGCCCTCACAGACATACAGCTACATCAGACAGGGGATTCAGCAGCTGCAGTTCGCAGGATACGAAGTCATACTGGCGCACGTCGAGCGCTATCACTGCATCACCGAAGATGTAGAACTTGCGGAAGAACTGTACGATATGGGTGTGAACCTGCAGGTAAACGCAGACAGCATCACCGGGGGATCCGGACGTAAGATCAGGAAGTTCATCGAAGAGCTGATGAACCGCGACCTGATATTCTGCGTCGGAACCGATGCACACGATACAAAGCACAGACCGCCGAAGATGAAGAAGGCGGCCGCTCACGTAGAGAAACGATACGGAGAAGATTATACAAGGAGGATATTCTACAGCAACGCCAAGAGTATGCTGAAGAAGAGAGATTAAGATGAGCCGAAAAAATTATGGAATGATGAATCAGGAGATTCAGGATGACGAAGTTACCATTGATCTGATGGAATTATTCAGTGCCTTATGGGCAAAGAAGACGATAATTATTCTGTCTGCGGTATTCATGGCACTGGTAGCGTTCGTCGGAACGAAGATGTTCGTGACACCGAAGTACACGTCAGTAACGAAGTTGTATGTTATGGCAAAGAATGATGATTCTTCTGCCAGCGCAACGTATTCAGAACTGCAGTCAGGAAGCATGCTGACAAAGGATTATATGGAATTGGTAAAGAGCCGTCCGGTACTGGAGAAGGCCATCTCTAAGCTGAAGCTTGATATGGAGCCGGAAGAACTGGCAGAGATGATCACCACAGAGACACCGACCGACACACGTATCATGAGCATTAGCGTGACGGACGATGATCCGAAAGAAGCAAAACAGATCGCAGACACACTCAGAAAATCAGTCAGCGTACAGATCACAGAGATCATGAATGCGGATTCTGTCAATACCGTAGAAGAAGGGAACCTTCCGACCAGCCCGTCTTCCCCGAACGTCAAGAAGAACATGATGCTCGGCGCACTGCTCGGACTTGTCATCTCTATGGGATTCATTGTACTGATCTCCATCTTAGATGATACGGTCAAGACTCCGGATGACGTAGAAAAGTACCTCGGACTGAATGTACTGACTTCCATCCCGATCCAGGAAGGAAGCAGCACACCGAAGAGGGCGAAGCAGCAGAGAGAATCAAGAAATGCTGTAAAAAGCAGAAGATAGGAGAAGGACATGGCAGAGATAGTATTAAAGAATCTAACGAAAGATTACCGGAGCAACGAAGCGTACAAGACACTTCGTACCAACATCGAATTCTCCGGATCAGATAAGAAAGTAATCGTATTCACAAGCTGTACACCGAACGAAGGAAAGAGTACCGTGACGATGGGACTTGCAGCATCCCTCGCAGAAGGCGGCAAGAGAGTCCTGTTCGTAGATGCAGACCTTCGGAAATCCGTCCTGGTGGGACGGCACAGAGTCACAGGAGAAGTGAAGGGACTGACACACTTCCTCTCCGGACAGGCTGATGTAAAAGAAGTGATCTTAAGAACACAGGAACCGAATCTCTTCGTGACGTTCGCAGGACCGGTTCCGCCGAACCCGGCAGAACTGCTCGGCAGCAGAAGGTTCGAAGCATTCCTTGACGGTGCAAGACAGGCATATGATTATGTGATCATCGATGCGCCGCCGCTCGGAAGCGTTATCGATGCAGCAATCATTGCAAAAAATTCAGATGCATCTGTGATGGTCATCTCAGCAAAGACGATCAGCTACAAGTTCGCCAGAGTGGTAAAAGAACAGCTGGAGAAGGCAGACTGCCCGATCCTCGGCGTAGTATTGAATAAAGTAGATATGAAACAGAACAAGTATTATGGTAAATACTACAGTAATTACTATGGCAGTTACGGAGAAAACGGAAAGAAATAGAGGGTGAGCGTATGAACCAGCGCGTGGTTACCGGCCTGTTGACGGCCGGATGTATAGCACTGGCGGGTGCAGGATATATGACCTATAAGAATCAGGACCGCACTGCACCGGAGATAAAAGTAGACCAGAGTAAAAAGATTGCCTATACAGAAGGAGAAGACTACGGAAAGCTTCTGGAAGGCGTGACGGCACAGGATGAGAAAGACGGAGACCTGACCAGTGAGGTGTTCGTAGAAAAGGTCGTGCCGGTCAGTAAGAAGAAGGCAGTTGTCTATTATGGTGTCACAGACAAGGCGAAAAATGTAGGAACTGTAAGCCGGGAAGTGACCTATCAGGCAGCAGAAGGCAGCGATGCGGAAGAAGAGACCGCACAGGATACGGCTTCGGAAGAGGCATCGGAAGAGGCATCGGAAGATACAACACAGAAGACGAAAAAGAAATCCAAAAAAGCAAAGGCTAAGAAGACCGCTGAAGACAAGAAGGCAGAAGAGACCGCACAGGATGCAGCGGCAGCAGACGAGCAGAGCGCAGACCAGCAGAGTGCGGCCCTGCAGCCAAATGGCACACGCCCGGCAATGAAGCTTGCCGAAGAAGCGAAGACGATAGCCAGAGGCACATCATTCAATGCACTGAATGAAGTGACTGATGCAGTGGACGACAAAGATGACAGAGACACCTTGTTCCGCGGACTTCATATTGACGGTAATTACAATGTGAACCAGGCAGGAACCTATACATTACAGTATTACGTACAGGACAGTGACGGTAATACCTCAGATCCGATCACATTTACACTGACTGTACAGTAACAGACAAAGGATGGATGATATGAGACAGAGACTTCTGGAAATGGAAAGAAAGAACCTGATAGGCAAACTGATCACACTGATCCAGCTTCTGGTATCGGTGATCTGCATCGTGACTGTGGCAGGCAGCGGGATGCTGCCGAAGAAGTACCTGATCTTCCTGATCGGGGCACTGGCGGTACTCTTTGGTGCGACACATATCCTGCAGTATCCGAAGAATAAGGTACTGCGCTATACGGGGATGATCATCAGTCTCCTGATGACGGTCATACTGGCGGTGATCAGCATGGGAATGATGAAGACCGATGATGTACTTAAGAAAGTCGGCGGAGCCACCTACAAGACGGATAATATGGTCGTGGTCGTGAAGAAAGGTGATTCTGCGAAGAGCATCGAGGATGCCGAGGATTACCGGTTCGGCTATCAGACGGCAGTGGACCAGAAGAATACCGATAAGATGATCAGGGACATCGAGAAGAAAGTCGGCAAAGACGTGAAGACCGAAGAATACGAATCATTGACGGACGAGGCAAATGCACTCCTGAATGGAAATGTGGATGCGGCGGTGTTCAATGAGGGGTATATGAGTATGATCGATGAATCGGTTGAGGGGTTCTCGGAGAAGGTCAAGATTCTGTATCAGTATGGAATTAAGACGAAGGTAAAAAGCGAGAAGAAAGCAGATGTGACGGAACCGTTCAATGTGTTTATCAGCGGTATTGATGTGGCTGGCCCTATTACGACGAACAGCCGAAGTGATGTGAATATTATTATGACGGTGAATCCGAATACGAAGCAGATCCTGCTTACAACGACACCGAGAGATTATTATGTTACGATCCCAGATGTATCGGGTGATGCAAGGGATAAGCTGACACATGCGGGTATCTATGGAGTGGATGCTTCTATGGCGACGCTGGAAAATCTGTATGGAATTGACATCAGTTACTATGCGAGGGTGAACTTTACATCACTGGAGACGATTGTGGATGCGCTAGGTGGTGTGGATGTGAATTCGGAAGTGGAGTTCGAAAAGAATGGATATAGCTTCCACAAAGGCATAAATCATATGGATGGAGCGCAGGCACTTACGTTCTCAAGAGAGAGATATAGTTTTGCAGAGGGAGATAACCAGCGCGGTAAGGATCAGGAAGCGGTATTGACTGCGATTATTCAGAAAGCCACCTCTCCGGCAATCATTAAGAGTGCTAACGAGATTCTGGCAACGGTCAGTGATTGTGTAGAGACCAATATGACATCGGATGAGATGGCGAAGTTCATCAACATGCAGCTTAATGACGGGGCAAGCTGGAGTATTGAATCTCAGGCGGCTTCTGGAACGGGTGATACACAGGCTTGCTATTCGTCGGGATCGCAGCTGTTGTATGTGATGTGGCCGGATGAAGCTGTGGTAGCAAATGTAAGTGATAAGATGCAAAAAGTATTAACAGAGAAATAGTATAGGAAAAGAGAAACAGGTTATGAAAATACAGGGGAAGAAAAAAGTTCATATTCGGTGGATGCTTGTCTGCTACGATATATTGATATATTTATTGTCGGCAATGTTATTGCTGAGGCTTTACGGAGGAAATGATAAATTATCATATACAGGCATACTTCAACAAATGTGTATATCTATGGTGTGCATATTTGGCATCCGCCTGCTTGGAAATATATATGGTCAGGTATGGAGATATGGAGGCATTCAGTGCTATATGCGTCTGATCTTTGTAGATGGAACAGCATGTGTGATCTATATGATCATAGAAATTCTTCTTCCTGTTGAAAGCATTACTTTTGCGAGAATGCTTTCGCTTGTAAGTGTGGATCTGCTTGGAGCATTAACGATGCGCATGCTATACCGCTATGCATATAAATGCGGGAACAGCAATGATATGCAGGGAAGATTCTGGGCGGTGCTTCTGAAGATATTCTCGGGAATAGATGCAGGACGTGAAAAAGAAATCCAGAAAATTAAAATTGCGATTATCGGTGCAGGCCGCGTAGGTGTCGGCCTTGCAGAAGAACTGATGAATAACGAGCAGGCATCCTACGTTCCAAGATGCTTTATTGATATTAACAAGGAAAAAGTAGGACGTGAGATTCAGGGGATTCCTGTATGGTCGGAAACGGATGCAACATTATCGAAGCTGGATGATTATGAAGTGCAGGAGATTATCTTTGCAATCCCGTCTATGGAGACAGAAAAGAGAAAAGAACTGTATGATTATTACAAGAATGCCGGCTATAAAGTAAAAATCTATGATTATCCGACGATGCATGCTGCCGGAGGAAAAAGATATCTGAGAGAGTTCGATATTGAAGAATTACTTTTTAGAAAGCCACTGGTAGTTGCGGACGAACAGACGAATGCATATTACAAAGATAAAGTAGTATTGATCACTGGTGGCGGTGGTTCGATTGGATCGGAGCTCTGTCGTCAGATGGCTAAGATGCAGCCGAAACAACTGGTTATTCTGGACATCTATGAAAATGGTGCTTACGATGTACAGCAGGAACTGAAAATTGCTTACAAAGGAAAATTAAAGTTACAGGTTGAGATTGCGTCAATTACGAATCGAAAGGCGATGGCAAGAATATTCGAACAGTACCATCCGCAGATCGTAATTAATGCTGCTGCGCATAAGCATGTACCATTGATGGAACATAATTGCATTGAGGCGATTGAAAACAATATATTTGGAACGAAAAACATGGTCGAATTATGCGAAGAATATGGCGCAGAACGATTTATGATGGTATCTACGGATAAGGCAGTCAATCCGACGAATGTCATGGGTGCCACAAAGCGTATGTGTGAGATGATCGTACAGAGTGCAAGTACACATGGAAATGTAAAGTATAGTGCAACCAGATTTGGGAATGTGCTTGGAAGTGCAGGATCGGTGATCCCGTTGTTCAAAAGACAGATTGCAAATGGCGGTCCTGTGACGATCACAGATAAGAGAATCATCCGGTACTTTATGACGATTCCGGAAGCGTCTCAGCTGGTACTGCAAAGTGGTGCAATGGCACAGAATGGTGAATTGTTCGTTCTGGATATGGGAAAACCTGTGAAGATCATGGATCTTGCCGAGAATATGATCCGGTTATCCGGGGTGCAGGGGATTGAGATTGTTGAGACAGGGCTTCGTCCGGGAGAAAAACTTTATGAAGAGTTGTTGGTAAAGACAGAAGAACTGGATAAGACAGAGAACAGTATGATTTTTATTGAAAGAGATACTGCGCTCAGTAAGGTTGAAATTGATGATAAGCTTGCAATGTTGAAAGAAGCTTGTGCATCAGATGATGATCTACAAGCTAAGAACGCACTTAGAAAAGCTGTACCAACGTTTAAGACACCGGAAGAAGTGAACAGGACAGCTTTTGTCAAGAATGCAAAAGAGAATGAAGAAAAAAAGAAAAAAGGACTTAACGTTGCATTGTTTTAAATCTCAATTTATCTGGAACAGTTAACAAATGACATAAACAAAGGGTGGGAAAAATGTATAAGAGAAATGATCAATTTGAAAAGTTTGAAAATAAAGTATGGCTTTCTTCGCCGACTATGTATCCGGATTCTATGCGCTATGTAATGGAAGCGTATGAAACGAACTGGATGTCCACAGTAGGTGCGAATATCAACGAAGTAGAAAAGATAGCAGCAGAGACATCAGAAACGAAATATGCGGTTGGATTGTCTTGTGGTACGGCAGCACTTCATCTTTGTATGAAACTTGCAGGCGAAAGATTATACGGAAAACCACCTGTTGGAATTGGTGCATTACAGAACAAGCGAGTATTTTGTACAGATATGACATTTAATGCCACATTAAATCCAGTTGTTTATGAAGGTGGAATTCCTGTATTTATTGATACGGAGTATGATTCGTGGGGAATGGATGCGGTTGCACTGGAAAAAGCCTTTGAAATGTATCCGGATGTAAAACTGGTTGTCTATGCAGAACTTTATGGCTTTCCGGGAAATGTAAAACAGATTAAAGAAATATGTGAGAAACATGGAGCATTGTTGGTGGAAGACGCAGCAGAAGCAATGGGAGCAACATGGGAAGGAAAACAGTGTGGTTCTTATGGTGATTATGCAGCGGTATCTTACAATGGTAATAAGATTATTACGGGTTCTGCGGGTGGATGCCTTCTGACGAATTCATCTGAGGATGCAAATCAGGCTCGTAAGTGGTCTACACAGGCTAGAGAGAATGCTGCATGGTATCAGAATGAAGAAGTGGGTTATAACTATCGAATGAGTAATGTGATTGCAGGTGTAATCAGAGACCAGTATGATCATTTGAAAGAACATATTGCCCAGAAGAAAGGAATCTATGAGAGATATAAGGAAGGATTAAGAAATCTTCCGGTAGTGATGAATCCATTTGATGAGGCGAAAGCTGAGCCAAATTATTGGTTGAGCAGTTTGCTGATCGATGAAGATGCGATGTGTAAGCAGGTTCGAGGTGAGACGGAAGCACTTTATATTGCAGAGGAAGGAAAGAGCTGTCCGACAGAGATCTTGGAGGCGATTAGTTCTATTAATGCAGAAGGCAGACCGATATGGAAGCCGATGCATATGCAACCAATGTATCGGATGCATGAATTTGTGACAGTTAACGGATCTGGCCGGGCAAAGACGAATGCTTACATTGCAGGTGAGGTCAAAGATGTTGGAGCAGATGTGTTCCAGCGTGGAGTTTGCTTACCTAGTGATAATAAGATGACAGTGGAGCAGCAGGATAGGATTATTGAAGTTATAAGAGCTTGTTTTAAATAAGTAATATTGTGAGGAAAGTATGAAGAAAAAAAAGATTATTGCTTTATTATCTTCTGCAATTGCCATAGCAGGAGGAGTGGTATTTCATCATAATAAAAAGAAAAAAGATGAAATAATTGAAGAAAAACATTCTTTAGAACGAAAAATAACATTTTATGAAAAACATATAAAGAGAATAGTTGATATTGTTTGTGCGTCTATGGCGTTGCTGGTATTCGGATGGTTATATCTTTTGGTAGCATTGTTAGTCAGAGTAAAACTTGGAAGTCCGATAATATTTAAGCAGCCTCGTCCGGGAAAAGATGAAAAAGTATTTAATCTTTATAAATTCCGTACGATGACAGATGAAAAAGATGAAGAAGGAAATCTTCTGCCGGATGAAGTAAGACTTACAAAATTCGGAAAAGCACTTCGTGCAACCAGCCTGGATGAACTTCCGGAAGTAATCAATATCCTAAAGGGAGATATGAGTATAATAGGACCAAGACCACAGCTTGTCAGAGATATGGTGTTTATGACGGATGAACAAAGAAAACGCCACGATGTCAGACCCGGATTATCAGGGCTTGCGCAAGTGAATGGTCGAAACGATATTGACTGGGAAGATAAGCTTAGTTGGGACTTGAAGTATATTAAGAAGATTACATTTCTTGGAGATGTCAAGATTATTTTTCAGACGGTACTTAAAGCGTTTGTGAAGCAAGAGGGTATTACTGACGGGGATATGGCTACTGCGGAGGATTTTGGAGATTATCTTTTACATAGTGGTAAGGTTAGTCAGGAGGACTATGAGGAGAAGCAGGAAGAGGCGCTTGAAATATTGGAGAAGAGGTAGTGTAGATGCAAAAATATAGTGTTTTAATGTCTTTATATAAAAAGGAAAAACCAGAATATTTAGATTTGGCGTTAAAAAGTATGGTTGAACAGACGTTAGCGCCAGATGAAATAGTTATTGTAAAAGATGGAGAAATTACGAAAGAACTCCAAAAGGTATTAGATAATTATTCGGAACAATATCCAGCACTCTTTAATATAGTGGGATATGAAAAGAATAGAGGTTTAGGATTGGCACTCAATTATGGATTAGAACATTGTAGAAATGAATTAGTAGCAAGAATGGATACGGATGATATATCGAAGGCACATCGATGCGAGAAGCAGGTTGAAGCATTTGAAAAGTATCCTGATTATGCAATTATAGGATCAGCTGTGGATGAATTTTGTGGAACAATAGATAATATTACGGGACGAAGAGTTGTGCCAAGTAGTCCGAAAGAAATTTATAATTTTGCAAAAAGAAGAAGTGCATTTAACCATCCGAGCGTGATGTACAGAAGGAGCAAAGTCCTTGAATTTGGAGGGTATTCTGATTTGAGAAGAAATCAAGATGTTGATTTATTTGGTAGAATGTTATTCGGTGGTTGTAAGGCTGCAAATTTTAAAGAATCTTTGTTATGGTTTAGATCAGATGATAATCTTTCTAAAAGAAGAAAAAGTTGGGAGAATACATGGAGTTATATAGAAACGATTAGAAGATTTTATAAAATAGGGTATTCTGGTATTGAGGATGTAGCATTAATAGCAGGGGCACAGACGATGATGTATCTAATGCCGATAAAAGTACAAAATTGGTTGTATAAGACATTTTTGAGAAAATAAAGGATAAGAAAATGAGAGAATTAGTAAGTGTAATAGTTCCGGTATATAATGTTGAAAAATATTTAAAACGTTGTTTAGAAAGTATAATAAACCAAACTTATAAAGAATTGGAAATAATTCTTGTAGATGATGGCTCAAAGGATGAAAGCGGTAAGATATGTGAACAATATGGAAAGATAGATAAGAGAATAAGAGTTATACATAAAGAAAATGGCGGACTTAGTTCGGCTAGAAATGTTGGATTAGCAGGTGCAAAAGGGAAATATATATCGTTTGTTGATAGTGATGATTGGATTGCAAAAGATATGTATGAATATATGGTTGATTTGATTGAAAAAAATGGGGCTGAAGCTGTTCAATGCAATTTTATTCAAACGGATGGATCGAAAAAAATTATAAATGAACCGGAAAATATTCATATATACACAAACAAGGATATTTGTCAATTTTATATGGAATTTTCAACGAAAACGGGGAGCTATTCGGTATGGAAATTTTTATATAAAAAGGATGTGTTAAAAAACATAAAGTTTCGGGAAGGAAAAATAAATGAAGATATAGATTACAATTATAAAGTACTAGCGCGTTGCAAAAAAATAGTTGTATCTAATCAAGTGAAATATTTTTATTATCAAGAGGGGATTAGTTTGTCAACTGGGGGATTGAAAAAAAGAGATTTTGATTTATATGATGCTGCAGAGGCACTATATCAATTAGCAAGAAGTGAAAAATATGGAACAATAAGTAAATTAGCAGCTGTAAAAAGGGCAAGAACACCATTGTCTTTATTATGTAAAATAGCTTATTATGGTATAGATGATGATATTAATAAAAAGGAACTTGTGAAAAAATTGAGATTAGAATTAAAACAAAATATCATTATATTAATACAATCTCCAATTCCAATGAGTAGAAAAATACTAGCAATTTCTTTTTTAATAAATTATAGAATTACTGAATTTGTAATAAAAAAAGTAAGTAAGATAAGATAAATAAGGTGGTAATGGTTAGTGATAATTTATTTGGTTTTAGCATGCATTTTAATTATTCAAGTGTTTACTTATTGGAAACCTATTGCGTCTAATGAAGCAAATAAAACATTTGTAAAAATTAATTCTACTAAAATAAGTAGCAAGATGCTTTGGTGTATTGTAGATATGTTGATTATGTTTTTCATAGCTTTGTTACGTGATATTTCTGTCGGAACAGATTATAAAAATTATTATTCTATAATTTGTGAAATTCGTAATCTAAAAATAGAAGATATAGTTCATTACACACAACAACGATATATTGAAGTGGGATTTACTTTTTTCGTAAAAATTTTATTAATGATTTGTAAAAATCCTTTGTTTGTTATTGCTGTGTTTTATATAATAATTTTATTAGGAGTAGTTTGTTTTTCGTATTGTTTTAATTTGAACTATATACTTTCTTTATATTTGTTTTTGACCTTTAGTATGTACAATCAATCATTAAATGTCATGCGCCAATATCTTGCAGCAGCTATAATATTGTTTTCATTATGTGCAATAAAGAAAAAAAGAACATTAATAGCATTTTTTTTAATAGCAATTGCATTTAGCATACATTCTTCAGCTATAATTGGAGTAATATTTTTTATTGTATATAAAGTAAATATTGATTTGACTAAGATATGCTTGGGTATGACTATAAGTGCGCTTATATTATCATTTTTGGGAATGAAATTTGTTAGTTATATTGTTCAATTTACAAGTTATAGTAATTATTTACATAAAGAATTGTATCAGGAATCTGGAATAGGACTTATTATGAATTTTTTGTTTTTCTTTTTGTTTGTTTTCACTGCAAAAAATTCCCAAAATAAAAATAATTATAATTTATGGCTTTTTGCTTGTGCATTAACATTATCTTTAAATTTTTTTATTTCTGAATTAGGAATGGTTGGTAGAATGATGATATATACAAAGATGCTATATCCATTTTCTTTACAAGAATTAATAAATAGTATAAAAAATAATAAAAGTAAAGCAATGATAGGATATATAATGATTGTATTATTTTTTATATATTATGTTATTAGTATAATGGGAAGCTGCTTTAACACTGTTCCTTATAAGTTTATGTAGTGTTGAATATTCTTGCGTCAAGAAACCATGATTCCGGCGTAGCGGAAACCAACATTCCGGACACGGAAACCACCTTTGATTGGCTTGATTACCCTTAACAAGAAATAGAGGCAATGTCAAGCCCAGAGCCGCTTTGCGGGGCGTTAGCCGGCTTTACATTGGTGAGATTTCTTGTATTCTATATACTTGCCAATTGGTTTCCTAAACACCGGACAGCAAGGACATTCAAGCTGGAATATTCAGTGTTGTCAAGATTATAGTATAATAAAGGAAAGATGATTATATGAAAGATGATTATATGAAAGATGAAATAATGGTTAGCATAATATGTAATACTTATAATCAGCAAGATTATATAGCTCAGACTTTAGAGGGATTTTTAAAGCAAAAAGTGCATTTTAATTTTGAAATATTAATTCATGATGATGCATCTGATGATATGACTAGCGATATAATATGTGAGTATCAAAAAAAATACCCAAAGTTAATAAAACCAATTTATCAAAAAGAAAATCAATACAAAAAAGGAGTAAATATTACAAATGTTTATCAAATCCCGAGAGCAAAAGGAAAATATATTGCTTTTTGTGAGGGGGATGATTATTGGATTGATGACCATAAATTACAAATACAAGTAAATGCTTTAGAAGAAAATTTGAAAGCAGATATGTGTGCTCATGCAGTTAAAATTGAACAAAATAGTATAATCAAAGGGAAAGTTGCACCATCTAATAAAAATGAAATTTTAAATGTTGAAAGAATTATATTAAATGGAGGAGCTTATATTGGAACATGTTCTATAATGTATAGAAGTAAAATTAATGAAAATATGCCACGATTTAGGAGAGAATATTCAATAGATTATACTATACAGATACATGGAGCTTTACAAGGAGGGATTATATATATTAATCGTGAAATGGGTGTGTATAGGATAGGATCGAAAGGATCTTGGACAGAAAGAGTACTTCGCCAGCCACAAAAAGTGATTGAACACTATTATAAAATGTTAGAAGTATTAGATAATATTAATGAAGATACAGGTGGAAAATACAAAGATATTATTGAATTTGAAAAAAAAGAGTATTTATTTAAGATGTATTATGCGCAAAATGATGAAAAAAATATGAAATTAATTGCTAGAGAGTTACAACAAAAAAATAATAGGAAAATTTATAGATTTTTCACTCTAAAAGAGTCTTTAAAAATAAATATAAAATATTTATTTCCATTTTTATATAAATATTTGCATAAAAAATAGATGATAAGGAGAAAAGATGGAACAAAGTAAGCAAATTACAAGTAATCTAATATGGAGATTATTAGAAAGATTCGGAGCACAAGGTGTAACATTAATAGTTTCAATTGTGCTTGCAAGAATATTGGATCCAAAGATTTATGGTATAATTGCATTAATTACAGTTATAACAACTATATTGCAAGTGTTTATAGATAGTGGACTAGGAACTGCCTTAATTCAAAAGAAAAATGCAGATAGTTTAGACTTTTCGACGGTCTTTTATTTTAATTTCGTGATGTGCATTTTATTATATATTATATTGTTCTTTGCAGCACCATTTATTGCTGATTTTTATAAAATGCTAGAGCTGGTTCCCGTCATAAGAGTTTTGGGACTTATTTTGCTAATATCAGGTTTTAAAAATATACAAAATGCATATGTTTCAAGGCATTTATTGTTTAAAAAATATTTTTTTGCTACATTAGGGGGAACGATTACTGCTGCATTTGTTGGGATTATTATGGCGTATAATGGATTGGGAATATGGGCATTGGTTGCTCAAAATTTGGTTAATCAATTGATTGATACAATTATACTATGGATAACGGTTAAATGGAGGCCGACTAGAGAATTTTCTCTCGATCGATTAAAAAAGTTGTTTTCATACGCCTCCAAATTATTATTATCCTCTTTACTTGATACTGTGTGGGGACAATTGAGACAATTGATTATTGGGAAAAAATATTCGTCGACAGATTTGGCCTTTTATAACAAAGGAAATGAGTATCCCAATTATGCAGTCATTGCTTTAAATAGCTCTATTGACAGTGTGTTATTACCTGTTATGAGTAAGGAACAGGATAATCCTCAAAATGTAAAAGCAATGACCCGACGAGCAATTAAGACGAGTTCATTTATACTGTGGCCGATGATGATGGGATTTGCAGCATGCTCACGAGCTTTTGTGTCTATAGTGTTAACAGATAAATGGTTACCATCGGTACCGTATTTGATAATATTTTGTATAGTATACGCTTTTTATCCAATTCATACAGCAAATTTAAATGCTATAAAAGCTTTAGGTAGAAGTGATTTATTTTTAAAACTAGAGATTATAAAGAAAATTGTTAGTTTGGGGATAATTTTGGTTACTATGTGGTATGGACCTTTATGGCTTGCAATAGGTTCTATAGTGGGATCAGCATTAAGTCAGATAATAAATACATGGCCAAATAGAAAATTATTAGGTTATAAATATCACGAACAAATTATGGATATCTTCCCATATATAAGTTTATCTGTTGTTATGGCAATAATTGTATATTGTATAGGAAACTTGAATATTAATAACATAATAGTTTTAATTATTCAAGTATTAGTAGGAATTTTAATATATATAGGTGGAGCATATTTCTTTAAGTTTGAGTCATTTACATATTGTTTTAATATTATAAAAAAACTTTTAAAAAGAAATTAAAGTTGAAAAATGGAAGAAGGATAACGATGAGAAAAACAATTTTAATGTTAGGTGGTTCAGCACAACAAGTGATTGCAATTGAAACAGCAAAGAAACTAGGATATTACACAGTACTTTGTGATTTTTTACCGGATAATCCGGGTCAATATGTAGCAGACAAGTTTTATCTGGAGAGCACAACGGATAAACAGGCAATACTGCAAGTAGCGGAAAAGGAAAATGTAGATGGTGTATTAGCATATGCATCTGATCCGGCAGCTCCAACAGCAGCATATGTTGCTGAAAAATTGGGATTGCCAGGAAATGCATATAAGGCTGTAAATACGCTTTGCAACAAGGATTTATTCCGAAAATTTCTCTCTGAAAATGGATTTTCAACACCGAAAGCTTTTGGGTTTAAAACAATTGAAGAAGCTTTAAAAGAAAAAAATAAATTTTCATATCCTATTATTATTAAGCCTGTTGATTCATCGGGAAGTAAGGGTGCAACAGTTTTGCGTTCAGAGGATGGATTGCAAGAAGCTTTAGTGTTTGCATTTTCTTTTTCACGTTGTAATCGTATTATTGTAGAAGATTATATAGAAAAAAAACATCCATATTTAATCGGTGGAGACATATTTATCGAGAATGGGAAAATAATTTTATGGGGGCTTATGAATTGTCATAGAGATAATAAAGTAAATCCATTAGTTCCAGTTGGAAAAAGTTTCCCATTACAGTTGGAAGAAGAAGATATTCAGCGAGTAAAAGATACGTTGACTCTCATGGTAGAAAAATTAGGAATTCGTAATGGGTCTATGAATGTTGAGTTGATTGTTGATAAAAGTAATCGAGTTTGGCCTATTGATGTTGGACCGCGTAGTGGCGGGAATATGATTCCAGATTTATTAGGAGATATGTTTGGTGTAGATATTGCTAAGATGTCTGTGGAAGCAGCAATGGGAGAAGAAATAAAAGGCGACATACATGAAGTGACTGGGGTGTATGCTACACACAATTTGCATAGTAATAGAAATGGCGTATATCAAGAGATTATTTTTTCACCAGAAATAGAACCATATATTTATAGAAAATGTTTATATAAAAAAAGCGGTGACAAAGTGGAATATTTTGACAATGCTTCTAAGTGTTTAGGAATTGTATTTTTCAAATTCCCGAATGAAAAGAGTATGCACGTAGTTTTGGATCATATTAATGAATTGATAACAGTTCAGTTACAATAACAAATTATAGGAGTAGAGCAATGAAAGAATATGGTGGATATATAGAATTTGAAACATTTCATGGAAAAATGTTACACGAGAATGCAGTTGCATTGAATTGTGGAAGAAATGCTTTAGCCTATTTATGTAAAGCAAAAAAAATTAAAAAAGTGTATTTGCCATATTTCATTTGTTCATCAGTGCCAGATTTGTGTAAGAAAATCGGGGTAGAGTGTGAGAGTTATTCAATCAATGAGCACTTTGAACCGATTTTTAATCAAAAGTTAGAAAATGATGAGTGGTTGTATATCGTTAATTTCTATGGGCAGCTTAGTAATGATTATTTGAATTTTTGGAAGAAAAAGTATGGAAGAATAATTGTTGATAATGCTCAAAGTTACTATCAGATGCCAATAGATGGAGTAGATACCCTTTATACTGCGCGAAAATATTTTGGTGTTGCAGATGGGGCGTTCTTATATACAGATAAAAAATTAAATGAAGAGATACCAGTAGACGAATCGTTTGAAAGAATGCACTTCTTATTAGGACGTTATGAACGTAATGCAAATGAATTTTATAGCGAATATGCCTCTAATAACAAATTATTTGCAACGGAATCAATTAAGCAAATGTCTAAGTTGACCAAAAATATACTTTGTGGCATTGATTATGAAAGAATTGCAGAACAACGTCAGAGTAATTTTGAATTATTAAATAAATCATTAAACTCCATTAATCAATTACAAGTAAAGAATGTATATGGAGCATTTATGTATCCATTATTGGTTAAGGATGGCGCGGCTATTCGAAAAATTTTACAAAAGGAAAAAATATATATTCCTACTTTATGGCCGTATGTATTAGAAAATGGCGTATCGGATTCTTTTGAATATCATTTGGCAAATGATACGTTGCCAATACCAGTAGATCAAAGATATGATAGTCAAGATATGGAATATTTGGTGGAGGTGATAAGACGTGTTTCGACTTAGAGAACTTGAAAGAAAAGATTTACAAGAAATTAATAAATGGAGAAATAATCCGGAATTAATAGAACTTTTAGGAGCACCATTTCGTTATATTAACTTAGATGTGGATGTGAAATGGTTTGAATCTTATATGAGTAATCGCGGAAATGCAGTTCGTTGTGCTATTACAGAATTAAACAAAGATGATATATTAGGATTAGTTAGCTTAGTTTCCATTAACTATATGAATCAATCAGCAGAATTCCATATCATGATTGGCGACAAAGCAAATCAAGGAAGAGGTATTGGTACATTTGCCGTTAAGAAAATGTTAAACCATGCTTTCAATAATATGAATTTACAGCGTGTAGAATTAACAGTATTAGAAGATAATGAACGTGCAAAACATTTATATGAAAAATGTGGATTTGTATACGAAGGCAGAAAGCGAAAAGCAAAGTATAAGAATGGATCATTTGTTGATATGTTGATGTATTCTATTCTAAGATCTGAATTTTCTGGGGGGGGGTACCAGTAAAAGGAAATCTTCCAACGTGGTGTCTTGATATAACAAACAATAAAAATGAAATGAATTTGATAATTAGAAATTGTGATAAGGCATTTGAAAACCCTGTTACAGAACGTAACGTGTATTCAGCATTATTGGAGAAAATTCATCAAAAAGGTATTTTTATATTTGCATATCAAGGTAATGTTAGCATTGGATATTGTGTATTATATGCAAATAATTCTGAGACAAGGAATGCGTACATTAGTTTAATTGCGGTGAGACCAGAGTATCAGAATTTACATATAGGAAAACAATTAATAGAAACTTGTTTACAAATTGCGGAATCTTATGGAATGCAAACTTGTTCTTTAGAAGTGAGAAAGAATAACACATCAGCTATAAGATTTTATCAAAGAAATGGATTTGTTTTCCAGGAAGAGAAAACAGATAGTTTTTTTATGAAACGGGATTTGTAAATATAATTTACTAGTAAATTTGCAAATGAAGAGGAGAAAGTAAATGGGAAATAATATATTAGTTACTCGTTCATCAATGCCGGATATGGAAGAGTATGTAAATGAAATAAAAGATATCTGGGAGACACATTGGTTGACAAATATGGGAGCAAAACATAAACAACTTCAAAAGGAATTGATAGAATATCTTGGAGTTGATCAAATTGACTTGTTTACAAATGGTCATATGGCATTGGAACTTTCTCTTCAGGCTTTAGATTTTCCAAATGGAAGTGAAGTGATTACAACACCTTTTACGTTTGCTTCTACAACACATGCTATTGTAAGAAATGGTTTGGAACCAATATTTTGTGATATTAATCCGGTTGATTTTACGATAGATGGTGATAAAATTGAGGAATTGATTACAGATCGAACAGTAGCAATCATGCCGGTACATGTGTATGGTAATGTTTGTAATATTGAAGAAATTCAGAGAATCGCAGATAAATATGGATTAAAAGTTATTTATGATGCAGCGCATACATTTGGTGTTAAATATAAAGAGCAGGGAATAGGTTCTTTTGGAGATGTGTCATGCTTTAGCTTCCATGCTACAAAAGTATTTAATACAGTTGAAGGTGGAGCAGCTTGTTTCAAAGATGCAGATTTCGGATTAGAATTATATCGTTTGAAAAACTTTGGCATTCGTGGACCAGAAAGAGTAGACGGAGTAGGTGCTAATGCTAAGATGAATGAATTCTGTGCAGCTATGGGGCTTTGTAATTTACGACATGTGAATGAAGAAATAGCAAAGAGAAAAGCAGTGGTAGAACGTTATATGCAGCATTTGTCAGGAGTAGAAGGAATTCAGCTTAATCCAGAACAAAAGGATGTAAAACCAAACTATGCATATTTTCCAGCTGTTTTTGATGAGAAAGTATTTGGTGCAAGTAGAAACGAAGTGTTTGAAGCATTAGCAGAGCATGGAATTGGCGCAAGAAAGTATTTTTATCCATTAACAAATACGTTTGATTGTTTCCATGGAAAGTATGATCCGAATGAGACGCCGGTTGCGTTACATATTAGTAAAAGAGTGCTGACATTGCCACTGTATGCTGACTTGGCATTGGAAGATGTGGATAAGATTTGTAAGATAATATTAAGCTGTAAAATGTAGTCAAATAACCATATTGGCATCAGGCATCATTAAATATAGTGTTTCGTACAAGAAAGAGGTTTAATTGATATACAAAAGGGGTTGATGAGGTGGATGTTGGAAGAGTTATACAGAATAATACAGTATGGATGACTCCTATAATCAGTATTATTTTAACTATTATAATCAAAATATCTGCAAAGCCAGAATTTATGACATTAGGGCCAACTGATTATTTAGATTTTGGATTTGATTTATTAATATCAGCCACCATTGTATTATTGGCAGGTACTTGCTATTTTGCGTTTACAGATGAACAGGTACTTATTATTGAGAATTAATAATGAAGGGGGAATATTATGTGCTACGAACAGCTGACTTTATTTCCTTTTGAGGAAAATGAAAAGTCTAAGGAACTGTTAAAGCAGGAAAAACAAATAGTAAATTATTCTATCAAAATGGCAAGTGAATTTGCAATACAAGATCTCCCGTTCCTAGGATGCGATTTCGATGTGGTATATTCTAAAATTGAACCAATATTACCAAAGGAAAAGGTGATATTTGAAGAATTTGGGACAGAAAATGCAATGTTGTGTGAAATAATAAGTGCTGGGATTTGTCATCAAATAAATTGGGATTACTTAAGAAAACAAATATATTTAAAAACAAAAAGTACTCCAAGTTGGCTGCTATTAAATAATCTAGCTTGTATATCAGAAGAAGAGGTATATGAGATTTTATCTACTTATGATAAGAAAGAGCGAATTAGAGCTAAAGAAAGGCGAGATATTATTAGGGAAATAGGGGATTGGGGAAGAAAATATAAAGGTATAAATAATATATTTTTCAAAAATAATAAACTAATTTTAGATTATGAAAAAATACATAATAATCTATGTGATTGTTCAGCTTTTGGAAATGATCCACAAGAAAAAAAATTACAATTGCTGATACAAAAGTTATCGATGCTTGAAAATATGGGAGAACTGGCCAAGTTTTATCGTCCGGCAGTAGATTATCATTTAATTAGAAATTATTTAAGGCGAGGTCTTGTATATTGTAAAACGAAATATGGGGAAGAATTTATCAAAAATAATTTTAAAGAACGTCAAGAAAGAACAATGGCCGCTGTTCGAATGCATTGCTCTAATATGATGACTGAAATAAGTATATATACAGGGATAGATGTGAGTAAAGTGAATCTTATAGAGTGGCATATTGGACGAACAGTGTGTACACAAGAAAAAGCAGATTGTGAATTAAGAACTTCAAAAGCACAATGGCTAAAACCTACATTTACAAAATGCCCATTTTATAACACATGTTTAGCGAGATGCTGTAACCAGGAGTATTTAAATATTCAAGAACCTAAATATAATGGCTCTAGTTATTAAAGGAGAAAGAAATGTTAGAAATTGTAGGGTATGATATTTTAGGAGAAAATAAAATGGAAGGTATAAGATATGCATGGAAGGAGGAGAGATATTCTAGATATATAGAAAGTGCAGCATTTATAAATAAATCAAAGGGAAAAGAAGAAAATATTTGTGGATATACAACATCTGTAAGTTCTGGGTGTATACTTGCAGCACAGAGAATACCTTGCTCATTTTGTAGAACCGGGAAACTGTTACCATTTGGAGGTTTTCTAACTTATAAAGAAATAGCAAAGCAAAACGTATTTATGGTGTTAGCAGATATGTATTGTGATGAACGACCAGAACTATTGAATAAAGAGCGTGAATTTGCCTATATGGGACAAGGAGAACCAGGGTTCTCTTATAGTCAAGTTCGTATGGCAATAGAGTTGACAAATAAAATTATGCACAGATTGGGGCAAAAAGTACATAGACATATATTTGCAACATGTGGAGTGCCAGAAGCAATTTACAATTATAAAGATGATGTTAAAAATTATTTCACAGAGAGAGTTTCGCTTCATTTGTCACTTCATGCTACAGAAAAAAGAGAATGCCTTATGCCGATAGAAAAAAAATATTCATATAAAGAATTACTTAGTGCAGTTGATGATGTTGCAGAGATTACAGGGGAAAAACCATGCATAGGTATTATGTTATTTAATCAATTTTCGCCTAAAGGTCAAACTTTAAATTATACGAATTCAGTAGAAAATATTTTGAATATTATTAATGAATTGAATCCAGAAAAATGTAGATTGAGTTTTTGTGAATATAATTCAACAGAGGAACTTGGAAAAGCAGAAGAATATTCAAAAGAACAAGCGAATCTATTGATTGAGGAAGCAAAGAACAAGGGGTTTGAGGCGAAATTTTTTTCTTCATTTGGTCAGGAAAAAAGAGCGGCATGTGGAATGCTTGGAGGAAAAGAACCAGAATATGGTATATCGGATAAATGGAAAAAGTTAAATGAATTAGCAAATGAACTTATTTTAGAATTTACAAAGTAACGGAGAAAAAATATGGAAAATATTGTTAAATGGATTCAGATTTCTGATATTCATTATCAACTAAAAACTCAAAATTTTAATACAAAACAGTTACGAGAAAAATTGGTAGGGTATTTAAAAGGACTGAAAGAGTCTGTAGATGTGCTGATTCTTACAGGAGATTATCGCTATGCACCGGAGGGAGAAGAAAATCCTACAGGAGTCGTAGAATATATAAGAGATGTGGCTGGAGCAATACATGCTGAAAAGATTGTAACTATGCCAGGGAACCATGATTTGACGAGAGGTGCAGTTAGAGATGCCGTTATTTTGCAGGTAAGAAATAATTATAACCCAGAAGAAGGAACATTTGACCCTGAAATTTTACAGCAATTTTTAAATGGTTTTGTGTTTTATGATAGTATGCATGAAATATTGGCTGATTCATCTGAATTTGAAAAGAACAATCCACATACAATAGCTGAAATGGAAAAGTGTAATTTGCTGATTTTGAATACGGCTTTAACAGCAGGAGAGAAGGATGATGAAGGAAACTTGATCATAGGCAGTTCATATTTAGCGTCCGCAATTTCCAAGATAAAAAATGATAAACCAATTATTGCTGTAGGACACCATGGCTTTGAATACTTGCAGAATGATGAACAAAGGAAGTGTGAAAAATACTTAGACAACCATAATGTTCGCTTATATTTATGTGGGCATGCGCATAATGCATGGTTTTCGTCATTTGGCGAGAAGGGAAAGCAGATTACTAGTGGTTGTTTAAAGCAGGAGGACAATTCAGTTTATGCGGGATTTAGTATAGGAACATTATATGAGAACGGAACTGTAAAAATTAATAGCCATAAATGGGATATCTCAGAACAAGATTGGTTTCCAGATCCTTCACATAATAAAGAATATTCAAATTTGTATGATTCTACAAATATAGTAACAGAAGAAGGAGAAGACGAGAAAGAAAAACCAGAGAAAATAGAAAATGATTTATCCATATGCGGTTATAAATTGTTGGGTGGATTAGGGGTAGATGGTATTAAGTATATATGGAAGAAAAAAGAAGAATATATTGAAAGCCTTGCTTTTAATCGAAGATTAAAAAGAGAGAGGAATCCGTCAGATTCAACTACTTCGGCATATACAATATCGACAAGTATAGGTTGTGTATTATCTAATAGAAAGCAACAGTGTCAATTTTGTGAGACAGGAACAAGAAAATTTGAAGGCAATTTAAGTGCTGAAAATATCGCATTACAATGTATATTTATGGCCCAATATGATAGTAATTGTCCAAGTTATCCAGAAGTAAGAAATAATAAACGCGAATTTGCATTTATGGGGCAAGGAGAACCGGGATATAATTATTTGGCAATCAGACAGGCTATTAAGTTAACAGATTATGCAATGGAAAGAATTGGGCAGGAAGTATCTAGATATATCATATCGTCTTGTGGAATATCTAGTTTTATGCCTCATTTAATCGAAGATATTAAGCATAATGTCTTTAAAAATAAAGTTACATTACATTTTTCATTACATGCGATTAACGAAGAACGTGATAGATTAATGCCAATAAATAAAGAACAGAACTATCAAGAGTTTATAAAATATTGTAAAATGTTGAATCAGGTAACTGGGGATAAAATAGGCGTAGGAATATTGATGTTTAATAATTACAGGACAACTGATGGGAAAAAATACAGTTTGACAAAGAAAAAACTTGAAGAAATTTTGAATGAGTTGGATAAAGATGTATTTAGAATAGATTTGTGCACGGTAAATAAAAATACGGTTGGAAATCAACATCAGTTGAGTAATGAAAAAGCTAATGAGTTATTAAAAATAGTATGGGAAAAAGGATATGAAGGAAAACTGTTTACTTCTTTTGGAGATAGCGATCAATCGGGTTGTGGAATGTTATTTTCTTCAATAGAGGATATGGAAGAAGCGGGAGCAACTACTATTAAACAGTTTAATCAATCAGTTGAATTGTTGAATGATGCGAAAAGCTATATGGATCAAATGTTAACAAAACGTGATTGAATCATAATCAGGTTTATTGTGTAAGCATATAGTTTTTAGGAAACGGAATATTTATCGTTATCTAATTCATAATGATAGTGAATAGATTTTTCTTCACTTCTTTGATAAAAGTAGAAATTCACTATATTTGGAGGCTTCATTATGATGTTAACTTCCAATTATAGGCACAACTAAACAAAAATTCGTTGCATATCAATTGTTAAAAAACTTGAAAATAAGCCAAAAACCTGCGTTTTTGATTGAAAAAATGCAGGTTTTATGCCATACTATATTTAGTCGTAAATACAACTGCTAAAAGGGAGTGGAAATCATGTATCTTGATTACCTTGTTGATGTGCCAAAAGTAAAAGGGAAAATTACATTTAGAAGCAAAGGGAATGCTCGTTACGTTTACTATGAGTATGATAGGATTTATGATCCTGATAAAAAATATACAACGGTAAAAAGAGTCACCATCGGAAAAGTTTCAGCAGATGATGAATTGAAAATGAGGCCGAATGAAAATTTTAAGAAATATTTTCCAGAAGTAGAAACACCAGAAGAACGATTAGATACTGGAAGAAGCAGCTGCTTGAAGGCAGGTGCATATATGGTCATCAGCAAGACGGTAAAAGATATGGGATTAGACAAGAAGCTGGAAGAAACGCTGGGAGCTAAAGCGGCTGGTATGATCTTGGATTTTGCTTCTTATTCGATTATCACAGAAGGAAATGCGGCACAGTATTATCCGGATTATGCGTATAACCATCCACTTTTCACACCTGATATGAAAATGTACAGTGATTCAACGATTTCAGATTTTTTTCGTTCGATAAATGAAAATCAAAGACAGAACTTTTTAGATTGTTGGAATGAGGAAAGGAATAAACGGGAAAAAATCTATATCTCCTATGATTCTACAAATAAGAACTGTGAAGCTGGAAATATCAGTATGGTAGAATTCGGTGCGCTAAAGATAGATATAGGTCTTCCTATTTTTAACTATGCGGTAGGCTACGATCTCACCAATAGTGAGCCTTTAATGTATGAGAAATATCCAGGAAGTATCAATAATGTTTCGCAACTGCAGTTTATGGTGGAAAAGGTAAAAGGATACGGATATAAAAACATTGGATTTATTTTAGACAGAGGCTATTTTAGTAAGGAAAATCTAAGATTTATGGATAACAATGGATTTGGATTTATCATCATGGTGAAAGGTTGCAAAGAGTTTATCAGCGAACAGGTTCGTAAGCAGAAAGGAATTTTTGAAAATGATTGGGGAAATCAGATTGCTGAATTCGGAGTATATGGAAAAACAGTACACACATTTGTGTATACAGCAGACACAAAGAAAAGATATGTCCATATTTATTATAGTGCTGCGAAGGCTGCAGGGGAACGGGCAAGATTGGAAGAAAGTATTCAGGAAATGCAGAGTTATCTGAAAAGATTCCAAGATACAGAGCACGAATTCGGACCATCATTCCATAAATATTTCCATCTGCATTACAATAAAGATACAGGCCATTTTGTTTACGGAGAGCCAAAGTTACAAGTGATTCAAGACGAACTGGATCTGTGTGGCTATTTTGCAATTATCTCATCTGAAAAAATGGATGCGAAAAAAGCAATCACCTTATATAAGAATAGAGATGCGTCGGAAAAAGTATTTCGTGCAGATAAATCTTACCTGGGTAATAACTGTCTGCGAGTTGCTTCTGAGGAAGCTGCATCAAATAAAATATTTATTGGATTTATTGCCTTGATTATCCGATGCAAGTTGTATACAGCATTAAAGGATAAAGCATCTGAAATGGTTAAGAAATCGAATTATCTTACTGTTCCGGCAGCAATTCGGGAACTTGAGAAAATCGAAATAACAAGACAACTGGATAAGATATATCGCTTGGATCATGCAGTGTCAAAAACACAAAAAGTTGTGCTGAGTGCATTTGGAATTAGCGCAGAGCAGGTGAAATACAAAGCGAATTACATTAGTGAAAATTTAAGAGGAAAATAAAAATGGCAAGGAACATCAGTAAAGAAAGTTTAGAGCAGAAAATAGAAAAGGCAATTAGCAAGAACCGTGAGCAGTACGATCGGCTGACGGCAGAGTTGGAGGAGCTTCACAAAAAACAGAAAGCAATACAAAGTGAAGAGTTATTGAAAGCAATCGAAGGAAGTAGCAAGAGCTATGAGGAAATCTTAGATTTTATTCAAGGGAAAGAAAAAAGAGGTGAATAGGCATGGACGAATACTCTAGAATTATAATTGAAGAATACTGTATGAATCATCCAAAAACAAAAAAGGCTGATTTTCTATGGGAGCTGGTTCACATGTCATATGATGTAGCCTGTGAACCAGCCCCTTGGCAATTGATGCAACTGTCTCAATTAATATCAAGAGAAAGAAATCCGGAATTGAGAGAAGCACTGGAAGACTTGGATGAGTTTATGAACGGATACTAAATAGTGTGTTTTTGATCTGTATCGATTACATCAGGAGAAGATCGATTTAGTTGTAAAATTTCTGGAAGTTAACAAATAAGTTTTTGGCTGAAAAGTATTCGGGTTCAGACCCCAATGAGGTCAACCTAATGTCAACTTAAGACAAGTGCCTGCTCAGGTTAATGAATAACGGT
>OGYI01000686.1_pt1 | contig 40255 bp, 32 predicted proteins | sample 1576521 | NCBI WGS metagenome assembly OGYI01 (sample SAMEA3541484, study PRJEB24748) | human gut metagenome | biome: human gut; feature: human-associated habitat; material: faeces | place: China | collected 2012
GATGCGGATGAGCATCTTAAATACAGCGACTACAGAGCAGATGGGATATGGTATTTTTCTTTTTTCGTCTATATTAAATCTACAAATTAGATTTATTCTTCTAATTCTTTTTTGCGGTTTCTTGCATAATGACGTATCATCTCAAAATCCTGTCTATTCTTCCAGGTAATTGTTTTTAAAATTGCTCCAGAAAACAGGGATAGAATTGCTGTAAGAATAACAAAACAACATACGATCAGGGTAGGGAAACGTTTTACTAAACCTGTTGCAAAATATTCTTTAAAAACTGGTACTGAAAATCCACCACCCAATACTGCTAATACCGCTGAAATCAACCCGAAATATTTCATTGGCTGATAGGTGCGGAATAATCGTGCAATTGTTCGAAGTACTTTTATTCCATCTGAATAAGTATTTAACTTGCTCTCGCTTCCTTCTGGTCTGTCTTTGTAATCAACAATTACATTCTCTACAAACATATTCTTATCTGCGGCATGAATACTCATTTCCGTTTCAATTTCAAATCCTCTTGAGATTACAGGGAATGTCTTTACAAATTCATAACTGAAGGCACGATATCCGGTCATGATATCCTTAATATCTGTGTGGAACAGATGATTAATGGAGCTTCTTACTAATGAATTACCAAAGTTATGAAATGGTCGTTTATTCTCCTGAAAATAAGTTGAGGATAATCTATCACCAACTACCATATCTACATTTCGGTTTAAGACCTTGTCTACCATCTCTGGTGCATTCACTGCTGGATATGTATCATCTCCATCTGTCATAATATAACATTCCGCATCAATATCCCGGAACATACGACGAATTACATTTCCTTTGCCCTGTTGATACTCATAACGTACCACAGCCCCATTCTGACGTGCGATCTCATCCGTACCATCTGTAGAATTATTATCATACACGTAAATTGTTGCATCCGGTAATACTGCTTTAAAATCCTTAATTACTTTTTCAATTGTTTTGCTCTCATTATAACAAGGTATAAGAACTGCTACTTTATCCATATTATCCTATTGTCCTCTTTTTCTTCTTCCTCATGTTTCGCGGGTTCCAAAGTCAAACGCCTTTTCGTGCATGCACGATAAGGCGTTTGACCTTTTGACCTCTAATATCATGATATACTTACTATATGATGTCACGAATTACTCCGCTGCTAACGCTGCTCCCGTAATTCTGATTATACTTTATTAATGTATCATCGTCAATTCTGGTCAATAATTCTTAAGAATATTTTTCAGCAAATCCATACACAGGCGAACTCCAGAATTGATACATTAGAATTTAAATACCGCTACTCCATATGCTGGCAGCTTATATTGGATAGAATACTTTCTTCCATCGCATTCTTTTTTCGCTGGCTTATATTCTTTCGGTCGTCTCTTTCCTTTTCCGCCGAACTTCTTATCATCACTGTTCAGTACAAGAGTATGTTTTCTGCGGCACGTTGTTCCTACCCGGTAATCCGGACGTTCTACCGGTGTAAAGTTAATAACAAAAAGCATGTTATTCTTTCCACTTGCAGAATGTCTTACAAAGGAGAAAATACTTCTGTCACCATCATCCGCATTGATCCATTCGAAGCCTTCCGGCCAGCAATCATATTCATAAAGGCATTTATTACTTTTATATAGGTGAAGTAATTCTTTTACAAATAACTGAAGCTGATGATTCGGCTCTTTCTCTAGAAGGAACCAATCAAGTTCCCTCTCTTCACTCCATTCCCGATGCTGTCCGAAGTCCTGTCCCATGAAAAGAAGTTTCTTACCTGGATGTCCTGTCATGAATGCATAGCCTGCCATAAGATTTTTAAATTTCTCTTCGTAGCTTCCTGGCATTTTTTCTATCATAGAACACTTTAAATGAACAACTTCATCATGAGAAAGAACAAGCATATAGTTCTCTGAATATGCATAGACCATGGCAAAATTCATCTTAGTATGATTATATTTTCTAAAATATGGATCAAGTTTCATATACTCTAAGAAGTCATGCATCCAACCCATATTCCACTTAAGGCTGAAATCCAAGCCTCCATACTCTGCCTTATCCGTTACTTTTGGCCATGCGGTAGATTCTTCTGCAATCATAACGATTCCAGGATTTCTCTTCTTTACGATCGTATTCAGATGTTTAAAGAATTCGATTGCTTCAAGATTTTCATTTCCACCATAAATATTAGGAACCCACTGACCATCTTCTCGTCCATAGTCAAGATAAAGCATTGAGGCAACTGCATCTACACGAAGTCCGTCTACATGATACTTTTCCAACCAAAACAGGGCATTACAAATGAGGAAGTTCCGGACTTCTGTCTTCCCATAATCAAATACTTTCGTTCCCCAGTCTGGATGTTCACCCTTTCTTGGGTCAGCATATTCATAAAGACAGGTTCCATCAAATTCAGCTAAGCCGAAAGCATCTCTTGGGAAATGTGCCGGTACCCAGTCAAGAATAACACCAATATTCTGTTGGTGAAGATAATTGATGAAATACTGAAAATCTTCCGGTGAACCATGTCGTGAAGTTGGCGCAAAGTAATTCGTCACCTGATATCCCCAGGAACCATCAAATGGATGCTCGGCAATACCCATTAACTCTACATGAGTATATCCCATATCTTTCACGTATTTTGCCAGCTCATGAGCCATCTCTCTATAATTATAAAATCCATCTACATCTTCTTCTGTTTGTTCATGCTTTTTCCAGGAACCCGGATGTACTTCGTATACAAACATAGGATCTTTCTTATCATCGAACTTCTCTCTCTTCTTCATCCACCGGCTATCCTGCCATTTAAAATCGGAAATATCAGCAATAACAGATGCATTATTCGGACGGAGTTCTGCCTGAAATCCATAAGGGTCTGCCTTTAATATCGTATAGCCCGCCTTTGTTGTAACACAATATTTATAAATATCTCCAATCTTCATTTCAGGAAGAAAGATTTCATAAATTCCCAATGGCTCTAAACGTTCCATCGGTGTAGCATTCTCATCCCATTCATTAAAATTGCCAACCAGGGAAACTGCTTCCGCATTCGGTGCCCATACAGCAAAATATACTCCCTCTTCACCATCAACTGTCATAGGATGTGCTCCAAGTTTATTATATAAATCATAATGTGTCCCCTGACCAAATAAGTACTGGTCAAATTCTGTAATAAATCTGGTATCTGGCATAACAGACTCCTCCCGTTTCAAAATTCACAATTTTCTTGTTCATTATATCATAAAATAGTAGTTTTTTCAGCAATTACTTATGCATTTTGCAAATAGGATTTCCATAATTCTAATTATTTTAAAAAAAGGATAACGAATGTGCCTCGACACATTTCCCAGGAATTTCTTTCCTGTAAAGCAAAAAACAGGAGAAAGAAATGTCTTCTCATCTCTTTCTCCTGTATAAATATGTCTCTTATATATAACTATAGAACCATTTTATTTATTTTAGAATATTAACATTCGCCATGTTTACAGATTGTCTTGATCCATCCTTCTGGTGCTTCAATATGTCCCATCTGGATTCCTGTAAGCGTATCATATAACTTCTTGATTACAGGTCCCATATCATCCATTCCGCTTGGGAAACAGATTTCTTTTCCATGATCAACAATCTTTCCAACTGGAGAAATTACTGCTGCTGTTCCACAAAGACCACACTCTGCAAAATCTTTTACCTCATCGAACAGAACTTCTCTGTGTTCTACTTCCATTCCAAGATAATGTTCTGCGATATACATCAGAGAACGACGGGTAATAGATGGAAGAATGCTGTCTGACTTCGGTGTCACAAGCTTACCGTCCTTTGTAATGAAAATAAAGTTCGCTCCACCAGTCTCTTCAACCTTTGATCTTGTGGCTGGATCAAGGTACATATTCTCATCATATCCCTGATTATGTGCGTCTACGATTGCATGTAAACTCATCGCATAATTCAGTCCTGCTTTGATATGTCCTGTTCCATGAGGAGCTGCACGATCAAAATCTGAAACTCTGATTGTAATAGGCTTTGCTCCACCTTTAAAGTATGGTCCTACCGGAGTAACAAAAATACGGAACTGATACTCATCTGCTGGTTTTACACCAATAACCGGATTAGAACCAAACATATATGGACGAATATATAAAGTAGCCCCTGAACCGTAAGGTGCTACATATGCTGCATTCGCTTTTACTGTTTCTACAACAGCTTCAACAAATTTTTCTTCAGGGAATACCGGCATCTCCAGTCTTCTACAGGAATCTGCCATACGGGCTGCGTTTAAGTCAGGACGAAAACAAACGATATCTCCGCTCTCTGTCGTATATGCCTTTAAACCTTCAAAACATGTCTGTGCATACTGAAATACACCGGCACACTCGTTCAGAGTAATTGTAGCATCTTCTGTAAGGGCACCTTCATCCCATGCACCGTCCTTAAAATTAGCTACAAATCTTTTCTCTGTCTGCTGATAGCTAAAGCCCAGCTCGCCCCAGTTAATATCTTTCTTTTCCATCACGAAAACTTCCCTTCTTAAATATGAAATAAATCTAAATATGAAATAAATATTATAAAAAACTTCATTTCATCTTCTTATAAATTTTGAAGCTATTATAACACATCATTTTTCAATTTTCTATGAAATCACAGAAATAAATCTAAAAAATTTATGATATTCCCATCATTTCATGATTTTGCACAAAAAAATGTATTCTTCTTATTTATTTATCTATATCTTTCCAGCTCTTTTCATATAATGACAGAGAAACAAAATGAATAAAAAAGAAAGAAAGATTCATTATACCTTCAAATCAATTCTCATTTATTCCATATAAGATCCGCAGGCTCTCCTCTTCCATTCAAGTCGAGCAGCTGTCACTCACCACCTGAAAGAGGTGGGAGTCTTCTCGACTGAGATAAATTAAAGTGCCAATTCTTTCATCCATAATCCGGCGAGCATTTTCATTCCTTCTTTATTTGGATGTACTCCATCTACAGTTTCGTATTCTTCCTGATACTTTTCTAAATCTGCCAGATGCACTTCTGCCTTCTGCACACAGTCTCGTATAATATCAGAATAAATTCTTTTTGATATAGTTCCATCGATATTAAAGAACACTTCTCCTTCCGGCTCTTTTCCCTCCGGAAGGGTACAGCACCATATCTGTGCATATGGATATGTGTTCTTCAATCTGCAAAGCATTGTCTGGTATGCCGATTCAAATTCTTCCGGCAATACGCAAAATCCCCAGTCATTACAACCTGCACTCACAAGAATGAGGTCCGGTAATCCATTCTCTCCTAAAGCCTGAATTCTTTCTTCTGCCACAGCAGATGTAGATAAATTACCCGATACCATACTGCCTGCCATCGAATTATTAATGCCAAGCTCTGCATCAAATGCACGAATCACCTGCATCCACCATGTATCTTCTACTGTTTTAACTCCTGTCTCCCACTGCACATAAGAATCATAGAAAACACTGTCTTTTGGTGTATAGCCAGCGAATGTACTGATAGAATCTCCAAGAATAGATATTCTCAGCTTCTTTTCTTTTTGTAATACCTTTTCCATAAAATGTAACCTCTTAATGAACTCTGCCTGCCAGTAAAATCTTACTCCTTTGCATCAAATGCAATGCCAACAACACGAGGTCCTGCATTCGCTGCTATTTCTGCTCCAATCTGATAATAGCTACTTGGACCGTAGCCAAGCTTCTCTGTCATCTTCTGCGCCATCTCTTCCTTAATCTTATCATCATCCCCGTATTCGATCTGATATGCAGAACCCGGTTCCATGTCTGCAATTGCCATATCGCAGATTTTAGATACAACTTTCTTCTCTCCCCGACACTTTCCGGCAGTTGTGATCTCATGATCCCAAATCTTCATAATCGGCTTAATTCCAATCTTATCCCCGATAAATGCCGCTGCACTCGGAATACGTCCGGACTTTCCTGCATATTTCAGATTATAAATTCCAAAATAAATACGTCTGTGAGCAATCTTTTCCTCAAGATACGCATTAATTTCTTCGACAGAGCTTCCTTCCTGTGCCATCTTTCCTGCCATAACTGCAAGTTCACCATATCCGGCGCTATAACTTCCACCATCATGGCTGTAAATATGCATCTTACCTTCACATTCCGGATGTTCTTCAATCAGCATATCCACTGCCATCAATGAGTTATTGTATGTGGCTGATCCTTTTCCATTAATCAAAATTAATACAAGTTCTGTGCATCCTTTCTGATAATACTCATAATATAAATCCATAAACTGAAAGGCTGTAATCTGAGAAGTCATTGGAATTCCATCATTCTCCTCCATCAGCTTATAACATCCTTCATTATCAAAATCTACACGACTTGTATATGTCTGATCTCCTATCACAACAGAATAGGAGATCACATCTAAATTATATTTCTGTTCTGCTTCCTTTGAGATATCACTTGCAGAGTCCGTAATGATCTGTATCTTTCCCATAAAAACTTTTCAATCCCTTCCAAAATAAATAGTATTATTTTTTAATTACTCTCAACAAATTATTCTTAACGAATTTATTATAAACAAGCTTCGGAATCCTGTCAACTTGATGCTATCCCCACCATTCCAACGAAATGGGAATGATGAGGATTTAAAGGGATGGAAAAGTTTATAATTAGTGATTGCACAGCTGCACATTACTTTGTTTTCACAGACTTTATCTTTGACCATTTAGAATAATATGTCTTGCCATTGATCTTTAAAATTGTGCGGACACGTATATAATATTTCTTCTTTGCTTTTAATTTTTTTAATGTAACACGAGTTTTTTTGTATCCATTCACATTTTTTGTTTTTGCTTTTTTAAAGCTTCTCTTTGTACTATACTGAATCTGATAACCTTTGATTCTCTTTTTCTGCACTTTGGAAGTTATTTTCTTCCATGTCAAAGCAATCGATCTTTTTGCTGCTTTTACAGAGCCGAGTTTTGTTGCTTCCGGTGTCGGAACTGCTGTTTTTTTCGCTGCTATCGTAACTTTAAGAATTGCTGTAGAAGCAAGTTGTCGATTTGTCATATATGCCATCGGCGCAGATGCTGTCGCATAACAATTCTCATCAATCACATATTCCAGGTAGACTGTTCCTGGATTATGTGCATTCAATGTTACTTTTCCAGAACGGCTTTGGCTCAAACTCGCTATGTTCCCGGAAACATCTTCTTTTCCATCTGCAGAAGTTATGATCCAGTGTCCCCTGTCCTGATTAAATCCAATATAATCCGTACCTGCTTTATTAATTCCTTTGACTCTAATATTGGATATGGTAAGAGAATTACCAGTCAGAAGATTCAAATCCGATGCTGTCGTTTCAATTTTTGACAATGGCTGCGTTGAAATCAGTCCATCATATGTAACGTTGATCGTCTTTAAATTTACACTGTATGTAGCTCCTGCAGAAGACATTGGAATATACAATGCCGTATTGGATTTTGCATACTGAAATGCATTTTTAGTATCAGAATTTGATTGCAGTTCACTCCACGTAATATTACGGTTAGTATCTTTAATATTTATATTATCGGTAAGATATACTTTTAAATCTTCACGTGCACTGATACTGTCACTTCCAAAAACACCTAATGTTGCCGTATCTGCACCAGCTTCATCATTACTGGCATTTAATATATGTTCTAATAACATAACTTTATAAGTAAGGAGTACAGGGCAATTATACGTTGTAACTTCCTCACTGTCAGAAGTCGTCCTCTTCATCATAATCGCACTGTATGCCGAGAGAGAAATTGACGATTTATCTTCTTTCCGCTCTGTTTTGCTTACGGACTCTTCCTTTGACCATCCTTTTTCCACTGTATTAGAATAATCAAATGTATAATCAATTGAACCACTTGCGAATGCTCCAAAATTAACATTTGTGCCGACTGTTACAGAATGTCCCATTGTATAGGAAGAACTTCCATTAATATTACTGGTATGTGAAACCGTATTTTCAGTACTTCCGGTATACTCCGCATTAACATTCTGCGGTGAATTATTTGTAATACTTGAAACAAAAGAGTCTTTACGATCACTGCCATCATTTCTCTGTCTGATATAAGTTGTTCCTTTATCTTCCTGAAGCACAGGACTAATCTTAAAATCATAAAAAACAGCAATCAGAGCACTTCCATGACCGTTTCTTCTCTTGTCACCATCTGTTCGATTTAAACTTAAAACAGACCAGAAGACATCACGATTTGTAGTATCTGTAAGAGCAGAAAAACTATTCGTGGCACTTTGAGATCCTGAATTCCAGCCTTTTTTATTACTGCTACTAGTGTGTTGTGCTAGATAATAGTCATACAGCTTTTTACGTATATCTGTATTGGCACTGCTTAAAGAACTGCTGTAATTTAGACCACTGCGATGAATGTACCAGTTATAACCATTTTTATACTCATTATTGGATATCTTATTGGTATTATTGTATTCTGCAATTGTAACATACCGCATTGCTTCCATTCGAGAGTTGTAATTACTGGTTGACGACTGTTTTCCTCGTTTTTGATGAAGCATATATGCAACAGAAAACCAATCCTCCGTTGCCGTTGCCTTCGGCGCATTCTGTTTTGTTGATGCATTATTTTTTTCATGAACACCATCAAGCATTTCTCTGTAGAACTTTAATTTACTTGACTCAAAAGAAGTGCTGTTTACATTAAATGCTGTCGCACTTCCACTGCATACACCGGTTGCTTCTTTTAAGGATAACGTGGCAGGAATAGCAGCCGGTGCCGCCGCTCGTGCATAGCCTCCTGGTGCGATAGCACCAGCCAGAAAGGAAACAGCGAGAACAAAAGAAAGGAAACCTTTCTTCCACAGGACTTTCATCATTTTTTTCATAAACATCAAACCTCCTTTAGATTAAAACACCTTATTATTTCTACTTTTTATTTCTACTTTCATTGTATTAAATATAGATGAAAAAAATAGTTGCTGAGAGTCACTTGTTTTTTTCTTCACTGTATCAAAAAAGAACTTACAAAACAGGCTAGTATAAAAATGCAACTACAAAGCATTTTTATACTAGCCTGTTTTATAAGTTCGTCTATTGTTATTAATTCAAGTCGAGCAGCCGCGAGACTTGGCGCGTGATTCTGGTCAGCATAAACTGACATATTCTTTACAGAATCACTGCGCATCCTCGCGGAGCGTTTATCTCAGTCGAAGATTGGACTCCCACTGAGACAAATTTGCTGTTACTCACCACCTGAAAAAAGTGGGAGTCTTCTCGACTGAGATAAAATGCTATGCTTCCAGATTGATTCCATCCTCGTCAAATACATGTACTTCACTTCCACGGAATTTAAAAGATACTTCCTCTCCGATTGCAAGATCAGAAAGTGTTCTTCCATTGAGATCCATTGTCTGCACAATAATGATTGTATCTTTTCCAGCTGCTGTAACATGCAGATGAATCGCACTTCCCATCATCTCGGCTACATCAATCTTACCGGTAACTGCCTGTGCTCCAGGCTCTGACAGTGAAATGTGCTCCGGACGAATACCAAGTGTAACCTTCTGCGATTTTACACCTTTTGCTGCCAGATTTTTCTCTTTTTCTTCTGACAGTTCCACTCTGACTCCATCTACTTCTACCTGATATTTTCCTGCATTCTCGATCAGTTCTGCATCAAAGAAATTCATCTGTGGCATGCCGATAAATCCTGCTACAAACATGTTCACCGGATGATCAAATACTTCCTGCGGTGTTCCGATCTGCTGAACAACACCATCTTTCATAATAACGATACGATCTCCAAGTGTCATAGCCTCTGTCTGATCGTGTGTTACATACATAAATGTAGTGTCGATTCCCTGACGTAATTTAATAAGCTCTGCACGCATCTGATTACGTAATTTTGCATCCAGGTTGGATAATGGCTCATCCATTAAAAGAACTTTCGGTTCACGCACGATGGCACGTCCGATTGCAACACGCTGGCGCTGTCCACCGGATAAAGCTTTCGGTTTACGATCCAGATACGGTGTGATTCCAAGAATTTCGGCTGCCTGATCCACTTTCTGGTTAATTTCATTCTTCGGCATCTTTCTAAGCTTTAATGGAAATTCCAGATTCTCACGAACTGTCATATGTGGATACAAAGCATAACTTTGAAATACCATTGCGATATCTCTGTCTCTTGGTTCCACATCATTCATTTTCTTGCCATCAATTAAGAGTTCTCCATCTGAGATTTCCTCCAGTCCTGCCACCATACGCAGTGTTGTTGATTTACCACATCCGGAAGGGCCAACGAGAACAATGAACTCTTTGTCCTTAATATCCAGATTGAAATCCTGAACAGCTACTACGCCTTCATCAGTTACTAGAAGATTGCTCTTCTTTTCAGATGAACCTTTCTTTCTTTTTTTCTCTGTGTTCGGGTAAACTTTTTTAATGTGCTTTAAAATTACCTCTGACATAAATTAAGACTTTAATGATACTGCCTCCGCAATGTATCATCTCGTGACCGGCGATTTCTTCCGCGCCACATTACGACAGGTCTCCACACTGTCGCACCGCAAGCCTGACGGATTTCCTCCTTTTCTTTCCCTGAAAATGCAACAATGAGTGGAGTGTTGCATCCGGGCGGATTTAAATATTTATTTTTTCGAAGTATAAACCAGAACTTTTATTTTCGCAATCTATTTTCAAAATTTTGGCCATTCTTATTGATTTTGCACAATTTTGAAACCTAGTCTTAAGTATTTTTTAACAAACTTTTCATTTTCAACTGTTTTTTATTGTTTTTTCTTATCCATAATGCTATGATGAAGCCAACAAATGGAAACGTTTTCGGAAACAGTTCCGAACTATTGGGCTTTTCACAAAAACACCCATTTTACAAATTATTATTTTATTTAAGGAGGATCATATTATGAACAAGAAACGTTTGATGGCAGCCGGACTTGCAGTTATAATGACAGCATCTATGATAACTGGATGTGGCAGTTCTGACAGCAAGAAAGAATCAAAAACTGATGCGAAAGGATCTGTATACTATCTGAACTTCAAACCAGAAGCAGATGATCAGTGGCAGGAGCTTGCCAAAGAGTACACAGATGAGACTGGAGTAAAAGTAGAAGTTGTTACCGCAGCTTCCAACCAGTATGAAACTACATTGAAGAGTGAGATGGGTAAATCAAAAGCCCCTACATTATTTCAGGTAAACGGACCGGTTGGTCTTGCTTCATGGAAAAAATATTGTTATGACCTTTCCGGTTCTGATGTTTACAAGCAGCTTACTTCTGATGATTTCGCATTAAAAGAAAACGATGCAGTATATGGTATCGGATATGCAATTGAATCTTACGGAATCATCTATAACAAGAAATTACTGAAAAAAGCCGGATATTCACAGGATGATATCAAAGGATTTGATGATCTGAAAAAAGTTGTCGAAGATATTACAAGCAGAAAAGATAAATTAGGATTCTCCGCATTTACATCTGCTGGTATGGATGGTTCTTCTGACTGGAGATTTAAGACACATCTTGCAAACCTTCCTATTTACTATGAATACCAGAAAGACAAAATTGACAACACAGACAAGATCAAAGGAACTTACCTTGATAACTACCGCAACATCTGGAATCTGTATATCAACAACGCAACATGCAGTCCGAAACAGTTAAGTACAAAAACAGCTGATGATGCAACTTCTGAATTCGTAACAGAGCAGGCAGTCTTCTATCAGAATGGTACATGGGCATACGCAGATATCGCTGATGTTGGAGATGAGAATCTTGGAATGCTTCCAATCTATGTTGGTGTGAAAGGCGAAGAAAATCAGGGATTGTGTACAGGTACAGAAAACTACTGGTGTGTAAATAAGAATGCTTCTAAAGATGACATTCAGGCTACTCTTGATTTCATGAACTGGTGTGTTACTTCTAAGACAGGTACAAAAGCAATGTGCGGAGCTGCAAACGCTATGCCTTCTGGTGCAGACGGTATGGGATTTGTAATTCCATTCAAAGGAAACCTTAAATCAGAGAATCCACTTGTTAACGTTGCTAATGATTATGTAAAAGAAGGAAAGACCCCTGTTTCTTGGAACTTCTCTACAATGCCTTCTGAACAGTGGAAGAACGATCTTGGTTCTGCACTTACAACTTACGCATCAAAACAGACAGATGCGAACTGGGCAAAAGTTAAATCTGCATTCGTAGATGGATGGGCAAAAGAAGCAAAAGCAAGCAAGTAATTTATAACAAAGCAATTTATTATTGCAGGGGAGCACACTGCTCCCCTGTTTTCATACAAAGAGGGATAATATGGAAAAATCTATTAAACGTTATTGGCCAGTTTTTATACTTCCTACTATGGCAGCTTTTATGATCGGATTTGTCGTTCCATTTCTGGAAGGTATCTATCTTTCCTTTTGTGATTTCACGACCATCAAAGATGCCTCTTTTGTAGGACTTGAAAATTATGCAAAAGCTATTTCTGATAAGACATTTACACATGCCTTCTCTTTCACAACTGTTTTTGCAATTGTTACTTTAATATTGATCAACGTGTTGGCATTTGCAGTTGCACTTGCACTTACACAGAAGATCAAAGGAACGAATATTTTCCGTACTGTATTTTTTATGCCGAACCTGATCGGTGGTATCGTACTTGGTTACGTATGGCAGCTGATTTTTGACGGTATTCTTGGAAAGTTTGATCTTGCACTGAAACTGAATGCCAAATTTGGTTTCTGGGGTCTGGTCATTCTGATCTGCTGGCAGCAGATTGGTTATATGATGATCGTCTATATCGCAGGTCTTCAGGCAATCCCAGGTTCCTTGAATGAAGCAGCGATGATCGACGGTGCCAACGCAAGACAGCGTCTTTTCAAGATCACCATCCCGATGATGATGCCTTCCATCACCATCTGTACATTCTTAACGATCACAAACTCATTCAAACTGTTTGACCAGAACCTTTCACTGACATCCGGTGAACCAATGCATCAGACAGAAATGATGGCATTGAACATTTATGATACGTTCTACGGCCATGTAGGATTTGAGGGAGTCGGTCAGGCAAAAGCCGTGATCTTCTTCATAATTGTAGTAGCAATTGGTTTGATTCAGCTTCGCGCAACCAGAGATAAGGAGGTTCAGCAATAATGAAAAATAAAAAAAGCGGTATTTTCGCCACTCTCTTTTTCACCGTAATCTCTATTCTTTTCGTGGCACCGATTTTTGTTGTTTTGATGAATTCATTTAAGAGAAAAGCTTTTATCAGCCTTTCCCCTTTTGCAATACCGGACGAAAAGAGTTATGCAGGTCTTGAAAACTATGTTACAAGTATTACAAAATATGAATTTGTAAAAGCAGTTGGCTGGACATTATTTATCACAGTCCTCTCTGTAATTGTAATTTTAGTATGTTGCTCTATGTGTGCCTGGTACATTACACGAGTAAAGAATAAACTGACAAAACTGATTTATCTTTTATGTGTATTTTCTATGGTTATCCCATTCCAGATGGTTATGTTTACCCTCTCCGGAACAGCTGATTCTCTTCACCTGAATACACCTTGGGGAATCGTAATCGTATATCTCGGTTTTGGTGCCGGACTTGCAGTCTTTATGTTCTGCGGTTTTGTAAAATCAATTCCGATTGAAATTGAAGAAGCTGCCATGATCGATGGATGCAATCCGATCAAAACATTTTTCTCAGTCGTACTTCCTATTATGAAGCCAACTTATATCTCTGTCGGTATTCTGGAAGCGATGTGGATCTGGAATGACTTCCTTCTTCCTTACCTTGTACTGGATATCAAGAAATTTAAAACAATTTCTATCGTTGTACAGTATATGAAAGGAAGTTATGGACGTGTAGATATGGGAGCAATTATGGCTTGCCTGATCATGGCGATCATCCCTGTTATCGTATTCTACTTAAGCTGTCAGAAATATATCATCAAAGGAGTTGCGGCAGGTGCTGTAAAGGGATAAAATATACTCCGTACATATTTTTTAACTACTGTTAACAGAAAGGATTTTTACTTATGACGATTAAGGACATTGCAAGGTTATCCGGATATGGTATCGGTACTGTATCACGGGTTATAAATAATCATCCGGATGTCAGTGACAAAGCACGACAACGGATCATGGAGGTTATCGAAGAGACAAATTTCCAGCCCAATTCCAATGCAAAGCACTTGAAAATGAGAGCTGTTTCTTCTATCGCCATTATTATTAAAGGAAATCAGAATATTCTGTTTAACGCAATTCTTGAACAGATCCAGCAACGCCTTTTGGCAAATGATGAAGAGGCAGTTGTCAGCTATCTGGATGAAGATGCGAATGAAGTCAGTTATGCTATGAGTCTTTGCCGGGAAAAAAATCCAAAAGGAATCTTTTTTCTCGGTGGAGATCTGGAATATTTTGAAAAAGATTTCAAACACATCCCTGTCCCATGTGTTCTGCTGACAAACAGCGGAAAGGATCTGAAGTTTACGAATTTATCCTCTCTGACAACAGACGATGCTGCGGCTTCTGAGGCAGTAATCGACTATCTGGTAGATCAGGGCCATACACATATTGGAATCCTCGGTGGTAATCTTTCCGACACACAAGTCAGCTATAAACGTCTGACAGGCTGTATTGCCGGATTCAAAAAGCACCATCTTGATTTCCAGCAGGATCTGCAATATGAACCTTGCCATTATTCTGTCGAAGAAAGTTATGAAGCTGCTCTCCGACTGTTAAAGCGAAACTCGTCATTGACTGCAATCTTTGCTTTTGGTGATATCATTGCATTTGGTGCAATGCGGGCCAGTTTCGATCTTGGCAAAAGAATTCCGGAGGATATTTCTCTTGTGGGATATGATGGCATTGACCTCTCCCGTTTTTTTGTCCCAAGACTTACAACCGTCCGTCAGGATACCGCTCAGATGGCCAAGCAAGGCGTTGATTTGATGTTACAGCGGATCCATTATCCTTATAAAGCAGTTCACAAGGTCATTCCTTATGAACTGATCAAATCAGAAAGTGTAAAAAAAATAAATTAGAACGGAAAGGAGGGTTTATGGTGAGAGCTGCAGGTATTTTAATGCCCATTACTTCTCTTCCTTCCCCATATGGAATAGGAACCTTAGGTCAGACCGCACGTGATTTCATCCAGTTTCTTGAGAAATCTGGTCAGACATACTGGCAGATTCTTCCTATTTGCCCAACCGGATATGGAGATTCTCCCTATCAGTCATCTTCTACCTTTGCAGGCAATCCTTATATGATCGATCTTAATGATCTTGTTTTGGAAGGATTACTGCAACGCGCTGACTTTGAAGATTTCTCCTGGGGAGACGAACCTGAAAAAATAGATTATAAGCTACAATATGAACAGCGTTTTGTTGTTCTAAAAAAATCTGTCGAAAACGTTTCTACGAACATGGCTGACAGTCTGGCTGCATTTTTGCAGACAGAAGCTTACTGGTTAGATGATTATGCCTTATATATGGCTGTTAAGAATCATTTCGGTGGAACCGCATGGTCCCAATGGCCAGAACCGGTAAGACTTCGTGACACGAATAAATTAGAGGAATTAAAAACAACTCTTGCAGAAGACATTTTATTCTGGAAAACAATCCAGTTTCTCTTCTTCCACCAATGGAACAAGTTAAAAGCTTATGCCAGTCAACATCACATTCAGATTATCGGCGATCTTCCAATTTATGTTTCCGAAGACAGTGCCGATGTATGGGCACACCCGGAACAGTTCCAGTTAAATGAAGAGTTACGTCCAACAGAAATCTCCGGATGTCCTCCAGATGGATTTTCGGAAGATGGACAGCTCTGGGGAAATCCACTATTTAATTGGGATTATATGAAAGAAAATGAGTTTTCCTGGTGGATAACAAGAATTGCACATCAGATGAAAATCTATGATGTATTGCGAATTGATCATTTCCGTGGATTTGATTCCTACTTTGCAATTCCTTACGGAGATAAAACTGCGAAAAACGGAGTTTGGAGGAAAGGTCCGGGAATTGACTTCTTCCAGACTGTAAAAGAAAAACTTGGGGATCTTCCAATCATTGCCGAGGATCTTGGTTTTTTAACAGACTCCGTACATCAGTTACTGAAAGAAACCGGATTCCCTGGAATGAAAGTGTTAGAATTTGCTTTCGACACCCGTGACACCGGTTATGGCTATCTGCCTCACTGTTACACAAGAAACTGTATCGTATATACCGGTACTCACGACAATGAGACGATCAACGGCTGGTTTGAAACCGCTCCGGAAGAAGACACAGCCAATGCGATCCGTTATCTTCGTCTGACAAAAGAGGAAGGTTACCACTGGGGTATGATGCGCAGTGCATGGGCAAGCGTATCTGATACAGCAATCATGCAAATGCAGGATCTTCTTGGTCTCGGACATGAAGCCCGGATCAACACCCCATCAACGCTGAGTGATAACTGGACCTGGCGATGCAAGCCTGAAGACATCTCAGATGAACTCGCAAAGCAGTTATATGAAGAAATGAAAATATACGAAAGACTTCCTCAAATATAGAAGCAAAAGGGCGTAAATGCATTCACATTTACGCCCTCTTTTTCTTTAAATCCCAAGACACATTCTTATGATTCCTAAAATCAGCAAATGCACCGGATAGAAAAGATAATTTACTAACTTATTCTGTTTTCCACGCTCTCCATTATAAGTAAGTGTCAATCCAAATCCAAGCAGAGCCCACGGCTCTTTAAACATAGAGAGGTAACAAAACGGAATTCCAAGTGCCCATCTCTCATGAAAAATATAACAGAAATAACCGATCAGCACCGCATGATGTTCATAATCCAGACTTGTATTCATTGCTACAAAGCACAATACCGCTACAATGAGAAATGATACGAAATACCATAACGCCTTCGGTAATGATGCCATCTTCTCTTTCAATACGTCGATCACCCAGATCATAGCAAGCACAAGTGCCAGCGTGAACATAATATTGTTCCAGTTGACTTCAACAAATCTGGCCGATGTGCACATATCAAACGGAACCTCTGATATTACTCCAAATACAAGAAGTGTAGTTAAATATCTCCACTTATTCCTTGTGTGGAAATATCCTTCCACAAGAAGGAAGATGAATATCGGGAAAGCGATTCTTCCTAAAATATCAAAAAAATCACTCAATCGATTCAATGCTCCGCCATCCAGATTCGGATAGATCAATGCTTTATTTGTATGGTCAATAAGCATTGATAAAAAAGCGATATATTTTAGCTGCGCTCCTGAGAATATCTTGATTCTTTCTTTTATATTATTCATAGATTTTTTTCAGACACCTTTCTTATTTATATTCTAGTAATTTTCTGTGTGAAGCTCGTGTGCTCTCTCGATGACTGCAACACCTTTTCTGCCCAACACAAGCTCATATTCTGTCGATAATAGCAGAATAAATGCATTTATACAATCTAATATATAATGACTTTTGTCAAGAGGTAAATTGAAAAAAATCACTACAAATTTATTAAATTTTATCTGGCGAACCCGTGCCAACATAGATTGCTCATAGATAGCTCGAACCTTGAAAGATGCTAAAGCCCTTTCAGGGATTTTCCGGTTAATTGTTGTCTGCTTCGCTGTAAGCAGCGTACAGCTGCTTACGATTTTCTGTAGCTTCCAGGTGAAACACCATATTTTCTTTTGAAAATACGATTAAAATAAGACAGATTATCGAAACCGCTTTCTTCTGCGATCATCAGAATAGATTCATCGGATGATTTAAGAAGCCTTGCAGCCATAGCAAGACGATAATCGTTTAAATATTCGGTAAATCCAGTTCCCATATGAACTTTGAAAAACTTCATAAAATGAGATTTACTGTAAAAGGTAAGTTTCGCCATGTCATCAATTGTAAGTTTTTCTGTATAATGCTCTTCTACATATTTCAAAACAGTTTTCATTTTCTTCAAGGATTTTGGATTGTGAGAAATGGAAACTGTTTTTTTCTGTCTTTCAGAAATCAGAAGAAAGAAAAAGTAAAACAGTGCACTTTTTACTGCAAGCTGCCACCCGGTTGTCTGGTCTGCACAGACAAGGTCAATCTGCCGGATGCAATTGCTTAGAGACTCAAAAACTTCATGAGCAGGAGTAAGAAAATGTTCCACCGGCAAAGTCCCGTCAAGAAGCGGCTTCATGTATTGAAGCATACACAAATCATTTGCTCCAGAAGAGAGTAACTCCGGTTTAAAAATAATATTTTCATACTCCATTTTATAAGAAGCATCCTGCTCAATGGCATGAAGACAGCCCGGACATATCATAATAATATCTCCGCTGTGCACCAGATGCTTATCAAAATCCACAGAAACATAACCTTGCCCTTTTTTAATAACGACAAGTTCCATCTCATCGTGCCAGTGCAACGGCACTCCCGGAAAATCAAGCGGAATAGAGCATAGATACGTATTATAAGGAAATTCTGCGGATGTATGTGCTTTTGTTTCGTGATAGTTCTGATATTCATTAATATTCATAAGAAAACAAAGTCCTTTCAACGAGTCCATAAAAATCTATTAGAATGATAGTATTATACAATAAATTACAAGTATATTGCAAGATATTGGCATGGAATCATATTAAAATACAATTATAAACCAATGACAAAACAGAAAAAATATTACATAAACCCGAATTCGATTTGAAAGGAGATTATTCAAATGAACATTCAGACAACATTACAGGAAAAACTTGGAAAAGAGATCGCGCAGGCTTCCAATGAAGAAATCTATGACGCACTTCTTAGCATGGTGCAGGAAATGGCAGGCGAAAAGGAACGCACAGACAGCAAAAAAAAGCTGTACTACATTTCCGCAGAATTCCTTATTGGAAAACTACTTTCTAACAATATGATCAATCTTGGTATTTTCAATGAAGTAAAAGATGTGCTCGCACAAAACGGAAAGAACATTGCAGAGATTGAAGAAGTGGAACCAGAGCCGTCACTCGGCAATGGCGGACTTGGACGTCTGGCAGCTTGTTTCCTTGACTCAATCGCAACACTCGGACTTGCCGGAGACGGTGTCGGTCTGAACTATCATCTCGGACTTTTCAAACAGGAGTTTAAAAACAATCTTCAGCGAGAAACTCCGAATCCATGGATCGAATCAAAATCATGGCTGAAAAAAACAGATGTTATTTACCCGGTGTCATTCAAAGGGCTTAATGTAAATGCAAGAATGTATGACATCGAAGTGACAGGATATAACAATAATACAAATAAATTACATCTCTTCGACATCGACTCTGTAGATGAGACGATCGTGGAGGATGGAATTGCTTTTGATAAAGAAGACATTGAGAAAAACCTGACACTTTTCTTATACCCGGATGACAGCGATGAGAATGGAAGACTGCTTCGCATTTATCAGCAGTATTTCATGGTAAGTGCAGGTGCACAGCTGATTCTCGATGAATGTATAGCAAAGGGGTGCAACCTTCATGATCTTGCTGATTATGCAGTGATCCAGATCAATGATACCCACCCGACAATGGTAATTCCGGAATTGATCCGTCTTCTTGTAGAGAAAGGCTTAGACATGGACGAGGCGATCGAAGTTGTTTCTAAAACATGCGCCTATACAAACCATACCATCCTTGCAGAGGCACTGGAAAAATGGCCGGTATACTATTTGAAGAAGGTCGTTCCACAGTTAATGCCGATTATTGAAGTATTAGATGACAAAGTAAGAAGAAAATATGATGATGAAAGCGTTTCTATTATCGACAGAAATGATACTGTTCATATGGCACATATTGATATCCATTATGGTTTCAGCGTAAATGGTGTTGCTTCTCTTCATACAGACATTCTGAAAGAGACTGAATTAAATAACTTCTACAAGATTTACCCGGAGAAGTTTAATAATAAGACAAATGGTATTACATTCCGTCGTTGGCTGCTGCACTGTAACCCGGCTCTGACAGCACTTCTTGATGAACTCATTGGAGAAGGATATAAAAAAGATGCAGCGGAACTTGAAAAACTGCTTGCGTTTAAGGATGATGAAAAGGTACTTGACCGATTAGTTGCAATCAAACACGCAAACAAAAAAGCATTGTGCAAATATCTGGAAGAGACACAGGGCGTAAAAGTGAGTGCAGACACGATCTTCGACATTCAGATCAAACGTCTCCATGAGTACAAACGTCAGCAGCTGAATGCATTATATATTATTGATAAATATCTTGAAATTAAAGCAGGAAAGATTCCTGCAGCACCTGTGACAGCGATCTTTGGAGCAAAAGCCGCACCGGCTTATGTAATTGCAAAAGATATCATTCATCTGATTCTCTGTCTGCAAGAGATCATTAACAATGATCCTGAAGTAAGCCCATATCTGAAAGTTGTTATGGTTGAAAACTACAATGTAACAAAAGCGGAAAAATTAATTCCGGCATGCGACATTTCTGAACAAATCTCACTTGCATCTAAAGAAGCAAGCGGAACCGGTAATATGAAATTCATGCTGAACGGAGCTATAACACTTGGAACAGAAGACGGCGCAAATGTGGAGATCCACGAGCTTGTCGGCAACGATAACATTTTTGTATTCGGTGCTTCCAGCGACGACGTAATCGAACATTACGTAAAAGCAGATTACGTCGCAAAAGACTTCTATGAAAAGAATCCGTCCATCAAAGCAGCAATTGACTTTATCACAAGCGATGAAATTTTGAAAGTTGGGCAGAAGGAAAACCTTGAAAGATTGCAGCATGAAATCATCAGCAAAGACTGGTTCATGACACTTCTTGACTTTGACAGCTACAAAGAAAAGAAAGAAGAAGCACTGAAAGCTTATACAGATCAGAAAACATGGGCTAAAAAAGCACTTGTAAATATTGCGAGAGCAGGATATTTCTCATCTGATCGAACAATTGAAGAGTACAACAACGACATCTGGCATCTGTAAGAGGAGGAGCACATGGAAAGAGCAAGCGGAGTATTATTACCGGTATTTTCATTGCCGTCCAAATACGGGATTGGCTGTTTCTCAAAAGAGGCATATAAGTTTATAGATCGATTAAAAGAGGCCGGACAGAGTTATTGGCAGATCCTGCCTCTTGGACCGACTGGATACGGGGACTCCCCGTACCAGTCCTTCTCCACATACGCAGGAAATCCATATTTTATTGATCCCAAGACATTGATCAAAGAAGGACTTCTGACAAAAAAAGAATGTAAAGCGTATGACTTTGGAGACAAGGCAGACTGTATTGATTACGAAAAAATTTACAATTCTAGATTCAAAATGCTGAAAAAAGCATTTGCGCGTTTTAAAAATGACGAAGCATATGATCACTTTATAAATGAAAATGCATACTGGCTGGATGATTACAGTCTTTACATGGCAATCAAAGACAGTAAAAATGGAATCAGCTGGAATGAATGGGAAGCTCCTCTAAAAAACCGTGAAGAGGATGCACTTGAAAATGCAAGAAATGAACTGGCAGAAGAGATTGCATTTTATAAATTCCAGCAATATGAATTCGATAAACAATGGACAAAGCTTCATGCCTATGCAAATGCACAAGGCATTCAGATCATCGGTGATATTCCAATCTATGTAGCGTTTGATGGTGCGGATACATGGGCATCTCCAGAGTTATTCCAGTTTGATGAAGCGAATAACCCGGTAGCAGTAGCAGGATGTCCTCCGGATGATTTTTCTGCAACCGGACAGCTGTGGGGCAACCCATTGTACAATTGGGACTATCATAAAAAGACCGGGTACGACTGGTGGATCAAGCGGATCCGTCATTGTTTCAAATTATATGACGTAGTCCGAATTGATCATTTCCGTGGATTCGATGAATATTATTCCATTCCTTATGGAAATAAAACCGCAGTAGATGGCACATGGATGCCTGGTCCTGGAATGGAACTCTTCCGCACAATCGAAGAAAAGCTTGGAAAATTAAACATTATTGCAGAAGATCTTGGATTTCTGACAGAAACTGTTCTCCAGATGCTATCTGACAGCGGTTTCCCCGGAATGAAAGTTGCACAGTTTGCATTCGACCCAAACGGCGGTTCTGCCTATCTTCCGCACAATTATCCAAAGAACAGCGTTGTGTATACCGGCACGCATGACAACGATACGACAAGAGGATGGTATCACAGTACAGATAAAGCAACGCGAGATTTTGCAAAAGAATATATGCATACATCACGTCTCGACGAAGACGATCTGGCATGGGATTTTATCCGCCTTACGATGAGCAGCAACGCGAACTTTTGCATCACACCGATGCAGGATCTGCTGAATCTGGATGGCAGGGCGAGAATTAATACACCATCCACACTCGGCGAAAACTGGGACTGGCGTATGGAAAAGAATCAATTTGATGCACAGACAGTGAAGCGCTTGAAGCGTATGACATGGTTGTACGAGCGTCTTCCTGAAAAACAAAATAAATCGTTCTAATTTCGGTTGGCTTGAATTAATTGAAGGCATCATTGCACTCATGTGTTACCACCCATCACGGAGATTCAAAAAGGCATTCTAAGCAGGTACTTCCATCCGTTTCAGTTCCGGCAAAATCATACACAGCATTGTAATAAAACACAGACTGCCACCGATTACATTGGACACCGGTTCTGCAAGGAACACACCGGAAGTTCCCATATTTAAAACGTATGGCATAAAATATGTCAGCGGCACAACTATAAACACTTTACGAAGCAGGGAGAAGAAAATCGCCTGCTTCTTTTTGTTCAGGGATTTGAATACTGTCTGTCCCATATATTGGAAATCCATAAAAATAAATGCTGCGAAATACTGATTAAGCGCAGTCATTGCATCCTGCATCAATTCTGTATCTGTACTGAAAATACGTATAAGCGCACCTGGTTCCAGAATAATCACACTCCACATAACTCCGGTATACAAAATCATCATTATTGCCAGTACAACGCCCGCCTTGCGGACTCTTGCCGGGCGTCTTGCACCATAGTTATAACTCAAGATTGGAGATGCCCCCTCATTCATCGCATGGATCGGCGTCTCTACAAGCTGACGCACGCTGGAAATAATCGTCATCACCGAAATATAAATATCGCCTCCGGTCACTGCAAGTACATTGTTACAGCAGATCGTTACCAGACCGTTTGTAAGTTGCATAATAAATCCTGCCATTCCAAGACTTATAATATTTTTCGCATATCCGATATTTTCTGCTATTTCATTTTTCTTTAGTAGCCGCACCTTTAACTCTGCTTTTCTTGTCAAAAAATAAAATACAAACAATGCAGACAAACACTGTGAAATTACAGTTGCACACGCCGCACCACGTACTCCCATTCCAAATACAAAGATAAACAGAGGATCTAAAATCAGATTCACAACTGCACCGATTGCAACCGAAAGCATACCAACCAGCGAATAACCCTGTGCGTTGATAAATGGATTCATGCTAACTGCAACCATAGATGGAAGCGTACCAATCAGATAGACCATCAGATACGGACGTGCATAAACCATTACACTTCTGGATGCTCCAAACAGCGTCAGAATCGGATGGGAAAATAAAAGTCCGATCATCATTAACAACAAAGCACTGGAACATACAAGCGAAAACGACGTATTCATAATACGTGTTGCCTCTTGCTCTTTCTTTCTTCCTCTGTCTATGGAAAATAAGGGCGCACCACCTCCACCAAACAGATTTGCAAATGCTGTAATGATCACGATAACAGGAAAACAAAGTCCCACTCCTCCAAGCGCTGCTGTTCCTACCTCTGGAATACGCGCAATATATATTCGATCCACAATGTTATATAACAGATTTAAAATCTGCGCCACCAGCATCGGAAGCGCAGCTCCCAGTATATTTCCCGTAACCGTTCCATTTTCAAAATCAATTCGTTTCATTTATATTTAATCCTTTTTATATCTTGCTTTTTAGTATAACACGCACTATTCTATATGTAAAATATGATATCCGGATAACAAGATCATACTTCCGTCTGAACCTGCTCATGTGTAATTGTATGATTTTGAAATCAGCCCTATTATGAGTCAAAAAATGGGACTTTGTCCCGCGATATATGTACAGGAGGACATTAACATGAACGATAAATTAAAACAACAGCTTGACTTTATTCTGGAAATTGATAAAGAGAAAAACATTTTAAGACAGACACATCTGTCCGGCCACGGCAGACGTGAAAATGATGCAGAACATGCCTGGCATATGGCGATCATGGCATATCTTTTAAAAGAATATTCTAACGAACCGGTTGATATTACCAAAGTCATGATCATGTGTCTGATCCATGACATTGTAGAAATTGATGCCGGGGATACTTACGCTTATGACACAGAAGGGCTGAAAACACAGAAAGCACGAGAAGATGCCGCAAAAGAACGAATTTTTTCCTTACTTCCGAATGCACAGAAAGAAGAGCTGACTGCTCTTTTTGACGAATTTGAAGAAGCCAGAACCGCTGAATCCAGATTCGCCCACGTAATGGATAACCTACAGCCTCTTCTTCTCAACAACAGTAATGGCGGTGCTGACTGGCGGGAACATGAAGTATACGCCTCACAGGTTTATGGCAGACAGCAGAAAACCAGATATGGCTCTAAGCAGTTATATGAAATTACAGACCAGATTCTGAAAGAAAACATCAAAAAGGGGAACATCAAAGAATAGTTCCCCTTTTAAAACTACCGCGCTTTAATAGCCCAACGCATCTTCGTAGATCTTGCACGTCCGTTCTGTGCGCACTCCTGCGCAGATGGGCGGATCACATCTTTCGCGTAATCGGAATAAATTCCCGCTTTATATCCAGCTTTTAAAGCCTTTTTCACCAACTTGTCTTCTCCTGAATGGAAAGTAAGAATCGCCACACGTCCTCCCGGTTTTAACGCATCCGGAAGCTTTTCCATAAATTCATACAGTACTTCAAACTCACGGTTTACATCAATACGAAGTGCCTGGAACACCCTCTGGCAAGTCTTGCGGATCGTATCTTTCTTCTCCTTCTCCGGAAGAAAATCCAGTGTATCTGCAATAAGCTCCCGCAGTTTTGTAGTCGTATCTACACGATTTCCCTTGCGAATCTCATCTGTAATTGCTTTTGCAATCTCTTCACAGTATGGCTCATCAGAATTTTCATATAACATTCCGGCAAGCTCTTCCCTGCTGATCTCATCCAAACGCTCTGCAGCGCTGATTCCTTTCTCCTGATTCAGCCGCAGATCCAGCGGACCGTCAGCACGGAAAGAAAATCCTCGTTTCGGATTATCGATCTGCATAGATGAAACACCCAGATCCGCAAGGATAAAATCAAAACCACCTATTTCTTCTGCAATCTCATCAATCGTACAGAAGTTCTGAAGTTTTACTGTCAGGATATCTTCACCAAAACCCTGTTCTGCAAGACGTTTCTTTGTCTTTGCTGATTCTTCCGGATCGACATCTGTCGCATACATATGACCTTCGCCTTTCAGACATTCCATCATTGCCTTTGTATGCCCGCCATATCCAAGCGTTGCATCAAATCCTGTTTCTCCCGGCTTTATCTGAAGGAAATCCAGGATCTCTTTCACCATGATAGATATATGCATACCGGCAGGTGTATTTCCCTTGCTGATCACATGTGCAATCGTTTCTTTGTATTTCTCCGGATTTAATTCTTTGTATTTTTCTTCATATTTCCGTGGATATTTTCCTTTATATCGTACACGTCTTTTGTGGACTTTCTCTGTATTCTGTTCCATGATAGCTCCTATTCTTTCGTTTTTTCTTTTTTTCAAATTCTTCTGTAACTTCTTTTAACAAGTCTCTGATTTGTAAATGCTGCGGACAGCCTTCAATACAATAACGGCATGCTGTACATGGAATCATATGTTTGGAATGGAAGATATCTGCTCCTGATTGCTCATTCCGGAAAGTACCATCACACACTCTCTCACCTGTGCGATTGGCATCTCCTGTTCTCTGGCGATCCGAGCCAGATCTTCATACTCTGCTTTCTGACGTTTTATCCCCCAGCCGGATACTTCTTTTATCCGCACATTGCCATATACCGTCGTTTCAGTCTTCATTGTGCGCTTCAATGTATAACGGTTGCAGACAGATTCCCGTACTCCTAAAGTTGTCGTATGTAAAAACAGTAACCGAATCATTTCTTCTCTCTGTTTTTCCTTACACATACAGGTCAGTAAGATTCCCGGTCGGTTCTTTTTCATTCCGACTGCTGTCATATATACATCCAATGCTCCTGCTGCAAATAACTCTTCCATTGCAAATCCAACTGCTTCCGGTGTCATGTCATCCAGATTACAGCGAAGTTCCACGATATAATCCTGATTATCTGCCGTTTCTCCGCACATTGCACGGACACAGTTTGCTACTTCAAATTCTTTCTGCCCACAGCCGTAACCGATTCCTTCCACACGCATCGGCGGCTGGCTTCCAAATTCCTGAACGAAATATTTTAAAAGCGCAGCTCCTGTTGGTGTACACAGCTCTCCTCTCACCTTTCCGCCGTAAGTTGGAATATCTTGCAGAATCCATGCTGTCGCAGGTGCCGGAACCGGAAGGATTCCGTGTGCGCAGTGGACATGTCCGCTTCCTACGTGTACCGGCGAAGCAACTACACGCTCCGGTTTCAGTTCATGCATCAGAAGACAGACTGCTGTCACATCAGCAACTGCATCCATGGAGCCGACTTCGTGAAAATGAATTTCGTCTACCGGGCGACCGTGCACATGGCTTTCAGCCTGTGCGATCAGATCATACACAGCAAGTATGTCTTTTTTTACTCCTTCCGGTATATCCAGATTTCCTACGATTGCAGTAATACTCTGCATATTATGATGATCATGATGGTGGATGTGTTCACCGTAATGATGCTCATAATGGTGTGCTTCCTCATGGTGATCTGTGCTTACTTCTTCCATGCCATCTACTTTCACTATCATGTGCGTTCCTGTAATGCCACATTTCACTGCCGGTTCTGCCTGAAATTCCACTTTCGGTATCCCAAGGCGGTTTAGACGCTTTACAAACTGTCCCGGTTCCGGATGTAGCTCCAGAAGTGCGGCACTTAACATATCACCTGCCGCGCCCATTCCACAGTCTAAATATAATGTTTTCATCTCTTCCCCTCCATATGATTGATCATGCTCGCCAGATAACCGGCGCCAAATCCATTATCAATATTCACAACGCTAACTCCGCTGGCACAGGAATTTAACATTGCCAGCAGTGCCGACACGCCGCCAAAACTTGCGCCATAGCCGACACTGGTCGGCACTGCGATCACTGGACAGTCTACAAGTCCGCCGATTACCGATGCAAGTGCACCTTCCATCCCGGCAACTGCAACAATCACTCGTGCCGTCATAATCTCTTCCCGATGTGCCAGCAGACGGTGAAGTCCCGCAACACCTACATCATACAGACGTATGACTTCATTTCCGAAGCACTCTGCTGTCTGTGCAGCTTCCTCTGCCACCGGCAGATCACTTGTTCCGGCAGCCGCCACAACAACCTTACCGATTCCATCCGGCTCCGGTATCTCTCCTACCAGTCCGATTCTGCTGTATTTATCATATTTTATTAGAAAATCCTGTTCAACCGCCTCCGCCGCTTCGCTGCTCATGCGGGTGATCAGAATACTTTTCTGTCCCTGCTGTACCATGGATGCAACAATATCATGAATCTGCTCCGGCGTCTTTCCTGCACCATAGATCACCTCTCCAATTCCCTGCCGGAGAGCCCGGTGATAATCCGGCTTCGCAAATCCCAGATCCTCAAACGGCGCTTCCTTAAGCTTTAACATGGCTTCATCTATATCCAGTTCCCCACTGGAAACCTGTTCCAGCAAAGCGCGTACTTCTTTCTGTTCCACTACGGTTCCCTGCCTTTCATATCCAGTAACACCGTGTCAAACCAAGGTGCCAGCCGTTCTCTGATCTCTTTTCGTTTCTCAATCGCATGCATCATATCTTCCGGCTGAAACTGCAGACGAGCTGCGCCATGAAATACGCGCACGCGGAAATCAGTATATCCCATCTGAAAGAGTTCTCCTTCTGCATGCTCAACTTTCTTTAACATCTTTGCTTCAATCCCTGTCCCTGTCTGAATTCTTGTCGCAAGACAGGCATATGCAGGTTTGTTCCAGGTAAACAATCCGGCTTCCTTTGAGAGGCAGCGGATTTCCGTCTTTGTCAGTCCACATTCTCTGAGCGGAGAACGAACCTGCATTTCCTTCAATGCTCTCATTCCCGGACGGTCTCCGACATCATCAGATGCATTCGTGCCATCGATCAACACAGTATATCCATCCGAGACTGCTCTTTCTTTCAACAGTCCGAACAACACTGTCTTGCAATAATAACAACGGTTTGCCGGATTCTTTACCACTTCTTCATGGCTTAAGATCTCATGCGAAATCACTGTCAACTCTACACCCACCTGTTTTGCAAAACGTCTTGCATCCTCCAGCTCAAATTCCGGCTGAAATGCTGTTTTTATAAAATACGGTTTGATATCTACGCCACACTGCGCTGCAGCATAAAGCAGATATGAAGAATCTACGCCACCGGAAAACCCCAGTGCAATTTTAGGATTCTCTTTAAAAAATCCTGTCAGATTCATGAGTTTAGTCCTCCTATTGCTTCAACATCTGCCGATTCCATCAGTTCCTTATTATATAATAAATCTTCCGCCTGGCCATCTGCAAATAGTTTGCCTTCTTTTAATAAAATGCAGCGCGGACAGACCTCTGCAACAAAAGTAAGATCATGTGTTGCGATCAGCATTGTATGCGGAAGTTTCTGTAATACACAGATCAGATTCCCAGACCATCCGGATTGGCAGAAGCATACAACGACAGTCCGCCACCGACCAAAATTGCAAGAACTGCAAATAGCAGAATCACTTTTTTCGCAGACACACTGTCAGACCTGCCCTTATCAGATTCTTCTATGTATCTTATTCTCTCTGCTGGTTTCTCCAATCTTTCCAATACATCTGTCATAATCTCCGGACGCATCTGGTATACAAAATTCAGAATACCTGCTGTAATAATACCTTCCACAAAGCCAATCGCCAGATGAATTGGCTGCATCAGCAGTACAAATGTATGAAATGGCAGCTCTGTCACGTCTGATGCCAGTGTCTGTAGAACAACACAAAAAGCCCCCAGTTGCAATCCCACTACACAGGATACAACGGAAGCAATCATAATCCTCTTATGCGTCACGCCTTTTCTTAAGATTGGTCTGAAAATAAGCGGACATACAAACAGGCAGGGAATGACTCCCATATTAAAAATATTCGCTCCTAGTGCCAGAAGTCCTCCATCTGCAAAGAACAGGCACTGGATCAGTAAAACTGCGGTCAGCGTCACTACAGCCGGAGTTCCGCCAAGCAGTCCCGCCAGCAGGATTCCACCTCCGATATGTCCGCTGGAACCCGTCCCCGGAATCGTAAAATTAATCATCTGTGCTGCGAAAGTAAATGCCCCTGCAACTGCCATCATCGGCAGATTCTTCTCTCCCAAATCATCCTTTTTAACCTTCTGTACTGCATATGCGATTGATACCGCACTGACTGCATACATCGCACCGCCAACTGCCGGTGAAAGTAATGCATCTGACATGTGCATAAATAATTTCCCTCCCCCAAGATAATTCTACAGTACCTTTATTGTACAAGATAAACAATCCTTTTTTCAACCAGAAAAAATTTTTCTTTTCTACATAAAAACACATGCATAATTAAAAAACGGAGATGAAACAGTTTCTATATTTACTGTTTCTCTCCGTTTTGCAGTCATCGAAGATTCAATCGCATTGATCGCATCCATGGAATCTATTTCTGCTTTCGCTATTATGCTGTCTTAACTTTTACCGCATCTGCTGCTTTTTCTTTATGTTTATCATACATTGCAAACATTCCTGCCAGTAACGTTCCGGAAATGGAGTGCCATGTACAAGATACCGCACAGATAATTGCAGATTCCGGTGTGGAAGCAAACTGAGCTGTTGTTGTTGCAAGGTTCGTTGCAAGTCCGGCATTCTGCATTCCGACTTCGATAGAAATCGTTCTCTTCTTTGATGTATTCATGCCAACCAGCTTTCCGGCTCCATATCCAAGCAGATAACCAAGTCCGTTATGAAGAAGCACTGCTATGAAAATAACTGCTCCTGACTGGAAGAACTTATCTCCCTGTGAAGATACAACTCCACCGACTACGCAGGCGAGTCCAAGCACGGCAACACCAGGCATCATCTGCTGGATCTCGTGGAACATTCTCTTCTTTCCATATAAATAGTTAAATAAAAATCCAACTGCAACCGGTAAGATAACGGTTTCAATAATAGATACAAACATCGGAAGTCCGTGAATTGTAATTTTTGTTCCACTTGCCAGGAAAGATACCATCAGCGGTGTCATAACCGGTGAAATCAACGTGGAAACTGTTGTCATTCCTACAGAAAATGCTACATCTCCACCGCACAGATAAGACATGATATTGGATGATACACCACCAGGACAGCAGCCAACCAGAATCAGTCCAAGTGCAATTCCATCCGGCAGATGCAATGTTTTTGTCAGTGCAAATGCCAGAAATGGCATAATTAAATATTGTGCGATCGCACCCACACAGATATCAAATGGTCTCTGTGCAAGGATCTTAAAGTCTTCTGTTGTCAACGTCAGTCCCATACTGAACATGATAATTCCGATGATCACGGACTGACTGGTAAATTTATTTGCCACCATGTCTGTAAATAATGCCTGATTCACCCATCCCATCATAGACGGTACAAAAAAGGTCACAACTGCGATTGCAATTACAACAATCGATGTGTAGTCTGATAAAAATTTGCTTGCTTTTTGTAATGCTTTCATATTGTTTATTCCTCCTTCATCATACTGCTCACCGATTTTTTCAACGCCTACGGCGGTTGCCTGTGACATCATCATTGTACGCCCCAATGCATATCCTGCCGGAAGCTTTCTATATAACAGGAAATTATATCTCCTGATTATATAAAAAATCCCTCCTCAGACTTCTCATCTGAAGAGGGACGAATTCTATCCGCGTTACCACCCTGATTCTGCAGAAAATCTCTGCAACACTCTGTCGCATACTGACATATGCCATCCCTGTAACGGGGGATACCGGCGAGGTTTACTAATCTTTCTTTCAACCTGCTTCTCAGAGAGGATATCCCGATTCACTTATTGCCTGTTCACACCAGCCACAGGCTCTCTGCAAATAAATATAAATCCGGCTTTGTTCTCATCAACGAATTTCGGTGAACTTTATGTACTTACGTTATTTATTATATACCTGAATTTTCAAAAGTCAAGCAAAAATTAGAACGCACTCTGTTTTTTTGATATTTTATGATGTCTGTTATTTTGATATCTTGCTATACCATTGTATCTTTAATTGCCTGCATCAGCTCATCATATGTCTCATATGCCGGAATCTGTGGATTGTCTGTTTTGATTTGCTCTGTGCTCCGGAATAAAAAGCCAGCTTTACTTGCCTTAATCATGCCAAGGTCATTATAAGAATCCCCGCTGGCAATCGTATCAAAACCGATAGACTGCAATGCTTTTACTGTGCTCAACTTAGACTGCTCAATACGCATCTTGAATCCGGTAATCTCACCATCTTCTGCTACTTCAAGACTGTTGCAAAACAAGGTCGGATACCCCAGTTTCTCCATAAGTGGAGCCGCAAATTCTGTAAATGTATCACTGATCAGTATAACCTGTGTAAAGCTTCTTAATTTATCCAGAAATTCTCTTGCGCCCGGAAGTGGATTAATTCTGGAAATTGTCTCCTGAATTTCCTTCAGTCCAAGTCCATGCTCCTTTAAAATACTCAGACGCCAGTTCATCAATTTATCATAATCCGGTTCGTCTCTGGTTGTTCTCTTTAATTCCGGGATTCCGCTTTCTTCAGCAAACGCTACCCATATCTCTGGTACTAATACACCTTCTACATCTAAACAAGTAATATACATCGCTTCTTCCTCCTGCTGCCGTTCTCTTTTACGTTACTACTTTAACATAGTACATTCATAGTAACACACTTTTACCGCTCTTGCACTTGTTTTTTAGAATAACTATATACCCACATAGACTTTGCCTGTTTCTTTATTCTGCTGTAAGTCCACAGTTTCTGACTGTTCTGACGGCTGAATGGATCATTTACCTGAATCTTTCCGTCCTTCCATCCTGACAACACAATAAAATGTCCATTCTTTGTAAAATCTCCCGGTCCTACACTGCAAATAACCGGATGTCCTTTGCAAAGCTCTGCTTTCAACTGCTTCTTATTCAACATTCCTGCATAGCAGTTCAGTCCCCAATGCTTTGCTGCTTTCTCCATAAATTCCCAGTACGTGTTATTTTCTTCATCGATCAGATTGTGACGTACGCTGTATGCTGCTGTTCTTGCCGGCGTGATCTTCGTATTACCGGTAAGCCCTGACACAACCATGGACATACAGGTCGGTCCGCAGCCGCTGACCGCAACAATGCTGGTTCCATACTTTGTATATCCCCAGCGTTCATCCCACTGGATCAGCTCCGGTATCGTGCCCTTTTGTATCTTCACGCCAGTATCTTTTGCTACTGCCTGATCTTTCTTCTCTCCATAGTCCTCCACGAAGTCAATCGTATCTTCGTTCTTGTCCAGCAGCTCAATGACACCTTTCGGATAGCCCTGGTTCTTTGCCATTGCTTTCACCCGTTCGAGACGGCTTGTGTACATCTCTTCCTGTGTCTTATTTTGTATTACTTCCTTCGTCTTCGACGACAGATCATCTTCCTTTCCCGCCGAGTGATGTCCTATGGCAAACGCGACTGCAAGCAGCACAAAAATTCCTGCAGTCATCATGTAAATCCTTCTTCTGAGAATCTGTTTTCGTTTTTTATTTTTCTGTTTTTTGATTTCTTTCATCTGTATGTGACTCTCCTTATCTGAAAGACATTATACAATATGTTACAAAATAATTACAAGGTGAGTCATCTTATGATTTTCTTAACAATTCTTAAAAAAGAAAAATTTGACATGTTCTCAAAATACAGTTATCCTAACCACATACACATCCAATACTCACAAGGAGGGCCAACTATATATGAAAATCGTTTTTTTAGATGCAAAAACTATCGGCGATGATATCGATCTGTCCGGTTTTGATGCGATCGGCGATGTCACACGCTACGCATTTTCTACATCCGAAGAAGTACCGGAACGCGTAAAAGATGCCGATGTCATTATCGTTAATAAAATACAGATAAATGAATCTACCATCGGTACTGCCGAGAATCTGAAACTGGTGTGCGTCACTGCTACAGGCACGAACAACCTGGACAAGGATTATCTCAACAAACGAGGAATTGCATGGAGAAATGTTGCCGGCTATTCTACGGAATCTGTTGCGCAGCATACATTTGCCATGTTCTTCTATCTGCTGGAACATCTGCGGTACTATGATGAATATGTCAAATCTGACCGTTATACCAATGACACGATATTTACACATTTTGAAAAAGTATTCTACGAATTAAAGGGAAAAACATGGGGAATCATCGGACTTGGCAACATCGGCCGCCGCGTTGCTTCTATCGCTTCCGCTTTCGGTGCTGATGTTATCTACGCTTCTCCATCCGGCAGTGCCCCGCAGGACGGTTACCATCAGGTCGATCTGGATACGCTGTACCGTACTTCGGATATTATTTCTGTTCACGCACCACTAAATGAATATACCGACGGACTACTTAATCTCGACGCTTTCTGTAAGATGAAGAAAAGCTGCATTTTCCTGAATCTCGGACGTGGCCCGATCGTTGTAGAAAAAGACCTTGCAACGGCTCTGAAAACCGGTCTCATCCAGGCAGCCGGTCTGGATGTACTTGCTGTAGAACCGATGAGCCCAGACTGTCCGTTGCGCGAATTAAAGGATTATCCGAACCTCCTCATCACACCGCATGTGGCATGGGCAAGTATTGAAGCCAGAACCAGACTCATGCAGATCATTCTCGGACAGGTGAAAGAATTCTTTCATGTAGAATAAGATAGAATGTGTTTTGGCACATTCTCGCGCCGAACACGGTTGCCTGCAACATATTACCGCTTCGTGCGAGTGCGCATCCCCCGGAGAGTTTATGTAATAGGAGCGAAGTTTCCTATTACATAAAAGCCTTCCCTGACGCATATATTTTTTAATAAATATATGTACAGGGGAGGCTTTTTATGGAATCTATAACAAAACCAGTAATCGGCATTGTATTTTGCGGCTTTTCAGATGACCGCCTGTTTGTGCCATCTTCCTATATTCAGGCAATTGAAAAAAGTGATGGAATTCCTGTCATTATTCCTTATCTTTCTGACGCGGACTCACTCTCCAGCTACTTGAGCATCTGCGATGGTTTCCTGTTCTGCGGCGGTGATGATATCACACCGGAACTTTTTGGTGAAGAATTGCAGACTGATCACGGCACTACCGACAGAAAAACCGATCAGTTTCATCTTACGCTGATGCAGAAAGTACTGGATTTTCATCTTCCTGTACTAGGCATCTGCCGCGGTATGCAGGTGTTAAACCTTACGCTCGGCGGAACAATCTATCAGGATCTGTCTCTCCGTAACCGGAACTCCTTCAATCATATCCAACGCTCTCTCGACCGCAGCGATCCCTGCCATACGGTTGCTTTTGCATCTCATAGCCTGTTATATGAAATTTGTGGGAATTCCTGTGCTGTCAACAGCTATCACCATCAGTGTGTCAAAACATTAGGAAAACATATAAAAATGACAGGTATCACTTCCGACGGCGTCATCGAATCCATTGAATCTACCGGTCACACTTTCGCGGTCGGTGTACAGTGGCATCCCGAGTGCATGTACACAAACTGCGAAGCAATGCGACGTTTATTTGATCAATTTGTCCGAAAGGCTGCCGGTGCGAAACACTTGTCACTTCCTTTAAGCGCTTCTCTCAAACTGTGAATTATAGAGATCCGCATAAAATCCATTTTTAGCGAGCAGTTCCTCATGATTTCCCTGCTCCACAATATCTCCGTCTTTCATAACAAGGATCAGGTCTGCATCTCTGATCGTAGACAGACGGTGTGCAATGATGAAACTTGTTCTTCCACGCATCAGGTTATCCATCGCTTTCTGAATTTGGATCTCTGTACGTGTATCTACGGAACTTGTTGCTTCATCGAGAATGAGGATCTTCGGATCCTCCAGGATTGCTCTCGCAATGGTCAGGAGCTGTTTCTGCCCCTGCGACACGTTGCTTGCCTCCTCATTCAGTTCCATGTTATAGCCCCCCGGAAGTGTCTGTACAAACCGGTGTACATGTGCCGCTTTCGCAGCCTCTACCACTTCCTCATGTGTGGCATCTAATTTACCATAACGGATATTTTCTTCAATACTTCCCTTGAACAGCCACGTATCCTGCAGTACCATGCCAAACATTTTTCGAAGCTCGGAACGATTAAAATCACGGATATCATGTCCATCTACTTTGATCGCGCCTTCATTCACATCGTAGAAACGCATCAGAAGTTTTACCATCGTTGTTTTACCGGCTCCGGTTGGACCTACGATCGCAATCTTCTGTCCCGGCTCCACTTTCACACTGAAATCATTGATGATTATATGATCTGGGTTATATCCGAAATGGACATGGTCAAACTCTACGCGACCTTCCAGATCATCGACCGGCTCGGAATCCGTAACTGTCTGTTCTTCTTCCTCTTCTTCCAGAAATTCAAATACACGCTCAGATGCGGCTGCTGTAGACTGCAGCATATTTGCCACCTGCGCTACCTGCTGGATCGGCTGCGTAAAATTCCTTACATACTGAATGAAGGACTGAATATCTCCAACTTCGATCACGCTTTTCATTGCCAGATAACCGCCCAGAATAACTTCTGCCACATAGCCTAAGTTGCCGACAAACTGCATGATCGGCATCATCATTCCGGATAAAAACTGCGATTTCCATGCAGACTGATACAACATATCGTTATCTTTATCAAATGTTGCAATTACATCTTGCTCTTTATTAAATGCTTTTACAATATTATGCCCGCCATACACCTCTTCTACCTGTCCGTTGACATGTCCCAGATATTCCTGCTGACTCATGAAATATTTCTGCGAGCGTTTTACAATTACGGAAATAAATCCCATAGAAATCGGAAGCAGTAAAAGTGCCGTCAATGTCATAAGCGGACTGATACTGAGCATCATAATAAGTACACCAATGATTGTTGCTACCGATGTAATAACCTGTGTCGCACTCTGGTTCAGACTCTGGCTAAGTGTATCGACATCATTCGTAATTCTCGAAAGCACTTCTCCATGTGTCATTTTATCAAAATAATTCATCGGCAGACGATTGATCTTCTCCGAAATCTCTTTTCTCATACGATAAGTCAGTTTTTGCGATACACCTGTCATGATATATCCTTGGATAAAGGAAAATAATGCACTGCACAGGTACAATACTAATAACATTCCAAGTATTTTCCCAATTTTCGTGAAATCAATTCCTGAACCGCCGGAAACTTTCCGAACAAGTCCTTTGAAAATCTCGGTTGTTGCTCTTCCGAGTATTTTCGGTCCGACAATGTTAAATACTGTACTTCCAATTGCAAATATAATTACTGCCACAATGGAGATTTTATAAGCTCCAAGATACTGTAACAGCTTCTTCATCGTACCCTTGAAATCTTTTGCTTTTTCTACAGGGGCTCCCGGACCTCTGCGCATACGTCCTCTTGCCATATTAGTCCACCTCCTTCATATCTGCTTCCAGCTCCTTCTCAGATAACTGGGAAGATGCGATCTGATAATATGCTTCACAGGATTTCAACAATTCTTTGTGTGTACCTTTTCCGACAATCTGTCCATCATCCAGAACAATGATCTGCTCAGCATGAAGAATCGTGCTGATTCGTTGGGCAACAATCATGACAGTACTGTCTTTTGTCTTCGCTTTTAACTCTTTTCGAAGCACCGCATCCGTTTTGTAATCCAGCGCGGAAAAACTGTCATCGAAAATATATACATCCGGATGTTTGGCAATTGCTCTCGCAATTGAAAGTCTCTGTTTCTGTCCTCCTGATACATTGGAACCGCCCTGTGAAATCGGACTACGATATTTCTTTTTCTTTGTATCAATAAATTCCTGTGCCTGTGCAATTCCGGCCGCTTCGATCATTTCTTCTTCGCTTCCGTCTGGATTACCATACATAATATTGGAAGCAATATCACCGGAGAACAGAATTCCTTTCTGAGGCACATATCCAAGACGGGCACGCAGATCATGCTGCGAAACTTCCCGGATGTCCGTTCCGTCAATTGTAATCTTTCCTTCTGTCACATCGTAAAATCTCGGAATCAGATTTACCAGCGTAGATTTACCGCTTCCGGTACTTCCGATAAATGCGGTTGTCTCTCCCGGTTTTGCTGTAAATGACAGATCATGCAGTACATCTTCTTCAGCTCCCGGATAGCGGAACGAAACATGTTCAAATGCAACTTCACCCTTCTCATTTTTCGCAAATGTCCGCGGTGTTTCCGGATCATTGATTTTTGTCTCGCTCTTCAATACTTCGTCTACACGGGTTGCTGATACTGCTGCTCTCGGAAGCATGACTGAGATCATACAAATCATCAGGAATGCCATAATAATCTGCATTGTATACTGGATAAATGCCATCATATCGCCAACCTGCATTGCTCCATCATTGACACTGTATCCACCGATCCATACAATCAGAACGGTAATACAGTTCATAATCAGCATCATGGTCGGCATCATAAATGTCATGGCACGGTTGACAAATAAATTTGTTTTTGTCAGATTTTTATTTGCTTCATCAAATCTTTTTTCTTCATGTTTTTCTGTACTGAACGCACGGATAACCGGAAGTCCTGTTAAAATCTCACGGCTGACAAGGTTCAACCGGTCAACCAGATCCTGTACAATCTTGAATTTTGGCATAACAACGAAAAATAATACTGCTACAACCAATACGATCAATCCAACAGCAAGTGCAATGATCCAGGACATATCCACATTTGTATGGAACACTTTCGTAATTCCTCCGATTGCCATAATCGGTGCATATAATACCATACGCAGAATCATAACCGTTAAAAGCTGAATCTGCTGAATATCATTCGTACTTCTAGTAATCAGAGACGCAGTTGAAAATTTATCAAATTCTCCATTGGAAAATCCTACTACCTTACGGAATACGTCCCTTCTGAGTCCACGTCCGATTGCCGCACCTACTCGTGATGCCATAAGACCGACTATAATACTTGCGATCATTCCCAACGCTGCCAGTGCAAGCATCTTCGCACCTGTATTTAAAATATAATGTGTCTCATATTTATCCATATCTATTCCGATATGTTTATATGCACCTTTAATATAAGTTGAGGCTGCCTGATCCAGCATAGAGTCCGGGAATTTATCCATTTTCTTTTCTATCTTTTTCACAAGCTCCTCACGCTGTGCGCCTTTCATCTGCCCAAATATGTCATAAATGGACATTTTGTCAATCTTCTTATCAATCTCTTTTTCTGATTTCTTTAACTGTGAGGCTGCTTGGCTTGCATTAGCAGTCTGCTTGGCTTCCTCTGGCTGCGCCTGTGACGAAAGTGCTGCCTGGCTCGCATCTTGCATCTGGCTCTTCATCTGCGCTTTCATCTGCTGCTTCATCTGATCTTTCATCTGAATTTCTATCTTTTTCGACATGTCACTTCCGGAATTAAATCCCGCTGCCAGAAACATTGGTTTTGCTAACAGATTCGACAGTTTATTCATTTTATTCTCATCTGTTTTAACAGAGGATTTCAACTGCCATACTTTTTGCTTTGTATCATATTTTTTGTTGCTTTTCGTATAAGCATTTTTCACAGTACTTTGATCCTTCTCCGGAACCAGAAGTAACAAATGCTCCAGATCTTCCTCACCAATCTGCTCCGGAATCTTTTCATCAATTCCGTTTTGCTGAATTCCGACATTTACAATATCCGAAGTATATGTCGGTAACGACAGATCACAGTATGCCTGCACAACCAGTACGCACAAAATCGCCGCTACAACGCCTGCATATGGCTTCATAAATTTAAAAAGTTTACTCATAGATGTCTCTCCTCCATAATTGAACACATATCCATGCCCTGGATTTCTTTATAATTCAACATATTTGTCCGCATGCGAAGCATAATTCTTTGCAGTTCTTTCCGTTCTTCTCCGGAAATACCTTCATAAAGACCTGCTTCCAACATGTGCATCGTCTCTTTTAATTCATTCAGACAATCTGCTCCCTGATCTGTTATCGTAATTCTCTGAATTCTTTGATCTTTTTCATCTACTTTTCTCTGCACATATCCCTGTTTTTCCAATTTTCGAAGTGCTACCGTCATCGATGGTGGTGTAATTCCTATCAGCTTTGCCAGTTCACGCTGCGATAATTCGCCTTCTGAACGTAAAATAAACATAATACCTACCTGATTCGGTTTAAGATGAAAAGATTCCATCTCTCTCATTGCCTGATATTTTACTAAATGAGCGACCTGTTGGATCAGCATAAAACCTGATTCCATCCATTTTCTCTTCATGTTGTATTCCCCTCCCATAATCACCGCGCTCTCTTTTTATTTTCCTTTATTTAACCTGTGAAACCTGCCACTGGCAGCTTCCTCTGTAATCTATAGAAACATTGATAAAACTTGTCGCTATAGCAAAAACGTTAGACTTTTAATAATTAGATGACTAATCATTAAAAGTCTAACGTTTAGGATACTCACTTCTTATATAAATGTCAAGAGAGTTTATATATTTTTTATAGAAGATTTGTTTGTATTTGCACGGGTACATGCGTTTTTCTCGTCGTTATAACAAAAAAAGTGACTGGCTTTATACCAATCACTTCTGTAAGTTATATACCTTCAAAACTGCATACAAGAAATATTCTTCATCCTTTACCTATCACCTTGCTTGGTCATGCCCTCGACCGATTAGTATCAGTCAGCTCCATGTGTTACCACACTTCCACCTCTGACCTATCTACCTCGTCGTCTTCAAGGGGTCTTACTACTTACGTAGGGATATCTCATCTTGAGGGGGGCTTCACGCTTAGATGCCTTCAGCGTTTATCCC
>OGYI01000690.1_pt1 | contig 40113 bp, 43 predicted proteins | sample 1576521 | NCBI WGS metagenome assembly OGYI01 (sample SAMEA3541484, study PRJEB24748) | human gut metagenome | biome: human gut; feature: human-associated habitat; material: faeces | place: China | collected 2012
CGGAGCTTAAAGCAAAAGTGTCCGAGGGCAGAAAGCGGCTGTCCGATGAAGTCCAGCTTGCCAATGACGCAAAACAATGGGTGGAAGCCATTCAGGAATATGCCAACATCACAGAGCTGGACGCAGCCACCCTCAACCGCTTAATCAAAGAAATCGTCGTGCATGAGCGCATTGACGAAGATAAAACAAGACACATTTCTATCGAAATTCATTTTAATCTCAAACCCATCCCGGAGGTGGAACAGGTCACTGCCTGACCTGTCCCGCCGGGACGGTTCTCTTAAAAACACCATATAGATTTTTTGTACGCCGCCGCCCGCCATCGAGCAGAGTTTTACACCTAATTGGGTATAAAACAGCTCATGGCGGGCGGCGGCATCATCGTGCTGGGCACGACCCTGATCCCTCTGCTGTCTACCCTGTTTTAAGGGTAGCTGCCGATGGGTATTCTCACCGAATGGATCACGGAATGGCTCAAAGGGCTTTTGATCGAGGGCATCATGGGGAACCTCGAGGGGCTGTTTGACACGGTGAATACCCGCGTCGGGGAAATATCCGTACAGGTGGGGACTACCCCGGCGGCATGGAACGCCGGGGTGTTCTCCCTGATACGGCAGCTTTCCGAAACGGTGATATTGCCGATTGCTGGTCTGATCCTGACCTTCGTTGCCACCTATGAGCTGATCCAGATGATACTGGAAAAGAACAATATGCACGAGTTCGATGTAGCGAATATCTACAAATGGGTATTCAAAACCACTTGTGCCATCCTGATCCTGTCCAACACGTTCAATATCGTCATGGCAGTCTTTGACGTGTCCCAAAGCGTAATCGCAAGCGCGGCGGGCATCGTCACAGGCGCAACTGACATCACGCCGGATATGCTGGCTGATCTGGAAATGACCCTTGAAACAATGGAGCTTGGCTCCCTGCTGGGCCTGTTCCTGCAATCGTTCCTCATTAAGTTTACCATGCTGGCGCTGAACATTTTTATTTTTGTGATCGTCTATGGCCGCATGATCGAGATATATCTGCTGACCAGTTTGGCTCCGATCCCTGTGGCGACGCTCTCCAACCGGGAGCTTGGCACAATGGGCCAGAACTATCTGCGCTCCCTGTTTGCCGTGGGCTTTCAGGGGATGCTGATCCTCGTCTGCGTGGCCATCTATGCGGTGCTCATTCAGGGGATCGCTACAGGCGGAGATCCCATCGGCGCGATTTGGGGCTGTATCGGCTATACGGTGCTTTTATGCTTCATGCTGATGAAAACCGGGACGATCTCCAAAAGCATCTTCAGCGCCCATTAAGAAAGGAAAGGTGATCTTATCGCTGATACCGCCGCTTCTGGTCACGGTGGCCAGAAGCCGATCCCGGAGGGCCTGCACCTCTCCGACGGCATTGAGGGCCTGCGCTCCCTGCCGAAGCATAGCGTGGATATGCTTCTGACCGATCCGCCCTACGGCACGACCCGGAACTTTTGGGATGTGCCGCTGCCGCTCCCGGAGCTGTGGGAGGCGGTGAAATGGGCCGTCAAGCCGGAGGGCGCGGTGCTGTTTTTCGCACAATGTCCCTATGACAAGGTGCTGGGCGCGTCCAACCTCGCCATGCTCCGTTATGAGTGGGTATGGTACAAAAGCCGCTGCACGGGTTTTCTCAATGCCCGCCGCGCTCCGCTGAAAAAGACGGAGAATATTCTGGTGTTCTACCAGAAGTCCCCGGCCTACTTTCCGCAGTTTGAACAGGGCAAGCCGTACAAGAAAATTCACCGTTGCAGCGGGAACAGCCCCAACTACGGAAAGTTTGAACGCACCAGCGGAGAGTCCGATGGGCAGCGCTTTCCGGGGAATGTGCTGGCGTTTCCCACAGTGACAACCACCGTGCATCCCACGCAGAAGCCCGTGGCCCTGTGCGAGTACCTGATCCGCACCTACACACGTCCCGGTGAGGTGGTGGCGGACATCTGCGCTGGCTCCGGCACAACTGCCGTGGCCGCGCTGAACACGGGCCGCCGCTTCGTTTGCTTTGAAACCGCCCCGGCCTTTTACGGCCCCGCCACGGAGCGCATCCGGCGGGCGCGGGAGGCTGTGGCATCTGGCGGGAAAGGAGAATGATGATAAGAACCTACGAAATTATTTACGCCGACCCGCCGTGGCGCTACTCTGCAAAGAAAGTACAGGGTGCGGCGGAAAACCATTACCCCACCATGAGCATTGATGAATTGTGTGCGCTGCCTGTGGCCGAGCTTGCGGCCAAGGACAGCGCCCTTTTCATGTGGGCCACGTTCCCGCAGCTCCCGGAGGCCCTGCGGCTCATCCGTGCGTGGGGCTTCACCTATAAAAGCGTCGCTTTTGTCTGGCTCAAAAAGAACAAAAAGGCGGATAGCTGGTTTTATGGGCTGGGCTTCTGGACGCGGGCCAACGCCGAGGTCTGCCTGCTGGCGACCAAGGGACACCCAAAGCGGCAGGCCGCCGACATTCACCAGTTTATCATTTCCCCCATCGAGGCCCACAGCAAAAAGCCGGATGAAACGCGGAACAAGATCGTTGCCCTCATGGGCGACAGGCCCCGCGTGGAGCTGTTCGCACGGCAGACCCCTCCCGGCTGGGACGTGTGGGGCAACGAGGTGGAGCCGACAGCGGGCCTCTGGTCACGGTGTCCAGAAGATAGCGGAAAGGAGGACGTTTCTTGCCCTATGTGAATGTTCCCAACGATCTTTCCAAGATTAAGACGAAAATTGCCTTTAACCTCACCCGCCGCCAGCTTATCTGCTTTGGCGGCGCGGCTGCCGTGGGCATCCCCGTGTATCTGCTGACCCGCCATGCGCTGGGCGGCACCGGGGCGATGTTCCTGATGATCGTGCTCATGCTCCCAGCCTTTTTCATGGCGATGTATGAGCGGGATGGCCTGCCCTTTGAAAAGGTGGCCCGGAATATCATCCGGGCCAAGTTCCTGCGGCCCGGTGTGAGGCCCTATCAGACACAGAATATCTACGCCCCGTTTGCGGGAAAGGAGGTCACACTTGAGCAAAAGCCCCAAGAAGTCAAAAAGCCTGACGCGGGCCGGTAATCGTCCGGCGACCATATCGGCCCAGCAGACCATTCCCTATGTGCGGATGCTGCCAGACGGCATTTGTCAGCTCCCCGGCGGTGTCTACACAAAAACGCTGGAATATGAGGACATCAACTATTCCGTTGCGTCCGCCGAGGATCAGACGGCCATTTTCGGCGGATGGAGTTCGTGGCTGAATTATTTTGACAGTTCGCTGCCGTTCCAGCTTTCCTTTGTCAACCGCCGCAGCCGCTCCGGGAGCCGCTACAAGGTGAATATCTCCGAGGCGGATGACCGCTTCAACAGCGTCCGCACGGAATACACGGGGATGCTGAAAAACCAGATCGCCAAAAGCAACAACGGTATCGAACGGGCCAAGTACGTCACCTTTTGCATCCCCGCTGAAAATGTGGCCGCCGCCCGTCCCCGTCTGGAACGTGTGGAGGCAGACGTGATCGGCAACTTTAAGCGGCTGGGGGTACAGAGCCAGCCCCTTGACGGGCGGGAGCGTCTGGCCCTGCTGCATGGCCAGCTTCATCCCAGCAGCCGGGAGCCGTTCCGCTTCAAGTGGGCGGACATCGCCCATACGGGCATGGGGACGAAAGACTTTATCGTGCCGGACAGCTTTGACTTCCGCCAGAGCCGCTCGTTCCGCGTGGGCCAGACATGGGGCGCGGCGTCCTATTTGCAGATCATGGCGTCGGAGCTGTCGGATAAGCTGCTGTTGGAGATTTTGGAGCTGGATGCCGAGCTGACTGTCACCATGCACATTCAGACGGTGGATCAGGTCAAGGCCATTAAAACGGTCAAGGGTAAAATCTCTGACATCGACAAGATGAAAGTGGAGGAGCAGCGCAAGGCTACCCGCGCCGGATATGACCCTGACATTCTTCCGCCCGATCTTGTTACCTTTTCCAAGGACGCCGCCGAACTGCTGGCCGACCTGCAAAGCCGCAACGAGCGAATGTTCCTCTTGACGTTCCTGATCGTCAACACCGCCCCAACGCGGGAGCGGCTGGAAAACGACATTTTCACCGTCAACGGCATCGCGCAGAAATATAACTGCGCCGTCAAGCGGCTGGACTGGCAGCAGGAGCAGGGCTATATGTCCTCGCTGGCCCTCGGCTACAACGGCATTGAAATTCAGCGCGGTATGACTACCAGCTCTACGGCCATCTTTGTCCCCTTTATGACCCGGGAGCTTCGTATGGATGGCCCGTCCCTCTATTACGGCATGAACGCCCTGTCCCACAACATCATCATGGCTGACCGCAAAAAGCTGAAATCCGCCAACGGTCTTTACCTCGGCTCCACGGGCAGCGGCAAGAGCTTTGCCGCCAAGCGTGAATTGCTGAACGTCTTTCTTGCCATTCCGCAGGATCGCATCATCGTGGTTGACCCGATGGGCGAATATGCCCCGCTGGTGGAACGGCTGGGCGGTCAGGTCATCGAGATCGCGCCGGACAGCCCCAACCACATTTCCCCGATGGATGTTCAGATGGACATGGGCGGCGGGGACAGCCCCCTGTCCCTGAAAGCGGATTTTCTGCTGTCGCTGTGTGAGCTGGTGGTGGGAGGCCGGGATGGTTTGCAGCCCATCGAGAAAACCGTCATTGACCGCTGTGTGCGTCAGGTGTACCGGGAAATGGCGCTGGGGCTGGAAACGGCCAAAACGCCGCTGCTCCAAGATTTGTATGAGGAGCTGCTGCGCCAGCCGGAGCCGGAGGCCAAGCGGATCGCAACGGCGCTGGAGCTTTACTGCACAGGCTCCCTCAATCTCTTTAACCACCCTACCAACGTCAACCTCAATTCCCGCGTGGTGTGCTTTGTGCTCAAAGGCATGGGCGAAAACCTCCGCAAGATCGCCATGCACATCACCAACGATTTTGTCACTTCTGCGGTGGGAACCAACTTCAAAAACGGCGTGGCGACGTGGTGCTACTTTGATGAGTTCCATATTCTGCTCCGCGATCCGCTGACCGCCAGTTACTTCGTGACCGTCTGGAAGATGCTCCGCAAACAGGGCTGCGTCCCCTCGGCCCTGACGCAGAATGTGAAAGACCTGCTGGCCAGCCGGGAGATCGAGAACATTCTGGACAACACAGATTTTATGATCTTGCTGTCGCAGGCGCAGAGTGACCGCGCCATTCTTGCCAAGCAGATCGGCATTTCAGAGCACCAGCTATCGTATATCACGCAGTCCAACTCCGGCGAGGGCCTGCTGTTCTATGGCAGCGTCACCATCCCGTTTGTTGACCGCTTCCCCCGTGGCGAGATCTACGACCTGCTGACTACCAAGCCGGAGGACGCTGCCAATGGAAAACAGGCAGAATAAGCCGCCCAAGGGCGGGGCTGCTTCTGGTCACGGTGGCCAGAAGTTCCATACCGACAGCGAACAGGCCAAGCTCCACAAGTCCAAGCTCCGCATGGAGAGCCGGGAGGAACGGCTGAACAAGGCCCGTGAAAGGCTGGCAAAGCAGAAGCCGCCGAAAAAGCCCGGCCCCATCAAGCGGATCGCCCGGATCGCCGGACATGAAACCCATGCTTTTCTGCATGGAAAGGTGTATCAGGAGGAGCGCGACAATGTAGGTGTGGAGGGCGGTCATTTTGTGGAGCGTTCCGGCGAGGCCGCGCTGCACTATGGGCGGCACAAGGTACGCAGGGCCATCCGGGAGCACCCGGCCAAGGCCGCCGCCCGTGCCGAGTCCCGGTACATCAAGGCCACGGCGGACTACCATTCCCGCAAGTTCGCGCAGGAGCAGCCGGAGGCGCAAAGCGCCGCCGCCCGGTTATGGCACCGCCACAAGCTGAAACGGGAGTATCAGCGCAAGGCGCGGGAAACCGCCAAGCAGACCGCCAAGGCCGCTGAACAAACCGTATCAGCCACGGAGCGGTTTGTCCGGGAAGCGGCGGCGTTCGTCAAGCGGCATCCCGTGGGGACGCTGCTTGCGCTGGGCTGCCTGCTGGTGGTGCTGACCCTGCAATCGTGTATGTCCTCGATGGTGTCCGTGGGAAACAGCACCCTTGCGGCCATCGCCGCCAGCACCTATAAGGCGGAGGACGCGGATATGCTGGGAGCCGAGGCCGCCTACTGCGCTCTGGAGGACGAGCTGCAACGCTACCTCGACACCTACACCCGCACCCACGATTACGACGAATACCATTTTGACCTCGACACCATTGAACACGATCCCTATGTACTGATCTCCATGATCTCCGCACTCCATGAGGGCGCATGGACACTGGACGAGGTGCGAGGGACGCTGCAAGACCTCTTTGACCGCCAGTACATTTTGACTGAGGATGTGGTTGTCGAGGTACGCTACCGCACGGTCACACGGACGGACAGTGAGGGCAACGACTACGATGTGGCGGTGCCGTACAACTATTACATCTGCTATGTCACGCTGGAAAACTTCAACCTTTCCCACGTCCCGGTTTACATGATGTCCGAGGAGCAGCTTTCCATGTACGCCCTGTATATGTCCACGCTGGGGAACCGTCCCGATCTGTTCCCCTCGTCCGGCTATATCGGGAAATACATCACCAACCGTCCGCCGGAGCACGAAGTCCCGGAGTCCTATCTGGATGATGAAACCTTTGCCGCCATTCTGAAAGAAGCGGAAAAGTATCTCGGTTTTCCCTATGTGTGGGGCGGCAGCAGCCCGTCCACGTCCTTTGACTGCTCCGGCTTCGTCAGCTACGTCTACAATCAATGCGGCTGGAGCTTCGGGCGGTTGGGGGCGCAGGGTCTTTATAACATCTGTTCCCGGACAAGCAGCCCCCGGCCCGGTGATCTGGTGTTCTTTGTCGGCACCTATGACACGCCGGGAATTTCCCATTGTGGCATCTATGTGGGTGACGGCTGGATGCTCCACGCGGGAGATCCCATCGGCTACGCCAACCTCAACAGCAGCTATTGGCAGTCCCATCTTTACGCCTACGGGCGACTACCGTAAAGGAGGTTTTTTGATATGGCAATTACGAAAAGCGCGAAAATCGAGGCCGAGATTGAAAAGGTCAAGGCCAAAATTGCCGAGCAGCAGGCACGGCTTAAAGAATTGGAGCAGAAAAAGCTGGAGGCGGAAAACAGTGAGATCGTGGAGATCGTGCGCGGCATGAGCATCTCCCTTGCCGATCTGCCGCTGGTGCTTCAGCAGCTCCGGGGCGGTGCTTCTGGTCACGGTGGCCAGAAGCCAACGGAACAGACGGAGGTGACGGAATGAAAAAACTGCGGCTTTTGCTGATAACGCTTTGTGTGTCCGTCCTCATGGGTAGTATGGCGGTCACGGCCTACGCCGGAGGCGGCGAGGAATGGGACGGCCTTGCCCCGGTGGAGCCGCTGCCCGCCGAAACCGTTGACCCCGGCGAGGGCTTCACCGAGGACGGCGACCTTGTGACCCGTGATTTGCTCTACGATAAGGCCACCAACAAGCAGTTCATCACGGTGCAGACCAGCGGCGGCAGCACCTTTTACATCGTCATCGACTACGATAAGCCCACCGACGAGGACGGCGAACAGTACCAGACCTATTTTCTGAACATGGTGGACGAAGCCGACCTGCTGGCGGCGATGCAGGCGGCGGGCGGTGAGCTGCCGGAGTGTTCCTGCGCGGATAAATGCGCCGTGGGCGCCATCAACACGGATTGTACCGTCTGCGCGGTCAATCTGAGCAAGTGCCAGGGCAAGGCTCCCAAACCTGTGCCTGTGGTAGAGCCGGAGCCTGCCCCCGAGCCGGAGCAGCCCAAGACCACAGGCAACGGCGGTATGCTTCTGCTGGCGCTGGCCGTGGTGGTCGTTGGCGGCGGTGCTGGCTGGTACTTCAAAATCTATCGTCCCAAGAAGCAGCAGGCCGCTGAGTCCGAGGCGGACTATGGCAGCGAGTACGACAGTGCGGAGGATTATGACGAAACCGATCCCGAGGATGACGGGCCGCCGTGGGACAAGGACGGTGAAGAATGAGGTTTACCGACAGCCCCTATGAGGACTTTATGAAAGAAAAAAGCTACTTCAAGGGCGTCCCGCCCAACCTGCCGCCCAAAGACTCCCGCTGCGACGGCTGCCTCTATTGGCATGGGATCGGCTGCGTGTTCTGCTACCGGGAGCAGCTCAGGGTAAAGACAGGGGGCAAAAATGAGCCGTGAATTGACCCGGCAGGAAAAGGCGGCGATCCGTAAGCTGGTGACAAAGTGGTGCGCCAACTACGATAAAGACTATGGCTGCTTGCCGCTGGACTGTCCCTGCTATATGCTGGGAAAATGCTGGACAGGGGCATATTGCCGCTATTTCCGTTCGGCGGTGCTGCCCCTTGATCCCGTGCTGGAAAGGTCGCTGACCGTGGAGCGTATCACGGAAACCCGTCCTTGCCCGGTGTGCGGCAGGGCCTTTCTCCCGGACGGGCGGCAGCGGTACTGCTCCCCGACCTGCGCCCGTGCTGCAAGGCGGCAGAAGCAGCGCGGCTATATGCGGAAATACCGGGGTAGGCCGTGAGCATTTAGCCCCGGAAAAATCCGCTGATTGCAGGGTTTTCCGGGGCCGCTTCATGGGCGGGGCGTATGATTTCATAGCCCCGCCCGGTTTTGCAGAAATATTGCTAACATTTTGGAAAGGAGGACGTATGGACAAAAACCAAGGCTATGAGATCATAAAGGCCGTCATGCTGGAAAATGGCAGGGGCTTTGCACTGGGGCATCATCCTACCGCTCCCTCGCCCTATGTCACATGGGCTTGCTATGATGACAAGGACGGCCAGCGGCAGTATGAGTGGGGGCATTACGGCAGCGACCGTGCCGCTCTGGAACAGGACTTTGCGGCGCGGGTGCAGGAATACCAGCGCCTTTACAACGTTGATGTCAGGCAGGTCGAGGCTCCCGGCCTTTACAAGTATTACTCTACCCAGCGCCCTGTGGACATTGGGACATTCCCCAAGCCGCCCCGTAACGCCCCGGATGAGATCGTCAACTACGATCAGCGCATCCCGGTTGAAAATGGATCATTTCTGGCGTGGGGGCATTTGACCTACACGCGGCCATTGACGAAACGGCAGGCGTCTGACTATGAGCTGCGGCCTGCGCCTGACAATCCCGACAGGCCCCGTTCGATCTGGGAACAGATGAAAACCGCCGCAAAGCAGGCTGAGGCTGACCGGGGCCAAGCTGCCCCAAAGAAAAATGCCCCTGACCGGGGCGACAGATAGGAGGACATTTATGGATCAGGAACGCAATCCCAACAAGAACGCCGAGCTTTCTATGGAGCAGAACTATAATCAGATCGACGGCATCATCAACAATCTGCCTGTGCCGCCCCCGGAGGATAAGCCGCTGGACAAGGTACGGGAACATCCGCCCAAGCGCCGCAGCCGGGAGCGTGAGGAGCGTTGACAAAGAAGCGCGTCCGCAGCGTCCCCATCTATGTGTGGGTACGGCCTGACGAGCTGGAGGTCATTCGGGAGCGCATGGCCGAGGCGGGCATCCGCAACATGAGCGCCTATATCCGAAAAATGGCGCTGGGCGGCTATGTGCTCCACGTTGACCTTGAACCCGTCAAGGAGCTTGTGTCGCTCCAGCGGCGCTGTGCAAACAATCTCAATCAGGCGGCCATCCATGCCAACAGCTATGGCGGCTTGTACCCGGACGAGCTGAAGCGTCTGCAAAAGGACTATGCCGATCTGTGGGGGCCGCTGTCTGATCTGCTGGCCCAGCTCTCTGCCATTGTAACGATGTGACACAGGGGGAACGGCCTCGCGCCGTTCCCCGGCTGTCCGCACCTCTGGTCATCGTGACCAGAAGTGCGGAGGGCCGGGACATCCTTGAGTGCCGATTTTTTCAGAGTTATAATAGACATATACAGGAAAAAGGAGGAACCCCCTATGCGGATCATATTCAAAATCCTTGCCGCTCCCTTTGTGTTGGTGCTGACCCTGCTTGTGGCCGTGCTCTCGTTCCTGCTGAGTCTTTCCGCTGGTTTGCTCTCCATCCTCGCGTCGGTGCTGGGGCTGCTGAGTGTCCTGATGCTGTTTGTGGAGAAAGACATTTCCACGGGGATCGCGGGGCTGCTGATGGCGTTTGCCATTTCACCCTTTGGCCTGCCTGCGCTGGCCGGATGGCTGCTTGCCAAGCTGGACGAGCTGAACGGCTCCCTGCGGGGCTTCATCATGGGCTGAGTTCTGGTCACGGTGGCCAGAAGATGCAGAAAACGGCGGCTGTTCCCATCCGCCGTTTGTCGTATGGAAAGGAGGGATGCCTACGGCCACAACCTACCTCAAATCCCACAAGCGGGCCGATAAGCGGACGGCCCTGCAAAGCCTGAAAGACCGCTTTGACTATGGCCTGAACCCGGAGAAGCTGGGGGCCGTTTCCTCCTACCTCTGCGATCCGGCCACGGCACACGCCGAGTTCATGCTGGTCAAAAATCAGTATCAGGGCGAAACCGACCGCAGGGCCGGACACGGGGCGCTGTGCTACCAGATCCGGCAGGCGTTCCCTCACGGCGAGGTGACGGCGGAGGAGGCCAACCGCATCGGCTATGAAACGGCGATGCGCTGGACAAAGGGCAAGTATCAATTCTTTGTCTGTACCCATATAGACAAGGAGCACATTCACAATCACATTTACTACAATTCCACCGCCTATGACCGCTCCCGGAAGTTTCGCAACTTCATCGGCTCCTCGTTTGCCCTGCGGCGGCTGTCTGACCGGGTATGTCTGGAGTACGATCTATCCGTGATTACAAATCCCAAGCTCCACAGCAAAGGACGGTATCTGCACTACGGTCAATGGCTGGGAGAAAATCAAAAGCTCTCACAGAAAGAGCAGATCCGCTTTGCCATTGACGCAGCCCTGACGGAACGCCCCGTGGACTTCGCAGATTTTCTCCGGCGCATGGAAACGGCAGGCATACAGGTCAAACACGGGCGCGGCGGCGTGATCTCATTCCTTGTGCCAGGACAACAGCGGGCGGCCCGTTTCCGGGCATCCACGCTGGGGGACGGCTATGGCCCCGAGGACGTGCAGGCCGTCATTGACGGCAAGGCTCCCACACGAACGGCCCCGGTGCGGAGAGCGCCCACGCCCCGCCGTGTCAATCTGCTGATCGACATTCAGGAGCGGATGCGTCAGGGCAAAGGCCCCGCCTATGAACGCTGGGCCAAGGTGTATAACCTTAAACAGATGGCGGCTGCGCTGCAATATCTGAAAGAGCACCAGCTCTTTGAATATGACGATCTGGCCGCAAAGACCGACGCCGCCACAGAGCTTTTTCACACACTGGCCGGGGACATTCAGCAGACCGAGGTCGAGCTTTCCCGTGTGTCCGATCTGATGGCCGCCGTGGTGCAGTACGCCAAGACCCGCCCCGCGTTCGATGGGTACAAGGCCGCCAAGTACAGCCGGAAATATCTTGCCGAGCATGAGGCGGTGCTGGCCGACTACCGGGCGGCCAAGGCGACAATGGCCGAGCTGCTGGGCGGCGAGAAGCTCCCCAAAATGGACGTACTAAAAGAAAAACGCCGCCAACTGGCAGCGCGGAAAAAGGCTCTTTATTTGGAATACCGCAAGGCCCAGCAGGATATGCGGGAGCTGGTGGCGGTTAAGGGCAGCGTGGATCACCTGCGCGGGCTGACGGACAACCAGCGCAATAAGGAGCAGGCCCGTTAGGGACGGCGACGCAGACAACATTTCTTCTGGTCACGGTGGCCAGAAGTCCAGCGGGTTTGGGGGCACCCCAACAAGCATTTCCGCAACGTGGAAATTGCAAGTGTCAATACACTTGCCTTGCTTGCCGCTAACGCGCTCCCCCGGAAACTCCGCGAAAAAACGGAGGCAGCGCCGTTTCTTACGCTCCCTCCGTTCCACGGTTTTCTATGATTGCGTCGATAATTCCTTCGACGAGCCGCAGCTCACTTTCGCTGAGGGAATTAAGCAGAATGTTGATCCGCTTCTTTGCGGCTTCATCGGCGCTCATATCGGGGTAGAAGTATTCATCTACTGACAGGTCGAACATGGTTGCCAGTTGATAGAAAATATCTAAGCTCGGATGTTGACCGTCGTTTTCGTGGTACATGACAGTACGAGTGTCCCGCCCGATGATGTCGGCCAGTTGCTCCTGTGTCATGCCTTTCTTCTCGCGGGCTTTCTTGATTGCAAGCCCCATCGGACGAAAATCAAATTTGCGTTCGCTCTTTTCGTTCTTCATGTCATCACCACCTAATGTAATTTTACATTTCGGGTGATAGTATTTGAACGGTGCTACATTTCATTCGTACTCATTTTTCATTTCATGTACACAGTTGAACTTGTGATACTGTAATGATAAAATAAACAATAGTGTACCTTTCACGAAAGAAATATCTCAACTCTACTATCATTCAACATCCAAAATGATATACTCGCTTGCCATTCGGTTGCTAAATGGCAGCGTTAGAGCGATAATGCTCTTAGCAATCACAGGAGGTCAAAATCAATGTTCAATATTGACAAGAAGAAATTTGGCGCATTTGTCGCCGCACTTCGCAAAGAAAAAGGAATCACTCAAAAAGAGTTGTCAGAACAACTCTGTATATCTGATAAGGCTGTAAGCAAATGGGAAACGGGAGTTAGCTTGCCCGATACCGTTCTATTGATCCCGCTGGCAAATCTGTTGGATGTTTCCGTTACGGAACTTTTGATGTGTGAGAGATTGCCGAACGATGATGTACTAAAACCTGATAAAGTTGAGGATATTGTTAAGACGGCAATCACTTATGCGGACGAAAGTCCTGAAAGGGCATATCATGTAAAGAGCAAGTGGATTGTCTTTTACGGATTTTCCCTTTTGATTTGTTGTATCGGTACATTTCTGAACTATACAACGGCGCAGCCCTGCATGGAAACATTGGAAACGCTTGCGCTTCTAAGTGCGGTATTCGGCGCGTACTTTTGCTGCTTCGTCCGCACTAAGTTATCAAGCTTTTATGATGAAAACAGTGTAAACATTTTTTATGATGGCCCATTCCGCATGAATGTGCCGGGAGTAAAATTCAATAATCGCAACTGGCCACATATTGTGAGAACTCTCCGCTTGAGTTTGTGCCTGTGTATGATACTATTCCCGATTATCAACATCGTGGCGGGCAGCATTGTAGCAGATGTATGGGAAAACATAGGGAAATATGTTTTCTTGGCTATGTTCCTTTGCGGTGTGCTGTTGCCAATATATGTGGTTGGAAAGAAGTATGAATAAATTAACTATAACCTGTAATAAAGCGTTGCACTAACTCTGCCAAATCTGCTGCACGACGGCAAAAGAAAAAAAGCCGTCGTACAGCAGTCCCATCAACACGCCTATATGAAACGGCGGCTTTGAATTTCAGAGCCGCCGTTTCTTTGCGCTTGCACAAACTGATGACGACTTGCAGGGACACGGTAGCCGATTGGAGGTTAATCTGCCGTGTCCATTTTACTTTTCCATAGCGTCCATGATCTGCACCAGCTAAAAAAAGCGTAGCCCCTCCATCGGAGCAGTCCGGCTTTGAAAGTGAAATTGAACATCATGTAACAGGATTTTTAGTTGCTTGCGTCCGTATAGCGTCATGCTGTGCGGGCGTTTTTATATGCCCTCGCTTCTGGTCACGGTGGCCAGAGGCTCCAAGGTGCCGGGGGCCGCCTGTTCTCCATTTCAATCCGCACTCACCAACCACCTTTTGAAATGGAGGACAATTATGACGACTATCAACCTGAAACGGTATTACCCCTATATGACCGAAAATGTGATGCTGGAAGTTTCGGACGAGATCGCCGCCACCCTCTCTATGGGAGGCCGCCTGTGCGACAGCTACAAGCGGCAGAAGCGCAGAAATGGCGAGTGCTCGCTGGACACCGATCCCGGCTTTGAGGCCGACGTGCTCCGCCAGCCCATGACCCCGGACGAGTACATTGAGGCGCGGGAAACCACGTTTGCCCTCTATGACGCGCTGACCCAGCTCCCGCCCACGCAGGCCCGGCGTGTGTACCAGCATTATCTTCTCGGCATGAGCAAGGCCGAGATCGCGGCAGCCGAGGGCGTTGGCCGGAGCCGCATCTGCTGCTCCATTGAGCGCGGGCTGGCCGCTATGAAAAATATTTTGAAAAAATCTCTGTAAGAGGGAGTACATTTGCCCCCGAAACCTCCTGATAGGTGAGAGGAGTTTTCTTCCTCGCCTTGAAAACTGAATAGACAGTATTCCCGATACGAAATCCGCGTGATAGCGACGTAAGGTGCGCCGCCACGACAGCCAGTTCAGGAGGTGATGGACAAGCTGGCCGAGCGATCAACGCAGCCTTTGACCCGGTGCTGGCAAACCGGGTGCGAGGACAGCGCGGAGGATAATGAAACTTGCTCACGCCCTCCCACAGACTTGAGGGGGAGTCCCTGCGGTATGCGCCAGCCCTCCACGGGCAGCGGTACTGTGGGGCTATGCAGCCGAAGCCATCGGCGGTCTGGAATACTCCCCGTGCCGGGGATGCGTGGCAAATACGGCACACAACAATCATACAGGGAGCCGTCCAACCGGGTCTTTCTGTCTTATGACAGCCCAAACCATTCCGGCGTGGCGGCTCCCTCTTTTGTGGATTGAAACGGAAAACAACTGTCCCGCTGCTTCTGGTCATCGTGGCCAGAGGTGGGGCAAGGTCAAAGGACGGCGCTTTTGTGCCGTCCTTTCACGTTTCCCCACGGACAACGGGAAACCATCAAATCTATTCACACCGCTGATTATTATAGGAGGTTTTCAGATGACGGAGGCAAGAGTCGGCTATCACAAGGAAGTCAAAACCGCGTCTTTTCAGGGCAAATCCATCACCGTGGAAAACCTGACCCCGATGCTCTCTCCCAAAGCACGGGACAAGCGCAAGCGTGAAATTGAAAGCTGTCTGTATGAGGTCTTTGTGAAGTATGCGCCGGGACGGGCGCAGATGCACTAATGCGGGACATCCTTGAGATGCGGGGCTGCCAGAGGTATAATATAGGTGTAAGGTTTGGTAGCTCCTACACGGAAAGGAGCACCAAATGATTATTCGTGAAGATGCCATTTATGGCAGACAGTCCGTTGACCGCAAGGACAGTATCAGCATTGAAAGCCAGATCGAGTTCTGCAAGTATGAGTTGAGAGGAGGCAATTTCCGCAAATACACCGACAAGGGTTATTCCGGCAAGAATACCGACAGGCCCAAGTTCCAAGAAATGATGGCCGATATTCGCCGGGGCTTGATCAAGCGCGTGGTGGTCTACAAGCTGGATCGTATCAGCCGTTCCATTCTGGACTTCGCAACCATGATGGAAACTTTTCAGGAATACAATGTTGAGTTCGTATCTTCCACGGAGAAGTTTGACACGTCCACCCCGATGGGGCGGGCCATGCTGAATATCTGCATTGTGTTCGCCCAGCTTGAACGTGAAACCATCCAGAAGCGCGTGACCGATGCCTACTATTCCCGCTGCCAGCACGGTTTTCACATGAGCGGCGCGGCCCCCTACGGCTTCCAACTGGAGCCGACCACCATTGAGGGCATCCGCACAAAAATGATGAAGCCTGACCCGGAAACGGCAGATATTGCAAAGCTGATGTTTGAAATGTACTCCCAGCCCGCAACCTCTTTCGGGGACATCGCCCGCTACTTTGCCGACGAGGGTATCCTGATCTACGGTAAGGAAATGAAACGGGGCTTTATCTCCCAGCTTTTGAGAAACCCCATTTACGCGCAGGCTGACCTCGATATGTACGAGTTCTTCAAAAGCCAGGGTACGGTGGTAGTCAATGAAGCCACGGATTTTGCCGGGACAAACGGCTGCTATCTCTATCAGGGCCGGGATGTGCAGGAAAGAAAAAACAAGCACCTGAAAGATCAGATACTTGTTCTTGCTCCCAGCGAGGGGCTGGTATCGTCTGATACATGGCTGCGCTGCAGGAAGAAGCTCATGGCGAACAAGACGTTCCAAGGCGGGCGCAAGGCAAAGAACACATGGCTTGCCGGAAAGGTCAAGTGTGGCCGCTGTGGGTACGCGCTTATGAGCGTCGGCAATCCTACAGGCGTTCAGTATCTCCGCTGCTCCAAGCGGGCCGACAGTAAAAGCTGTGACGGCTGCGGGACGCTCCGTACACGGGAATTTGAAAGGTTCCTGTACGGCGAAATGGTCAAGAAGCTGTCCGAGTTCCAGACGCTGACGGCAAAGCGGGAAACGGTCAATCCCAAATTGACCGCGCTGAACATGGAGCTTGCCCGCGTGGAGGACGAGATTGAAAAGCTGCTGAATACTCTGACCGGGGCCAATGCGGTGCTGCTGTCCTACGCCAACAGCAAAATCGAGGAGCTGGACACGCACCGCCAAGCCCTGACAAAAGAGATCGCGGCGCTGTCGGCGGAAACCATGTCCCCGGAGCAGATCGAGCGGTTGTCGGTCTACCTCAACCAATGGGAAGAAATTGATTTTGAGGACAGGCGACAGGTTGCCGACGGCCTGATCTCACAGATCCGCGCAACCGACGAACACGTTTCGATTGAGTGGAAAATTTGACTTTTACTTATCCATCGCACACGACAAAGGGCTGTGTGCCCTTGTCAAGCGATGTAATCCTGATTCACAAGATATGATTTATGAATTACTAAAAACTGCGGTGGTGCATCGATGACAACATCTTTCAATTTTCCATAAAATATAATTTCTTTACTTTTTGTTACCGCCACCACCTTATGTTTATCGCTTTTAAAATATAATATTTCGTCATACTCAACTTTATGAACTTCCCTGCCATTTTGGTACTGAAACATATGGTTTTTATTTTCAATAACTTTTAAAAGACCTGATATGGTATGAAGTAATTCATTTTGACTGATAGGCTTTATTAAAAAATCATATGGCTGCGTTTTAAATAATTTTAACGCATAACTTGTTTTCGATGAAATATAGACTATTTGAATTTTCATATTATCTAAATGATTTCTTATATAAGTTCCGACATCAATACCTGTTAACCTCATTAGCTCTATGTCTAGAAATATAACACCTATCTGATTTCCCTTATCCAGATAATCTCGTATAGCCTCTCCTGAAAACCATATGCTGATTTCCACCATAATATTTAATTGTTTAGCTATATTCTCTAACATACATTCCAACTCCGAACACAGCCCCTTTTCATCATCACAAATGGCTATTTTTAAAATATTCTTTTTTTGAGTCATAATACACCTGACCTTTCTCCGCATCATCTCACTTATTCCATTATATCTCATATTTCTATATCCTTTCAAACTTTTTAATAATTATTGCTATCAAATGTAATTATACATACTATGGTTGATAAAAAACAACCATGTTCGCTTATTATTTTCAACCATAGTGGGTAAAATTTAACTATAGCAAAGGAGTTTACTATGGATGATGAATTATTAATACAAATGGGACACCGCATTTACACACGACGAAAACAATTAGGATTAAACCAAGAGAAACTGGCTGAACGTGCTGGTATTACCGCTCAAACAGTATCCTATGCAGAATTAGGTCAAAAGGCACTTCGACCAGAAAATATCATAAAAATATGCTCTGCTCTTAATATTAGCACCGATTACCTTCTCTTAGGGAAAAAAACCAATGATGATTTTTCATTTTTATGCAATCAGCTTTCTAAACTATCCACCACACAATATCGCCATTTGGAAAATATTATAAACAGCTATATTTCTGCCGTACTTGATAAAGAAACATAGACACTCAAAAAAGCACCTATGTTTCTCTTTTTAATTATTTCTGAACCCTATCATTGTATTTTTGATTAAACCAACTATTTTTGTATCTACATCTGTTAATGATTGTTTGCTTATTTTTTCTAACTTTATTTCATTATTCGTCTGCTTAAATTCTTTTTCTGTATTTATTTGCTGTATTTTATTTCTTTGTTCTAGAATTCTTAATACAATATCCTCTATTGTTTTCGTATCTATATATTCTACATTATTTATAGGAATATTAAATATCTCTGGACAATGGATATAATGGAGAATTGCATTAGCAATAAAATTTGCCTTACTATGAGGGGCTTGTTTTTCCAATAATCCAATAACCGTCTCATGGGCTGGATCATTCTCATTAAACTTAATTGTAAAACGCGATCTGTCCTTTTTTATACCCATAAGATCACCTTCCTAAAGTTTCAGCCTTATATAAAAATTCATATCCTTGAGCATTTGCATTGATTTCATTAACAAATATCACCTCTCCCACTTTTCCAGATACCTCGATCTGATTTCGAAGCAATATCGCTCCTCCGCCCACAAAAACAACTATACCGGCTGATACATCCAGCATCCGCTCTCTCAGACTGCTGAATAAATCATTGACAAAATCCTGAGCCAGTCTCATAACAAGAGAAGAAATCACTGGTGAATAGGCTTCCCCCTGCCCCTTTAGAATGGCATCAATATCCGGTTCTTCTAGTAACACATTAAACTCAGAGTTAACTTTTGTCCGAATGCGGTTATAAAGTACGATAACACCATTTTCTAGGGAATCGCACATCGACAAGTCACATTCTCCATTCCGCATTAACAAATAATCTGCAGTAAATCCTCCAATATCTACAATCAGTACCCGTGGAGACCCGATCAACTCCTTTAAGCGGGTTACAGCCGCCGCATATGCCTGTGGATAGCATTTCACATCATCAATATAAATGGCATAGTTATTTCCACGATAATCAAAACTTACTACACCGCGTTCGGAAAAATACTTCACAAAAGCCCGATGCTGTGCGCCATAATGAGCAGGCGGAAGACCGACTGCCAGCTGGATACGCATGACTTCTTCCTCATAACAATTCCTGGTTAAAATTTCCCCTGCAATACCAAACAGCGTAAGAACAAAAAAGCGTTCATCCTCGGTCTTATCCCGCTTATATGGAATCCTCTGGTTGGAAAGAGTGTAAAATTTACCCTGATATTTCAGAACATTCTTTCCAAACGGCTTTGTGGCACTTTCCCGTATTCCAGATACAAACGGTTCACAATGGATTGTTTTCATCTGCTTATTTCCATGATCAATTGCAATTAACATAGTTTCACATCTCCTTTTGTTTTCCTTTATACATATTCTTTACGCATGTTATGCGTATTCTTTCAACAAAATCAAAAAAAGAAAGCATACCGACACAAACCGCCGATACACCTTCTTTTCATAAATACAATTCTTTCAACCTGAGACTAGGTATGTATCCCGTAGTACGCCATTGACAGATCTTCGCAGTTATGCAGAATAATTCCTCCGCAAATCCCTGTCCCTGATTCCAGGATTTCTTCAAAGAAAAAGCTGTATGGCTCAAAATCATCTGTAATCACAATCTTTCTGGCGCTTGTCCAGTTAAAATTCTGATCCAGAAACCTTCCCAACTTCTTCCTTACCGCTTTCTGTCTTGTAACCTCTCGCAGATTTCTGCAGCTTTGAAACTCTAGCATCGGTTCTTTCCCTGCTCTCACGGACAGCAGGTTTTGAACCTGTCCATTTTCTTTGCTGCTTTCCTCAAGGCAGCGCTGAAACTGATCGTAATATAATTCCAGTTCTTCCTTCCGTCCGGTTACATTTCCCTGGCAGTCACAGCTCAGCCAGTATAAAACAAACCTTATGATTTTTCTTCCTTCCGCTGTTTTGCTCAAGTTGATTCTGGCAAAGGAGTGTGTATCCCATTCCATCACATGCCCTGTTTTCTCCAACTCTTTCAAACTATCTTCTGTAAAATAAAAGCTTTTCAAGGAACGATATTCTCTGGAAATTGTACGGAAATAAAAGCCTTGCTCCACCGACGCTATTTTTACCATAATTCTGTCCGTCACAGTATCCTCCTTACTCTCCTGCCATGCGGAAAAATTCTTCCGGAGTCAACACCTTTATTCCAAGAGCCCTTGCTTTCTCCAGCTTGCTTCCGGCATTTTCCCCACAGATCAGATAGTCTGTCCTGCGGCTCACAGAACTTCCTGCATGAGCCCCCAGGGATTCAATCTTTTCATTGATTTCGCTGCGAGTATAAGGCTCTACCTTTCCTGTTACCACTATGGTCAGCCCCGCAAAGGGATTTTCCCTTGTCTCAGCACCCTTTTCCGTCACACTCGTATTCTGAATATTCATCATCTTCTGCAATTCCTCCCATACATATAAATTTTCTTCATCACAAAACCACTCGTGAATATGATGATGCATTGTCTCCCCAAAATCAGGAAGCTGCGTAAAATCAAATCCAAGATGTACCGCATTTTCAAATACGCCAAGATTTCCGCAAAACAGTCGTCCCAGAGCCCTGCTGGCCGTATTCCCAACCATGGGGATGTCCATAGCAATCAGATACCGTTCAAAGGTTGTATTTCTGCTCTTTTGGATTGCATCCCACAATCTCTGCCAGGATTTTTCTCCAAATCCCTCCATCTGCACGATTTCACCTCTATGCTCATCCAGATGGTAGATATCCATATAGGAATGAATCCATCCACACCCAATAAATTTCTCCAAGGTAGCCTCTGACAAGCCTTCAATATTCATGGCTTTCTGGCTGGCAAAGTGAACAAACTGCCGCAGCCGTCTCGTTTCACAGGAAGAATTGTCACAGAACAGTGTTCGGATCTTTTTTTCTTTCCCACCGGATACTGCACTGCTTTCGTGGATACGGGTAGGCTGTCCACAACAGGGACAGGTCTGGGGAACCAATTTCCCCAAAGAAAAACCTCCTCTGTCCAGATTTTCCTCCACATGAGGGATGATCATGTTCCGTTTGCTTACCAGAATCCGATTCCCAGGCATCAGCTCCAAATCTTCAATAAAAGAAAGGTTATGCAGGCTGGCTCTGGACACCTCGCAGCCGTCTATTTCCACTGGTTCAAATACCGCAACCGGCACAATCTCCCCTGAGCGCGTTGGAGTCCACTCAACATAACGCAGGCGGCTTTCAAACAGGTCATCTTCAAATTTGAATGCCAGCCCATCCTTATAGTGGTGTCCGGTCCGCCCGCAGGACTTGGAATAATCGATGTCATTATAGGTCATCACAATCCCATCAATGGGAATATCATTGTCTGCTGCATACTTTCGCAGCTCTGCGATTCCTCCCTCCAGTTCACTCAAAGTAAGCTCCCTGCCCGCTCTGGTTACAAAATATTTACAGACCTGAAAACCAAGTGCAGACAGATTCTTCAGCTTTTTCGTTTTTTTCTCCATTTCTGGAAATCCTTCCAGAACATGAAATGGCATGAAAGTAACTTTCCTGTCCTTACAAATTTCAGCAGCCAGCAGGCGCACCGATCCGGCAGCCAGATTTCTTCCGTTTTTATAAGGACTGCCATTGCTGTCCGTCAATGTTGCCCGAAGCGTTTCAAAATCACTTGGACGAATAAGCGCTTCTCCGGTTACCACCAGCCGTTCCCTGTATGGGATCTGCATCGGAATGCCCGTAATGCCGCAGACATTGTGGGTAACAATTTCTCCCACATTACCATCCCCACGGGTAGATGCTTCTACAAGGTTTCCTCCTTCATAGGTCAGCTTCATTGTCAGCCCATCCAGCTTTAACATTAAAAGGATCTGCTGTCCGCCCATAAACCGGTGAAGTTCCCCGACGCTTTTTGTTTTATCCAAAGAAAGCAACGGAATCTTATGCTCCGTTTTTTCCAGACTGCTGACTGCAGGATATCCTACGGTCTGCGATGGAGAATTTGCCATGAAGATTCCCGTTTCTTCCTCCAGACTTACCAGTTCGTCAAAGAGTCTGTCGTATATCTCATCTGAAACAGTTGGAGCATTTTTGTTATAATATTCATCCCTGTACTGGTTCAGCAGGCTTGTCAATTCCCTCAGCCTTTCTACTGTCGTCTGTGCCATCATGCCGCCTCCTTTTCTTCTACCTTAAAAGACATAATCAAAAACTTTTCTGTATGTTCCGTATTACTGCTGTACACACTGCAGACACCATTCTCAAATTTCCAGAAACCAGCCTTGCTCCACCAGAGGACAGATCCTTTTCCATTATTGGCAAGGGTAATCTTATTTTCTGGATCATCCGGAATAATGCTGTAAAAGCCCTGGGTGTTTGCCACCGTCACCATTCGTTTCTGCCCGACGTACTCCTCCCTGCAATGTCCTATGATTTCAAAACAGGTACCCTTCTTCAATGTTTTTTTCAACTGGTTCAAGTTCTTAATCATAGCTGCTCCTTTCCTGATTCACTGCTGCTATCATATCTTCCAAAATTCAGTTCACGGATCACTTCTAAAATTTCCTCGTCATCATCCCATGCCATTATCCGATGAAACCCTCCGGCTTCCGAATCGGCATGGACACTTACCTTTCCATCAAAGATCTGCATAACAAGGTTTCTTTTCCCTGCGCAGACAATTGCTAAATTACCCAGCTGCTTCATATTGCCCTCCTTTAAAAACAGGACACCGAAACCGGTATCCTGCAAAATTTTTGTTATGCTGCTTTCGATACTGCAGGTGCCTGAAGAACCCTGCTTGTCCATTGATCCATAAATTTCTGTACCTCCGGTGTCGCATTATCATTTTTCATTCCTCGCACCTGTATTACTTTCTGATTTCTCACCTCTATGGTATAAAAAGGTTTTGTTATCTCCTCACATAACCTCAAAAATAAGATGATGCATTCCTTCTTTGCCACACGATCCACATAGCTGCCCACACAATGATGAAGAGCGTGTCCCTCTGCAATGATTTCCTCTGGTGAAGATGGATACACTATCTTCATACTATTCCATTCAAAATCAAGCCGTTTCATAATGCGCTGGTATGCAATTTTAAAATTCTTTCGCAGCTTTGCATCTGCTTTCAGCTTGATTCTATGCGCTACCTTATCATGGGCCTTTTGAAGATCTCTCGGATAGAGTACAAAGCTGTTTCTCATGTCGTACTTCTGTTTCTGACACATATCCAGATAATCTCTGTACTCGCTTACAAGGACCTGCATATTTTTATACCGGAGAATACCATGCTGTGTTTTTCGCACACACAGGAAAGAATTCTGCTCATCCAGATACCTTATCATTTTATGAACAGTCATATAAGCAAGGATGCTAAGAACATCCCACTGTACTTTATTTTTTATCTGCCAGTCCAGTAACCTCTGTCTGTCCTTCAGATTCAAACGGTAATATTCCTGAAACATCCGAAGAAGCTGCTCTGATACATCTATATCCCTAAGATAAGGAATATCTTCTGCTGCTACCTTCAAAATCCGATGGGTTCGGTTTTGAGTTTCATCCAAAAAATTTTGATGGCTGTAACCGTAAACCATCTCTGTCACCAAGGCATAAAAGCCCATTTTTACCAAATGTTCCATTCTTGGGTGTCTCAGATATCCTGCAAGAAATGGTATCAGTTCCATAGGTCGATGAAACCTCTCATAAAACAGCTGAACAGGACAATACTGCCAGGGCGTTCCTGGTAAAGCCCGCCCTAAATTATTGCAGTACACATGACCACAGAGATCCGCCTCATAGCTTTCCTGCCACATACTAATTCTTGGTCTCTCCCCTTTCTTCCATTTTGTCAGTATGCCCTTTCCAAAATCATAATAGAAACTTTCGTATTCTGGTCTTCCTTTCTCATTAAGCCTTACAAAAATACGGGCAGCTTCATAAAAATTCTCCTTCTGTATCGTTTCTTTTCTATGATAGAGATAGCAGACTTTCAGAACCCGTATTACCACTTCACTTTCCCCAACTCTCTGGATTACCTGACAGGTTTCCCTGTCATACAGGTATCCCCGCCGTCCTCTTGCTTTCATAATAATCCGGTGGTGGCAATGGGGGCATATTCCTTCCATGTTATGCTTCACATTTTCAAGGGCACTTTCTGTTCCACAGGCAGAGCAGATTCCCTTCTGCTTCTTTTTCCCTTTCTTGTAATCGTAGAAAAAATAAGCCGGCATAATGCTTTTCCGAATCCATGGCTCCACCCCTTTCGGAAGTGGCGGCAGATTTTTCATGCGGGAAATAATTTCCCGTTCCCGTATACACTGTCTTTCCCTACGCCTTCGATGCTGGATTTCATTCTGTACCTGGTTCAGAATCTTCAATCCATCTCCGTCTCTTTGAAAAAAATTGGAGATTCGTTTATCATCCTTCATGGAATAACATACAGACCGATAGGTACGGTAATGCTCCCTGTCCAGATTCAGAAATGCTGCAGTTCGCCAGATGGTCGTTCCATCGTCCTTCCGTTCCAATGTAATATAATCGTTCTTGCTCTGAAATACCGTCCATTTAGGCAAAAAGCTTCCATTTACAGCCTCTTTTCTGGAATACACATAGAGCACCAGAAGCCTCTGATGCCCTATATTTTTAACAGCTGTACGAACGATATAAGAAATCGATTCTGCGTGGAATACTCCGTGATTAAGATTCAGCTGCCCCGCCGGATTAAGAACCTTGCGGCAGCTCCTTTTGTCTATCTTTTTCATCCCGCTTTCTCCTCCATTTTCTCTATACCTGGCAGAGATAACTGGTTCAGGAACGACATCTGCCCGCTGTCACCCTCTGTTTTTTTCTCTTTCTTCTGTTCCGCTTTTTTCTTAGCCGGCTTTTTCGTATTGGTTTTTGCCCCCGAAGCGCCTTTATATGGTCTTGGAATAAATGATTCCTCTTTTTCCTCATCTTCCTTCACATATGCTGTCCGGAAATATTCTTCCGCCCAGTGATAACAAAGATCATCAGGAATATCGCTGGCATAGCACTGCATGCCTCCTCCATTTTTCATACCATTCACTTTCATCTCATCCTGCACATACTCATAGGCTTTCCGGTTAATGTACTGGAAACAGCGTACCATGTTCTTTTTCGGCTGCATTGCCAGCCGCGCAAACGTCACATCTTCAAAACATAAGGTCTGGATATATTCGGAAACGCACTCCTTCATATTACGGCGTGTCAGCTTTTCCGTATCCTTTCCGATCCGTTCTGCTGAAGCAGCCACCAATTCTTCCTCGCTCATAGCCTCAATACGTGCAAGCTGTTCTTTTTCGGCATTACGTTTTTCCTGTTGCTTTGCTTCCCACTCCAGGCGCCGCTTTTCTTCAGCCTTCTCATGCTCTGCCCGTTTCCTACCCTCATCTGGATCGAGGTCTCTCTCCTTCTGTTCTTCCACAACTTCCTGAATCATCTCCTCCTCTTCATCATCCTCAAAAAAAGCATCTTCTGAATCCCGTTCCATCTCCTGCATATCTCTTTCAAACGGATTTTCCTCGTCACACACCATAAAAGCGGTATTCAAACTATTCTTATCTGATAAGTCTCCCATCATAAACTCCTTTCCAAGAAAAAGGCACAGAACAGAATCTCTTCCCTTCCATGCCTTTGCTGTTTTATTTCATACTTAAAAATATAAAACTACATTATTTTGGTTTCATTCTGCGGCAGCGGTTTGGCCAGAAACGGAGAAAACCGCACTGGTTCAAAGTCCTTCGCACCCACATAAAAATACCTGCGTCCTTCTTTCCCATATAACTCCACAATATCGGAAGGTGCCAGTGGGCGTCCCCGATAATCTTGTGGAACCAGACTCTGGTAATATGCCTTCAGATACTGTAATCGTTCTGTCTCGCCATATTCCTTTGGATATGATATTTCCGTCTCACATACAAGACGATACCTGTCTGCCGGCGGCTGCTCATACCCAGCCTTATGAAGCGCCTCGATTCCCAAAAATGCAAAGGGAATGGTCTGCACTCCCTCTCCAAGTTCCAGCTGATAGATCCGGAATGCCTGTCTGCTGCTTTCCTCTTCCGAAAGTTCCTTCAACTCTGTATTTTTCTGATGTTCCTTCTGCCTGAGTGCAAGCTGCCAGTCATCAATCCCCTTATAATTGGGATTCCATGTCAGCCTCCGGCAATCGATTCCTTGTTGTCTTGCATACAGATAAATCTTGGAGCTTCCTTTTGCCGTCATCTCATTATTGTACTTATCCATATCATGAGCCTCTACAATCAGTTCCGTACCATTCTGCGCCAGCAAAGCAAACAAAGGCTCCAACTGGGCTGCATTATTGGCTCCGGCAATGGCAACAAAAGACCGGTTCATCAGAAAATGAGCAATATCGGCTTTCAAAAGTCCCTCCGTCACATAAATCGTGCGTGCAAAGGGATTTCCTATAAAATGGACCGGACTGCCGGATGTTACCCCCATATACTTTGTGGAGGATGACAGCCAGATATATTTGGCTCCTGCTTTCTCCGGCGGATCATCTGGATTTTTCAGCGGAACATCCAGAAGGATCTGTGCTCCACGAATCAGACCGTCAATTCCTACCGCTGGAATCAGAATACCGGAAGTCCGGCTTCCAAATTTCACGGTCCAGCGTCCATGCTCATCCATATAAAAACCTGGCACACCCGCCACCGTACATCCCTGCCGGATCAGCCTCTCTGTAAGCATCCTGCAAAGAAAAAATGGAGGCGTGCTTTTAAACCCGCATTCCTGAATCTGTTCATCGGTCAGTCCCCGCTTTTCTGAACGGAGGTGAGCCCGATGATTTGGCTTTAAAGACAGCATTTCAAATAGCAGGGACAGCGTCTGGTGTATCTCCTGAGCGCTGGCTCTTGGAGACTGCTCTGTTTCTTCTGAAATCCCATGATCTATCCTGGATGTCTGCGCTGCAGCCGGAACTTTCGTTTCCTTCGCTTCAGCCGCAGACATTCCTTTTTCCTCATATCCCCAGGAAGTTTCTCCCGTCTGCAGAGCATCACAGATTTCCCGATAAGCGTCTGAATTTGTAATATGATGATACCTTGCATAAAGAGCCAACATACCGCCATGCTCGTCGCAATAGTTACATCTCCAGACATTTTTCACGTAATTCACATTCATTTTTCCCCGAAGGTCTCCACAGAACGGACAGTCTACATACACACTGTTCGCCTGCCTCCTCCGGACTCTCAAATGAAGGAGTTCCACCACATCCATGATTCCAAAGGGAAAATCCTGAGAATAGGATGACATCGCTTACAGCCTCCCTTCCTGACATAAAATATGGGATTCCTATTGAATCCGCACTCATCCTGCCTTCTGACCGGTCAGCGCATCTAACGCAAGTCTGGCCGCTGCACGAAGAATATTGTTCGGTCCTTTATATCCACCGTAAACATAGAATTTCAGGCTTGCTGCCCTGCGTTCTGCAACATCACGAATCTTCCAGCCGTTGCATACTCCCGTATCCACCACGACCTCCTGAGCTTCCTCAAAGGTCATCAGTTCCATGATCTGCTCTACCGGCATGTCCATGGTGTATTTCGGTGCGTTTTCCAATGTTTTTTGTCCTTGCGGCTGTTCTTTTGTAACAGGCAGTGCCTCCTGACCTACTCCTTCCAGCTGTTTTTCAGCCCCTACGGTAACAGGAAGCGTTTCCTCCTCCTGAACCCCTAATGTCCCTTGCACAGAATCAACCGACACCGGTAAAGTCTCCTCTGTCATTTTTACAGGCAGCTCTTCCGGCTTGGTATCTGTTTTTGACACAGCCGCAGTTTCTGCAGCTTGTCGCTTTAATTCTGCGTTTTTCTTACCTGAAATCTCAGATTTGGGAGTCTCTTTATGAACAACTGACGTCGGTACAAACATCTTTTTCCCAGCAGCTGCTACATTTACAGATGGCTCATTCTGTATCGCTGCCTTTGCTTCCATTGTTTTGTTTATCTCAGCCGGCTTTTTTCCTTCTGTCTTTTTCTGTACCGGAATCTCACTTCCATAGCGCCGTTCTTCCCTATCCATACTAACATCAGCAAACTGCAGCCCATATCCTGCATCGGAAAGAGCCTCATTCATTGCCTCACGCTGGGCTGCCTGGATATACTGTCCATCCGGCGCCTCTTCTTTGGTACAACAGGATGTAAAGCTGCCAATCGGTTCCGCATCACTGCGGTCTAAAAACACCTGTGCTTCAAAGATTGCAAGCTGTTCCGTAATCCGAAGGGCATTCAAGCGGATTCTCCCCTTTGGGTTTGCCAGCCGGAACCATAACTTCTTGTATGGAAAATCTAACCGCAGCACCTCCTCCTTAGTCTTAGGCGAAATGGTACGCCGAAGCAGCTTTACCGGATCAAATCCTGGAACCCGATTCAGATCTGCTACTGCAGAGATTCGTTCATACATAGTTGGCACATGATTTTCATTTTTACTCATTTTTAAAACTCCTTCCTTATTAATAAATAGGGGATAGCTTATGTGTTTTCTGCACATTCATCCCAATTAACCTGCATATTTCAATTCTTCCATAGGCTCACGAACCGGAAGTCCTGCACTTCGTACAAATGCCTTATAATACAGACAAATACGGGCTCCCAGAAGCGTGTTTCTCTTACTGATATCTGTCTTATGAATTGCCATAAACAAAATGGATTTCTGACCGATCAGTATCACTTTCTTTTTCGCACGCGTGATTCCCGTATATAAAAGGTTCCGGTAAAGCATAATGGAATGTGCTTTTACAATAGGCATAATAATCGTATCATACTCGGAACCCATGGCTTTATGGATTGTCGTTGCATACGCATGATCCAGATTAACCATATCTTCTATGCTATATTCCAGCTGCCGGTTTCCGCCAAAATCCATGCCGATTCGCTGTCCATCCTCCGTTTCCTTGATATAACGGATAAATCCCAGATCTCCGTTAGAAACTCTCTCTATATTTTTTGTCTGCATAATCCGGTCTCCAACACGAAAACTCTTTGCTCCCAGCCGGATTTCTTCTTCTTCCGAACAGTAAGGATTCACCAGCTCTCTGATGACCGCATTCAGCTGTTCCACAGCCACAGCGCCTTCTGACCGGAATGGAGAAAGAATCTGTACCTTCTCAATTCCATGTTCGACAACCTCCTGAAGATACAGTTCCATAATCATCTCGGAAGTTTCTTCCTGACTGTCGCTGTTCATAAAAACAAAATCGTTCCCATAATACAGCTTGCTCGTTCCTTCATTGATAAACTTCGCATTATAGGCAATCAGGCTGTCTTTCGACTGCCGAAAAATCTGATCCAAAACCGTAACCGGAATCAGCCCACACTGGATCAGTTCATGGAACACATTGCCAGCTCCAACACTGGGAAGCTGGTCCGGATCTCCTACCATGACAATTTTCGTCTTTTCTCCAAGGCGGGTAAAAAATTTCATTGCCAGCCACATGTCTACCATAGAAAACTCATCTATAATGATCAGACCGGCATCTAAAAGAGCCTCCTTTTTTGTAGTCTCCTCATCCTCTTCACCGACAAGTCCCAGACTGCTGTGCATGGTTTTGGCATCTTCAAATCCAGTACTTTCCGCCATACGCCGGCTGGCCCGTCCTGTAGGAGCCATTAAAACAATTTTCCTGTCTGCATGAAGTTTCCGGTAAACTTCCAGAATCATCTTCAAAACAGTTGTTTTACCTGTACCAGGAGAACCGGTAATAATGGATGTGTTATACCGAAACGCCGTTTTTACCGCAATCTCCTGTTTTTCAGAAGGAGTCAAGCCAAACTGTTGTTTTACATCTTCCAGTTCTTCCTCAACGTTCTCCTTCGATAAAGGCTCAACCAGCCGCAGGGCAATCCGTCGGGCTGTCTCATCTTCCTGGGAAAAAGCAGCCGGTGAATAAACATTATCTTTTACCAGAACAACCACTCCTCCCAGTATCATATCCTGAAGCACGCTTTCCAGTTCTTCCTGCCGGATACGCAGTTCCGGAAGCGGAACTCTTTCGTTCAACAGCTTTAAGGCAGCCTTATACAAGGCTTCCCTTGGAAGAAACAAATGCCCCTTTTTTGACTTTGCTTCTCCCAATGCACAATGAACTGCTCCCCGAATCCGCATGGGATCATTCAGACTGCCTCCTGATTTCTGCACAATGGCATCCACCCTGCGAAATCCAAAACCGGAAATCTGGCAGAGTTCAAATGGGCTCTTTTTTAAAATTTCAAGACTGGACGGACCAAAGTGCTGATAAATTTTCAGCGCTGTCTTCGGTGTCAGTTTAAAAGGCGCCAGAAGATTCATCAGATCCTGAAGCATGCGGTTTTCTGCATAAGAGGACTTAATATCCTCCAGCCGCCGTTCTGTAATCCCTCTTATCTCTAACAGCCGTTCCGGATTTTTTTCTAGGATTTCAAATGTATTCATACCAAATCTGGCAACAATCTCTGCCGCAGTCTTTTCCCCGATTCCCTTAATCAGCCCAGAGCCCAGATAACTCTCCACGCCGTCCTCGGTTTTCGGTACGATCTCGCGCCATTGCTCCACCTGGAGCTGCAGACCATATTTTCCATTGACCCACTCGCCGTCCAGTTCCAAATCCACTGCATCCGTAAGCGGAAGTTCATACCCCACCGCTGTAAACCGGATCAGATGGTCTTTATACCGTCCAGCTGACCTGACCTTTTCCGGAATGGATGTGTCCGCAGATTTTACACGGATCACGCAATACCGATTCCCAGGATTATAAAAAATCTTACTGTCATAGGTAGCAATAATGCTCATCCCTTTACCTCCGTTCCCAAACAATCTTGATTTTCATAAGTAACTCAACGATTCCTTCATTCTTCTCTGTATTCATAAAATTAATTCCCTCTTCATCAGGCAGCCTCTGTTTCCCTGATTTTCACCTGAAACCTCCTGGATTCCGATACTGTAACAAATTCCTCGTAAATATCCGGATACTGCAGCTTCAATCTCAGCAGACTATCCTTGTCAATAACCGCTTTCCGAATCGGATTATAGGTTATGGTATAACTGACTCCTTCTTTTTCGCACAGGGCCGTACAGCTGCTCCCCATTTCTGCAATCAAAATCCCTTTCAGCCGCTGCATTTCGCTTTCCAGCTTCTTTGAATGTTTCTCTGAGTTTTTCTTCTCTTCCTGCAGTTCCAGATAGCGCATAAGCGTTGCAGTCATTCCAGTTCCCATAGGGAGAACCGGCGCATCCATGTTAGCAGCGCCACTATGGCGGCGAGAACTTGCTATAATCAAATCCCCGCTCTCCGTATAGGGCGGTGGAAGCTTCTTTTGCACACATCCCTCCCAGAACTCCTGCTCCAGATAGATCATTTCCTCTTCATAGTCCGTATCCCGTTTGATTTCCCTGATAATGACCTCGTCCTCCGTATTTCCATACAGACAACAAAAAAATACCTGATCCATGTTCATGACTGCCATATAATGGCGTCCCTGGGTTTCATAATAGATCGGTACTGTTTCCTTTCCGTCCAGCCACCAGTTATCACGGGCATTATAATTTGTAGTCTTAATCTCCAGAATAGCCGTTTTCCCATCTGGCAGGGTGATAAAGTAATCCACATCCGCCAACATGAAGGGATATTGTGGGTGAGCGAACATCTTCTTAATCTGGTAGATTTCATACCCCGTCTTTCGGTGGAATATCTCCGCCACCAGATCCTCCAGAAGATGCCCCATTTCCATGGCTACCCAGTTTCCTTCCTCTTCTTCCACATCTGCAATCTCCAGTTTGTCATAATAAATATCCCTGGCCGTCCGGAATGGAGAAATCCCCAGTATGGCAGCCACATCACTTCCACCGATTCCCCCGCGTCTAAAAGACAGCCATTCCTCTCTGGATAATTCCGCTGTTTCCGTTACAACCAGCGGAGAAGGTCTTGGATTCTGCGAAAAACCTTCCATCATCCATCAGACCCCCTTCCGTGTTTTACGGGGAATACCGGTTCTTCTGGAAAGCAGAATGTTTTTCTGATAGAAAACATTCATTTTCCGTGGAATCTTACACTGATTCCTGTAATCATTTCCCTGCCTCTTCCAGGTTCCATTTCTTCTGTTCTTTTCATTCATACATGAATACCGCCTTTCTTTAAAATAAAAATATATCCTCAAAGCCACTTTGGCATTTGGGCAGAAAAAAAGCGGGAATACTATGAGCCTAAAGCCTTCTGTCTGCTGATATCTGCAAACCATAGTCATTCTCGCTTCAAACATACGGGAAACTTCCCGTTAAAATAAAAAAACCAGTAATATCCCTGCCCGAAAGGCATGGTAATACTACTGACATTTCCATACAAACTTAACTGCGTGTGCAATGCGTCTCTGTTTTCTTTCAAAAACGCCATTCCAAACCGGAATACGCACAAAAATCAATTACAAGGTGAGTTTAACACAATATATAGTGTTAGTCAAGTTTTATGCGCTATATATTGTTTTAATGACTATTAACACTATCCCCAGATATTGAAAACGAGGACTTCTTCTAGCACTTTACCATAATTAATATAAAGTAAAAAAAATACCCCTTCTCATTACGAAAAGAGGTATTAAATATGGCTTCTAAAAAGTTAACTCTCAATTTCTTAATAATGTAGCTTGAGCAGAATTAGACAACATAGAATTGGAAAGGATATTACCCTTTTGTCTTATAAAAGAATTTGCAAGTTTTACTATATCCTCACAAGGAGTAATATACTTACTACTACTCCATAGAATTTTCCCACCATCAGTTATATCATATACTACGAATCGGTACTCATTTAAGCCTACTTTCAAGGCTAAATCAACTATAACCTTGCGTTCAATCCTATTCTGTGTGCTAACAAGAATATTTGATAAACACTTTCGTACAGAAGTCTCGTAATCCAAAACTGTTACAATACCAATATAGTTTTTATCCATAATTGGGTTATAAACAACGCTCTCCATTACGCTACCTCCTTCCATACAATTATATATCAAAACAAAGTATAATACTGGTTCACAAGCTTTATACCCTCATTCAACAAGTTCCGTGCTTCGTCTATGTTTGTAATAACCGCAGTATCAACATCACTGGCTGACCAATGTGAGTATGGATGCCTAACACTATTATATTTAGTGTACAGAGTATTCAAATAATTTAATTGCTGAGCTGACAGTACGCTTTTACTTTGGCTATTACATTCATACAACCCTGCAGCATTTTTGGAGAAGAAGGAAAAGTTGTTACCACCTTTATCTGTTTCAGTAGCCACCCCCATAACATCTCCAAGAATTCTGTGAAGATAATATTCATATGCTCTGAATATAGGTGTCACTAAACAGGTATAATCTGGCATATAACCTGTAAGCATTGTATTATAAACCGCAGATAAAAGATTTGCATAATGCTTTTGAGATTCATGTCTATAATAAGGTAACATTTGCTCAAACTTCGTTTCTACTTCATTCGCTGTGAGTGTTAAGGCATGATAGCTGTTTAATGTTTCAATTACAGTTTGCTTGTTTCCAAGAAGACAAATTGCAGTTGAAATGATTTTTTGAAACAATACTGTTTGTTTTCCTTGCACATAAGACTTCGAATTCCTATAGCAGTTAATGACGACAGTACTACTTGCCTGAGTAACCTTAATTTTTTCTCTTGCTCCGATAGTTTCTTTGCTTAAAACAAGTGGTGAAATTACTTTTTCAGATAATCCTGCATTTTCATCATTAATGCATTCAATAATTGTTTGCCAGTCCTGCACACTATACCCTACAAAATAAACAGATCCATCATTATAAGTCTTATAACCTTTTGCGAGTAATGCATTTTTAGCAATAGTGTCAACTTCTTCGTTAAATTCGATACCTGAGTGTGCAGGTACTTTTATGAATTCGACTTGTAAAAGCGCACGCTTTTCTTGAATAAAGTGTGCATATCCTTTAGTTATCGCTTTATTTGCCTTCCACTGACCATCTGCCCACTTCTCTATACCTTCATAATCATAATAAATTGATATTTTGGATTTCTTGTACTGTACTGCCCAATTAACGGATTCTTTAACAGCTTCTAATTCCGCAGCGACATTTCTAAGAGAAATAAATTCTTCTCCCAATTGCTTTGTAAATGCTTTATACAAAATATCTCGGTTTCCACCATGACTAAATATAATCGCCCCAAATGCAGATTTTTCTTGTGCCACATCATAGCTACCATCTACGAAAGCAATAATCTCGTTTTCATCAAGAGCTGCTACAGCTCTTTCTACTTGCGAATTAAAATCGTCCTTCGAAAGAGTTGCAATATTTTCTGCATCTGAATTATCATCATTTACTCCACACATATAACGTTCAGCTTCTTCTAACGACGAAAAAGATTTATATATTGCTCCAGAAACACCCTCTGTCTGTGCCTTACATTCATCCCATGTGCTATATATTCCTGGGTGTCTCCCGACTTGAACCGCATAATATTTCTTCTTAGCCATAAAATCCACTCCTAAAATTTGACATGTTATTATACCTCTAAAAGATCATTTTATCAATATATTTTTGAGAACAAATTTGCTATATTGCCTTTTTTTATTATTAAATAGATCCCCTAACCATTGAAAACAAGGGCTTATTCTGGCACTTTACCACAATTAGTATAAAGTAAAAAACATATGCCATAGGTACATGACTGTTATACATTACCCCTTATATCAATGATTCCATTTTTCATAATTTTATATCTTTCTTACAAAACAAATATAATCTGTGGATCGCTCCCATAATCGCATTCCATTCCAGATCAGACGCATAAGAAAACTTCTTACGATATGCCTCCCAAAGTTTCTGCATAACCGGATTAGTTTCCACTTCGACAAAAACTTCTTCAGCTTGGTCAAGATGCCGTTCTGAGCCCCGCTTATGGGCAGTTGCCAGCAACGCATCATGTAAAACTTTTGGATTCAGTGTGTCCCCATACAACTGTTCCAAAATATAAATATCGTAGAAATCCCTCATGCGGGTGTTGGTTGTTGTTCTAGTAATAATGGTATCTAGCTTTTCCGCCAGCACTGTTTCTAAATTATAGGCCCAAATATCAATCGAACGGTCTTCCAACATGAGTTTAAAAGAATACCTCACCTCTTTCGGAGTAATCGCATCCCCCTTAGAAATATCAATTTTTAAAGGTGTCACTACATCGTCGAAAATTGTATTCATACTAACACGAATTCCCGGATACTCTGCTTCATCCATAATCTCCGAAATACTCTTCAACTGAAATTTAACACCATCATCAATCGGAGCCGTTACGATTGTAGAAATCAGATTCTCAATGTCCTCCACATTGACATTGGCTTCTTTTATAGCTGCATCTAAATCCATCGTTGAACAGGCGTCCAGCCCTACCATAGCGGCTACCAACATTCCTCCCTTTAAGATAAACTTATCACGATATTCAGAAAGAGAAATTCGCTCCAAAAAACGCTCCATCATATAGTTACGCATTAAGATCTGTGCATCTGCAGATTTCTCTCTGGAAAGATTTCGTATTAGATCCTTCAGTTGTTTTGCTGTTTTTATCATAAAAGGACCTCCAAATATTGCCGTAAAATTTTTTCTACCCGAAACATCCCAGCATATTGCATTAAAGTCCGCAGGTTTTTATCTTTTCTGCGAGCATACGCTTTCAATGCCCCCTGAAAAGTCTGTATTTCAATTCTGCTACGGCTTCGGAGCAAATCGCAAACAGTTCGCTCCATATCATAAACCGGCACAGTATGTCCAAACGGAGTCTGAGCCGTCGTAATTCCCACACCATGCAGTTCTGATTTAATTGTAAACACTTGAATGCCTTCTGCTTTCATTTTTGTGGGGTTACAGCCTGTTTTAACCGTAACTGTATATTTCATTGGCTCACGATTTGTCAGATCATGAAAAAACAAAGCTGTTTCGTGCGAAAATACTGCCTGTTCAAAGCGCAGATGAAGCAGATACATGGCATCCACCCAGGAATCTTTGGATATATAGATCCCATGTGCAGCCCTTTCCAGGTCTCGTGAACGCACATAATCATAAAACATTGGCTTTGAAATTCCGGCAGCTATAACCTGCGATGTCCGCAGCATTCCATTCTGCATAGTCAGCATCTGATCCATCTGTTCAAACTGTTTCATCATTCCACTTCCTTTTACACTAATATTATAAACAATATTAGTCCAAAAGTAAAGTATAGAGGAGTGAATCTTTAAATTTAGATATCTTCATTGTGCCAAATATCTTTTCCAGTAACCCATGATGAATTGCAATAGTTTTTAACATTTTAATAAAACAGCTCTATTTGATTATCTGGATCTAACATTTTTACAACATATAATAACCCTACGGATCACTCATACCACTATGGGGCTCCTGTTCCAACAGTTAAATTATTCATATAAATACCGCTTTTTCTCTAACATTGCAAACTGTTTTCTAATATAAGAGCACTTAATATTTCCATTATACTTTCATATGAAATATCACTGGCATAAGCAAATTTCTTTTGATATTTTTCCCACATACTTTTCAAATTAGCGTTTGACGAAATTTGTTCAATAATTCCGTTCACATCTACTATCTTTTCCTGCGACCCACGATGAATTGCAGTAGCTTTTAACGCTTCTTTAAAAACATCTCTATCATATTCCTGCGTAGTCCCAAGAATATATACATCGTAAAAATCTCTCGGTCTGGTTGTAAATATACCGCGACTCAGAATTGTTTCCACTTTTTCTGCCATAACAGTTTCAATATTATATCCCCATAAAGTAATTTTGACATTTTCATCAAAAATACCACCGAACTCATATTTCACAGCAGATGGTGTAATAATGTCTCCTGTAGAAACATCAATGGAAAGAGGCGTAACAATTGTATCATAAATTGCATCCAATCTTACACAATATCCACCATACACATCATCTTTTCGTATTGGAGTAACAGACTTAACCTCAAAAGAAACATCATCATTCAGATTGATTTTACAAATTGAATTAAGTGCTACTGAAATCTTTTCTTCTGTCAAAGGCAGATTACGCAAAGTAGTATCCAAATCCATTGTTGATCTGGTATCCAGTCCAACGATAGCTGCAATCAGCATTCCACCTTTAACAACAAACTTTTCGCTATATTCTGATACAGATAACCTTTCCAAGAAACGCTCAAACATATAATTCTGCAGAACTACCTGAGCTGCTATATGATTGCTTTTTGCATAATTTTTAATTTTTCCCTTTAGACTCATTGCTTTTGAACTCATAGTAAAACCTCCATATATCTTTTTAGTATTTTTTCCACACCAAACTGTGGCGCATATATTGCCAATAAATTAAGGTCCTTATCCGCTGACACAGCGTAATTTTTTATCGCACTGATGACGGTTTCTTCATCAAGCCTATTTCTGGAACGTAATAAATCGCAAATAGTACGTTCTGCATTATAACATCGAACTTCATTTCCCAATGTTGTTTTTCTAAAAATCATCCCCACCTGATGTAGTTCAGGTTTTATATAATAGCACACACACTCATCTTGCAAAATATTAGATAGCTTGGTATTACTTGGAATTGTTACAGAATGAGTAAAAGGTGTTCTCTCAGACAGACCATTCAAAAATAATGCCGTATCATGTGAAAAGATTATTTTATCCGTTCGTAACATCAGTGTATACATATCATCGTGAATGGAATCTGCAAGAATATAAACTCCTTGCCGTTCACGTTCTAACAGCCCTTCCTTCACATATCTCGAAAGAAGGGCTCTAGTAAATCCTAGGTCAATAACTTGGGCTGTAGTTATCATATTGTTATTATTTTTAATCGTCTCTAATATTGTTGGGTTGATTTCCACATCAATCACCTCCATTTAACATCTATGCCGATATAATAATTGATTTCGTCACAAATGTCAAACCCATTGGTGTCTATTTTCAAGTGTCTGCAACCATCTCCCATTTGGGATAAAAAGTATTGTGTACTGGCATCTTTCCTTGACTATTCTTGAAAATCTGGGAAAAACTGATCCAAAATCTCCATACTATCCTTAGAAGTATATCCCCATAAGATCGAACTGAGCGCTTCAATCGCTTCTTGCCTTTTTCGGTAATATGTACGAAAACTGATATCCCGAATATGCGGTCTGAGTTTTTCAATGATTTCTTCTACATTGCGGAGCTGCTGCGGTGAAAGAAATGTGTAATAAATAAGCCAGTAATAGACCTCTCCATTCTTGTGCTTATTACGGAGCAGATCTACAGAAGAATCCAACAGTTTCAGCATCCGATAGCTCCGCTCAATGCATTTCGCATGATGTTCCGTATCACTTCCGGACAGATCGGCTCCTGCCAGATATACAGAATCTAAAAAATCCTCAATCGAGCTGCCGTATTCCAGTTCAAACCGGTTCCGTACCTGTTGAATGGACAGTTCCAGGCTCCATACCACATCCCTGTACTTCTTCAGCAGTTTCCATGTATCGTGATACAATGGGTTCTCTGTAATGTTTCTTTCATCCTGTTTCTTTCTCATGCCAAATTCCCCCTATTCTTCTCCGTAATTGGTGACAATGTAAGTTCAAATGTATAGACCGGCGTATCGCTCCCACACAAAATCATTAGCCCAAATTGCATCTCCGATTCCTTACGCGCGCGGAGTAAATATTCTTCCCTGCAGGCGTTTGATAAGGGCAATAACTTATACTTCGATTTTGCACATCGAAAACAGAAAATTCCTTGTGGTTCAAGGACTTTTGCCATTTTTTCAACGAGAACCTCTATGTTGGATTTTGAAACGCTGGCAAGCTCATCTGAAACACAGATGTCATGCCCGCCGGTATCAGCTGTTTGCTCCTTTTCCTCCTCATCCGGCAAAGAAACTTTAATATTCAGTACCATAGCAACCTCCTCTTTATCAATCAGGACATCTGATATTTGAAACATAGTAGACAAATAATTCTGCAAATAAATAACGCTCCCCGTCCTCCCTGGAAATGTCATAAGAGATATGTAATCCATTCCTGCAAGCTTTTTTAAAATTCTTCCAACTGTAGCCTTTGAAATTCCCCAGCGAACAGCCAATTCACTGTAGTTTAACACTGGCAGCCCTGTTCCGTTACGTAAATAGACCACAGGGCCAACTTCAGACCCCTGTACCTGTTCATCGTTATAAACAGTCGAAAGCCACAAATCCAACACAATATCCATTTCTGAGCAGCGTCCCGCACTGACAAGCTCCGCAGCAGTAGTAACCGGCATAAAGAAAAACCCTGTATCCTTCTGGCAGGGACAATTATAATCCAGAATCGTGTTGTGCTTTTTCCAGCCCCGAATCTTATATTTGATAACCTTTCCTCTGTCAAGGACAAGATATGATATCAAATGCCGTTTCTGAAGCTCATCCAGAATGTCAATCGCCTGTCTCTGAAAATGTGTCCGAAACCAGCCAGATACCTCTTTTACTGTACAGATCCACTCCCCTGGATAAACCGTATAGCTGATTCCGTCTATACGCCGGTAAGATGTACGAAAATTTGCATAGCTGCAAAGTACCATAAAATAAAAAAGACCAGAACCGCCGCCTACGCGAATGCTCTGATCACTCATTAAAGACTGTATAAATTGCCGGTAGATCCGGCAGCGTGGATAGTCCACAATCTGCTTGATTTGTAATTGATATTCAGACATTTTTTCTCCTTGTTCTTTAAAATTTTCCTGATATCAGGATTAAGGGCTTTCCATGTTCCCTTCATACAAAAAAATCTACAGGATACATTTTTGCATCCTGCAGACTATAATTTTACCTCTATACTTCTTTTTACTATCTTTTCCACGACGAATTTTGTTCACAATTCCTATGATTCCACCCTGTTTTTTCTATCCATATAGTCCATTTAATCCACAATATATAGAATAGTTAAGACTAAACAATGCTATATGTAGTATCAAAAACACTTTCTTCTAGTAGGAGACAAAATATTCCACAGCATTCTCAGGGAAGAACTCCTTAAACTCACCGTAAAGCTGGGCTGCAAGGGTCTTGTTGTGGGCAATAATGAGGGTGGGCTTCTGTAACTGCTGGATCACATTAGCCATGGTAAAGGTCTTGCCGGACCCCGTAACTCCCAGTAAAGTCTGGAATTGATTGCCTTCCTGAAACCCTTTGACCAGCGCCTCAATGGCCTGGGGCTGGTCGCCGGTGGGGGCGTATTCGGAATGTAATTCGAAGATTTTTTGTTCATTTTGCATAAAATCCACCTCCAGATGTGAACTACCCATTGTCTAAAGCCAATGGGCTTCCTGCTTCATCGACCTCGTA
>OGYI01000695.1_pt1 | contig 39965 bp, 59 predicted proteins | sample 1576521 | NCBI WGS metagenome assembly OGYI01 (sample SAMEA3541484, study PRJEB24748) | human gut metagenome | biome: human gut; feature: human-associated habitat; material: faeces | place: China | collected 2012
AAAAAAATTGACACTCTTAGGGATTATGTAACTTTTTTATAAGAGATTGGAGGAGATAAAACGGGTAAAAAAGAAAACTTGGAATTTGTTGAATTTGATAATTCTAATGAGTATTTAGACACAGCGAAAGAACTAAGTGATTATATAAAATCATTACCATTATCGCTAGATCAAAATGATAAACTCATCAATATGATTTTAAAACATGTCGAAGTTGCTAGAAATGATTCATTTAAACAAGGTATCGAATTTATGTTTGATATTGCAAATAATCAAGATATTGAAGAACAAGAAACTGTAAATTAGAAAGGATATAAAAATATGATTAGTTTATTTGAAAATAAAAATTTGAATTTAGAAGTAAGAACTTTATTGAATGAAGATGGCAGTGTCTCTATTAATTTGGAAGATGCAGCTAGAGGGTTAGGATTTGTTGATAATTCTAAATTCGCCACTTGTGGCGAAAGCTACATTAGATGGAATAGGATTAATAAATATCTTGAAGAATTTAACATACCCACTTATGGGCATGATGATTTCATTCCTGAATCAGTATTTTATTTATTAGCAATGAAAGCCAAAAGCGAGACTGCGATAGCATTTCAAAAATGGCTTGCTATTGATGTTATACCAAGCATTAGAAAAACGGGAAGTTATAATAAAATCTCTAATAGTGATAAATCACCATCAGGGGTAGCAAGTTTATTAAAACCTATTATTGGTGTAATGCATGATCAAGGCTCATCACCAGATAAAATAGCAAAACAAACTGAATTGACACTAAAACAGTTTGGAATTGATACAATTGATGAATTTGTGGAAATACCAAAAATAAAAGCAAAGCAGTTAACAATAGCTTTAATTGAAACTGAAATCAATTAAGTTAAAACTAGTTCTTTGAAAATTTAAGATTATAGTGGCATATTCGCTTGACTTTTGTGTAACCGTAAGTTAATATATATGTGTAACCAAAAGTCAGGAGGTGAATATATGAGCCCAAGAACAGGGCGCCCAACCAAAAACCCTAAAAAAAATGATACTAGAATAAGAATGACAGATGATGAAGTAAATATGCTTAATTATTGTTGTGAAAAAACAGGTAAAAATAAAACAGATATCATTATTATGGGTATAAAAATGGTTTTTGATGAATTAAAGGGTAAATAAAAAGCAACCGCACAGTCGCCAAACTAAACACGGTTGCTATACCACTAAAGGCTTATATATTATAGCATACTTTTTTTAGTACGCAAATAATCTGTAAGCCTCTATCTTAAATTTTAAAGGAAAGAGGTTTTTATTATGCAAAAAAATGATATTGAAATGAAAAAAATATACATAAAGTGTATAAAAGAGTTGAGTTATGATTTCTCTTTAGAGGAAATCGAACAGATATATCAATTGGTTCAATGGCGTTGGCATAAATCACCAATTGTTGAAAAAAATATCAAGAAAATTATAAAAGAGAATTGTAGATTGGGGTAATAAAAATGGCAAAAAAATATTACTGGTTAAAGCTAATGGGCGATTTCTTTACTCAGCCCAAAATAAAAAGGTTAAGAAAAATAGCCGGTGGAGATACATATACAATTATTTATCTTAAATTACAGCTATCGAGTTTGAAAAATGATGGGAAATTATTTTTTGAAGGTATTGAGGAAAATATTTTTAAAGAAATAGCTTTAGATATAGATGAAAAAGTAGAAAATGTAAAGTTTACAATTGAGTATCTTTGTAAGCAAAAATTAATTGTAAAAAGCGTGTTGGAGGAAAAGGAATGTCTGATAATAAAAAATATTATTATTTAAAGTTAAAGGATAATTTTTTTGAAAGTGACGAATTAGTCTTATTGGAAAATCAGCAGGACGGATACATATATTCAAATATACTTTTAAAATTATATCTTAGAAGTTTAAAAAATAATGGTAAATTAATGTTTAAAGATCGTATACCATATAATGTTAGAATTTTATCAAGCGTTGTAAGGCAGCCGGAGGCAGTAGTCGAAAAAGCATTATATTTGTTTAAAAAATTAGGATTGATTGAAATTCTAGACAACGGTGCCATTTACATGCTCGATATACAGAATTTTATAGGCAAGTCAAGTACAGAAGCAGATAGAATTAGAAAATATCGTAATAAAATAGATGAAGATAAAAAGCTGCTTGATAGTGATGTTGTACAAATGTACGACAAAAGTACACCAGAGATAGAGATAGAGATAGAGAAAGATATAGAGATAGAGATAAATAAAAAGATTGTTCCCAACAAAAATGTTGAGGAACCAGCACCCATTAAATTATTGTTAAAAAACGGTGATGAATATATCGTTAATGATCAACAGGTTAAAGATTGGGAAGAAATCTATACTGACATTGATGTCAGTCAAGAATTGAGAATAATGGCTGAATGGTGTAAAAACAATCCAAAGAAAAGAAAAACAAAAAATGGCATTGTTAGATTTATTATAAACTGGCTTAATCGTGAAAAAGACCGCAAACGCAAAGGCAGCACTAAAGAGGATTGGAGTTTTTTCGATGACTAAAGAAGAATGCAGAGAAGTAATAACAATAATTATTGGTGCATATCCTAATTTTTTAATGGGTCGAACTGTTGAAACAGTTTATAAATCATGGTTTAGAGCATTAAAAGATTCATCCTATGATGAGACATTAAAAAATCTTGATAGATGGATAGATGAAAACAATACACCGCCGTTTATAAAAAATATTAAGCCGTGGGGTGGTTATTAATGAATTATCAGGCAGAACTAATCGGAATTTTGGGCATTAAACCTGAGTACTTTAAAAAAACTATGCTGAGAAAAGAATTTTTTAATAAAGAGTATTCGCTATTATTTGAATTCATGGAAAAATCATTTAACGAGTGCGGTGTTATAGATCATCAATACATTTTAGAAAATAATTCAGCTGATGGTGATTTATATATGTCTTGTGTATCAAATGTAATTAGAACAGATGAAGATTACTTCAGTTCTCTAGAACTTCATGCAATCGATAAATATAAAAGACAGATTATTTCAATCAATGCTAATAAGTTAATTAAAGGTGATATCGAGCTTAATGATTTTAAATCGACATATGAAAATGTTATTGATCTTGGAAAAACAAAAAGCAGTCGGGTAGATAAAAACGGAATATTGAAGATTTTAATGACTGAAAATAAAAAACTTGAATTTAAAGATTTTAAAAGATTAAAAAGTTTTGGGAAAATTAAAGAGCATGATTTAGTAATAGTTGCTGGTAAGACCGGAATAGGAAAAACGGGATTTGCTTTAAATCTCCTTAACGATCTTTCAGCAAGCTATCCATGTCTGTATTTTAATTTAGAAATGTCTTATGAAACATTAATTCACAGACTGGTAGCACTTAATACGCTTATAAAAATTGAAAATCTTGAAAAGTATAGTTTACTTCCACAAAAGCAGATTGAAAAAATTAATAATGCAGCAGATGAACTAGACAGACGTAATATCGAGGTAGTAAATACAAGTCAGAGCATTGAAAAGATTAGAAGTGATGTAGCAATGCATGATCAAAGCAGGCATTTTATAGTATTTATAGATCATCTGGGTCTTATTTCTGCTCGTGGCCGAACATCATACGAAATAGCTACAAAGGTTGCTAAGGAGTTGAGAAAAATATCACTTGATAACAACTGTACAATAATTGCCCTTTGTCAGTTAAACAGAGATTCAGCAAAAGAAAATAAGCCGTCATTGAATATGCTTAGGGATTCTGGAGAGATTGAACAGTCTGCACGAAAAGTTATGTTCGTATGGGAAGAGAATGAAAATTATTCAATTTGTATAGAAAAAAATGACAGCGGAGGAAATAGATCAATACCAGTTAATTATTATAAGGAGACACAAAAATTTGAAGAGAGGGAGGCAAGAAAAGATGTACGAAGTTAATGATTCTGCAAACCGATGGGAAGTATATAAAGTTTTAAAACTTGAATACCAAAAGAAACACGAAAAAGAAGAGGTAGTAGAGGGCATAGTTGAGTTTGCATTACAGTGGCTTTCTCAAGAAGAGAAAAATAAAATTATTAGTGCCTTAAAACACTAAAAACTATTTTGATTAAAAATTCTCTCTAATCGCATATGTAACAAGGGATTAGAGAGAAAATATAAATGCAATATAACATCTTGGATATATTGCGCGGTTAAAGGAGTGGAAGAATGGAAAAAATAGATACTTCAAAAAAAATCAAAGAGATTAGTGATTATATAATAACTTTGAGCGTATTTGCGTTTATTGGTGGGATTATAATATTTATTTGGTTTGAATTTGGATTAGGACTAAAAATAATTGCAACGTCATTTGTATTGATGATATTTTTTAGAAATTTTTCTGAAAGTACAAAAAGATTGATGATTAAAGCTGAAATGGAGAATAATAATGAAACTGATTAAATTAGCAAAACGCAAAGGAAAAACAACAAGACTTATCAATAGGGCACATAATAGATCTATTTATATTGTTTGTCCAAATGTTCAGCGTGCTTATGATATTTTTGAAATGTCTCAAAAAATGAATAAAAACATTTTGTTTCCTATAGCTCTTGATGAATTGATCAATTATGGTAATAAAGGAAATAATGTAAAAGAATATTTAATAGATGATATTGACGATATAGCTACAACGTTAATATATCGTTATCTATTAGCACCGCTTTATGAAAGAGGAGAAGTATTGGAAGCCACTGCAACTAAAACGGATTTAGCAGATTTAATAGGTGCAACGTATGAAGAATGACAGTTTAAGTGATAAGGTACTGTCTGATTATATTAAAAGATATGAAGCAGCTATTAATCACGTATTTAAAGATTATCCAAAGCAGCCAAGTATATACAGCCATGAAAGGCAGAAGTACAGTGGACTGGACATAAATACATATATCTATATTGCAGATAATTATGAAACATTAAAGGAGAGGCTTAATGGAAGAAAATGAAGTAACAAAGGAAGATAGAAAACAGTTTATCAGAGATGTAACATCATGCGGATATTACAATCGTAAAATCATATCTCTGACTAATCAGTTGGAAGCTATACACGTACAGCTTGTAGGTGTTAAATCAATAGCACCAAAAGAATATCACATTGAAAATAAAATACCGTTCAGTATGCAGGGAATAAATTCGTTGCTAATTGATGAAGAAAACCTAATATTAGAGCGTGATAAATACATTCGTAAGATATATGATGTAAGGGTATTGTTTGATCAAATTCCTTTAGAGGTGCAGACCATGATGATGGAAATATACTGCATTGGTTTAAATCACACAAAAACAGCAAAGAATCACAAAATGGACAGAAGTACTATGTATCGTAATATTAATAAAGAAATTAATAAAATTTTGAAAAAAAAGTAAAGTTGCAACAATGTTCACGAAAAAATGTGTTATTATGATATTGTGGAGTTTTTGAAAGAACACCACAACAACAGTTAATCAACACTTTACTGGAAGAAATCCATTTATATGGGTTTCTTTTATTTTAAACTGTCAGTTATGCAGCAAAACACCTCGCTTTCATTTTTTATGCATAGGTGGCAGTTTAAAATAATCTGCAAAGGAGAAACGTATGTTTGACTATTATGGTGGAAAATGGAAAAAGAAACGAAACAGCATTTTGAGAAAAGATAAATACAAATGTCAGATAGCTAAATGGTTCGGTCGTAGTGAGGAAGCCAATACAGTGCATCATATATATCCTGCGAAGGATTATCCTGAATATGCATGGTGTGACTGGAATCTGATTAGTGTAAGCAATAAATCACATAATAAATTGGAAAACCGTAAGACTGGTGAGTTGACACCTTTAGGAAAATGGCTGATGCAGAAAACTGTACCAGGAGTTGAATGGAGGAAAAATAATGGAAGTTAACAGTGAGATACATGATGAACTACGTAACATCTATAAACAGATAGATTCATTAGATAATACACTTACAAACATTTTGAATATTATGAAATTAAATTTAGCATTCAATTGCGGATTGATTAGTATCAGTGATATCGCTAAACAGCTGGGTATTGATAAAGATAAGATTGATAAAGAAAGGCTGGGGATTTAATGTGAAATACAATAAAAAAATATTAAAATCTGATAATAAAACCAAAGAAAAATTGCAATCCCCCCACCTGTAAAACGTTAAATAAAGTTAAATTTCTACTGGGGTGGGTAGCTTTTTCCAACTCTGAGAACATTTTGTGAAAGGGGGTGATGGCAATTCACAAGCAGACAAGAACAAAAAAAATCAACGGTTTTATTAAGGATACAACAAATAAAATGAAAGATTTAGGAACTTATAAAATTGAATTTGATACGACGATCAGAAGATATGCAGAAATGCAGCTTCAGTATGAGATTTTAAATGAAAAATGGATTGAAAGTGGGTGTGCTGTCACCGAACCGTATACAAATAAAAATGGTGCAACCAATCAAAGAAAGACCGCAATTTATCTTTCAATCGAATCATTAAGAAAAGAACTTCTGGAACTTGAGAATATTTTTGGACTTACTCCAAAAGGTTTGAAAATGATTAAAAATAAAGGACTTGAGCAAAATAAAAAAAGCGCTCTAGACAGGATCTTTGATCAGGATGTATAAGGGAAAATATTTTGATGAAGTTCTTGAATATGCTGAGGGATGTATAACTGGAAAGATAAGAGCAAATAAATATCGAAAAAAAGCATGTCAAAGATTTATGGATGATTTAAAAAATGACAAATGGGATTTTAATCCAAAAGATGCAGATTTTGTTATCAATATTATCGAAAAAACTATCTGTCATCAGCAGGGTGAAAAAAGAGACGGAACGCCGCTAAGAGGTACTCCGTTTTTTTTAATGACATTTCATAAATTTATTATATATAACCTTCTTGGATTCAAGGAAAAGGGAACGATCATAAACAGATTTAAAGAAGCGCTTATTTTTATTCCGCGTAAAAATGTTAAGACATCTTTTGCAGGAGCACTTTCTTATGCACTTGGTCTTTTATACAGAAACAGCGGATCAAAGATATATGTTGTAGCAGCTGCATTAAAGCAGACATTAGAAACTTTTGGTTTTTTAAAGTACAACATTCGTAACATGGGTGAGCATGATGAAGACGGCGGTCATTTTCATATCATTGACAATAACAATGAACATTCGATTAAGGCTGAAATCGGTGGTGGTTTCTTTGAATTAAATGCTTTGGCAGCCAACCCCGACAGTCAAGACTCGTTTAATGGGAACTTTGCTATATGTGATGAAATCCATGCTTTTAAAAAGCCGAAACAGTACAATCTTTTTAAAGAAATGATGAAAGCATACACCAATAAATTATTAATTGGTATTTCAACTGCGGGCGATGATCCCAATTCTTTTTTAGCAAACAGGGTCAGATACTGCAAAAGAATTCTTGATAAGGAAGTAACTGATGATCAGTATTTTGTTTTCATCTGTGAAGCAGATATGACCGTTGACAAGGACGGCAATAAAATACTTGATTATACTAATCCCGAAGTTCATGAAATGGCAAATCCTGCATACGGAGAGTCAATAAGACCTGAAGAATTAATGAACGATGCTATGCAGGCAATGAATGACCCGCAGCAGCGGAAGGATTTTTTTGCTAAATCGTTAAATGTTTTCACAAATCAGATTGATACTTATTTTGATATGAATGTTGTTGAGGCAAGTGATCTTAAATACAGCTGGACTCTTGAGGAGCTGGCAAAATTACCAGTCAACTGGTACGGCGGTGCCGATTTATCAAAACTTCATGATTTGACAGGAGTCTGTTTATACGGGCGCTACCGCGATGTTGATATATGTATCACACATGCTTTTATCCCTATTGCAGTTGCACATCTAAAAGCCGATGAAGACAATATCCCGTTCTTCTGGTGGGAAGAGGAAGGATGGCTGACAACCTGCAACAGTGATGTGATCGAATATGAGGATGTTGTGAAATGGTTTATCGAAATGAAAGACATGGGTTTTAAGATAAAATGGGTGGGATATGACAGAAGATATTCGAGAGAGTTTATCTTAAAAATGAAAAAAGCCGGGTTCAAAATAAGAGATCAGCTGCAAAGATATGTTGAAAAAACAGAAGCGTTTAGGGAAATTGAAAAGAAATACACCTTAAAGAAATTTTATTATCTGCATAACAAGGCGTATGAATACTGTGTCAGCAATGTAAAAGCAATTGAAGACAGTGATGAATTTGTGAGATTCCAGAAAGTAATGCCTACTCAAAGAATCGATTTATTTGATGCCAGTGTAATTGCCTGCAAACAGCTTCTTATTGCAGGTGAAAAATCATCGAATGCAAGCATGTATCTTGATTAAAAGGAGGAATATATGGCAAAGAAAAAAAATAAAAGCAGAAGCAGCGCCCCAAAAGAATCTGGAAGCCGGTCAATAGGATTAAGTATAGACAACTGGGACGTACTTATAAGCAGCGGATATACACCGCTTTCCCAGAATCCCGAAATAATCAGCGCTGTAAATAAGACAGCCAACCTGATTGCAGGCATGACTATTCATCTGATGGAAAATACCGAAAACGGCGATCAGCGGTTGCTCAACGAATTATCAAGAAAGATAGATATAAATCCCAATCCATATATGACAAGAGCAACTTTCATCAGTGCGCTTGTCAGGATTCTGCTGCTTGAAGGAGACGGGAATGCAGTTATTTATCCGGAAACAAGAAACGGACTGATAGACGGGCTGTATATACTGCCTCCTGGACAGGTTTCATTTATTCCGGATGGATTTGGATATTACATGATGTATAACGGAGTAAAGTATACATGTGATGAACTGGTACATATTCCTATCAATCCGGATCCGGTATTTCCATGGAAAGGTACAGGATACCGCAAAACACTGCGGCAGGTTGCTGATACTTTAAAACAGGCTTCAGCAACAAAAAAAGGATTCATGGAGTCTAAATGGAAACCTTCGATTATTGTTAAGGCAGACGGACTGACAGAAGAGTTTTCAACAAAAGAAGGGAGAACAAAGCTCCTTAATAAATATATCGAGTCAAGCGATGCGGGTCAGCCCTGGATCATTCCGGCAGAACAGTTTGATGTAACGACCGTAAAACCGCTATCTTTAAATGATCTTGCAATCAAGGACAGTGTTGAACTTGATAAAAAAACTGTAGCCGGTATTCTGGATATTCCGGCTTTTGTTTTGGGAATAGGCAGTTTTAACGAAAAGGAATGGAATAACTGGATCAATACACGGATTAAAAACATATGCAACGTTATTGAACAGGCGCTGACAAAAGTAATTTTGATTAGTCCAAATCTGTATTTTAGATTTAATCACCGTTCTCTTTTTGCGTATGATATTGAGACACTTTCCAATGTTGGATGTAATTTATTCAGCCGTGGTATTCTTTCCAGAAATGAGGTTAGAGACTCGATCGGATATTCGCCTAGAGAAGGTCTTGATGAGCTTATTATACTGGAAAACTATATTCCATCAGGGATGATCGGTGACCAGAAAAAATTAAATGGAGGTGGTGAACAGAATGAATGATGCTAACAAGACAAGATATCGAAGTCTTGGAAAAGATGCAAAATTTAAGACGAGAACCGAGGATGACAGACTTTATATAAGCGGTTATTTCTCGGTTTTTGATTCAGTTTATGAATTGTGGCCCGGTGCAACTGAAAGTATAGATGCACATGCATTTGACGGTCAGCTGAGCGGAGATATCAGGTGTCTAATCGATCATGATACAAGACTGGTATTAGGACGTAATAAAGCCGGAACGCTGAGCTTGAAAATTGATTCAAGAGGACTGTGGGGAGAAGTTGAGATCAATCCAAACGATCAGGATGCAATGAATCTATACGAGCGTGTCAAGCGCGGTGATGTTGATCAGTGTTCATTTGGTTTCGATATTGAAAACGAGGAATTTACTGATAACGGTGACGGTACTGTACACTGGACAATCAAGTCGGTGAAACTGTATGAAGTTTCAATAGTTACATTTCCGGCTTATGAAGAAACCAGTGTGAGTGCAAGGAAAAACGATCTTGCTCAAATCAGCAAAAGAAAAATAGAAACTTTAAAGCAAAATCTAAGAAAGAAACTGAAAGGAGAAAAGTAATGGCATTAAAAGTACTGATGTTAAGAAAGAAAAAAGACGGATTAGCAAAACAGCTGGAAGATTTAAGAAACGGCAGTGATTTTGAAACCCGTGAAAAAGAACTGGAAACTGCTATTGAGGAATTAAACCCTGAATCTTCAGAAGAGGAGCAAAAAGCAGTACAGGATGAGGTTGATAAACTGGAAACTGAAAAACAGGAACATCAAGAAAAAATTGAAGGTTTGGAAAAGGAAATCAAGGATATTGAAGATGAAATAAAAGAGATTGAGGAAAAACAGCCTAAACCAGTTCCACAGCCTAACCCCGACAAGAACAATGAAGAAAGAAAGGAAAATAATTTAATGGATACAAGAGATAAATTTTTTGGATTAAATATTCACGAAAGAGATGCATTATTTGCTCGTGAGGATGTTAAAAAATTCTTAGGAGACATCAGATCACTGTTCAGTCAAAAACGTGCAGTTGGAAATACAGAATTAATCATCCCTCAAAACTTCTTACCTATGGTTAAGCAGGTCGTAGAGACAAATTCAAAACTGCAGAAATATACTGATTTCCAACCATTGACCGGTACAGGACGTATGGTAATCATGGGGTCTTATCCTGAAGCAGTATGGACTGAACAATGCGGAAAGATCAATGAATTATCATTAGGATTCAATGACATTGAGGTCGACGGTTATAAAGTGTCAGGATTCTTTAAAATGTGCAATGCGATTCTAGAAGATAATGATGTTAATCTTGCACAGGAGTTTATTAATTCTATCGGTATCGCAATTGCTAAGGCGCTTGATAAAGCAATTGTTTACGGTAAAGGTGTCAAAATGCCTATGGGTATCGTAACAAGACTTGCGCAAACAGAGAAGCCGGGCGATTATTCAGCAACTGAGAGAGAGTGGAAAGATTTATCAACATCAAATATTATCAAAATTACAGGTAAAACAGGTATTGAACTGTTTAAAGAAATCACAAAATCAATGAAAACGATTTTTACAGATTATGCATCAAATAATCTTGTATGGATCATGAATCAAAATACGCATCTTGATCTTATTGTTGAAGCGATGGGAAGCAATATGAATGCTGCAATTGTCAGCGGTATGAATGATACAATGCCCGTTGTAGGAGGGAAAATTGAGGAGCTATCATTCATGGCTGATGGTGATATCGTCTTTGGATATATGAATAATTACAAACTTGTTCAACGGCGCGGTATGCAGCTGGCAACTTCAACTGATGTATTATTCTTTGAAGACCAGACAGCATTTAAAGGAACTGCACGATACGATGGTAAACCGGTAATTGCTGAATCATTTTCAATTATGAATATCGCAGGAAAAGCGCCTACTACTGTGGCTGCATTTGCTCCTGACAGCGTTAATACTGTTGAAACTTTAGCGGCTAAAGCCAAATAAAAATGAATGACAGCCATAAATTATCGGTCCTGAAAAATAATTTACAGCTCCTGACTGATTCGCAGGATCTGTATCTAAAGGAACTGCTGAAACAGGCTGAGTCGTTAATGAAACGTGAAGGAATAGTTAATGACGGTACAAATGATTACGATATGGCCGTTGTTGACTATGCAGCTTTCCTTTTCAGAAAAAGAGCGAACAGCGAAATGAAGATGCCCCGGCATCTGCGTTATGAGCTTAATAATATCCTGTTTTCGCAAAAACAAAAATGACATTTGACGATGGAATAATAAAGATTTATAGGCTGGTAAACGTTTCTGAAAAAGGCGACAAGCCTAAATATAAAACGTTCTATAAATCTTCCTTTTATTTTAGTTATGAGACACTGGGACTGACAAGATATTATACCGCCCTTGCAAATAACGAAAAAATAGAAACAGTTGTAAATATATATCAGGACAGAAGTATAAGAGTAAATGATATTGCAAGATTTGAAGATGATTCAGAATTTAAAATTGTACTGGCTCAGCATTTTAAAGACAGCGACGGTATAGACTGTACAAAACTGAGTCTGGAAAGGATGAATAAAAATGTCTGTTGTTTCGAAACTTAAAACCGTTAGAGACGCCTTGACGCAGGTCACAGAAAATGTATTTCATTATGAAGCGGAGAATAAAAACGGTCCATATATAGTCTGGATGGAGGATGGTGAAGGCGATTCACTTCATCTTAATGACAGAAAGAATGAACAGGTCATAACGGGAACTGTTGATCTGTTTACAAAAGACGAATATGATCAGCTGATTGATGATATACAGAATGCACTCAGCGGGGCTGATATATCCTTTATACTCAATTCAGTTCAGTATGAAGAGGAAACTGAGTTCATTCACTATGAATGGAGATTTGAAATATAATGGGAAAAATGGAAATCGAAGCTGCAGAAGAGTTTGTAAGCGTTCTTGACAGACTGGTAAAGAATTCAGATGGGATTGCAAAAAAAGCAGTTTATAAAGGTGCAGGAACAGCAGCTGATGAAATAAAAAAAGAAATCGAATCGCTGCCTGCAAGCGGGATAGCCATTCAGGGAAAAAAAGATCAACGTAAAAAGATTGGAGTACTGCCGGAAGAAAAGGATGATCTGATAAAAGGGTTTGGGATTTCACCAGTGCAGAAAATCGCAGACAGTATTGATGTAAAAATCGGTTTCGACGGCTACGGTCATAAAACCAGAAATTATCCCGGCGGTGTCCCTGTCGTGCTTACTGCCCGTGCCATCATATCAGGAACATCATTCAGACATAAGAATGATTTTGTAAGAAGAGCGGTAAGCAGAGCAAAAGAAAAAACAGTTGAGACGATGAATAATGTAATTGAAGAGGAAATTAAAAAGGAGATGGAATAATGGCAAAAAAAGGACTATCAAAATTAGTTTTCGCAAAGTATAAGGCAGATGGAAACAATGTTACTTACAGTGATCCTGTTATCAGTGAAAAACTGGCAGAATATTCAACAGAGATAGAAGCCGGCGATTCTAATGATCTGTATTTAGATGATGATATTGCTGAAAGCGACAGTGCAGCTTTTTCAAGCGGAACATTTAATGTTACAACCGGTGATTTGTCAAATGATACGTCAAAACTTATTTTAAACGTAAAAGAAAAGAAAATAGAATTACCGAGCGGTAAGAGTGTAACTGAATTAACTTATGACAGTGATATGCAGTCAGCTGAGCTTGGTGTAGGCGTTATTGAAATGCATCAGGTAGACGGAAAAACATTCTATCGTGCGGTATTTTTAGCAAGAGTACTGTTCAATATTCCAAGTAATGCAGCAACAACAAAAGGTGAGACAGTAGAATGGCAGACTCAGGAACTGTCAGGAAAGATTTTAAGATCCGCACAAATCAGTGAAGATAATGTCAATCCATGGCAGTTTACAGCAGATCTGGAAACTAAGGCCGATGCACTGGAATACTTAATGTTCAAGGGTGGAAAAACTACTAGCGATTTAGCAGGTGATCATTAATGAATCTGGAATACATCTATATCGAGGGTATCAAATACCCTCTTTCTTTTTCCCTTGTTACTGCTGAACAGATTGCTAAAAAATACCGCGATTTAAATGTATTAGAGAGAAATTTAAAGGATAGAAATTATCCAGTTGATAAAAAGTTAAATATGCTGAGTGACATCATTGCAATGATGATATACTCGGGGGTTCGATACTGTAATGCATATCATCTTGACCCGTATAAAGATGCTCCGTATACACAGGGCAGATTTTTTTATTTAACCAGTGAACAGGTAAAAGTCAGCCTGCCTCTGGATGAAAATTCAATCAAAGGACTGACCGATAAAATTCAAAAATGTATCAGAAGTGGAAACGTTAAAAAAATCGGTACTAAACCATTTGAAATCAGCGGTCATTCAAAAAAAAAGAAGCAAAGAAGCTGACGGGAGATACACATATTTATTTAAAGGCCAAGGCCTATATGATGCATATCCCGAGCAGTGAATTTTTATATATGCCTATTGGTGAATTAAGCGACCTGATCGATGCAGCCGATATATTAAACGGGCTGTGCGATGAAGATATACCGTTTGAAAATGACTATTATATTCCGATAGAACTGAGGTGAGAGCATGGCATATGATATCGGTCCAAGAATAACGCTGAAAGGCGAAAAGGAATTTAATCAGCAGCTGATTAAAATCAACAATTCACTTAAGGAATACGGCAGCGAATTAAAAGCTGTATCTTCGCAGTTTGATGATAATGCTAACAGTCAGGAAGCCCTTATTGCTAAAAATAAAGTGCTGGAAAAACAGTATGAGACACAGCAGCAGAAATTAAAACTGTTTCAAGGGCAGCTTGAAAAGCAGAAAAGTTTATTGAGCGAACAGGAAGCAGAAATAAAAAATCTTACTGCTCAGTATGGCGAAAACTCAAAAGAAGTGAACAAGGCACAGAGTGCCTACAGGAATACAGAGGCAAATATTTCCAAGCTGAGTACTTCTATAAATGAGACTACCGCCTTTTCAAATAAACTGTCAAATGAAATAAGGACCAACAATTCGTATCTGGATGAAATGGCAGAAGGAAGCCGTGATGCAGCTACCGGATTGTCAAAATTAGGCGATGAGGCGAAAAACGCTGAAAATGATACAAAAAATCTAGGCGATACCATCAAAGGCGCATTTGCAACTAGCGAGCTTTCTGATGCTGCTTCGGCAATTGCTGAAAATATCAGAGGCATTGTTGATGAATCAAAAGAACATTTAAAAATAATGAGTGCTCTTGAAGCATCCTCACAGCTTGCAGGATACACAGCTGAACAAACTGCTGAAACATATAAAATCCTGTACGGAGTACTGGCAGATGATCAGACAGCTGCCACAACTACAGCAAACCTGCAGGCATTGGGATTAAGTCAGGAAGAACTGACCAGACTGACTTATGGAACAATTGGAGCATGGACAAAATATGGTGACAGTATACCTATTGACGGGTTAGCAGAAGCAGTTAATGAAACAGTCAAGACAGGTACTGTTACCGGTACTTTTGCTGATGTATTAAACTGGGCAGGTACGAGTGAAGATGATTTTAATACTAAACTCCAGGCAACGACTGACCAGTCAAAACGCGCCAATATGATACTTCAGGAACTGGCTGACCAGGGGCTGATAGCTTCTGCAGAAGCATATCGGGACAACAATAAAGCTCTGATTGAAAATAATGAGGCACAGGCAGAGTATCAGGAAGCATTGAGTGATTTGAGCGAAACTCTGATGCCTGTATTTACTTCTATTACAGAAGCTATAACTGAACTTATTGAAATTTTTAATTCACTGCCCGCACCTGTTCAGGCTGTTATAGGAGTGATTTTGGGAATTATAACAATTCTGACAATCCTCTCTCCTGCAATAATGGCGGTATCTTCTCTGTTTTCAATTTTCGGGGCTTCGGCAGGGGTAGCGGCAGGCGGAGCAGCAGCGGCAGGTACTGCCGCATCGGGTTCAGCTGTCGGATTTGGTCTTCTTAACATGTCACTGTTACCTGTAATTGCGACGATCCTGGCAGTAGTTGCTGTTGTAGCTGCGGTGATTCTTATATTTAAAAACTGGGATGAAATCGTAAAGTGGTTTCAGGATCAGTTCGCAAATTTTGGGGCAGCAATCAGCGACTATGTAGATGATATCGGTTCATTTTTTCACAACATGTTCGATGGAATATCTCAATGGCTTTCTGATTCAATCGATGGATTTGCGAGCTGGGGCAGTGAGATGTATAACAAGGTAAGCACTGCGGTCAGCGACACAATCGATGCAATCGCATCTTTCTTTACAGGTCTTCCCGGAAAAGCGATCGAGTGGGGATCGGATATGATTGACGGATTTGTTGACGGGATAACCGGTACCATTGGAAAAGTGGTCGATGCGGTTTCTGATGTTGCAGATACTGTCTTCAGCTGGCTTCATTTTTCACGCCCGGATAAAGGACCGTTGAGAGAATATGAAGAATGGATGCCGGATATGATGTCTGGTCTGTCTAAAGGAATCAAGGACAACAGATGGCGTGTTGAAGATGAGATAGCTTCCTTAGCATCGAACATGAATCTTGCATATAATCCGGCAATCGAATCAAGTGCAAAAAACGTAAATGAAAGTACCGTTATAGTAAACGTAAGAGCAGACCTTAACGGCAGGGATATTACTAAATATGTTGAAAAAGAAATTTCAGCAAATCAAAAAAGTATGAGACTGGTAAGGGGGTATTAGTACTGTGTACGATATTTATATTAATGATATAAGCTGTATTGAGCAGAAGATACTGCCGACAACAAGACCGGATATCCCTGCACCTGTTAAAAATTACAATGAATATGATATTCCCGGTCGTGACGGGAAACTGTATGAGGATCTGGGGACATATGATGATATTGAGATTACACTTACGTTCAACTATATGTGTGCGCCCGATCAGTGGCATGACACATTCAGGAAGTGTAAAAAAATGTTTCTAGATGCAAAAACTCTTGAATTCAGTGACGATAATGAGTTTTATCATCGTGTAAAAAAAGCAGTTATAAATACTAATGAAAGAGTATCAAAAAGAATTGGAAAGTTTTCTGTAGGTGTCACTCTTGATCCGTATTATTATTCGGTTTCAGGAAAATATAAATATCCATATAAAAAAGTCCTGTATAACGGTTATGAAAGAACCAGACCTCTTTATTTTATTACAGGTGAAGGAGTCTGCCATCTAGAAATAAACGGTACTGACATTAAATGCAATATTGGTCAGAATCTTGTAATTGATACATTTCTTAAAATAAGCTACCGCAGTGACGGTACGCTTCAAAATACAGCTGTCAGTGGAGATTATGAAGATATGCAGTTAAAAGAGGGCATGAATGAAATATCCATAACAGATGGATTTGAACTTATGATAATTCCCAACTGGAGGTGCAGATAATGATAGAAATATACAAACCTGAAAATACAGAATACAGCATGAATGGCGACATGACACTGAATCCGACAGAATGCATGTTAACTATGAATTTAAACGGTGCGTGGAGTGTTTCTATGACTCACCCGGTGGATGATAAACTTGAATATCTGACTGAAAATGCGGTCATATGCAGTGAAACACCAGTAGGGAAAAAACAGCTATTCAGGATTCGAAATATAACAAAAAATGACAGCAGTGTGACATGTACTGCATATCCGATATTTTTCGATTCTAAAAATGACTGTTTTCTTTTTGATGTAAGACCTACTGAAAAAAACGGTCAGGAAGCACTTGATATTATGCTTGCATCTAATGAAAAATACTCAGCATCATCAGATATCAAGGCTGTGAATACCAGTTATTATATCCAAAAAAACTTTATGGAGGCACTAAACGGTGATGATGAAAACAGCTTCACCAGCCGGTGGGGCGGGGAAATTTCTTATGATAATTTTACTGTTACAGTTAATGAGCATCTTGGTGCTGACAATGGACTTCGCGTAGAATTTGGATTTAATTTAATGGGAATCTCTGAAACTGTCGATATGACCGAAGTGGCAACACGTATCATACCAAAAAGCTATAACGGTTATATACTTCCGGATAATGAAACGGTCGACAGTCCAAATATAAACAAATATCCTGTGGTATATACCAGAGTAATTGAATATCAGGATATAAAGCTCAAGGAGGATGCACAGGAGGGTGATTTAGAAAATGGAATCACTGTATGCGAGTCTCTAGAGGATTTATATACAGCGCTGAGAAACAGGGCAGCAGACGAGTTTGAAAATGGTATTGACGTACCTTCGATTACCTATGATGTCGATATGGTCGATTTATCTAAAACAGATATGTATAAGGATTATAAGAAACTTTTAAATGTAAATCTTGGTGATACTGCACATATCGGACACAGAAGACTTAACATAACAACTGAGGCCAGAGTTATTTCTATGACATATGATATGATCACAAAAAAAGTAGATACTTTGACTTTAGGAGATTATATAAGCAGTTATTTTAGTGATATGGATTCTGTTATGAACAGAGTAGATAAAGTTATCGATAAATCGAACAATACCCTAATGGCAGAAAAAATAAGCGGTGTGATAAATCTTCTGACCACATCGCTGAAAGCACAGAAAGATATTGCCAAAAAGCAGGATGTAAGAGCAATTCTGTTTGAGGACATAGATAAAGACAGTCCGACTTTCGGGGCGCTGTGTATTGGTACTCAGGGCATTCAAATTGCAAAAAAGCGAAACGAGACTGATACAGACTGGAAGTGGGGAACTGCTATAAACTTTGAAAGTATAGTTGCTGACTACATAATTACCGGTATTCTAAGCGACAGGCAGGGCAACAGCTATTGGGATATGGATAAAGGTGAGCTTGTAACAAGATATATGAAAGCAACTGATGCCGAATTTTCAGGTACGGTAAAAGGTTCGACGATTGAAGGTGGAGAAATAAATGGGAGCAATATAGCTACAGATAAGGATATTACGATAGGAAGAAATATCCGTTTTTCTGGGAACGGCGATTTTGCTGCTGTTATGGGAACTAATACAGTTCTTAGATTTTTAAATTCGAATCCGCCTACAACATCTGTAGACGGTCCTAATGTTCAGCTTCTGGCATCCAATCATATATATATCAGCGGTTCAACGGTCTCATCATCGGTTCCTATTACAGTAGGTTCAGACAAAAAATTAAAAAAGAATATAGAGGATATCGATCTCTCTGAATTAGTTGATATTTTAAAAATAAAAACATTTGATTATAAAAATGGAAAAGAAAATGCGATAGGTATTGTTGCACAGGATATTATAGATCATCCTTTAAGCATGTATATTCTGGATAAAAACCATGAAGGTATTTACAGCGTTGATTATAATGCCCTTTCGATGGCCGGTATTCAAAAAGTACAGAAACTGGAGAACAGAATAAAAAGACTGGAGGAAAAATTTAATGATAAAAATTAAAATTGACGGTTTGAATCTGTCATGTGGCACTGATGTTATTCCTGCTCAGGGGAGTGCCAATATTCCGGTTGTTATCGAACTGGAAAATCAGGAGGATTATTCCGGTTATGCGGTGGTACCGTATGTAGGATGGTTTGAAAACGGAGTACTGATTTCTACAGTTAGGGAACTTCAGAATAATTCATTTACAATTCCGGCTAATGCATTCAAACGTGGAGGAAAAATAAAAATCGCATTTGCATATATAAAAGATACTACCAAAATAAAAACATTTCCTATTAACTTTAATGTTGCAAATGCACCAGAGTCAGGAATTAAACTTCCCGATGATGGTACATGGGAAACACTGGTTTCAAATTTAGTTACAAATCTGTTTGAATCCCGTTTTGAAAATGAAATTAATGAGATTCTTGAAAATGCAAGGAAATTAAACAGTGCAACTGCCGACCTTCAGGAGCGGATCAATACAGCAATAAGCTATATGGGAAATTATGAATGGAACGGGACACAGATAAGATTTCAACTTGCTGATGGTTCGTGGGGTCCGTATCATGATCTGTCAGGTGATTTTGCATCAAAAAAATATGTTGATGATCACATTTTTGGTTCTGATAATCTTGAAGATACTTTAAATTTAAAAGATAAGAATATAACACTGCCAACTGAGATAAAAACTGGTGATACATCAATTGATTTATCTAAGTTGGTTTTTTATGAAGAATAAAGAAAGGAGCAAATAAATGGCAATACAAACAGTACAGGCAATTATCAACGGGGTTACGACTACATTGACTTTAAACAACCAGACTGGAAAATATGAGGCAACATTAACAGCCCCGGCAACTTCCAGTTATCCTAAAGAAGGACATTATTATCCCGTACAGATAAAGGCAACAGACAAAGCCGGCAATGCAGTGACTGTAGATGATAAGCATGAAACACTTGGTTCTAAACTGCGGTTAGTAGTTAAAGAAAAAGTAGCACCGACAATCACAATCTTAAAGCCAACAAGCGGTCAGCTTATGTCTCAAAACAAACCGGAAATCAGTTTTGAAGTTAAAGACAATGATTCAGGTGTTAATGAATCTACTGTTACATTAAAAATTGATAATAGTGCAGTAAGCGGATTGAGCAAGTCCGCTATCGAGGGAGGGTTTAGATATACTTATACTCCTGCAACTGCATTAAAAGATGGTGAACACACTGTTACGGTAAATGCGAGCGACAATGATGGAAATGCTGCGACACCTGTAACGTTGACATTTAGAGTACTGGCAACTGCACCTAACTTGTCTATTACCAGTCCGGAAGACGGTTCTTGGCATAAAAATGCATCTGTAGCTTTTGCCGGTTCAACAAACGGAGCTAGATTAACTGTCAAAGTAGGGAATGGAAATGCTCAGAATGTACCAATCAGTGACGGTACGTTTACAGGAAACGTTACTTTAGTTGAGGGTGCTAATACCGTTACATTTGTAGCTACAAGTGCCAGCGGTGTCGATACAACAATTACACGTACTTTAAATCTGGATACAAAAGCACCGGTAATTACAAACGTTACGATTACACCGAATCCGGTCGATGGCGGCAAGACGTATGTCGTTGCAGTAGAAGTAACAGACTAATGGTTGAAAAGGTAATAGGAAAAAATCCAAACTTTGAGATTATTTTCTATTTCACTGAAGGACAAAGATGGGAGGCGGAACTGCCTCCTAATTTATCCGGTGAATACTATATTGATCTGTATGCATACGATAAAGCCGGAAATGTAGGATATATGTCTAAAGCATTATTTGAAGTGGATACTACAAATTTATGCTGGCATATTAAAATTATTGACTACGATGTAACAGTAAGGTTTAAAAATGACTATAAATGTATGATAAGGGAGGTAATGCCGTGTGCAGTGAAGAATTAAAGCTGATTGCAGGTGAAAATCTTAAAACGGTTTTTTCGGTGCACAGCAGGAAAGAACAGAATTTTTCTATTAACAGAGCATACGTTGAACTTATGCAGTATGGTGAGAATATAAAGCAGATTGACTGCGAAATAGATGAACACGATATTGAATTTATGCTAAGTATAGACGAGCCCGGCCGCTACGATCTTATCGTGACATATTTTATTGCTGATGAAACGCTGAAAGAAATGTTTAAAGTGGAGGTAAGATAAATGAGTTATAAAATTCTTGATGTTGAACTGACAAAATCCACTTTGGCAGTTAAAGAGCAGTTTATTATACGTGTTTCTATAGGAACGTGGGATTTTGTTGGAAAAAACTACAGCTGGAAAAACCTTTACGATTTAAAGAAGTGGGGTGATCTGATTGGCGGTTAATATCCCTGCAAAAATTACAGTACCGCCGGATATCGATATGAGCGATCCTGCCGATATTCGGGAGGTATGGAGTGAGATTAAGACTACAATACAGTATATTAATAAACTTATCGATGTGCTTAATGATCATAAAGAAACACTTGGATTAGCGGTATACTATGATGAGAGTGTTGGATGATTTAAAAAACAGGAGGGAATATGGGTAAACTTAAAGATATGAACGGTAAAAAAATTCTGTTGGGAACTATTCTTTTCGACGGCGACACAACAGCTAATTTTACTTTGAAAGATTACTATACGAACTATGACTATATAGAAGTTATCTGGCGTCCGCATTCTACTTTGGGGCAGTGTTCGGATATGATGATACCAACGAAAGACAGTAAGATGCATTTGGAACGTGCACAGGCTATAAATGGTGTTACTACTGTTTATCGGTGTCAGTTGACTTTTAGTGGCAGAAACGTGACTCTTACAGGTCGTACACAGGTTATTAACGGAGCATCGGTTGATGCTGTGGAAGAACATATTTTAAGAGTAATTGGTTATTAGGACACTGAAGTATGTGTCTTTTTATATTGCCTCGGGATGGCATGAAAATTCGTCCAGAAAGAAGGTAAAATATGGATTTAGGTTTTATTTCAAATTATTTTGTTCCGGTCGTAATGGCCGGATGTCTAGCAACTGGATATGTTGTTAAAAAATGGATAAAAGATGTTGATAATAAATGGATTCCTACAGTTGTGTTTTTTGAGGGTGCTGCATTAAACTGCATCGTATCCGGAAATGTAACAGTAGAAACAGTTGTAGCCGGCGCAGTATGCGGTTTAGCTAGTACCGGATTGCATCAGGCTTTTACTCGAATTATCGAAAATAAAAAAGAGGAGTAACAAATCCTGATGCAAGAATTTTTAATGAGTACATGGTCTATTGTCTTAACTGCTGCAGTTGGTTATCTTGTAACTAATTCCAGAGACAGTAAGAAAAGTCGAAAAAAACTCGAAGAAAAAAGAGAGCAGGAGAAATTAGACCAGACTAAAAGACAAATTGTTATGGAAGAGGCGCTATGTGCAATGTTACATGAACGTATCGTTCGTTTTTGCGAGAGACTGCTGATAATCGGTTATGTTACTGCTGATGATCTAAAGGAACTGGATTACCTTTATAACCCCTACAGGGCTTTAGGCGGTAATGGAACAGCAGAAAGGTTATATAACAAAGTGCAGCAGCTTCCATTGAGAGTAGAAAACGGAGCGGAGTGATTCCGCTCTTTTAAATTAAATTCAGGAGGAAAAACAAAATGGAAATCAAACAAAATTTAGTCAATTCAGGTAAATACAGTATTAAATGTCCTTACGAAAGAACTCCACAGTTTTACGTTGTTCATAACACATATAATGATGCTCCAGCAAAAAATGAAGTTTCATATATGATTGGGAATAATAACAAAGTATCTTTTCACTATGCTGTTGATGATGTAGAAGCTATTCAAGGGTTGCCTGAAGATCGTAGTGCATTTGCAAGCGGTGATGGTGGAAAAGGACAAGGAAATTTATATGGTATTCATGTAGAAATCTGTTATTCAAAATCAGGGGGAGACAGATTTATTAAGGCTGAACAAAATGCAGCAAAATTTATCGCGGATGGTTTAAAGGCTCACGGCTGGGGAATTGATAAAGTTAAAAAGCATCAGGATTTTGCAAATAAATACTGCCCACATAGAACACTAGATATGGGGTGGCAAAGATTTTTAAATATGGTGCAAGCAAATCTGGATGGAAATCAAACAGTAGTAACTCCAACACCACAACCATCTCAACCCGATAGTGGATACTCAGCTGACACATATGAGATTATTGCAAGTGATTTGATCGTTAGAAAAACTCCGGGTGGCAGTGCGGTTGGCCATGCGGGATTGACTGCTGATGGAAAAAAACATGATAAAGATAACGATGGTGCGTTAGATCGTGGAACTAGAATCACAGTTAAAGAGATTTATCAAAATGGTAACGATATCTGGGGTAGATGCCCTAGCGGATGGGTATGCTTAAAACAAGGTTCTAATATTTATGCGGTTAAAGCAGATGCAGCATCTACACCGTCTAATACCACTACAACTATAGAACTCGGAACATATGAAGTAACTGCCAGTGATTTAAGTGTTCGTACTGGTCCTGGAGAAAATTATAGAAGAAAAACATATAATGAATTAACAGTTGATGCAAAAAAACATGATTATGATAAAGACGGATGTCTAAACAAGGGTACGCGTGTTACTGTAAAAGAATGGAAAAACGGATTTGCTCGTATTCCTAGCGGATGGGTAAGTGGCAATTATCTAAAAAAGGTGTAGCGACATGAAACGCATTGAAGTATCAATTTTAGCTATTCTAGCGTTACTATCACTATTATTAGGAATTGCCTTAGTACAAGAGAAACAAGCCACTAGAAACCTAAAAATCAATCTAGAACTAACAAAGCAGGAATTACAAGATACTCAAGGCGATAGAGATTATTATCAAGGACAGTATAAAAAATATTTTGAACTATCCGAGGAACTCCAAAATCAGATGGGTGTTTATTATGAGTGAAGTTTATATACTGGATAATACAGTTGATTTTAAAACAAAAAAACTTATTAACTCAAATCGTACTTGGCAGTTGAAAAAATGTTATACATTATTTGCTGTTATAACTGATGGATATACTGAGCATATAATAGAAACTAAATATATAAAAAGCAAGCCTAGGTCTAATTGATCTAGGCTTTTTTTGATTTAAATTCATGGTAATACCATTCTAAAAAATCATCAAATAAGGCTTGTTCAGCATTTTTTCTAACTTTTAATGCTTTATCAAAATCACGGTATCTACCCAAATGGTAAATCTTTTTTTTAAATGTTATAGTTGCTTTCCACATTTTCCGAGATTTGTCATAGGTAACGCCACTATAAGGATTTTTTTTAGATTGCTCCAACGCTTTAACATCGGTGTTATCTATTCTAAATTCATTACGTTTAACGGTTGCTTTTTCTATATTTTTGCTCATCGTTTCTTTTTGTAGGCATCCACAGCTTTTAACTTCACCTCTTGCTAAATTTTTATAACTTACATCAACCATTTTTCCACAGTCACATTTACATGCCCAAATAACTGAACCATTGTATTTATCACGATTTTTTGTTGGTTTTATTGCAGTTAATCGACCATAACGTTTGTTTGTAATATCAATCCGTTTAATAAAATTGTTTTCTTTATTATAGCAACCGCAACTAACTACTTTAGGATTATTTAAGCTATCGGAACGCAGCCACTTTTTATTACCGCAAACGGGACATATTATATAGAAATATGTCCGATTGTTTTCTCGTTTGTAATCTATTATTTTAAATCCTCTAACGGTTGTTCCTACACGGTCTTTAGCCAATATTCTCATATTTATCTCTTATCTCATCAATTACATCTAATTGTAGTTGTACTGCTTCGTCTTCAGTGACGGGATAATTTGTTTTTACGTAGCTTATATAATCATCGTCTATGACATTACTTAGATAATAATCTAATTCACTGTCATAATCTTCTAAATAATCTATGTGTGAACTTGGACTTGTTTCAATTTCAACTAAAATATTTTTTAAATTAGTTATAAAAGAATTTCTAACATCCTCAAGATCAATAATATTAGCTACCTCAGTGTCTAAGGCCATTGCAATCTTATATACAGTAGCTGTTGATGCAGAATTTAAGCTTTTTCTATCCTGCTCATAGTCCTGTAACGTTCTAAGGCTAATATCTGCTAATTCCGCTAAATCTCTTTGACTATAAATAGTATTTTTTTCTCTATAATTTTTAAGTTTACTCATTTTAAATCACTCCTTTTTTATATTTTATTTTTAAATGTTAGTTAAATCAACGAAATTACCTTTGTTGTTCCAGTATTTGCTCATTCCATTAGTGGTATAATACGCTCTTGTTTTGCCGTAATTTTGCCATAATTTGAATTCAAAGTTGTAACATTCTGCAATATTATAGTAATCCCTTATTTGTTTTTCTTTTTTAGCCATTAGCCAAGCCATCTTTAAGGCAACCTTTAATGTTTTATTCCATTTTCTAATAATAATCCAAGCATTACACATAATTTGTTTTTTATTATATTTCATCGTTGTAACCACCTTTCACCTTACAAATACATTATACGCTAATAAGCGTATAATGTCAATAGTTTTGATACGCTTTTTAGCGTATATTTAATTTATGTATCAGGAACAGTAGAATTTTTTACTTATTATAATAAAAAATACAATGCCATAATATGACACTGTATCTTTTAATAATAACTTTCGACATTTCGTATTATACGTTTTTGTTTTTCGATTGCATGCTTGCAGTCTATTATTTTTTCTTCCTTATCCTGTAAATTGGAAAATTCCAAGAATTTTAGTTTTTCTTCCAGTACCTTTAATTTTGTTTTTGCCTCTTGCAGTTTTCTGTCCTTTAAATTCATATTTAACACCTCATTAGTATTATAATAAAAAAAGCAATAAATACTCAAGATCGTGTTGAATAAAAGTGTTTTGTACACTAAGATACTAAAGGAGGTTATATAGATATGTCAAAGAACAATACATTATTTAGAAAAAATACAAATACTTTTTTTAAAGTTTAGTATTTAAATATAAATATCAACTGCTAAATTACTGCTAAAAATTAAATACAAATAAAAAAATGGCTCTAGAACGCGCGTTATAGATGACGGTATATAACCGTATGGGATAATCCCTACGGGATTAAACTGGTATATCTTAACTATGCAGAAGTTAGGATATACTTTTTTTTGAATTTGATTCTTCGTTAGATTATTAATTGCTGGTTTAAAACGACAGTTTTGCCATCCTGTTTAAAGAACGAGCGCACAGGTTGATAGCAATTATAATTATTTATAAAATGGTAAGAAAATTATTTTTTATTGGTTTAAATTAAAATAATTAAAATGATATTCCGGATAACCCTAAGAAAAAATCATATAAAATTGAAAAAAGTATTTGCATAAAAAATTAATTTAATAATGTATTAATTTTGATAATTTGATATAATCAAATTAATGTGGAGGTATGTATGACAGATAGTAGAATTTGTATTGCCTTGGATTTTCAAAATAAGGCAGAAGTAAAAGAATTTTTGGAAAAATTCAATGATGAAAAACTATATGTAAAAGTTGGAATGGAACTATTTTATGGTGAAGGTATTGAAATCATCAAAATGATTAAAGAAATGGGACATAACATTTTTTTAGATTTAAAATTACATGATATTCCTAATACTGTAAAAAGTGCAATGAAGCAACTAGCAAAATTAGAAGTAGATATGGTCAATGTTCATGCTTCAGGAAGTATCGCAATGATGAAAGCTGCAATTGAAGGATTAGAAGCAGGCAAGACAGGTGATAAACGACCTTTATGTATCGCCGTTACATGTTTAACGTCACTTGATCAAGAAGTGCTAGATAACGAGCTTTTAATCAACGATACATTAGAAAATGTCGTTTTAAAGTGGGCTACTAATGCTAAAGAAGCAGGACTTGATGGTGTTGTTTGTTCACCATTAGAATCTAAAGTGATTCATGATAATTTAGGAATGGAATTCATAACAGTAACGCCAGGAATTCGTTTAGCTGATGATAGCGTAAATGATCAAAAACGGGTTACTACTCCAGCGATGGCACGCGAATTAACATCTAGTTATATCGTAGTAGGTAGAACGATTACTGGATCTGCTGATCCATACGCAACATATAAAAAAGTATATCAAGATTTTCAAGGGTAGAGGAGAAGAATAATGAAAGAATTAATTGCTAAAGATTTATTAGATATTCAAGCGGTTTTTTTAAGACCAAATGAACCATTTACATGGGCTAGTGGAATTAAATCACCGATTTATTGTGATAATCGTTTAACGTTATCATATCCAAAAGTTCGTAAAGATGTAGAAACTGGACTAGCTAAATTAGTTCAAGAAAATTTTCCAGAAGCAGAATGCTTAATGGGAACAGCTACTGCGGGAATTGCTCATGCTGCATTAGTGGCAGATATTTTGGAATTACCAATGGGATATGTCCGTGGTGGGGCAAAAAGCCATGGTCGTAACAATCGGATCGAAGGAAAAGTAGAACCCGGCATGAAAGTTGTTGTGGTAGAAGACCTGATTTCAACGGGGGGGAGTTCATTAGAATGCGTTGAAGCGCTAAAAGAAGCCGGTTGCGAAGTAATTGGAATGATTGCTATTTTCACATATGGATTACCAAAAGCAACAATTAATTTTGAAGCGGCTGAATGTAAATATGTAACATTGACTGATTATGATACATTGATCGGTGTAGCAAAAGAAAATGACTATATTAAAGAAGCTGATATGGAAAAATTAAAGGCTTGGAAAAAAGATCCAAGTGACGAAAGCTGGATGAGTAAATAGAAGGTAAAAACACCTTCTTTTTTTATATTTTCCCCCTAAAATAAAGATATTTTAATTGCATTATCATTGTGCTATAATTATAATGCTATTGTTGTAAATAAAAGTAGCTTTGGAGGTAGAAAATGCTAAAAAGTATTAAATATGTTCTAAAAGAGAATTTCTCAAATTTATTTAGAATATATTCAATTTCGAAATATGAATTATTATCTGATATTCGTGATTCCCGTTTGGGGATTTTTTGGAATTTTGCTAATCCATTGATTCAAATTTTAACATATTATTTTGTTTTTGGTTTAGTAATGAATCGTAAAGATGTAGATGGAATTCCTTTTATTCAATGGATGTTGGCGGGAATGGTTGTTTGGTTTTTTATTAATCCTTGTATTACTCAAGGGGCTAATGCCATTTTTTCAAAGACGGGTGTAATTACTAAAATGAAATTTCCAGTTAGTGTTTTACCAGCTACGGTAGTTTTAAAGGAATTATTTAATCATGCCTGTATATTGCTTTTAATGATTATTTTTTATTGTACTCAAGGTGTCTATCCATCAATCGAGTGGTTGGGAATTATATATTATTGCTTTGCGGCCTGCTGTTTTGCTGTGAGTTTAGCGATGATTACATCTGTGCTTAATATGATTGCTCGAGATACTCGTAAGTTGATTTTAGCGTGTATGCGTTTGATTTTATATTTAACACCTATTTTATGGCCGATTTCTCGTTTTAGTGAACAGACGTTATTGTTTGATATTATTCGTTTTGTCATGAAAATCAATCCAATCTATTATATTGTATGTGGGTATCGAGATTGTTTTTTATATCACCTTGGATTTATGCATTATTGGAAACAAATGCTGGCTTTCTGGGGGATTACTGGAATACTGTTTGTTGTTGGCTGTTATATGATGTATAAATTCAAACATAAATTTATTGATATGATCTAGGTGGTAGAAATGGAAAATTACGCAATTAAATTTGAAAATGTTTCAAAAATATATAAATTGAAAAAGAAAAATGATGGTAATACTAAAAGTAGTGAAACAAAAAGATTTTATGCTTTAAAAAATATTAGTTTTGAAATCCCACAAGGGGAAGTAGTAGGGATTTTAGGAACTAATGGCTCAGGAAAATCAACTCTGTCACTTATCTTGGCGGGAATTAGCGAAATCGATGAGGGTGTCATGCATATTAATGGTGAACAATCATTGGTTGCTATTAATACCGGTTTAAATAAACAGCTAACAGGTTTAGAAAACATTAATGTTAAAGGTGCTTTATTAGGACTATCAAAAAAGCAGATTCAGGAGATTATTGATGGTGTTATTGAATTTGCGGAGCTAGGAGACTTTTTATATCAACCTGTAAAAAAATATTCTAGCGGGATGAAATCACGACTTGGTTTTTCAATTTCTTTATATTTAAATCCAGATATTATTATCGTTGATGAAGCTTTATCGGTAGGTGATAAAGGTTTTGCACAAAAGTGCATAAATAAAATGAATGAATTAAAAGATGAAGGTAAAACGATTATATTTATTTCACATTCATTGCCTCAAGTTCGAAATTTTTGTCAAACAGCAATGTGGATTGAGGGAGGAATGTTAAAAGAATATGGTGAAGTCGGGGAAGTATGTGATCATTATGGTGAATATGTTGATTACTATAACAGTTTAACGAACAAAGAAAAGGCTAAAATAAGAGATAATAAATTTAAAAAACGAATTGTTCAAAATCCTCAAATTGGATTTTGGGAAAAAGTTTTAGATCGGATAAAAGGATAGGTGAAAATAATGAAGAAGGTTATTACATACGGAACATTTGATTTATTTCATGTAGGTCATTTGAATATTATTAAAAGAGCAAAAGCGCTGGGTGATTACTTGATTGTTGCGGTAAGTAGTGATGCATTTAATGCGCAGAAGGGGAAAAAGGCATATCATAGTGATCATGATCGAAAATTGATTTTAGAGGCGATTAGATACGTTGATGAAGTTATTTTTGAGGAATCTTGGGATCAAAAAATTAAAGATGTTCAAGAACATGATGTAGATGTATTTGTAATGGGTGATGATTGGGAAGGTAAATTTGATTTTTTAAAGGATTACTGTGAAGTTGTCTATTTACCAAGAACTGATGGTATTTCAACAACAAAAATTAAGGACGATCTACATAAATAGGTGTAAAGATGAAACTTAGTATAATTATCCCTTACGATCGTTACAAACAGTATTTACATGATTGTCTAGAAAGTGTTTATGAACAGCGGTTAAATGATTATGAAACTTTACTTGTTGTAAATAATAAAAAAGAGATTGATCAAGATATCAAAGCGTATGATATTAATTTAAAAATCCTTGAAGCTGGAGAAAATTCTAGTGTTGCTAAAAAAAGAAATATTGGCTTAGAACAGGCAAGTGGTGAATATATCTATTTTATTGATTGTGATGATTATTTGATGCCAAATACTTTAAAATTATTAATTACTTGTGCTAATCAAAATGATTTAGATTTAGTTGCAGGAATTAGACGCTTTACATGGTTCAAAAAGAAAGTTTTTGAGACCATGGGTGATGAAAAAAATAATGAATTAAACTTAAAAGATAAAGATCATGATTATGATGATAAATTTATTGAAAAAGTATATGACCAAAATAATGTTGATGAATATATGGTAGATGTTTTAATTCGGAGCCGACATGCTATTCGTAATATTTCTGTCTTAAATGTTTTAATAAAAAAGAAACTGATTGATGAGCATCAAATTCGTTTTAACGAAGATTTTTTCTATTACACTGATGTTCCTTTTGTAATCCAATTAGTTAATTACGCAAAGAGTTTTGATCGTGTTGAACAAGCAATTTTTGTTAAAAGAAAACATAATGATCCAATCAATACACCTGCTTTATCACAAATAAAAGATTCTGAAAATAAATTTGATGAATTTTTGATGGCTTATCGCTATAGTGCTTCTTTAGTAGCTCCAGATAGTTATATTCGTTATTATTTAGATTCGAAAATGCTTAGATATTACACAAAGTTTTTTGCACGAAAGATTCGGCGCAGTAAAGATGATATTTGGCGTAACGAACGATTTAAAGCAATGGGAGAAATATTAAAAAATATTCATCCTCGTTTATTGAATAAAAGTTCTCGTTATAGTAAAAAAATGATCAAAGCTGGTCTAAATGGTGATCTTGAGTTAGCAAAGAAGACTGTAAGCCGGCATTTAGCAAAAATAAAGTTTAAAAAGATCTTAAAAAATAAAAACGAGATGAATAAATATTTATATCGTCATAAATATATTAATAAACCGCTTGAAGAAAATACGGTTATGTTTGAAACTTTTATGGGAAAAAGTTATGCAGATTCACCTAAATATATTTATGAATATTTAGCGAAGAATTATCCAGGTAAATATAAGTTTATTTGGGTATTAAATGATCCTAAAGAAAAATTGCCTTACGAAGGTAAGATTGTCAAAAGATTCACAAGGGAATATGCTTATTATTTAGGCGTTTCTAAATATTTTGTTTTTAATATTCGTCAGCCATTATGGTTTAGAAAGCGGGAGGAACAAGTTTTTTTAGAAACGTGGCACGGAACGCCACTGAAACGTTTAGCGTTTGATCAAGAAGAGGTTACTGCTGCTTCGCCGACCTATAAAGCTCAATTTTATCGTCAAAAACAAGAATGGGATTATTTGATTGCACCGAATAAATTCTCTAGTGATATTTTCAAAAGTTGTTTTATGTACGATGGTAACATGCTGGAAACAGGATATCCAAGAAATGATTTATTATCGTTACCAAACCGTGATGCAATAGCTTTAGAATTGAAGAAAAAATTAGGGATTCCTCTAGATAAAAAGACTATTTTGTATGCTCCGACATGGCGTGATGATGAGTATTATGGAAATGGTAAATATAAGTTTAAATTGAAATTAGATTTAGATTTATTAAAGCAGCAGCTTGGTGATGAATATGTTGTATTGTTAAGAACACATCATTATATTGCTGATGCATTAGATGTTACGGGACTAGAAGAGTTTGCGTATAATTTGAGTAAGTATGATGATATTACAGAAATTTATTTAATTAGTGATATTTGTATTACGGATTATTCTAGTGTGTTTTTTGACTATGCTAATTTAAAAAGGCCGATGTTATTCTATACGTATGATTTAGATAAATATCGTGATGTATTAAGAGGTTTTTATATTGATATGGAAACAGAATTACCAGGACCATTGGTTTATACTACTGAAGAAGTTATTGATAAAATCAAGAATCTGAATAGTTTGAATCAAGAATATCAACAACGTTATGAACAATTTTATGAACGTTTTTGTTCATGGGAAGATGGGAATGCTGCTATGCGAGTTGTTGAAGCAGTTTTTAAATAAGGGGTTTACCCCTTATTTTTATGGGAGGAAAGTAAATGAAAATATTAAAGAAACTACTCGGTAAGTTAATCAGAATTTTATATCGATTCGTATATCGATTTATTCCTTGTCAGGAAAAAACAATTCTTTTTATTTCTTTTCATGGTCGCGGTTATTCTGATAATCCAATGGCAATTCACCAATATCTTTCAAAACATTCACAATATGCTGATTATCGTTGCATTTATGCAATAAAAAATCATAAACAAAAAAAATTAAAAATTGAAAATGCTAGAATTATTGAGTATTTTAGTATTGCTTATTTTTTCTATCTAGCGCGTAGTAAATATTGGATTGCTAATTGCAAGCTCCCAAAATATGTTTTGAAAAAAGATAGCCAAGTTTATTTACAAACATGGCATGGGACACCATTAAAAAAATTAGCACATGATATTGAAGTTCCAGAAGGAACAACCTTTTATCGTAGTGAAATGAGCGTTGAAGAAATGCGTTCAACCTACGATAATGATGTAAGTAAGTATAATTATATGATTAGTCCTAGTGCTTTTACAACTGAAGTCTTTCAAAGTGCTTTTGCGATTGAGAGAGAGCGCTTGATTGAAACGGGATATCCACGAAATGATATTTTATCAAATTATAATTCTGATGATATAAAAAAAATAAAAGATAAATTAAATTTACCTGAGGGTAAGAAGATAATTTTATATGCGCCAACTTGGCGTGACAATTCATATAATTTAAAAGGGTATACATTTAAATTAGAAGTTGACTTTAAAAAGTGGCAAAAAATTCTAGGTACAGATTATATTGTTATTTTTAAACCCCATTATTTAATTGTAAATGATTTTGATTTAGAGGCAGTTAAAGAATTTGTCTACTACATTGATCCTAAAGAAGATATTAGCAGCTTGTATTTAATTGCCGATGTCTTAGTTACAGATTATTCAAGTGTATTTTTTGATTATGCAATATTAAAACGACCAATTTATTTTTTTATGTATGATTTAGACACTTATCGTGATGAGTTAAGAGGCTTTTATTTAGATATTTATCATGATTTACCAGGCGATGTTATTGAAAGTGAGGATGAATTGATCCAAAAAATTTTCTCTGAAAAATTTGACTATAATCGATTGCAAATATTTAATGAACAGTTTAATAATCATGAAGATGGCAATGCGAGTAAACGGGTTATTGAAATTTTATTAAAGTAGGTGATGAGATGGGAATAAAGAAAATTATTATTAATATTATCTTAAAAATAGCCAATATATTTGTTTTAAGATGTTCAATCAAGCAAGGACAAATAGCCTTTATTTCATTAGAGTCGAATCAACTTGAAAGTGATCTTGAACTTATTTATCAGGAGTTAAAAAAAGAAAACAAATATAGTTTAAAAATGGTATTAATAAATTATAATAAAAAAAGTTTAATTAACAATTTTTTGTATATGTTAAACTGTATTAAGCAAATTTATGTAATTAATACTTCTAAAGTTGTTTTGATTACAGACAATAACTATGTAATTAGTAATTTTAAACGACCTGGCGTTAAAGTTATTCAGGTATGGCATGCGACTGGAGCAATCAAAAAGTTTGGAAATGCTATCAAACGTGAATATCCTATTAAAAATTATGACTATGTGATTGCAAATAGTGATTATTGGAAGCAGCCTTATCAAGAAGCTTTCAACGTTTCCGAGCAGGGCGTTATTATTACAGGAATGCCACGTGTGGATCATCTTGTTGATCCATATTATTTAACACAAGCGAAAGCACGTATGTATAGTAGATATCCGATTCTAAAAGGAAAAAAGGTTATTTTATATGCACCGACTTTTAGAGGAAATATTTATCAGGGTTTTAAAACAGTTGACTTTGATGCTCAAGCAGTTTTAAATGCACTGGGAGAAGAATACGTAATAATCTTTAAATTTCACCCATTGTTATTGAAAACTACGCTATCAGACGATTCTAGAGTGATTAATATGAATCATGAAAATACTCATGATTTATTCGCAGTTTGTGATGTCTTGATTTCTGATTTCTCATCAATTATCTTTGATTATTCCTTATTAAATAAACCAATGTGTTTTTTTGTTCCGGATTTAGATGAATATATTGAAACATTAGGATGTTTTGTGGATTATCGAAGGGTCATGCCCGGAGCAATCTGTTATAATGAAACGCAAGTTATTGCAGCCTTGCAAGGTAATAAAAAATATGATATTAAGGCATTTAGAGATATGTTTTTTAAATATCAAGATGGTCATAATACACAAAGAATTGTTATGTTTATCGATAAATTAATAAACACCAAGAATTAATTCTTGGTGTTTATTTAATGATTTTCATTCGCCAAATAATCACGGACATTTGATAAATTGTCCATGATCTTATTAGTCATTATCGCAAACTTATGATCAGGGTATTTTAAATCAGGAATACAAATTACTTTAATGCCTGCACTATAGGCAGCGTTAATTCCGGATTCAGAATCTTCGAGAACCAGAGCTTCATCGGGCGTAATTCCTAATTTTTGGCATGATTTTAAAAATACTTCAGGATCAGGTTTTCCTTTTGTTACTTCGTCACCACAAATGGAATCATCAAAATATTTTTGTAAACCAGATAATTCTAAAATATGATCAACACGATGACGCTGTGAACTGGTTGCAACAATTGTTTTATAGTCGTTTTCTTTTAAATACTTTAGTAACTCAATTAATCCTTCTTTTAAAGGAACCCCTTCATTTTCAAATAAGTCAGCCATATATTGATGAACTGCTTTAATTGTTTCCTCAACATCAAAATCGTCGCCATAATCTTTATGGAAAAGCTCATAGACTGCTTTAACAGGCTTTCCTAAAAGAGTTTTATAGGCTTCTAATGATAATGTTAAATTATGTTTAGCTAATACATGCTTATATCCCTCGAATGTAACTCTCTCACTATCAATCATTAAACCATCCATATCAAAAATTACTGCTGTTATCATCTTTTTACCTCCACGCAAATATCATATCATAATTATCCGATTAGTAAAAAGATTTTCATAGAATAAAAAAAGTTCTAATTCATATACTGCACTAAAGGAGTTGTAGATATGATACATAGAGGGGAAATTTATTATGCTGATTTATCTCCGGTAGTGGGGAGTGAACAAGGAGGATATCGACCTGTGATTGTTTTACAAAATAATAAGGGCAATCGATATTCGACAACAGTGATTATTGCGCCAATTTCTTCACGATTAACAAAAAATCCGTTACCAACCCATGTGATGGTTGATTGCAGTTCATTGGAAAAAAAGAGTGTAGTTTTACTAGAACAAATTAGAACGATTGATAAACAGCGAATTAAAGAAAAAGTTGGAATGATTGATAGCCAAGTAATGAATCTGATCAATCAAGCAATTAAGACAAGCTTGGATATTAAATAGTTTCCTTTTGAGTCAGATATTTGCTATAATAGCCCCATGGAGGTAGAGGAAAGATGAATGTTCGTGATATTAAATTAAAGGCTAAAAGTGTTTTAGTTAATCGTAATAATATAGTTACAGTATTTGTGTTTATTAGTGTAATAACAACTTTGGCTAATTATATTGGTTCAGAAATTGGCGGGGTGATACCATTTCTTTCATTGATTGTAACTATTATAATGTTGCCCTTTGGTCATGGGAATGTGGTAACTGCATTAAAAACAGTCAATGAACAAGGTGATGAGGTCACTATTGAACAAGATGGGGTAGTCGGATTAAGACGTTTTAAAGATTTATTTGGCACATATTTTATTAGAGAAATATTATTATTGGTGATTATGATGCTGCTTGGATTAATCATATTCGTAATTGCTAGATTTACAGTAGACAGTAATGTTTTTTCTCAATTAGGAGCAATTATTGAGCAAGCTGCTGTATACTCTACTAATGTAAGTGCATATTTAAATGATCCAACTGTAATTGAAGCATTAGGAACACTAGGAGTAATCTTTTTTATTGGTATCATCATTATTGCAATTGTAGCGTTTATTTATAGTTTGGTATTTGCTTTAACACCTTTTGTATTAGAAAAATATAATATACGCGGTGCCAAGGCAATGAGTGAATCAGCTCGTTTAATGAAAGGACATAAACGAACTTTATTTATGCTGTATTTGTCATATTTAGGATGGGCTATCTTAGTATTAGTACTTTCTGCTGTTGTTGAGATGATTTTACCGATTCCATTAATTTTGAATATTATCGTGGCGGCTTTGACTACTTATTTGTTTGGTGCTGAACTAAATACTAGTTTAGCAGTATTTTTTGAAGAAATTGATTTAGAAGATAAAAATAATATTTAACGAGGTGTTAATTTGAATTTGATAAAAAAAATTAAATTAAATAGTAGGCAAAAGGCGATAGGGGTCATATTGATTTTTCCCTGGTATCTTTATTTTGCACCAATTGTAATTAATTATTTTTTGAAGCTATATACAGTATATATAGCTAATGATTTTTCAACTAATAGTTTAAATGCATTTTTTAATTTATTCATTGGAATTGCAACTGCTATTCCTTTGATTATTGTGTTTAAGGGTTTTATTAAAGAAAACTGGCTTGTTTTTAAAAAAGACTTTTTGGAAAATATAATATGGGTGCTTACGATCGGGATTGGTTTAGCATATTTATTTTCAATTGCAGGGGAACTGATTGTCAATCTTGTAGCCCCTCAATCAGGCGAAGCAGCTAACCAGACATTAGTGGAAACTCTTGTGCAATCTAATTTTCTATTAATGTTTTTTCAATCAGTAATTATTGCACCATTTATTGAAGAGTTGTTATTTAGAGGTCTGATTTTCAACAGTTTACGACAAAAAAATATGGTTTGGGCTCATTTGATTTCAGCATTCCTATTTGGCTTGTTACATGTTTACAGCTATATTTTAGCTGGTGATATGAGTGAATGGATTAAATTGATTCCATATATGATGGCAGGTTTATCTTTTTCAATCGTATATGAAAAACGTCAAACAATTATAGCTCCGATCATTTTACATGCTGCAAAAAATCTAATCGCAGTATTGTTAATGGCGACGATGTTTTAAACACTATGCATGACATAGTGTTTTTTATTTTATAATAAAAAAACCGTAAAACTTATATAAATAAGAATTACGGAAATTTATTAATGGTCTCCCCTCACGGTCTCGAACCGTGGACCCACAGATTAAGAGTCTGTTGCTCTACCAACTGAGCTAAGGAGAGAGGACAGATATTATAATACACCTATTTAAACATAAAAGCAAGTTAAATTTAATGAAAAATGACATTAGCTATGCTATAATTACTAGGTGAATGGAGTGATCTGGCAATGTTCTACAAACAAACTATTAACAATATAAAAGTAGTTATTTTATCATTGGATGGAGGATTATTAGATCTAAATCGGCTTAGATTTAATTATTTTAAAAGGATTTGTAAAACTCACAATTTTGAATTAACTAAAGATATTTTCGAGGAAGCCCTTGGAAATATGAAAACAATGTATAATGATTTTCCAATTTCTAAAGATATTAATCCCGATGATATTAATAAGTTGATTGAACGTGATTTATACGAGTATGCAAAGTTAAAGCCTGAGACAATAAAAAAAGAGGGAACGGATGAACTGTTACAATTTTTTAAACAAAAAGAGATTAAAATTGCTGTGGTTTCAACTCATAAAACAAAACGTGCAATTCAATATTTACAATTAACAAGATTGTATGACAAAGTTGATTTTGTTATTGGCGGCGATAGCGATAATCTACCATTACCAGATACTGCTGTTTTAAAAACAACTCTTGAACAAATGAACTGCAAACCAAGTGAGGCAATTGTAATTGCAAACTATCCAAATCTTCTTTATGCAGCTAATCAATGTTTAATCAATGTAATTTATCTAAGTGATTTATGCTTGGCACAAGAATCGATTGGTCCAAGGGTATTTAAAATTGCAAGAAATAATTTAGAAATTATTAATATTTTTCTTTTTGCACGTTACGATACAATGGAAATATTTTCGCCGTTATTAGGGATGTCTAGTGATATGGATATTGAAACACTAGATAAAACATACGCTAAGCTGCTTGAAGAGTATCAAAATGATCAGCAGTTGATTGAACTAGTTCGCAATACATATCATTATTTTTTGGGAGAAATTGCAAATCGTGAAGCTGATACCGTCAATACATCGTTATTTGAAGATGAAGATGTTATTGTAGCGCCAGTGGATGATGAACATTTTTCTAATCCCCAAAGTATTGCAACTTTGGAAAAGTCAATTGAAGAGGTTTTAGAGTCAGAAGAAGTTTCAGAAACTGACAACGAAATTGCCGATACTGTTTTTAAAAGAGAGAATTTATATCAGGATGATGAATTTTCAAAAACAAGAACAGCGATAGGATGTGATCCTGAACGCGTTAATGAATTGATAGATATTATTAATGGTAATTCTGGAACTAAGTTGGAAGAGGGAGAATTATTTGAAAAGTCAAATGATGAAATATTATTAGAAAAACGGGGACTATTGTCTTATTTTATTAATTTTGTCTATACTGTTATCGTGGTGGGACTGATATCATTTTTAGGATTAATAATTTTTATCGGTTTTGAAGATTTTATTCAGAGACCAGGTATTGTTGCTGGAATAATTAAAAGCATTATTGATTTTTATGTTAATCTAGTTTTATCCATATATGCGGTTATTTTTAACAGCTTAAATGCTCTACTAAGTTTTATTCCTGATTATTCTAGTTTAATTGCGGGTAATGGTTTATTATCGACAATGGCAGTAAAATTAGTATTGTTCATTATTTTTAATGTAATAATAGTCTATATAGTTAAAATGATTTATTTATTAATTACAGAAGCGGAGGAAGATGATGCGAATTTTGCAGAAGATTAAAGAAATAGATGTTAAAACATCGCACTTTTTTCCGCAGTTTTATCATCATCGTTTTTTTAGTGGTGCGATGAAGTTTATTGCTGGAATTGGTGATTTTGGAATGATTTGGCTTGTTTTAATTTTACTTTTAAGTCTTAATGATAAAACACAGCTGCTTTCTCAAAAAATGCTGGCAGCGCTAATATTAGCAACAGTCATCGGTCAAGTGACAATTAAGTCGATTGTAAGGCGTAAGCGACCATGTCATACATATCATGATGTTGAAATGTTGATTCCAGTTCCGAGTGATTATTCATTTCCTTCAGGACATACTACTTCAAGCTTTGCATGCGCAACGACTGTATGTTTCTTTTTTCCTAGAGTCGGCTTTATTTGCATGATTTTTGCTGCATTAATGGCTTTTTCAAGATTGTATTTGTTTGTCCATTATTTGAGCGATGTTACTTTTGCAATTGTTTTGGGAATTAGTGTTGGAATAATTGTTATGTTATTTTAGTGTGATAAAAGGAGCAAGGGTCTGCTCCTTTAAAAAAAAATAAAAAAATTATTTTTTAAATAAGACTGATTTAAACGAAATAATTTGCTTTTTTATCAGGTGGAGTAAGTTTTTATAGAAAAAAAGTTGGCTAAAATTATTGCAAAAACTTTTTACATATGATATTATGTTTAAGCAACAGACGGAGACATACTCAAGAGGCTGAAGAGGCGCCCCTGCTAAGGGTGTAGGTCGGGAAACTGGCGCGAGGGTTCAAAT
>OGYI01000699.1_pt1 | contig 39888 bp, 31 predicted proteins | sample 1576521 | NCBI WGS metagenome assembly OGYI01 (sample SAMEA3541484, study PRJEB24748) | human gut metagenome | biome: human gut; feature: human-associated habitat; material: faeces | place: China | collected 2012
CTGTATTTAAGATGCTCATCCGCATCTTAAATACGCTCCCAAGCCGCATCTGGGACATGGTATTATTTCTTCTTTCTGTCTAATCTAAATCCATAGTTGGTGAGAATGGAATTTTCCAGAATATTATGGCTTTCCTTGGAATTAAATTTTAAAGGATTGACATTCAAACTGGAGATTTTCATTTGAATAAAAATCACAGACTTTGGAAGAACCCCCTTATTTTTCTTCGGCAAAATCCTGATTTTATCTGGAGCCAAAAAACAGAAAAACAGAAATTGTATATAGGGTAGAATGTGATGTCGGAGCAAATAAAAATGCCAGTTAGGCATTTTCTATGCCGCGACTATCTTCACAGTCTATCCTATATACAATTGCTGTTTTTCGTCTGTTTCGCTTTACAAATCAGGATTCATTCTCTTTAATTCTGGAAGGACAGTAGCGAGCATGACGATAAAGCACAGGCTTCCGCCAAGTACATTGGATACTGGTTCTGCTATGAAAACACCGTTACATCCCATATGACAAGCATACGGAAGTAAATATGTCAGTGGTACAACAATGACGACTTTACGCAGTAAGGAGAAAAAAATTGCCTGTTTTTTCTTATTGAGAGATTTAAACATTGTCTGTCCAGTATATTGAAAAATCATAAAAATAAAGGCTGCAAAGTAAAGCTTCATTGCAGGAATTGTATCAATCATAAGACTTTTATCTGAGCTAAAGATTCCAATTAAGAATTTTGGAGCAAGAAGAATAATCCCCCAGGCAATAAGACTGTAAATTAAAGCAAGAACAGACATAGTGATCCATGCCTTGATTACTTTTTTTGGTCGTTTTGCTCCATAATTATAGCTGATAATCGGAGAAGATCCTTCAGAAATAGACCATATTGGGGTTTCTATCATTTGTCGTACACTAGATATGATTGTCATAACTGATACATAAACATCTCCTCCTGTTGCTGCAAGAACATTATTGCAGCAAATCGTCACAAGGCTGTTTGTAAGCTGCATAACAAATCCTGCTGTTCCAAGACTGACGATATTTTTTGCATCTTTCCCGCAATTCTTAATTTCTTCTTTATGTAGTAATCGAATTTTGTATTCTGCTTTTTTTGAAAGAAAATAGAATACAAATCCAGCAGATAAGCATTGCGATAATACGGTTGCTATAGCAGCCCCACGTATACCAAGATGAAATATAAAGATAAAAAGAGGATCAAGTACAATGTTGGCTATGGCTCCGATAATAACAGAAATCATACCTGTTGTTGCATATCCTTGTGCATTAATAAAAGGATTCATTCCGGTTGCGATCATTGACGGAAAAGTTCCGATCAGATAAATCATAATATAAGGATAGGCATAGATGAGTGCATTGTCAGATGCGCCAAATATTGTAAGAATCGGCTTGGCAAATAAAAAACCGACACACATCAGTAAAACCGAGCATATCGTGAGCATAAAAAAGGAGGTATTCATGATCATACCTGCTCTTTTTGTATCGTTACGTCCTCTTTCAATTGCAAAGATAGGAGCACCGCCGCTACCAAACAAGTTGCTAAAAGCCGTAATAATGACGATAATTGGAAAACACAGACCAACCGCTCCAAGCGCAGTTGTTCCGATATCAGGTATTCTTGCAATATAGATTCGGTCTACAATATTATAAAGAAGACTTAAAATTTGTGCAATCAACATCGGTATGGCTGCTTGAAAGATGTTGGTAGTAATTTTTCCGTTGTCAAAATCAATTCTTTTCATAAATAAAATCACTTCCTGTTGTGTTTACATTCTTTTTACTTAAGCGATTATAACACGAAATTGACTATATGAAAAATAATAAATATAGGGATAATGAAAGATTTTAAGGGATGTCTACAGATAAGATTATCAATCATAACGGCAGGCATCCCTCTTGTTATAGAAATAAATAAATTATTTTTTTAATCGACTCAGTTCAAGTTGTAAATTATACTTTTCTTCTTTTATTATATCAAGTGTATTTCGAAGTTCTTCTGTTTTGGAAATCATTTCCCTTTCTTTTTCAATAACAGCTCGTTCTTTTATAAGCTCGGCATCTTTTACCTGTTCTGCAAGCTGAATACGTAAAGTATTTAATTCCTTTTCCTGAGTAGTAAGAAGGGATTCTTTTTCGGAAAGCTCCTTTTGTGTATTTTCCTTCATATGGAGTTTTTCCTGATTTAGCTTTTCGATAGTAGAAGAATCATTCTCTTTTTCTTTTTTTAACTGCTCTATCTCTTTAATATGTAGAAGTTCATTTTTTTCGTAGTCTTTTATTTTAAATTGCAGATTTGAAACTTCCTGATTTAAAGAAATCACTTTTTGTTCTAAAGAATTATAATTTTCAGCTTTTTGTTCTGCTGCACGTAACTTTTCCATCAGCATGATATTTGTTTTATCTTTTTCTTTTGCAAGATTCACAGCAGAGGCCGTTTGTTCTTCGGCAGCTTTTCTTGCAGATTCTGCGGTTTCCTGCAATTCTTTTAGATCATTGTATTTTCGTAGAGCTTCTTCCTTCTCTGTAATGAGTTTCCCCAATTGAATCTTATAGTTTTTTTCTAATTCTTCGTTCCTTTCCCGAAGTTCTGCCATACGGCGTTCATATTCTGTCCGGATTTCTTCTTTTCCGGAGAGGGCGGCAGTGAATAGATTACGAATATTCGTAATGGAAGCATCTAGTGCCTCTGTATCTACGCCGCTTCTTTTTAATTGATCTTCCTGCAAATGGGTGGATACAAGATCAAAAAGACGATTCAGTGTAACTCCTTTTTTTTCTCCAGGTTCTTGTAATTCCTCTATAAGCTTATTGCCGCGGGCGATAACATTTTCATCGGCTGCAATTGCAAAATTTGCCATAATAAATTCCTCCAATTTTCTTAAAATTCTTCTTCTAAAATCCGTTCTCTTTTTCTTCTGGCAAGTGTAGCGGTACTGATCCCGGTCATGCTCTCAACTTGTTTATAACTATATCCTTCTTCTAAAAGGGAAAGGGCATGATCTATCTTTATCTTGCTGATTCGAGGTCTTCCTTCTTTAAAATCTTCTTTTTGTCTGGCAATCGCCTTTCCTTCCTGGGTTCGTTCAACGATCATATCACGTTCAAACTCAGCAAAGGCAAGCATAATTGTTCGAATCAGCTTGCCGGTAGGTGTATTATCCATAATACCCATATTTAAAATATGTACGGTGACTCCTTTATCAAGCATCGTATCTATCAATGCGATTCCCTGCGTGGCACTTCTTGCAATTCTGTCTAACTTAGTTACCACAACTTTATCGCCATCTTGTATCACTTTTAGCAACTTGTCCAGTTGTGGTCTGTGTTTCTTTGTCCCTGTAAATGCATCTGCATATATCTCTTCTGCACCCGCTTCTCTTACTGCCGCCTCTTGTGCCTCTATACTGTTTCCGTCCTTCGCCTGTCCCTTTGTTGATACCCGGCAGTATCCGTAAACCATTGATAATCCTCCAATTTTGATAATAAGTTTTGATAAAGCTCACAGCTCTATTTTTCGTTGTTTTTGAGACGTTATCAATACTGTTAAGTTTTGATAAGGGTATATTCCCCCTAAAAGCTTTAAAATGCCTCAAAAACCTTTTCTAAAGCATACAACATCTCAAAAAAAACTTCAAGATGCATTTTTATCAATTAATATTAATTAATATATTACAATTAATAACATATATCCTCTGAAAAATGTTAGATAAATACTGCAAGGTGAATAATTTACATACGGTGTGCCGTTTTTTCTTAAAAATCGATTTATAAATAGTAAAACAGAATGCGAAATAGTATGGTTTCTGGTTATTTATAGATTGTACTTATAATTTCATTAGTTTTTTTGCCTGATTTTGGGGAGATTTTCGTGGAATAATAGAAACAAAGAACTAAATTTTAGAAAATAAACGGTCAATACCATTGTGTAGATTGAAAATATAAGAATGTTGGCGGCTATATCGTATGTAATATAACAAAAATGCACATAGTCGAATCAGTTTTTGTGCAAAGAAAGAGATAAAGAGATTCTTTTCTTTTGCAGTAACAATAGAAGATCCGCTATGTGCATTTATTATTTTTTTGTATTTTTTCAAGAATACCGAGACATTCTTGAAATTAGTTTTTTGTAAGTTTTCGTGCTTCTCGTTTTTTCTCAAGGTTTGATACAACAACGCAGCAAGAAGCATCTCCGGTAATATTAACCGTTGTACGTCCCATATCAAAGATACGGTCAACTCCGGCAACTAAAGCAATTCCGTCAACAGGAAGTCCAACCGAAGTAAGTACCATCGCAAGCATAACCATTCCTGCTCCAGGAACACCAGCTGTACCGATAGAAGCTAAAGTAGCAGTAAAGATGATCGTAAGCATTTGTGGAAGGGTAAGGTGGATTCCATAGCAAGAAGCAATGAAGATTGCACATACCCCCTGATAGATTGCAGTACCATCCATGTTAATTGTTGCACCCAGTGGGAGAATAAAAGACGAAATCTCTTTAGAAACCCCCAGTTTTTCTGTACATTCTATATTAATAGGAAGTGTTCCGACAGAAGATGCACTTGAGAATGCAAACATGATAGCCGGAAGCATTTCTTTAAAGAATGTCACAGGACTGATTCCACCGAGTGCTTTTACAGCAAGAGAGTAAACAATAACGGCATGAATAACATAACATACATAAGCTGCTAAAAGTACCATGGCAAGAGAACCGATAATCGTTGCTCCATTCGCAGCAACTACTGGACAAAGCAGACAGAACACACCGACCGGAGATAATTTCAAAATCATTTCCATACATTTCATAAATATATCATTTAAATCATTACAAGCCGTAATGATCCGGTCATTCTTTTCGTCCCCAACAAGAATAATAGCAAAACCAATCAATATTGCCATAACAATAACCTGAAGCATATTTGCTTCGGCCATTGGAGAAATAAAATTGGAAGGAAAAATATTTACGATCGTATCCATTAAAGATGTTTTCTCTCCGATTTCATAAGATAGATCAGTGGTGGCAATTACAGGAAATAATTTTTTAAATAAGTTACCACCGATCAAACCAAATGTAATCGCAAAAGCAGTAGTACACATATAGTAAACAACTGTTTTCAAACCGATCGCCCCAACTTTTTTAATATCGCGCATCGAGATGATTCCACACATGATGGAAAACAGCACGATAGGAACAACGATAAATTTAAGCAGATTTAAGAAGATTGTTCCAAATGGCTTGATATACGTTTCAGCAAACTGCGCATATCTTTGCAAAAGAAGTCCGGCAGCAATCGCCAGAACCAATGCAATAAATATCTGCATTGCCAGTGACATTTTCTTTTTTTCTTTCATAATACCTATCTCACTTTCCTTTTCTTTGGACATAAATTATGGCATTGCTTAATACAATGCCATAATCCGTAAGATTCATTCTATCATATTTCATAACTGAAATCAATTCTTATCATGAATCGTTATATTTTTATTTTTCATCTAAGTTGAAAAGGGGTTATCTTTTAAACTTCTCCCAAAGTTTCTTTTTGGAACTGTAGTAGAGTAGGGAAATATAAACAGAAGTGAAAGAACCTTCGGGAGAAAGAAATTCAGGATAACTTTTCCTGAAAATGTTGAATAACCTGATCTGTACAGAAGGTATCCTGTAAAAAATCTGGTTAGGAACATACCAAATGATTTAAAATGTTATAAACACTTACTTGTTGAAGTATAACAGGATTTTTCATATAAGTCAATGAAAATGCAATTATTTCTATGTTTATATTTCTATACATTTAATTATTGCAAATATTTTCGTTTTTTTGATTTCTATTGATTGACACTATTCTATTGGTATTTTATAATAATGATAAATGTGGGGGAAACGTATGAAGAATGATAAAATAATCAAAATAATTCGAGTAGCAAAAAAATATTATGAATCGCATATGGATCAGAAGATCATTGCACAGGAAGAGGGAATTTCGGTATCTACCGTCAGTAGAATGTTAAAAAAAGCAGAAGAGATGGGATATATTAAGATCACTGTAGAATATCCGGTATTATCGAACGAAGAAGTATCCGATTCTTTAAAGAAACGATATGGATTAAAAAAAGTATTTCTTGTTCCTAAACTGTCAGGCACGCCAATTGCTGTACAGGAAGATGTATGCAGGGCAGCAGCAAAGGACTTATCTTCTTATTTAAAAGATGGAAGCATTATCGGAACTGCCTGGGGGCGTACAATGAAGAGTTTTGCAAATTATATTTCAGATCTTGGTGTGAAGAATGTAAAAGTAGTTCAGCTTAATGGAAAGACAAATCTGACGTCTGTTCCTGTTGGAGCAGATGATCTGTCACAGGCGATTGCCCGGGCAGGATGTGGAGAAGCTTATGTAATTCCTGCGCCTGTTGCAGTAGATTCCGCAGAAATTGCTGATATGTTAAAACAAGAAAGAAATATTTCCGCTGCACTTACTTTAGGACGTGATTGCCAGATTGCCCTTTTTGGTATAGGAAATTTAAGTCGGAATACTATTTTATATCATTCTGGTTCTTTAAAAGAAGAAGATTTTGTTGAATTAGAAAAAAAAGGAGCTGTAGGAGATGTATGCACTTGTTTTTTTAATGCATCCGGAGAAGCAGTAAGTAGTTCCTTTTCAAGGAGACGTATCAGTCTTACTTTAGAAGAATTAAAGAAAATCCCCTGTAAGATAGGTGTTGCTTCCGGACTTGAAAAAAAAGAAGCACTGCATGGTGCATTACTTGGTGGATATATCGATATCCTCTATGCTGACGAAGAATTAGGAAAAGAGATACTGAATTACTAAAATCATTTAAAAAATGGTCTTCTGACAGTGGCTGAATTATATTGAAACCTTATCCAGCCACTGTCAGACTTAAAAGAGAAAAGCTTATCTTACTAATTTACTGATGATACGTGCTTAAAAATTCAGCCATACCTGTCGTTGCTTTTTTTAATACTTCGATTCGTGGCAGATATACAACACGAAAATGGTCTGGCTGTTTCCAGTTGAATCCACCACCATGAATAAGTAATACCTTTTTTTCTCGTAACAGATCTAGTACGAATTGCTCATCGTTCACAATATTGAACTTTTTCGTATCAATCTTTGGGAAGATGTAAAAAGCTGCTTTCGGTTTTACTGCGCTGATTCCCGGAATATCTGTAAGAGCCTTGTAAATGAATTCTCTTTGTTCATAAACTCTTCCGCCAGGCATAATATAGTCTTCTACGCTCTGATGTCCGCCGAGTGCTGTCTGTATGATGGACTGGCCTGGAACATTAGAACAAAGACGCATATTAGAAAGCATGTTTAAACCTTCGATATAGTCTTTGGCCATAGCTTTATTTCCACTTAAGATCATCCAGCCAACACGAAAGCCTGCAATCATATGGGATTTAGATAATCCACTAAATGTTACACAGAATAAATCCGGTGCGAGAGAAGCAATGGAAATATGTTTTTCGCCATCCATAACAAGACGGTCATAAATCTCATCAGAAAAGATAATTAACTGATGTTCTCTTGCTACCTGCACAATCTGTTCTAACACTTCTTTTGGATAGAGTGCACCTGTGGGATTATTAGGATTGATAATAACGATTGCCTTTGTGTGGTCGTTAATTTTTTTGCGGATATCATTAATATCCGGATACCATTCTGACTCCTCATCACAAATGTAATGAACAGCTTTTCCACCTGCTAACGTAGCACAGGCAGTCCAGAGTGGATAATCCGGAGAAGGAATTAAGATTTCATCTCCTGTATCAAGGAGTGCTGACATACAAAGATTAATCAATTCACTGACACCATTTCCAGTGTAGATATCATTGATATTCACATTTGGAATATGTTTTAACTGTGCATACTGCATAATCGCTTTTCTTGCTGAAAACAATCCCATTGCATTTGAATATCCTTCACAGTCTGTTAACTGCTGGCGCATATCATAAATTACTTCATCAGGAGTACGGAAACCGAACGGTGCCGGATTACCAATATTTAATTTTAAAACATGTGTCCCAGCCTCTTCCATACGAGCAGCTTCATCAACAACTGGTCCTCTTACATCATATAAAACATTATCTAATTTGGATGATTTCTTAAATTCACGCATTGTTCTTTCCTCTTTATTACTAATGTCCCTGCTGATAATTTCTGCAGAGGTTGTTTGTATAGTATTACTAGTATCGTTCTTATCTAATAGATCTCTATTTTTATTGGCAGAAATGGCTGTATCAGATTCCATATCCGATACACCAATCAGCCATTCTTCTTCTACCTGTAATGTTTTCGCCAGAAACAATAAAATATCCGTCCTTGGAACTGTTTTTCCGCTTACATACTGGCTTATATGACTTTTTCCAAGTTTGATGCCCTGTGACTGTGCCGCTCGTACAAGGTCAATCTGCTTTAAGTTTTGTTTCTTCATGGCAGCTTTTAATCGCTCTGAGAAGACTTCTTTTTGAATCATCTAGCTGCTCCTTTCTGTTTTTATGATTGCGCAAAGTTCAATTTGCGTTGTATGCTTGTAAGATTTAGACAGAGTATAGCACACGAAAGGAAAAAGTTCAATATAAAATTAATAAATTTGAACTTTCTATATTGAATTTTTATACAGTTGAAAAAAGTATCCTGATATGATTGAACTTGTTTGCCGAATGTACTCACAAAATCAAGTGCAAGAAAGACTCCGAGAATACATCCGTTTAAAGAAGTGTAAAAAAACAGAAAAAGAAGAGAAACATAAATCATAGCTAAGAAAATCTCAATATGCTATACTTATAAAAGTAATCGGATCTTGTGTAGCGGATATAGATATGTAACAGATATGTAATTGAAAATTTACAAGATAAGAAAGGCAGGTTTTTAGAAATTGAGAATAATACATATTTTAACGATTCTAATTGGTGCAGTTTTTTTCATATGGTTCAGTATTCCATTATTCACTCACCGAATTTTAAATATTGGGAATCTTACAGGATTAGTAGTTAGCGGTATTTTGTTGCTTGGAGGCATTTTTTATAAGAATTTTCAGCAAGGAATATTTTATTTGCAAAAAAATTTTCTTGGAAAGTGTGTGATTGGTATTGTAATAGCTGTTATTAGTGTTGTAGTGATAACTGCAATTATCGAAACCGTTTTTATCGTAAAGGCATCAACAAAAAAGCCAAAGGAAAATGCAACGCTGATTGTACTTGGATGTAAAGTATATGGAGAACATGCCAGTCGTTCTTTGCGGGAAAGGTTAGATGCGGCTCTTATCTATTTAGAGGAAAATCCTGATTCACAGTGTATTGTATCCGGTGGAATGGGCGAGGGAGAAAAAATCAGTGAAGCGGAGTGCATGTACCGCTACCTGATAAAGAAAGGAATTCATTCTTCAAGAATTATTAAAGAAGATAAATCAACTTCTACGAGGGAAAATCTGAGATTTTCTAAAAAGATAATAGAAGAGAGAGGATTAAGTAAGAATATAGCGATTGCAACAAGTGATTATCATCAGTATCGCGCTTCAAAGATAGCAAAGACACTTGGTTTTTCCGTTGGGGCGGTACCTGGACATACTGCATGGTGGCTGTTTCCTACATTTTATGTGAGGGAGTTGTATGGGATTTTGTATCAGGTGTTGTAGGTAAATTGCAACAATTTTATATGAATTGCCCATTATCAGAAAGGAGGAAACTATTTATGAAAGTTCTTGTAATACCAGATATACATTTAAAACCATTTATGTTTAAACAGGCAGCGGAATTGATGGAGCGAGGGATTGCACAAAGAGCGGTTTGTTTGATGGATATTCCTGATGACTGGGACAAACAGTTTAATATCCTGTTTTATGAGGAGACTTACGAGGAGGCTATTCGTTTTGCAAAAAAATATCCGGATACTGCCTGGTGCTATGGAAATCATGATTTAAGTTATGTTTGGCGTGAGTTAGAAACGGGATACAGTACTATGGCTGCTTATACCGTACAAAAAAAGTTGCTTGATTTAAAGGAAGTATTACCAGAGAATAATCCAATAAAGTATGTGCACAGAATTGATAATGTTCTGTTTTCACATGCAGGAGTAGCTAAGAATTTTGTTGACTTATATGTTCCAAAGACAAAGCACGATGATGTGGACACTGTTTTAGACTACATTAATAATTTTGGAAAAATGGAGATGTGGTATGACGGCTCCCCAATCTGGCTCAGACCACAGTATACAGATGTGAAAATGTATAAGTCACATCAATTCCTGCAGGTAGTTGGGCATACTCCGATGGAAACTATTACAAAAAAGAACAATGTGATATCGTGTGATGTATTTTCCACATATCGGGATGGAAAACCAATAGGAACAGAAGAATTCCTTTTATTAGATACTATTACATGGGATTATAGTATGGTTAATTATGGAAATTGTTAAATCATTTTATTAAGAGAATACTACGTGCATTTATAAATATTTTTATGAACAGATTTACTATTGATGATATAATGGAAACTATTAATATTGAAAATTTTTGAATTTAAAGGATTTATCATTACAAAGGATAGATCCTTTTTTATTCTAATTTGTAATAATAATTTTTTTAAAATATTGCTTGCAAAATACCCTTATGGGGTATATAATCCTATTTATCTGATAGAGAATAAAATTTACAGAAGGGAGAATGCTATGGGAGAGTGTTGTAATAATAAAGAAGATATTTCTTTATCTTGTCACTGTGGAGCGAATGATAGTTTTAAAAACAGTTCTTTTCAACCGAAGTGTCAAAATTGCAGTGTAAAGAAGAAAGTTCGTTCAGAAAAAGAATTTAAGGCATTGCTTAATCGTTTAAGCCGTATCGAAGGACAGGTTCGTGGTGTTCGGTCGATGTTGGAGAATGATGCATATTGTATTGATATTCTTACACAAGTTTCTGCAATCAATGCGGCATTGAATAGTTTTAATAAAGTGTTGATTGCGAATCATATTCGTACCTGTGTAAAAGAAAATATTCAGGCGGGAAATGACGAGGTTATAGAGGAGTTAGTCGTAACGTTGCAAAAGTTAATGAAGTAGATTTTTCAGACAGAGAGGAGACAGAATGGAACAGTATAGTGTAACAGGAATGACCTGTGCAGCATGTCAGGCTCGTGTAGAAAAAGTAGTTTCTAACGTACCTGGTGTTACAGATGTTTCTGTAAGTTTATTAACAAATTCTATGGGAGTAGAAGGAACGGCTACTTCAGCAGATATTGTGGCAGCCGTAGAAAAAGCAGGCTATCATGCTTCTGTAAAAGGGGCGCAGATGGAGAGTAGTCAGGGAGCGGAAGCTTTAGCAGATACGGAGACACCAAAGTTATTAAAGAGACTGATTATTTCTCTTATCTTTTTGATGCCGCTTATGTACCTTTCTATGGGACACATGATGTGGAACTGGCCGTTACCGGGCTTCTTAAATAATAATCATGTCGGTATGGGGCTTGCACAGCTTTTATTTACTGTAATCATTATGGTAATTAATCAGCGTTTCTTTATTAGCGGATTTACAAGTCTAATTCACAGGGCACCCAATATGGATACTTTAGTTGCGATGGGGGCAACAGCAGCATTTGGTTATAGTACGTATGCTCTGTTTGCGATAACCGTAGCGCAAACTTCCGGAAATGATAAGCTTGTTATGAGCTATATGCATGAGTTTTATTTTGAATCTGCGGCAATGATTCTTACTTTGATTACTCTTGGTAAAACATTAGAGGCATATTCAAAAGGAAAAACAACAGATGCATTAAAGAGCCTTATGAATCTTGCTCCAAAGATGGCTACCGTTATCCGCAATGAACAAGAAATGCTGATTTCTGCTGATCAGGTGAAAAAGGGAGACATTTTTCTTGTAAAACCAGGGGAAAGTATACCGGTAGATGGTATTGTCCTTGAGGGAAATAGTGCGATTGATGAGGCAGCTCTTACTGGAGAGAGTATTCCAGTAGATAAGGCTGTAGGAGATACTGTTTCCGCTGCAACGATTAATCAATCCGGCTTTATTAAATGTGAGGCTACAAGAGTAGGAGAGGATACCACTCTTTCTCAGATTATCAAGATGGTAAGTGATGCAGCAGCAACAAAGGCTCCTATTGCAAAGATTGCTGATAAGGTGTCTGGTATTTTTGTACCTGCTGTTATCACAATTGCGATTATCACGATTATCGGCTGGATTCTTGCCGGAGAGAGTGTTGGTTTTGCTCTTGCAAGAGGTATCTCTGTTCTTGTGATCAGCTGCCCTTGTGCATTAGGTCTTGCAACACCGGTTGCGATCATGGTTGGGAATGGTGTTGGTGCCAAACATGGTATTTTATTTAAGACGGCTGTATCTTTAGAGGAAGCCGGCAAGGTTGATATTGTTGCCTTAGATAAGACTGGAACGATCACAAATGGACAGCCAAAAGTAACGGATATTCTTCCGGTTGACGGAATCAGTGAACAGGAACTTTTAGAAACAGCATTTTCACTGGAAAAGAAGAGTGAGCATCCGTTAGCAAAGGCAATCGTAGAATATGGTGAAGAGAAAAACTTTACGGTTTCTGTTGTAGATAATTTCAAAGCCGTTCCAGGGAATGGGCTTACAGGAACATTGAATGAAGAGACTCTCATTGGTGGTAATTTGCTTTTTATAGAAAAGAGTTTATCTATCTCCAAGGAATTAAAACATAACGCAGAACAATTAGCGTCTGCTGGAAAAACTCCTCTTTTCTTTGCAAAAGAGAATCGTCTTCTTGGAATGATTGCCGTAGCTGACGTAATTAAGGAAGACAGCCCTCAGGCAATTAAAGAGTTAAAGGCGATGGGGATTCATGTTGTTATGCTGACAGGAGATAATGAACGTACTGCAAAGGCAATCGGAAAACAGGCAGGTGTTGACAATGTAATCGCAGGCGTTCTTCCAGACGGAAAGGAAAGTGTTATTCAGGCATTAGGTAAAAAAGGTAAAGTTGCTATGGTTGGTGATGGAATTAATGATGCTCCAGCTTTAACTCGCGCTGATGTAGGAATCGCAATCGGAGCAGGTACCGATGTAGCGATGGATGCCGCTGATGTTGTATTGATGAAGAGTAAACTCGCGGATGTTCCGGCTGCAATCCGCTTAAGCCGGGGCGTATTAAGAAATATCCATGAAAACTTATTCTGGGCATTTTTCTACAACACAATTGGAATTCCTCTGGCAGCCGGTCTATTGATCCCCGTATTAGGATGGAAATTAAATCCAATGTTTGGAGCGGCAGCAATGAGTTTATCCAGTTTCTGTGTTGTTACAAACGCATTACGTTTAAACCTGTTAAATATTCGAAGTACAAAAAAAGATAAGAAGAAGAAAAACGCGATAGATGTTAGTTTAATTAACATAAATAATAATGAAAAGAAAGAGGTAAATGAAATGACAAAGACAATGAATATCAAAGGAATGATGTGCGGACACTGTGAAGCAGCAGTAAAGAAAGCATTAGAAGCACTTCCAGAGGTAGCTTCCGCAGAAGTAAGCCATGAGAAGGGAACGGCTGTAGTTACTTTAGAAAAAGAGATTGCAGATGATGTCTTAAAGAAAACAGTTGAAGATAAAGATTACGAAGTTGTTGAGATTAAGTAATAATTTGTCGGGCTAAGCAGCTGTAAAAAAGCATTCTTAAATTCTTTAGAGGAATAGGATGCTTTTTTATTTTCAAGAATAGATTGGAAAAGTATTGAATTAGAAAACAATATAAATATAGGATTATTTTTGCGTAATATAACGTAAAGTGACGTTATATTATTTTATAAGCGTATATTTGCGTAAGAATGTTGAAAGCCATACTATGACATGATATAATAATGTTAGGGTCAAAAGGAACTTTGCCCCTAATTTGATGTCACGAATTACTCCGTAGCTAACGCTACTTCTGTAATAAGGAGGAATTAATCATGTTTAAAATTAATCCTTATCGCCCAGGTGCTGGATTAATGCCAGGGTATATAGCTGGAAGAGAAAAAGATATTACTAATATAGAACAAATATTTGATGCATTAATAATGAATATCCCGGTTCAATCTGTTATTTTCAGTGGGTTACGAGGGGTTGGAAAAACTGTTCTGATTAATAAATTAGAGTCGATTGCAGAAGAAAAGAAAATCTTTTGTAAACATATCGAAATTGAAGAAAGAAATGATTTTATTTCACAGATTGCAGAATGTTCACAGGCATTTCTCCGAAAGGTAAGTACAATAGAGAAATTTAAACATTTAATACAAAAACCATTAGATGCTATTAAATCCTTAATCATATCCTTCAATCCAAACGATAATACTTTTTCTGTATCTATGCAGGAAAGAGAACTGTATACATCTAGAAATTTAACGCAGAGTTTAACAGAGGTATTCGTAAGTATTGGAGAGTTAGGAGCAAAAACAGGAACACCAATTTGCTTTTTTATTGACGAGATTCAATATATGAAGCAAAAAGAATTAGGGGCTCTAATTGCTGCCTTGCATAGAGCAAACCAATTAGGTTATCCTATTATGATAATTGGTGCAGGACTTCCTAAAATATATAAAATGTTATCTGAGGAAAAATCCTACTCAGAAAGATTATTCATGTACAAAGAAATCGGCTCATTGACTCCTGATGAATCTCAGAAAGCGATTGAAGAACCAGCTAAAAAATTTAACGTCAGATATAGTAAAGCAGCTGTTAATGAAATAATTGAAATAACAAAAGGATATCCTTTTTTTATCCAGCAATTATGCCAGATCGTATATAATAAAATGAATGATCATTTAATAGATAAAGAATTAGTTGATTCAAGCATTAATGATTTTTTTTCGATACTTGATGTTGGATTTTTTAAAACAAGATATGAAAGATGTTCTCAAAGCGATAAAAGATTTTTATTTGCAATGGTTAAATGCGGTGAATTACCTTGCACAATATCAAATGTAGCAAAAAATTTACACAAAAATGTAAACTCTATTTCTACAATCAGAGCGCAGTTAATTAATAAAGGAATTATTTATCCAATTCGATACAAAGAATTAGATTTTACTGTTCCTGAATTCGATGGTTTTATAAGGAGATTAAGTGAGTATAAACAATGGTGCAAGGAAGATTAAAAAGATGTTTGAGTGTCTAAAAACTTATTAACCAATATTAAGGGAATCAGAAGAGCAATCTAACTATTCGCGAAATCCAACTTTAACGAATAGTTGTGAAGAAAATAGTATTTGTAATCACTTTATATATCTACTATTTACGTTTTACGTTCTAGGTTTTCAACTTTATAATTTAGAAATATTTTATTTCAATGAAAAAAGGTCAGAAAATGCTGGCCTTTTTTCATTGGTAATCTTCTTACTATTTTACTTTCAGCCCTTTAAAAATCTTCTTATAAATCTTTTTTACCTTCTTAGGTACCCGAATAACAAGCTTTTTGTGAGCATTTTTAAAAGCTTTTTTATTTGCAGTTTTTCTTGTTAAGCGCACAGATTTTATAATGACTGTTTTTAGATTCTTACAATTAAAGAATGCATTGCTATTGATTTTTACAATATTTGTTCCTATCGTTACTTTTGTAAGTTTTTTATTATTGTTAAAGGCCTTCGCTCCAATGGAAGTCACTTTGTAGGTTATTCCCTGTGCATAAATTTGTGCAGGAACGGTTACATTTTTGGTAGTTTTACTTGTTCTAACAAGGATTACCTCTGCTCCTGGTTTTGATACTTTATACTCGTTTCCAGAAATAGTATATGATGTACCTCCCTTTGGATAAGCTAGTTTTTCTATGGAAATTATCCTTTTCGCTGCACACTTCCTACAGCGGTATGTAAGTTCTCCTGCTGTCTCGTAAGTAGCTCTTTTTGTTACTGTGCCATCATTCCACTGATGTTCTAACTTTGGAAGAACCTTTCCCTCTTCTAAAAGGGTATTACAAGTGCGACAATAGGTATCTCCAGTATATCCTTCCGCTTTGCAGGTTGCAGTTTTTTTATTTCTAATTCTTTTGTTCTTATGACCGGTTGCTTCTAAGGTTTCCTTTTCTTCATAAGGACAACTTGTATAAGTGCAACAATATACTTTTTCTCCCTTTGTTGTGCAAGTTGGTTTTTTAGTTATTGTTCCCGAATTTCTTTCATGACTATGCGTTTCCGTACATCCATCACGAATACAGGTTGCTGTCCCATTTCCATTGTCATTCCATAAATGTCCTAATGCTGGATTTTCGGTATCTTTCTCTGTTTTTGTGGATGAACAGCTTTCACATTTATAATGAAGAACGCCATCGTTTTCACAAGTTGGTGCTTCTGTTTTTGCTAGGACATATTTATGAGTAAGTACATTTACAGCTTCTGTTTTTGTAGCTGTACAAATTCCATTTTCTTCATAGGTACAATGATAGGTTCGTTCTCCTTTTGCTGTACAGGTTGGCTCTGTAGTTATTGTTCCAGAATCCCATGCATGAGTATGTGTTGCCTTACATCCGTTACGAATACAAGTTGCTGTCCCATTTCCATTGTCTTCCCAATCATGTCCTAATGCTGGATTTTTGGCATCTTTCTCCGTTTTTGTTTTTGGACAGCTTTCACATTTATAATGAAGAACGCCATCCTTTTCACAAGTTGGTGCTTCTGTTTTTGCTAGAACATAGTTATGATCAAGTACATTTACGGGTTCTGTTTTTTTGGCTGTACACACTCCATTTTCTTTATAGGTACAATGATATGTTTTTTCTCCACTCGCTGTACATGTTGGCTTTTTAGTTATTGTTCCCGAATCCCATTTATGTTTATGCGTTTCCGTACATCCATCACGAGTACATGTTGCCGTTCCGTCTTTATTATCTTTCCAGTTATGACCTAAAGCAGCGATGCTTCTTTGCTCTGTTGTTGCTGTACAGTTTTCATTTTGACAATGGCGGCTTTCTGTACCAGCTTTTTCACAGGTTGCAGGTCTATCTGTAGTCCAGGTTGACGCATAAGCATGTCCAGTTGCAGGAACGCTTTCTTTTTGGTGCTTTTACAAATACTGCAGGTAAAAGTTTTTTCTCCAGGTTCTGTACATGTCGGCTTTTTAGTAACGCTTCCAGTATCCCAATGATTCTTACAAGCATGGACAGATACTGTCGCTGAACCTGATGCAGTTATACCATAAAGGGTTGCAGTTAGTTTTGTCGTACCTTCTTTCAAACCAGAAAGCGTATTATTGCTATAGGATGCTACCGAGGAATCGGCTATTGAGACAACAGGGGTATCCAGAACAGGTGCTAAGCCTCTTCCTCCCGACCAGAAATACTCAACATCTATTCTGGTCTCTTTAATCGCTGGTGTTGTGTTCTCTCCTATTCGTAAGGAATAGGAATCTTGGTCAAATGTTACATCGACCTCTTTGATTTTCGTTTTATCTACAGAAACCGAAACCGTTTCTGTACTGTCGTTTGCCAGAACTTTAGTTGTATTTATCTCAGGTCTGTATGCAAATTCTTCTACCCAGTAATGTACTCCATTATAATAAACGTGACCAATTCCGACACAATTAAACTTGGAAGAAAGCATATTTCTACGATGTCCCTGTCCATCATAAAGCTCATTATCTTCTCTCCAAGCATCATTTACTTGGGAAGCTGTCGTTTGACCGGCAGCGATATTTTCACCAGCATACTGGTAACTAATATTTTCCTGCCTATAAATATCACATTTTCCCATGGGACGTTCATGATCATAAGATAATGCAATTTCCGCAGCACGCTTCATAGCTACTCGTTCAAGGTCATAATCATATTGTAATTTTGACAACGTACCGCAGGAGATTTTGGTAGTATTCATTTGATCCCAACACCACGTATCGTAAGGGTTTGTTCGCATCTCATTAATCATATCAAAAATTGTTCGAGCTTCCGTCTGTCCGTATTTTACGGAAATATTTACCGGAATAATATCAGCAGCTTTTTCAGCAGCTTTAGCTTTTTGTGGAAGGATAATGAGTCCTCCAATAAAAAGTAAGAGTAATAAGAGTTGTAATTTTGTTTTCTTCATGTTTTTCCTCCTCCGTTATTTTATATTTTTAATATATCATAGATTTTCCAATAGTGGAATGAAATTTGTCGTGGGATGCCGTTTTTCGTTTTTTCAAATAGATGCTATGAATTGTTCTTTAAAGATTTTACAATCTGATTTAAAAGTTTTTTTCTTTTTGTGGAAAATTGCTCTGCGTCAAAATGATATTTTTTGTTCTGACAATCAAGATACTGATAGCTAAACAGGCAGTATCCTTCTATTTTTTTCTGCTTTTTTAGATAGGAAAGTTCTTTTTTTAGTAAAGAGGCTTTTTGAAGCTCTTTTTTATCTGACTGTCCCGGTTCCGTACTACCCATCCGGTAAAGCTGAAGTCCAATATATAGTTTTTGTGAGGAATCTTTCATGAGGGCAGCCCATTCATCAGTCACTTTATCAAAAGGCGCTGTCTCGTTCGTAAATCCCCAATAAATCTGCGGCATCAAATAATCGACATATCCATTCTGGGATACCCATGTATCAATATCAACATAGTATTCTAAATCATTTCGCAGATTATCTAAATTTCCGGCAGGGCTGATTCCAAAAGTGACTTGTGGATTGTTTTCTTTTATAGCTTTATAAATTCCAGATACCAGTCTATTTACGTTGTTACGTCTCCAATCTGCTAAAGAAATTTCATTTGAGGGTTTATTTGAGGAAAAAGATTGAGAATCTGTTGATGACATATCCGGTTCTATCTGTTGTTCATACTCTGGAGCATCAAAGGCTGTTCCTACATTTTTTTCGGTAAATGCAGGATAAAAATAATCATCCATATGAATACCATCTACATCATAATTTTGAACAATTTCTTCTACTCCTTTTATAATAAGATTTCTTACGCTTTCTGAAGAAGGATTATAATAAAGACTGCCATTATAAGAAAGTACATTTCTTTTTGTATTCTGAGAAGAAAACCATATTTTAGCAGGATTGGTTTTAGAAAGACTTTGGATGGAATCGCCAGAAGAGATGCGATAAGGATTGATCCAGGCTTCAATCGCAATATTCTCCTGGTGGCTCATTTCCGTCATAATTTTTAAAGGATCATATCCCAGATTTTTCCCCTGCTTTCCAGAAATACAAGCTGCCCATGGAAAATACTGTGATTCATAAAGTGCATCTCCAAAAGGACGGACTTGTACGATAATGCGGTTAAATCCAAGCAGTTTTATGCGCTGTAAGATATATTTATAAAATTTACGAAAGTTTTTTTCGTTATTATTTTTTACTGATTTACGATAACTGTTAAATTCCAGATAACTAAGCCAGACTGCCTTATAATCCATAGTATCTGATTGTTTTTTTCCTTTTTCTATAGGATCTTCTATGGAATCTTTATCTGTATTTTTATTATCGGAAGCTTTTTCCTGTGTATTAAAAAGAAAGTTAATAAATTCTGAACTACTTTTTCCGCTTATTTTCTTTTCCATTACAGCGTAGGAAAATAAAATTGCAACGGTAAGCACCATAATAATAATGATATTTTCGATGAGTTTTTTCATACATCCTCCTTCCTGCTGACGTATTTTCATATTATATCAAAACAATTTTTAAACGTCCAGCCTGTCCAGTTACAGATATTTGCATAATCTAAGAATGTCAAGATATTCTTGCTGCGAGATGTGCGCCATAAACACATGGGTTCATATCTGGTATATTTTATGTTACTATTTGGAGACACATTCATAAAAATCCATCGTAATATTTTCTGATTTCTTGAAGAAACAGAACATTTGTGCTAAGATAAATAAAAGATAAATAAAAATATGTTAGGAATTATTATATGAAATTACAGAAATTATTAAGCTTAACCCGCCAGGCAATTGACGAATATGGAATGATTCAGGAAAATGATAAAATCGCAATAGGAATTTCAGGAGGCAAAGACAGTTTAACACTTCTTTATGCACTCTCCTGCTTACGAAAGTTTTATCCGCATAAGTTTGATATTGTGGCTGTAACTGTTGACTTAGGATTTGATAACCTGAATTTAGATAGAATACAGAAATTTTGTAAGGAACGAGATGTGGAATATCATGTCATTAAAACGCAGATTGCAGAGGTTGTCTTTCATATTCGTGAGGAAAGCAATCCCTGTTCTCTTTGTGCAAAAATGCGTAAAGGTGCATTAAATGATGCGATAAAAGAACTAGGATGTAATAAAGTTGCCTATGCGCATCATAAGGATGATCTCTTGGAATCTATGATGATGTCATTTCTATTTGAGGGAAGAATTCATACATTTGCACCAGTTACATACCTCGATCGTTCCGGTATTACAGTAATCCGGCCACTTCTTTTCTTGTATGAGGGAGATGTGAAGGGATTTGTAAAAGAATATCAGCTTCCGGTAGTAAAAAGTCCCTGCCCTGTTGACGGTTCCACAAAAAGGGAGGATGTAAAGAATCTTATAGGAGAAATGAATCATCAATATCCTGGTGCAAAAGCACGTATGATTCGTGCAGTACTTGATGATGTTGTAAATGTTGATAAGATTCATGAGAGAAAGGAGCAATAACTTTGCAGCAACCAACCTATAATGAGCAGATTACAATGAAAAATGAGATAAAGCTTCGAGAACTTTGTGTGGAACTTCCTGATTTTTGCAAAGAATTTTTTCGAGGAATTGAACCTACTACTTCTTCCCGAACCCGTATTGCTTATGCATATGATCTAAAAATATTCTTTCATTTTCTGCAGGAAAAGTATCCATCTATCGAGGAAGGAAGTTTAAAAACATGGCCTGTAACAGTTCTTGATAAAGTAACTTTAACCCAGCTCGAAGAATATTTAGATTATTTAAAGCTTTATGAGGATGCCGATAATAAAGTCCATACGAATGAAGAAAGAGGACGCATGCGAAAAACAGCAAGTATGCGGACATTTTATAAATTCTTTTACAGAAAACAGGCAATAAAAAACAATACAGCCAGTCTTCTAAATCTTCCAAAGAAGCATGAACATGCTATTACACGATTAGAAATCGATGAAATTGCCAAATTGTTAGATGCTGTAGAGGATGGAGAGAATTTAACAACGTCTCAAAAGAAATATCATAATAAAACAAAAGTACGGGATCTGGCAATTCTCACGCTCCTTCTTGGCACAGGAATTCGTGTATCCGAATGTGTTGGTCTTGATATATCCAATCTTGACTTTGAAACAAACGGAATGAAGATTCATCGAAAAGGTGGCGCAGAAGTTATCTTATACTTTGGAGAGGAAGTTCGGAAAGCCCTTCTTGATTACCTGGATGAGCGGAAAAACATAATTCCAAAAGATGGTTCAGAAGATGCGCTCTTTCTGTCAATGCAAAAGAGACGTATCAGTGTTCGGGCAGTAGAGAACCTTGTAAAAAAATATGCTCGTCCTGTCACTCCGTTAAAAACGATAACGCCACATAAATTACGCAGTACATATGGTACACAGCTCTATCAGGAAACTGGTGACATCTATCTGGTTGCTGATGTTCTTGGACATAAAGATGTAAATACAACAAAAAAACATTATGCCGCTATGGAAGATCAACGGCGAAGAATGGCAGCCGGTAAAATACAACTACGAGAAAAATAACTACAATCTGCTGCATTTTAAAAAGTTTAAAAAGATGAAATTAAAAAGCATAGTATCATATGAATAATACTCGTCTGAGTATTGAAAATAGGATACTATGCTTTTTGTTTTGTATGTGACATGCTCCCCCACTTAAATCATAGATTTTGAAGTGAGGGATTCTTGTTCAATGGCGCTATTCAAAAATTAATTATAATATGGCACCATTAGATAGCATCCTGTATTTATCTGATTCGACTTCATATTATTACACTTCTTAATCTCATGTATATATTGATAAATATCAGCAAAACCATAATCGTTGGATTTCTCTTCCATATTCTTCCTGGCAATAGACCAGAGGCTGTCTCCTTCTTGTACTTCCACTACTTTATACTGGATATCAGAAGAAGGCTCCTTCGCTCTGACTATGCTGTTGCTAAAATACAAGAAACAGCATATCGTCAATAAACTAATGAATATTATAATCCCTGTAACAAAAAATGGACGCTTTTCACGAAGTTCTCTCTCGTGCTTCCTCTTCTGTAATTCTGAAAAATTATAAATCTGTGCAGTTGTTCTGATACTCATCTCTTGCATAAAAAACCCCTCCATACTTAATTGATGTACTCTCGGAGTCTTTCTTGCAAAATCAAGCACAAAGAGATTCCGAAAGTGCATATTATAAATAATTCGTGTGATACATATGTTCCAAACAAATATTCCGAACATATATTCCGTATGTATGTTTGTATTATAGCGAACATCTTTTCGGTTGTCAATAGAAAATCATAAAAATAAGAGACATTTTCAGTTATCATACAATCAAGAATGTCTCCCTCAGGATTACATTGCAAGAGTAACTTAAAAACGTCTCTTTGATATCACTTATTTAATTAACAATTGTCTCTCCCATCCGCATTTTTATAATAATCCTGCGAATAATCTCATAAATAATTGCCCCAGTCGTAAATATGCACTGCGTCCTGTACGATACTGATCTGTCACATCACGACACTCTTTTATGATTCTTGTCAGGTCGTCCCTTATTTCTATCACAGCCTGACAATCTGCCATAAAACATCCATTTTCAAAATGATGATATAAGCTTCGATAATCCAGATTAATCGTTCCACAAGTTGCCATACAGTCATCTGCCACACTCATTTTTGCGTGACAAAAGCCTGGTGCCCATTCATAAATACGTACACCATGTTTCACTAACCCATGATAAAAAGAACGTGTAATACTATAAATAAACTTTTTATCTGGAATACCCGGTGTAATAATTCTTACATCAACGCCTCTTTTAGCTGCCAGACATAAGGCATGTGTCATTTCGTCTGTTATAATCAAATATGGTGTCATAAACCAGCAGTATTTTTCTGCTTTATTGATCATACTGATATAAACTTCTTCCCCTACCTGTTCATTATCCATCGGACTGTCTGCATAAGGCTGAACAAATCCGGTTTGACAGGCTTTATATTCAGGATGACAAATATATTTTTTAAAATCAAGATCATTCGTATCTTTATCGCTGATCGCATTCCACATTTCCAAAAATGTTACAGTAAGTGAACAAACAGCATCACCCTCTAAACGGATTCCGGTATCTTTCCACTGCCCATACGGATGTGTATAATTAAAATATTCATTTGCAAGATTATAACCACCTGTAAATCCAATTTTTCCATCAATAACCGTTATTTTTCTATGATCACGATTATTTAAAAATAAATTTAATCCGGGCATAAATGGATTAAAAACCCGGCAATGAATCCCTATCCGTTCCATTTTTTTAACAAAATCTGTAGTAATAAAACCAATCGAGCCCATATCATCATAGAAAACTCGAACTTCAACACCTGCTTTTACTCGTTCCTCCAAAACACTTTGTATTTTATGCCACGCTTCGGCATCTTCTATTGCGTGGTATTCCATAAAAATAAATTTCTGTGCTTTTGAGAGATCTTCAAGCTGTGCTTCTAATCCTTTCACAGCCTCATCATAATAGACAATATCTGTATTCTGATAAATAGGATACTGCGAATTCCTGTATATATAATCTGCTATATTTCCAGCCTTTGGAATCTTTTCTTTTATCCTGTTTAAACTCTCCTGATTATCCGGAAGCATAGGTAATAATATTTTATCAATCTCAGCATATCTCTCCCTCATTTTATGGGTACCACCGTTTAAACCAATTAGTAAATACAATCCAACCCCCATAACAGGAAAAATTAAAATTAAAATAACCCAGGGCATTTTCATGGAAGAGGTCTTATCGGATGCATATAATCCCAAAACTAAAATACCACTGAAAATCCTGGTGAATAAATTTACAACTTCTGCATATTCATTCAAGCGTGTTACCATAACAATAATAAAAATCACTTCAGAAGAATGCAGACAATGGAAAAGCATAATCGTTTTACACCATTTTTTGTTTTCGCTTTTCCTTCTAAAGTATCTTGTTTCATATGTACGCCACCTTACTATTTATTTTGATTGCCATAGTTTTCCATATAAGATACAATCTTCTTCGGAAAATTCTACACTTCCAATATATCCTTTATATTCCATAGTATTTTTCATACAACCTTTCTTACAACAAAAATAGCTAATACATTGTTTTAATTTACAACATCAAAAGTTTAACACTGAATGGAAACATTTCTTTTTCCTGTATTGCGAATATCTCCTACAATTTCAACATAACTTCCTAGACTATGAGCTTTTATAGCTTTGTTGTAATTTTCCTTATCTAAATTTGATGATATTATTCGTTCCATATCATTCTCATCTAAATAAACAATCGTTGCTTTACCTGATGTTCTTTGTGATATATCTGGAACAGATTCTAGCTTTTTGACTTTTCCAATAATTTTAGTTTTTCTATTTACATTTTTTCGCATTTTTTCTACAGCATCATTAATCGACTGATAATAATCATGTGTAATGGATATCCAATCTGAAAAAATTTTATCTAATGGAATAGTAACTTGATACCTTTTGCCAGTATCTTTTTTTAATTGAAATATTTTTATTTTTTTTCGTTTTGTTGGATATATTGGCCAGCCTGTATCGGTTAAATATTTTACAAAATTAAAAGAATTTATCTTTTCTGTTAAATTCATATAATTCACAGAATATATCATAATGGCCACTCCTTTCTTGCTATCTTTTGTAATATATTCAATATGGATTCTCCATTTACTATATTTTTCTTTAGAATCTGCACTGTTACAGAGCCTTTGTTTTCGCTGCGTTATGGTTTGTCCGTATTCGCTTCCCCACCACTCTACAGGAAGTTTTGGTACCTCTCCCTCCTTTTCTGCAAAACGCAGACATTCTAATATATCTCCTAATCCTATTGTAAACTTGTTCTTCTCTGAACGCAATAAAAAATAAATCTTCTCGTCCTCTCTAATATCCCAATCTTTAATAACATCGCCTGTTGGTACGGCATTTTTTTCCAGTAAACATCTTCTCTATCCAATGCTCAAGGCTCTATTATTACATCTTATTTTCTCTATTCCAGCCACATCCCTTCTGATTGTATTTTTAAAATACTCTCAAGAATTACGAGATTTCTGCTATGCCTATAAATTTGGCATTATAACAAACGGACTTGGTATCGTCAAAGATATCCGCTTTTACAACAAAGACTTTCTTATGTCACACCCCGAAATCATTATAGAAAAGAAATCCGATTCTCGGAAACATCCATTGAAAAGGCCTGTATCCCGCTGAAAAACAAGCTGAGAATGGAAGGGGGTGATTATACTGTCAATGACAAGGGCATTCCCTGTTGTCCGCATGATCCCTCTCTTCCAATGAAGCGTGAAGGAAGCAGATTTCATCTGCGTTGTGGACTTCCCACTATGAAATTCATCTGTCCGAAAATGAAATGGGAATGGAACAATACTACTAAGAAATCCAAGCGTGTATGCCATTGTGATAACCCATGCACAACTCCTTCCTGCGGAAGAATGATTTACATCTACCCTGAAAGAAATCTTCGTGCTTACCCAGGATGTGTTCGTGGTACGGAAGAAACAATATACTAACCAGAGCTTTTACAAAAGCATGGAAACTTCTAATCACACATACGACATTAAAAAAACGCTACTGGAATATTCAATTACCAGATACAGATGCAAAATACTTTAAAGCATTATGAATTCCTACTTCATCCTCTTTAGACAAAGTCTTTTTATTTAAGCATGACGGCAAAATTAGAAAATAGCGAATATTTCAATTTGATGAAAAAACTTATACTGCCAATAAGCGCACACACCGTCTATAATCTATGATTTAGGCGGGGTTAGCGTTCTTGTTTTTTAATATAAGCTTCTACAGATACTCTTCAATAATGGAATTATATTTCTTACAAATTGACATTTTCATAGCTGCGTGATAATATAATTATAGAAAAAGGTGCTGCCGATAGACGGTTAGTCCCGATTATTTGGTTAAAAATAACCGCTTAGTTTGCGAGACAGGGCGGTTATTTTTGTGTTTTATCCTTGCCGAATGCGTATCCGGCAGTAAAACAGGCTAATCCGAAGCTCAACACTGTAATCAAATCCGAAATACTCATTAGCGTAGCCCTCCTTTCCAACGGATTCCCTTTCGGGTTTCTATGTAATCAGAGGGTCACAGTCCCTCTGTTGAAGGACTAACCGCCTACCGTTATGGTAACACCCATGTCCAGATTATAACATATATCCTTTATCGTCACAATATGTCATTTTAGTCCCCACAATTTACATTATACTATTACAGAAAAAGAACCCACACCTTCCGGCCAATGTCATTAAGTTAAAGGAACCTGGGATTCTAATTTACAAATGTGGCTTGATACGACCCGGATTGCTGATTTAAAAAATATGTATCCCGGTGATTACAATGTAATTATTGCGAAAATAAATGATCCGGATGTGCAGAGAGTCCCATCCTATAATGTACTAGTTACTTCCTCTGATCCTTCCGTTGTGGATATTTTTGGAGTAGACAACATGGATTTTGGTTCTTATGATCCTGATATGGATGTTGGTATTCAATTATCTGCAAAAAAAGTTGGAATGGCTGCGATAACTATTAAGTACAAAACGATTACTAAAGTTATCCATGTTACGGTAAAAAAGTCCATTGCTTCTTTTAGTGATAAAACGGGTACAATGACAACGGGACAGAAATATTCTATCCGTCACTTTATTACATTTCGAGGAAATAAACCTGAGATAAAGAAAATAAAATCAAGCAATAAAAAAATTATAAAAGTATCTGGTGAAAAACTAATTCCTAAAAAAGCTGGAAAAGCAACAATCACTGCTACTATTAATGGAAAAAAACAGAAAATAAAAATTACTGTAAAAAAGGCGAAGCCAAAACCGAAATTCAGTCAATTAAAGTCGAAAAAAGCAGGACTTGATTACGGAAACTTATATGGAGAATCTACTGTAAAAATTAAACTAACAAATAAAACACAATACCCTATAACCAAAGTTAAGCTGTCTTCTACATTATTCTTTGATGATGTTTTAGATGATTGCCGCCCAAAAAAGACAAAAACACTTACTGTAAACCTAAAACCTGGTAAATCAAAAACTGTTAAAATCTACTTTGGAAAATATCCGGTAAGTAAACCGACAAGATGGACTTATAAGATTCTACAGTTTTGGTATAAACAATAATTCTGATTTGCTACAGGGAGAGTTCTTCATCTGAAAGCATAAATAAAAATTGCTGCGGGAAATCCAAAGATTTCCCGCAGCCTGTGCTTAGAACCGAACCTCCACACGCAGTTTCCCGCAGGTTTTCTACAAGGCTCTGTTAAAAAATTACACCCTTTTTATCTTTTCTTTGAACATAAAACCGATAACGAATAACTTAATAACAGATACACTTTAACTCTGAACAAAAACTTCTTGAACCATTATCAATCGCAAGATGCCCTGTACGGAAAGTAATTTTAGAATTTTAGATGTCTACTTCAAACTGTACCGTCTGGTTGTATTTATCCAGGGCCATCTGCATTTCCATAATGGTCTTGGATACATGTTCATACTCCTGCTTTATTAATTCCAAATCGTAGTTGATATATCTGTACTCCGGAACAGTATTTCTAGATGTATAGGAATGTTGTTCCTGTCTTGATTTCGGAAGCTGTTTACGCATCTGATCCAGTACACCTTTTCTTTTATTTAACTGCGCCATCTTGATAAGAATGGTATCAATGCTCATTTCTGAGTTACCTACCTGAACCTTTGCAGTTGCATTTGTTACATTCAATGCATGCTTGATGATCGCAATCTTTTCATCAATAGCTGTAATCATGGATGCCACTTCTGAATAATCATATTCTGGTATAACCGGCTCCTCATTAATAGCAGCGACATACGTACTTGATGCTGCTTCTTTATTTACCCAGAAAGCCTTATCTTCTTCCAAACTCTTAAGCATTTTATTTGCGTAAGCTGATGTTATTGTCTGCATTTTTCACCCTCCATATCTGCTGTTTTCATTCTTTCTAAAAAAGCTTCCCATCAACATTCCACAGCTACTTTGATGACCCCATCTCTTTTATTTTCAAAGAGTTCATATGCTTCTTCAATCCTACTAAGGGGATAAGTATGTGTAATCAGTGGTTCTGTATCGATTTTGCCCTCTGCAATTAATTTCAGTGTTTCCTCACAGTCACAACCGTCAACTCCTCCTGTTTTAAATGTAAGATTTTTCCCATACATATCTGGAAGCGGTAATGTCTGTGCTTCATTATAAAGTGCAACTATAGTTACAATAGCATTGGATCTGGCGCATTCCCATGCCAGTCGAAATGTAGAATCTGCTCCTGCGACTTCTAAAACTATGTCTGCCCCGCCATGCTCACTATTCGCTTGAACAAATGCTTGCAAGTGTTATCTTAACAATGGCATCTCGTTCATGCATAAGAACCGGTTTTTGTTTTTCCGTCAGTTCAAATTTTCCTTCTGAAACATATGTATATGCCTTCATTGTTTTCTCCCGTTCCCCTTTAAAAATAATTTTTTACGATTTTAACTTGCTAATCTCTTTTTTTATTATACATTTTTTACATGCCATTGTCTATTTAATTTCCTGTTTAACTTAATATATAGATAGATACCATTTATTTTTGTTAAATAAAAATAAAACAAAAAAAGAGCTCCAATAAGATTATGTAAAGCTCTTTTTATATCTTTGTATTATATCTTTTTATACCGTTCTTTTTACGAATTATATTCTGGAAATACCTCGGTTGAATTTTCGAAAATTTTATTTAATAATTTGTCCATTACTACAGTATAAACAGAAGCAAATACATTCGCTCCAATACGAAGAATTACTGCTCCAGTCATGCCAAACAGGTTAGAAGCAATGGACAATGCTCCAAAGGTATTAAATACTGTCTGCCATGCATATCCTGCGGAATAACCCACACCGATTCCTCCGATAATTCCGATATATGGATACATTGACTTTGGCAGTACAAGATAAAGGACTACAAAAATCAGGGAACCTAAAATATTATATGGTCCTCTTAGTTTCGCTCTTGCCACAAGATCACTGGAAAATGGCAAGCAGACGGACATACAGGCAATTCCTGCCCACATTGCACGTGGTAATCCTAATAATGACATAATTAGTAGCGCAGTAGAAACAATTACCGTCAGACGTACATACCACCAGTTCCTTGCGGAACGCAGATTAAATTCTCGGAATAAATCAAGAAAAGTTCTGCGATATGGACGGTTTTTCTGGTTTTTATAGAATACAGCCATACAAATGATCATTCCAATCAGTAAGCTGGCAATTCGTAAAATATATTCTTCGCCTGTAACGTCATATCCCTGCAATAATAAATATCCTAACACAAAAGTCGAATGATTGAACATAATGATATTATGGCAGCCAAGAATCATTAATAACATAATGAAGACCAGATTCACAAAGAATGCCGGTATCGGGGCTAAAGTGTTAGTAAGTCTTGGTCCTACAATAAGAATTCCAAATATCCCCGCAATGCACAAAAGACCATGTGTTGTTTTAATTCCGAAATCTGCCTGTCGAAGAACAAGTAATGCTAACAGGACAACTACACCAGCTACACTATTTCCGGAACCAAATACTGTGCTAAACAGCGTTACTAAGGCAAAACAGAAGGCTACGACAAGATATACCTTAACATTATAAATTAAGATGTGCCTTCTCTTTTCCTTTGGGTCTGTTGTCTTTTTGATCAATTCTTTTGAACCAGTTGAGCTAAGTTGCAGCTCTTGATAAAATGTCATAAATTTCCCACCTTTTCTCATTTCATATAATGAATTTATCGTCAAAGTGGAACATACTATACCCCAAGCCACTCTAATTTGTCAAGGGAAATTATATGAAAATTATACGATGCTATTATATTAACTCTATTTTTAATCGGTTTAACATTACTTAATATACTTTAATATCATTGGCAGAAGCACATTTATATCAATTGGCTTTGCTACATGACCATTCATTCCTACAGAAATTGCTGTCTGTTTGTCCTCTGAAAAAGCATTTGCCGTCATGGCAATAATCGGAACTCTGCTTAATGCTGAATCATTGATTGCACGAATTTGGCGGGTAGCTTCGTATCCATCCATAACCGGCATCTGAATATCCATCAGTACCAAATCATACATCTCCTCTGTAGAATTTTTTACTTTTTCTACTGCTTCCACACCATTTTCTGCTGTGTCAACGCAAAAACCACAGTTTGTAAGGATTTCCAGAGCAATCTCGCGATTTAATTCATTATCTTCCACAAGCAGTATGTGTTTATTTTTAAATTCTGAACTTACACTTGGGAATACACCATCGTGAATCTCATCCTGTTTTTCACCTAATGCAGTCATCAATGTCTCCCGCAGATCAGACATAAACATCGGCTTTGAACAAAATGCGGTTACACCGGCATCTTTTGCTTCTTCTTCAATTTCTGACCAGTCATATGCAGTAAGTATAATAATCGGGGTATCATCACCTAAACTGCGGATTCGGCGTGTAACTTCAATACCATTCATATCCGGCAGGCGCCAATCAATGATATATGCATGGAAAGCATCCCCCATTTCCATAGACTGGCGGGCACGTAAAATTGCCTCTTTACCAGAAAGGGTCCATTCTGAACGCATTCCTACTTTTATTAACATCTTCGTCACGCTGTCACAGGTGTTAAAATCATCATCTACCACCAGCGCCTTTAATCCTTCCAGTTCCGCAATTTTTTCGACATGACGATGACCGGATTGAATACGTAATGGCAGCCGGACAATAAATTCGGTTCCTTTGCCCTGTTTTGTCTGAATTCCAATCGTTCCGCCCATCATATCAACAATATTTCTAGTAATAGCCATACCCAGCCCGGTTCCCTGCGTCTTGCTCACCGTAGAGGTACGCTCACGTTCAAAAGGATCAAAGATTTTCCGGGCAAATTCCGGACTCATACCGATTCCCGTATCTTTTACACGAATTTCATATAAACTTCTTTCTTTATCTGTACCTTGATACTGTTTAAGTCGAACGGAAACTGTTCCACCGGCAGGGGTGAACTTAATGGCATTCGATAACAAGTTCAGCAACACCTGATTCAGTCTTGTCTTGTCACAATACACATCCTCATCTGTAACATCCATTGCATCCATGTAAAGTTCCAGCTGCTTTGCATGGATCTGTCCACCGATAATCGTCTTCAGATCGTGAAGCAGATCAGATAAATTGACTTCTGTTTCTTCTAAATGCATCTTTCCACTCTCAATACGGCTCATATCCAAAATATCATTGATAAGAGAAAGCAAATGATTACTGGATGAGAGAATCTTGCTTAAATAGTCCTGTACTTTTTCCTGATTCTTGATGTTACTTACTGCCAATGTAGTAAAACCAATAATTGCATTCATTGGTGTGCGGATATCGTGAGACATATTGGAAAGAAATGTACTTTTTGCCCGGTTAGCAGTTTCTGCTGCACGTACAGCCTCTGAAAGCGCCTGATTCATTTTTTTATCAGCGGTACGGTCCGACATAACCAGAATACATTTCTTTTTACCTTCTACATTGCTGCCCATTGCAATAATATGAAACCATCGCCGCTCCTTGCTCTTCTGATGAATATATTCAAAATCCTGTTCTCGCTGTTCATCTGCTAAAAGATTTTCCAGATAATTTGACTTCTCTCCTTCAGAATCTTTCGGATGCAATTTTTCCAAAATACGAATATCCTTCTGAACTTCTTCTACTGTGATACCAAGCAATTTTTCAACATTCGGACTCACATAATCTACTTTGGATGTCTTTGCATCAATCATCAGGAAAATGTCATTTACATTCATCGATAATTTTTGAAACAATTCGTCTCTGTACAAAATTTCCGTATCTTTTCTCTTCAGCCGCAACCGGTTTTCTTTTAGAATGATTATAATGATGATGACCGCAACACTGAATGCAATACCGCCAATAATAAACATAGTCTTAAACTGTAGATTATTCATACTCGCATTGACTACATCTGCTGGAACAATGCCCAGTAATGTCCAGTTCATAATTTCTGCGGCTTCATAAATCAGATAGTATTTCTTTCCATCCAGATTTACAAGCATTGCACCACTGTTTTCCTGTTGAAATTTCTTTGCAAGGGCGAGGACATCCTCTTCGGAAAGATCAGAATGTTCTCTCAGAAATGCCAAAAAGTTATATACATCTTTTTGCGTGTTTACAGCATGATTAATCATGACACGTCCATCAGATTGAATGACATAACTGCTTGTACTCCCATCAAAAGCTGCGATATCCAGTATTTTTACAATATCAGAGTTGTTATATGCAACTGCAATAGCATCGTATGCAAATCCCTGATACGTTCCAGAAACTTCCGGGCAGGCAAACACAAGTAATTGTGGCTTTCCAGGCAAGGTTGCGTTCATGATAATATCTTTCTTTTGTGTGATCTGATCTTCAATATTTCCCTGTAATCCAAGATACCCTGTTTCCCCTGCCACCGTTTGATAATTTCCCTCGGCTGACAGAAAATAAAAGTTGGAAAACTCCGTCTCTTTCTGCGCTTTATCTATGTAATCACGAATTTCACTTTCACTTGAAGTATTCTGTAAATATTCACTCCACATATGAAGATACGTCAGATTTTTATTGACTAACTCATTTAATGCACTGTTTGATTGATGGAAAATCTCAGTCAAATGAGAAACACTTTCATGATAAACCGTCTGCGATACAAAATTAAAATACTGGATGCTGACCGTAACAATTCCAATAAGTAAAACAATAGCAGCAAGTAAGGTTCCTGCTCGTTTACTTTTGAACTGTTTTTCCATTTTCATACTATACTTCGTATCAGTCATTTTTATTCCCTCAAAGTAATATATTGTTCAGGCTCTGCAAGTACGGCATTACCTTGTAACACATAATCCATCCAAGTATCTTTTACCTGCTGTTCCTCTTTTGTAAACCCATGGTCCTCATCTGTAAGAAAAGGAGTCATATTATTCTCTGTCGCAAGACAAGTCACAGTAAACGTATCCTCTTCCTTAAGCTGCTTTCCGTCTTTCTTAATCTTAAGCAGCGTATACTTTCCATTCTTTTCCTTTACTTCAATGGAAATTCCACTGACAACAGGTAAGGAACCTTTATTAAAAGGCTGGAAACCTCCCTTTGTACCTTCCACAAAAGATTGGACTGTTTCCAATAATTCTGCACCACTCATTTTCTTTTTATAAGCACACAGACCATTCGGCATAATCATATTTCCCGCCATCTTTTCCGTATAATCTGCCTGAAGCACACTGCCGGTAAAACTATTACTGGTTGCAAGTAAGACATCACTTTTATAATATCCGCGCAGTGTATTCGCCATTACGGAATACGATTCATTTCCTCCGTCACTATAAAAATAATTAGAATATGATTTCGGAGAGTTCAAAACTACTTTTTCGTTAGAAGTATCTTTCGATTGCCGAAGCATGGAATCAAAAGCTTTGTATGCCTGCTGAGAGTTATATTCACCTGTAATCATCTTTGAAACCACATCTTGGGAAACACTGAAAAAATCATTGGAAGCAATACGAATATACATATGATTCTCTTCAATTACTGATTTTACATCCTTTAGATAATCTGTAAGCTGAAGAGGTACATCCTGACTGTAACTAAGCGTATCCTGTCCATCGGCAATTATATTCTGTGCCTTTGCAGAAAGCATTATCTTAAGAACCTTCATCGCATTACCTCTGCGTGTCTCATCTTTTTCCAATTCACTGTTTAAAGCAACCTGAAAATAAGGAGTGGTCATTATCCACTTTTCTCCATTCTGTTCAAAAAACGGAAGAAATACGGTATCTATTCCCTGATCTTTATACTTCTTAACTCCAAAAGAACTTCCAAAGTACATAGCAAGTTCCCCGTTCTGATATAAATTATCTACCATATCATAATTAAGATTAATATCATCCGGTTCAAGTTTTGTATCTTTAATAAATTGTTCCATTCGGTCAAAAGCAGCTGGCCAGACAACATTATCAAGTCCAACTTTTTCCGTACTTGCTGGATCACTATATGCGGTTCTCCACTTGCGTCCATCCGTAGAGGAAAGTTCTGAGGCGGACAACCCCTGCAGCGTCTCCATACAAGTATAATCATAAAAATAGTCAGCAGCAAATCCTCGAATTCCTACCTTCTCGAATGCCTGACATGCAGAAACAAAGCTTTTATAATCTGTAGGAAGGGGAATATTATATTTCTCAAAAAGTGCTTTATTAACAACAAATCCATGCGCATCTGCACAAACCGGAAGCCAGTTCACACTGCCGTCTTCATTCATAAAACTGTTAAGATAAGAATTATAGACAGCTCCTGCTTCATTCGTAGTAGACAGGTCCATCAGACTGTTTTGTAATGGCAGCGCATCATGCAGGGAAAAACGGCAGCAGGTAATAATATCTGGCATACCATCATTCTCCTGAAGAAACCGATAAAAATCAAGATCATTGTTTCCCACTACAAATTCAATATTTACATCCGGAAGCTGAGACTGGATATACGGTGCGTATTTCTCATACAGATTCGTAGTCCACAAATACACCCGAATCGTTTCTTTATTTTCCTGTTCCCTGCTCTTTTTCCCACAGCCTGATAAAAGCGATGCCACCATCACCGCTAACAACACTGCAGCGAGAAATCTGTTCCATTTTTTCTTTTTCATAATTGTCTCCCTTTATTTCTGAAAATGCACCTGCAAAAACAAAGATGCACTGTCTCTTCAGACAATGCATCTTAAACGTAGCAGCTTACTGCCATGTTACAGGCCCTCTAGCTTCGCGTCTCAGACTTTCGACTGATCTGCCCATAATTCGTATTTTACTCATTATTATACTCATTATACATTTTTTGTAGTTATATGTCTATCTCTTTTCAGAAATATTTGGTAAAATTTCTGTTAAATATTATTTCTCTCCCCATTTTAACAATAATGCTGAATTTACATTAAATCTTTCATAATCTTCCCATTATTTTTCCAATTATACAATTTATAAAAAAGAGGATCAGATCAAGAATTACTATAGTTGCTCCTACAGGTGTAGAGCATAAAATAGAAAGTACAATTCCCAAAAAAGCACCAATAACAGAAAGAATCGCTGCATAAACAACCACACCTTTGAAAGACCGGGCTACACGCATCGCGGAAAGTGCAGGAAATATAATAAGTGCTGATATTAGAAGGGAACCGACCAGACTCATTGCAAGTACAATGATTACTGCGGTAATTACTGCAATCATCAGATTATAGCCTTCTGCATTTTTTCCAATCGCTTTTGTAAAGTTCTCATCAAAAGTAACTGCAAAAATCCGATTATAGAACAAAATGAAAAATGCAACGACCAATACAGACATAATAATACAGCTAATCACTTCCCCTTCTGTTAATGTAAGAATCGTTGTAGAACCAAATAGCGTTGAACAGACATCTCCTGATACATTTGCCGATGTAGAAAAAATATTCATAACAAGATATCCTACTGCCAGTGCACTTACGGAAAGCATCGCTATGGCAGCATCCCCTTTTATCTTCGTATTTTGCCCGGTCCTAAGAAGTAAAACCGCCGCAATGATCGTTACCGGCATAATAAAAATAGTATTATTAACCAATTTGAAAATAGTAGCAACTGCCATAGCTCCAAAAGCAACATGGGAGAGTCCATCTCCAATAAAAGAAAAACGCTTCAACACAAGTGTTACTCCTAAAAGAGAAGAACACAATGCAATTAAAACTCCGACGATCAATGCATATCGCACAAACGGGTAGGATAGATAAAAAGAAAGCTCCTGCAAGATATGTGTCATTTTTTCTCTCCCCCTATTCTGTCTTCTTCTGTGTTTTTAAATAACTTCCACTTATCACTGTTCATATACTCTTCTTTTGTTCCGTAAAAAGAATCTCTTTGATCCATATAAAGAATGTGTGTTGCATAAGTAAGTGCCTGCACATCGTGGGAAACCATAATAACTGCGATTCCCTCCTCATTTAAATCTTTTGTTACCTGGTAAAATTCCGCTGTTACCTTTGGATCAAGACCTGTAACCGGCTCATCTAATAAAATCACCTTACTGGTGGCACATAATGCTCTTGCCAAAAGAGTTCTCTGCTGCTGCCCTCCGGAAAGATTTCGATAACAGGACTTCCGAAGATTCCAAACATCCATTTTCTTCATTTTTTCCTCTGCCATACGTTTTTCCACTTTACTGTAGAAAGGACGCCATCCGCATTTTGCAAGCGTGCCGGAAAGAACGATTTCTTCTACAGTTGCCGGAAAATCTTTCTGAACAACCGTTTGTTGTGGCAGATACCCTACTTCGTAAGCTTTTAATCCGTCACCAACCATCACTTCTCCACTAATCGCATCCTGTAGATGAAGAAGTGTTTTAATCAATGTACTTTTCCCTGTTCCATTTTCCCCTACAATACAAAGATAATCACCTTTTCCAACTTTAAAATTCAAATCTGATACAATGGCATGTCCCTCATATCCTAATGTTAAGTTTTTACATGTAAGATAAGCCATCTCTGTCCCCTCTTTCCCTGAAGAATATTGCCTTTTCATTTCTTAATAGCAATATTTTGATACAATATCTACAATATTTCAATCTGTCTTTTTCAATTAAAGAATGCCCTGGCATTTAATTTAATGCTTTTGATAAAACAGATAAGTTCTCACGCATTACTTTTAAATATGTGATTCCTTCTAAAAGCTGTTCGTTTGTAACGGATTGCAAAGAATTCATTACCAGTATATCCTGATCTTTCTTTGCTGTATTCGCTTTGATCGATTCCGCAATCCGGCCATCCGAATTCTCTATTGTTAGTATGTCTGGCAAATGCAATGTATCTATCTTTTGAGCAAGAAATGTTACCGTTTCAAATCCTGCCATTGTCTCTGCGCTGCAGCCAACAAACGCTGCATAATACTTTAGTTGATAATCATCTGCAAGATAACGAAATGGAAAACGATCTCCAAACAAAATAGCTTTATACTTTCCATTTTTTATCGTAGCTGCGTACTGTTTATCCAAGTGAGCAAGCTTTTTAATATAAGCGTCCGCATTTTTCTCATAAATTTCCGCATTTTTGACATCAATATTTGCTATTTCCTGTGCAATATTTTTAACAAGCACTTCTGCATTCCGGATAGAAAGCCAAATATGCTCATCATATTCTGGTTCTTCTTCCACATCATCTGCTTCTTCCTCTTCTTTATGAGAATGTCCCAAAAAGCCTTTTCCTTCCTGCATTCCTTCTACAACTTCCTCTTTCTTTACAGAATTGCCTAAAACATCCATAAGATTGATTGCTTTTAAATCTTTATTTTTCGCTTCTTTTAAAGCATCTCTAACCCATGCATCAGATTCTCCTCCAACATAAATAAAAAGATCCCCGGAACCGGCAATTGCAATATCACGTATCGTAGGCTGATAACTGTGCATATCCACACCATTATCCAGTAATAATGTTATATCAAAACGCTTCTCTTGATTTCCGATAATATTTTTCACCCAGTCATATTGTGGAAAAGTAGTACAAACAATTGAAATCTTATCACTAGAAACCTTCTCCATAACATCTTCTTCTGCATTGCTATCTTTTTTTTCATTGACAAAAATATTCGGAGTCTCTGCTGCATTATTTTTTATCACAGAACAACCTACCGATAAAAAAAGACACAGAAAAAGACTCGTCAGTAACAAAGAACTTGCAGATAACATTCTTCTCTTTTTAAATAACCGTTTCATAAATCGCTTTCCCTTCCTGTCCTTTAACCAGCTTTTCTATAGCATTTACGAGAATTAGCACTTTGTAATTCTATTTTTCCTTATAATCTAAAAAACGCAAGTCGATTGCAATTTCATATTCTAGACATTTTCAAGAGAAAAGTCAAGAAGAAAATACAAATGAGTTGCGTTTTTATGAAAAATAAAAACAGCAGTTCCATGCTATTGCACAGAACCGCTGTCATAGAAATGATATTTTTATGTTTTTTGATTTGTAACTCCTATTTTTTTATTTTATCGATAGCTGGTATTCCATTCCCGTTTATTAAAGCTTTCTTTGCAAGCTGATCAACCTGTTCATTATAATAATCTCCGGAGTGTGCTCTTACTTTCTGGAATATAACTTCCATCTTCTCCTGCATATTTCTCATAAATGCAGCATATTTCTTCGTATGTGGATTCTTCGCAGTCCATACACCCGTTGCCCATTTTTCAATTCCCTTATAATCATAATGAAGAACAACAGAAGAATAACCGTTTTCAAATGCCCACTGTACTGCATACATTGCTCCATACATCTCTCCGGCTACATTACGAATAGCCAGAAGTTCCGGCTCCTCACCATTTCCATATCGCTCGAGGATTCTTCCATCTTCCAGTAAAATAACACAGCCAAAAGAATATTTTTGAAGATTTACGTCAAAACTTCCGTCTACATAAACAACAAGCCGGTTAGGTGTTGAGGTTGTCAATGGACTAGAATCTATACTTGTTGCTGCTGTTGAAAAATTTTTACCAGTAGCTGTCTTAACTGCTCTAATATTTAAAAAAGCTTCTGCCTCATCTTTCGTTAAAAATCCCTTATATTCTGCTCCAGAATAGCCATGCACTGCTTTTTTACATTCATCCCATGAATAAAATAATCCTGTTTTATTTCCTTTTTTTACAGCGTAAATTTTCTTTTTTGCCATCATTCTTCCTCCATTTTTCCATTCTTACATAACTATATCGGGGAAAATTAGGAAAGTCAATCCATTGTTTTCTCAAAAAAACTGTATTTTTATCGCATTTTATGGTATTTTATTTATAGAAATTTTTATCACAATAATAATTTTTCTGCTTGGTAAATAATTATCAACTCCACTATAAAGATGTTAGGGTGAAAGGAACCGTTATGTTAGATTTACTTTATTCCTATAAAACCACTGTAAAGTTTTTAGGCAGCGTATTAGGCCCGGATTATGAAGTTGTTCTTCAGGACCTATCCAATAAGAATCATTCTGTAATTGCAATCGAAAATGGTCATATCAGCGGAAGGACTATTGGCAGTCCTCTTACAAGTGCTGTATTTCAGATGCTTTCCTCCAAAGTATATGAGGAGAATGATTTTATTTCCAATTATAAAGGTGTTGCGGAAAATGGACATATTCTCCGTTCTTCTAGTATGTTCATTAAAGACTCCAACGGGAATCCGATTGGTCTTTTATGTATTAACTTCGATGACAGCCGATATATGGAGCTTCACGAGAAATTATTTTCCATGATTCATCCTGGAAATTTTGTTAAAAATATAGCTTCTGGACTTTCAAATAGTACGGATAATCTAAAAGATTTATCCAGCACTATTACGGAAAACTTTGCAATAGACGTTGCAGCTCTAAGAGAACAGATTTTCAATGATGCAACTGCCAATCTTAAAACACCAGTAGACCGTCTGAATCAGAATGAGCGAAAAGAGATTATGATAAAGCTTCATGAACAGGGTTTATTTCAATTAAAAGGCTCCATACCTTTTGTCGCAAAAAGATTCTCCTGTTCACAGGCAACAATTTACAGATACTTAGGAGAAATAAATAATTAAATCCTGATTTGATGAACTAAAGAAACGAAAAGCAGAAATTTAATATAGAAT
>OGYI01000700.1_pt1 | contig 39874 bp, 39 predicted proteins | sample 1576521 | NCBI WGS metagenome assembly OGYI01 (sample SAMEA3541484, study PRJEB24748) | human gut metagenome | biome: human gut; feature: human-associated habitat; material: faeces | place: China | collected 2012
GAGCAAGGATTTACAGTTGGACATGGTCAAATTGGATTCCATCGAGACCAACGCCAAGCCGTCGTCCAGTTCTTTCGAATAGTACATGGACATGCGCCCCTGCGTCTGATCCCCAGTAAAGTCCTCGTTGGTATATCCGAGCAACGCCAACACCCCATACACGGCCTCGCGCAGCTTGACCGGCTGGTCGGGTTTGAATGTGCCGTCCAGATAGCCGGTCATCCATCCCTGCTGGGTTGCAACATTGATTGCCGTAGCATACGTATGATCCGCCGCAACATCGCTGAAGCGGCGATAGTTGACAGTTGTTCCCGCCTTCCCCTTAAAGGACGACGTATTCAATAAAAGCTGTGCGAATTGGCCGCGGGTCACTTCGACGTTGGAGCCCACCAACACGGAATCGGTGATCCCCAGATTGGACAGCACCTTTTCCGACGTATCCACGGACGCGGCGAAGCCCTGCGCCGGGATGGAGAGAGCAACCGTGCCCATCGCCAAAAGCACGGACATGACCAAGAACCAACTGAAGATTCTTGCCATGGTGTGTATGACGCTCGATCATATCGGCGCGGCATTTTTTCCGCAGGCGGTGTGGCTGCGCGTGATCGGACGGCTGGCGTTTCCGCTGTTCTCCTACTGCATTGCAGAGGGCTGCCGTTATACGCGGAACAAAGCCCGATACTTCGGCAGCGTGTTCGCGTGCGGCGCAGTGTGCGTTATCGCGTTCCTGCCGTTCGGCAGCTTCTACGGCAACGCGCTCATCACGCTGAGTATGTCCATTCTGCTGCTGTACGGTATGGAGGCGTGGAAAAGCAGCGGAAAACTGCGCTTTCTGGCATTGACAGCCGCGCTTGCCGCCGTATTTTACCTGCTGTGCCGGACGGTCTACATCGACTACGGCTTCGCCGGCGTGCTGCTGCCGCTATACGCCGCAGCGGGACGTATCCTCTGGGAGCGCGTGTTCGCCGGCATTCCGCCGGTCATCGGCGAGCGGCTCGGCTTTGCCGTCGGTCTGCTGGCGCTTGCCGGTGTGATGGGCGGCTTGCAGCGCTTCTGCGTGCTGGCGATCTTCCCGATTTTACTGCTCGGCAATGAGCGCGGCAAATGGGAGATGCAGCACTTTTTCTATATTTACTATCCCGCCCATCTGGCGGTCATCGGCGCATTGCGGATGGCGCTTGAAGCCGCGGCAGGATAACCGCTCGAACAGTGGAAGTACAGCGGAAATTGTGGTATAATAGCCTCATTCGGCTATTATAAATGATTGAATGGCGTATACCACCAGTGGCATAAAAATTTACGTTAAACTTAACGTTTAGCAGCCACTGTGGTATACTATATATAATGTATCAATGAGCGAGGAAAATACACATGAAAATCATGGTGATAGACGGCAACAGCATATTGAACCGCGCGTTCTACGGCATCCGGCAGCTGACCAACCACGAGGGACTGCCCACCAACGCGGTTTACGGCTTTCTGGCTACGCTGTTCAAACTGCAGGACGAGGAGCAGCCCGACCGCACCATCGTCTGCTTTGACGTGAAGGAGAAAACCTTCCGTCACCTCAAATTCGACACCTACAAGGCCACCCGCAAGGGCATGCCGGATGAGCTGGCGGCGCAGCTGCCGATTACAAAGCAGGTGCTCGATGCGCTGGGCATCGTCCGGTGCGAAAAGGCGGGCTACGAGGCGGATGACCTGCTCGGCACCATCAGCCGCCGCGCGGACGAGCACGGCGACACCTGCGTAGTCGTAACCGGTGACCGCGACAGCCTGCAGCTTGTCGGCGGCGGCACGACCGTCATGCTCGTGTCCACCCGCATGGGACAGACCACCTACCAGACCTATGACACCGCCGCTTTCCGCGAGAAATACGGCTTCGACCCGATTCGCCTGATTGACCTCAAGGCGCTCATGGGCGATTCGTCGGACAACATTCCCGGCGTGCCCGGCATCGGTGAAAAGACCGCCATGCAGCTGCTGCACGATTTCGGCACGCTCGAGGGCGTGTACGCGAACATCGACGACGAGCGCATCAAAAAGGGCGCGCGCACCAAGCTGCAGAACGGCGAGCAGTCCGCGAAGGACAGCTTCTGGCTCGCCACCATCGACCGCAATGTGCCGCTCGACCTCGATGTGGAGCACCTGCCCGCGCAGGACATCGACGAGACCGCGCTCTACGACCTGCTGACCCGGCTGGAGTTCAAGAACTTCATCAAGCGGTTTGACCTTTCGGGCGAGAGCGTGTCCGCGCCGCGCCTGCCGGAGCTGAAAACAGAACGAGTGGAGAATGTGCTCGAAGCGTTCAATTTAATGGATTCGCTGACCGACTGCGACCGCGTGTACGCCATCGTGCCGGAAACCTTAGGTGCAGTTTGCCTGCTGGACGGCGACACGGCGCACATCCTGTTCGCGGAGGCGTTCGGTGACGCGTGGAACGACATTCTGCGCCGCCTGTTCGACGGCACGCTGTCGCTCGTGCTGCACGATGCGAAGGCCACCGTGCGGGCACTGCTGCAGCGCGGTATGGACCCGAAGGGCATCGTGTTTGACACCGCCATCGCGGCGTATCTGCTCGACCCGACCCAGTCCGGCTACGACCTGCCGCGGCTCGCGCTTGCGTACTGCAATACCGAGCTGCCGGAGCTGGATCTGGACGATCCGGCGGCGGTTTCGCTGCTCGGCGGTCAGGAGGATACCGAGAAAGCCGTGGCGCAGCATGTCGGTGCGCTGCGCGCCATTTACGCTGAGGCGGCTGACCGGATCGAGCAGCTCGGCATGCGAAAGCTGTACTACGAAATCGAGCTGCCGCTCCTGCGCGTGCTGGCTGAGATGGAAGCGGCGGGCTGTGCAGTCGAGCCGGACGAGCTGCGTGCCTTCGGTGACAAGCTGGATGTGCGTATCCGCGACCTGACCGAGCAGATTTATCATGACGCGGATGGCGAGTTCAACATCAACAGTCCCAAGCAGCTGGGCGAGGTGCTGTTCGAGAAACTCGGCCTGTATGCTCCGAAAAAGACAAAAACAGGCTATTCCACCAACGTTGAGGTGCTTGAGCGTATCGCGGAGGACCACCCGATCGTGCCGCGCATCCTCGAGTACCGCAAGCTGACCAAGCTGAAAAGCACCTACGTTGAGGGACTTCTCAAGGTCATCAGCCCGGTGGACGGACGTATTCACACGCATTTTCAGCAGACCGTGACCGCCACCGGACGCCTGTCCTCGACCGACCCGAACCTGCAGAATATTCCGGTTCGCACCGAGCTTGGCCGCGAACTGCGCCGCATGTTTGTCGCACAGGACGAAAATCACGTCCTGATTGACGCGGATTATTCGCAGATCGAACTGCGCGTGCTCGCGCATATCTCGCAGGACGAGCACATGATCGAAGCCTTCAAGCATGGGCAGGATATTCACGCCGCGACGGCTGCCAAGGTCTACCATGTGCCGCTTGAGGAGGTCACGCCGCAGATGCGCTCCTCGTGCAAGGCGGTCAACTTCGGCATTGTGTACGGCATCTCGGATTTCTCGCTCGCGCAGGATATCGGCGTGACGCGCAAAGAGGCGGGCGAGTTTATCAAAACCTACCTCGACACCTATCCGGGCGTGAAGAAATATAAGGAGGACATCAAGCAGACCGGCAGGGAGCAGGGCTATGTTTCCACGCTGTTCGGCCGCCGCCGCGCGCTGCCCGAGCTGAAGAGCAAGAACTTCAATATGCGCTCGTTCGGTGAGCGTGTAGCGATGAATACCCCGATTCAGGGCACCGCCGCGGATATCATCAAAATCGCCATGGTCCGCGTCCGCGACCGCCTGCTGAGAGACGGTCTGCAGAGCCGATTGATTCTCCAGGTGCATGACGAACTTATCCTCGAGGCACCGAAGGACGAGCAGGAAACCGCCATGCGTCTGCTCACCGAGGAGATGGAGAACGCATTCCGGATGGATGCACCGCTCGTGGCAGAGGCCAAGGCGGGGCACAGCTGGTACGATGCGAAATAAATGGAAAATGGAAAATGGAGAATTGATGTGCGGTGCGCAGCACGGATGAAACTCGCGCAAGGATAGCGGCATTCTCAATTCTCCATTATAAAGTTGAGAGTGAAATACAATGGAACAGATTATATTCATTTGCACCGGCAACACCTGCCGTTCCCCGATGGCGGAAGGCTTATTCCGCGCACATAACGGCGAGGAAAAGACCGGTTTAACGGCGGCTTCTGCCGGATTATACACCGAAAACGGCCTTCCGGCTTCCGCGAACGCGGTTGCCGCAGCCGGAGAACGCGGCGCGGATATTTCGGCGCACCGCTCGCAGCAGCTGACCGCCGAGATGGCCGAAAACGCGAAGTATCTGGTCTGCATGACCGGCTCGCACTACGACCGGCTGTGCGAACTGTTCCCGGACTGCGCGGACAAGATTTTCACGCTGCTGCCCGAGGACATTTCCGACCCGTTCGGCGGCGATCTCGCCACCTACCGCCGCTCTGCCGCCGAGATCGACAAGGGCGTGCAGGCAGTCATCGAGAGCCTGAGCCGATGAACATCGTCGTGATGCAGGAGCGCCATCTCGCGGCGCTGGCGGAGATCGAGCGCGCGTGCTTTCACGCGCCGTGGAGCGAGAACATGCTGCGCGAGGAGCTGGGCAAGGGCATTTTTCTCGTGGCGGAGCAGGACGGCAGAACGGCGGGTTACGTCGGCTGCCAGACCGTGCTCGACGAGGGGTATATTACCAATGTTGCCGTGTCGCCCGGCTTCCGGCGGCAGGGCATCGCGCGGGCGCTGATTACCGAGCTGACAGCGAAAGCCGGAGAAAACAAGCTGGCGTTTGTGACGCTCGAGGTGCGCGAGAGCAATGCACCGGCGATAGCGCTCTACACCGGAGCCGGATTTGCGCCGGTCGGAAAACGGAAGAATTTTTACAGCAATCCCACAGAAAACGCGGTTTTAATGACGATTTCACTGATTTGAAGGAGGATTTTGCCATGCTGGAGCTTCGCTTTGTTGACGCGGAAAACAGAGATTTTCACGACCTGACCGCTGCGCTGGACGAGTATTATTTCATGCTCGTCGGTGAGGTGGAGAAGCGCTACGCCAAGTACAACCTGCCGCATCTGTTTAACTGCCGCATCGTCGCGTACGAGGACGGCAAGCCCGCAGGCTGCGGCGCGTGGAAGAAGATCGACGAGGGGACATTCGAGGTCAAGCGCATTTACATCGCGCCGGAGTTCCGCCGAAAGGGCGTTGCGAGCGCGGTCATTGCGGCTCTCGAGCAGGATGCGGCAAAGCACGGCTTCACCAAGGCCATCCTCGAGACCGCCCGCACGACCGAGGATTCGGCGGCGCTGTACACCAAGCTCGGCTATCGCGTCATTCCGTACTACGGCAGTCCGGCGGGCGCGGAAAACTGCCTGTGCTTTGAGAAAAATTTAGGAGATTAACCATGAAAATACTTGCAATCGAGTCCTCGTGCGATGAAACGGCGGCAGCCGTCATCGAGGACGGACGAAAAATCCTGTCGAGCGTGGTGGACACGCAGATCGCCACGCACGCGCTGTACGGCGGCGTTGTGCCGGAAATCGCGTCTCGGCGGCACATGGAGGCCGTTGTCCGCGTGACCGAGCAGGCGCTCAAGGATGCGGAAATGGACAAGCACGATGTGGACGCGGTTGCCGCGACCTGTGCGCCCGGACTGATCGGTGCGCTGCTCGTCGGCGCGAACTTCGGCAAGTCGCTCGCCTTTGCGATGAATAAGCCGTTCATTCCGGTGCACCACATCCGAGGACACATTGCGGCTACTTATCTGGCGTATCCGGAGCTGAAGCCGCCGTTTTTGACACTGATCGCGTCCGGCGGTCACAGCGAGATCGTGATGGTGAAAAGCTACACCGAGTTTGAAATCCTCGGCGGCACACGCGACGACGCAGCAGGCGAGGCGTTCGATAAAGTTGCCCGCGTGCTCGGTGTCGGCTATCCGGGCGGCCCGAAGATCGACAAGCTGGCGCAGGACGGCGATGCGAAGATGTACAAGCTGCCGGATTCGCACATCAAGGATGCGCCGCTCGACTTTTCGTTCTCGGGACTCAAGACGGCGGTCATCAATCTGGCGCACAACGCCGAGCAAAAGGGCGAAACCATCGACCGGAACGGCCTTGCGGCCTCGTTCTGCGCGGCTGTCGTGCATACGCTCGTGCCGCGGCTGGAGATGGCTGTCAAGCAGACGCATGCGCGGCGCGTTGTGTGTGCGGGCGGCGTGGCAGCCAATTCCTTCCTGCGGGCGGCCCTGCAGGACATGGCAAAGCGCGAGCACGTTCAGCTGTTTATGCCGCCGCTGCAGCTGTGCGGCGATAACGCCGCCATGATCGGCAGTCAGGCGTATTATGAATATCAGGCGGGCACCCACGGCAAAACCCTGCAGAATGCCTACGCCACCGCGGATATCGGAAAGAATATCTGCGATTGAGATGAATTGAGAATGCACTTCGTCTGCGTAGCAAAACCCCGGCCTTGTCGCTTGACAAAGCCGGGGCTGCTCGGGTATAATATACCCAAGAGGACACTGTTCAGCAGTCAGACCCTCGCACCATAATTAGATTATGATGACCGTTCGGGGTTCAGACGAGCGGTCATCGCGCTTTTATACAGAAGATGTACAGCAGGATTACTGTACATACGAAAAGCTGAAATGCCTTTTTCCGCATTCGCGCCACCTCCTTCCTGCCGCAGACAGCGGGAAAGGAACAGAGGGTCTGACCGCTATGTGAACTTGTCCGTTTTGATTATAGCATATACAATCGAAATCTGTCAATAAGCCGCCTTTTAGGGCGGTTTTTGCATTTTATTACAGAAAAAAAGACGGATACATGAGTCCGTCTCTTACAGCAAAAAATAAAAACCGTCTGAAAAGACGGTTGATTGACACAATATGACACACATGCTATAATCAAGGTGCAAACGGTGAAAAAGGTTGTTCCTCCCTCGATAAAAAGGGAGGTGATCTGGATGTCAATTTCCGAAACGCTGCTGCTGTTTCAGTTGGTCACCACGATCGTCTTTGGTATCTTAGGATACATAAAGAAATAACCGCTCCCCCTGAATAAGAAAGCGGCCTTCTTCTCGACATAAAATCGATCCGAGGAACGACCGCTCTTGGCAGAGAGCCGCCGTTTGTACTTAAAATTATAGCGCAGAGTCTCGGCTTTGTCAAGCGACAAGGCCGGGACTCTGTTGTTTACGCGTCATAGGAAATTAGTCCAAGCTGCATTTTCCAGTCGATGACACGCACGGCGGAAGCGTGAATCTGCGACTCGGGAATCGTGCCGTCCTGCACGGCAGCAAGCACGGCGTTATACTGGGTCACGAAATCCGACGAGGTGAGCATATCATTGCCCGCCTGTACGGCAAGCACCGCCGCGTTTTCGCCGCCGGTGTAATCGCGGATGGCGTCCATGATCAGGTCATCGGTCAGGATTACGCCGTCAAAGCCGAGTTCCTCGCGGAGAATGCGGTGCACCTCGGCTGAGAGCGACGCCGGCCGGTCGGCGTCCATGCAGTTTACCACATTGTGGCTGACGAGAACCGACTGTGCCCCGCTCTCAATGCCCGCCAGAAACGGCAGGAAATCCGACTGCCGGAAGGTGTCCATCGGCCGCTCGTCAATGGCGATGCCGGTGTGCGTGTCCGCGTTATTGCCGTAGCCGGGGAAGTGCTTGAGCACCATGCCGGTCTTGTCGCTGACCATCTGCGTGACCACCGTGCGGACGTATTCGCCGGTCTGCTCGGCGTCCATGCCGAAGCTGCGCGCGTAAATGAAATCGCTCGGGTCGGTCGAAACGTCGCACACGGGCGCAAAATTGACGTTGATACCCAAATCGCGCAGCAGCGCGTCCTTCTCGGCGGTGTCGCTCGTGATGCGGTCAAAGCCGCCCTCGCTGTACAGCGCCTGCGGTGACTGGAATTTCGTGCCGCGCAGATTCGGGTTGGAGCTGACGCGCACGACCGTGCCGCCTTCCTCGTCCACGCCGATGAGCATGGGCGTTTTTGCGGCATTCTGGTAGGCTGCGATGGTATTTGCGACGGATTCTTTGGTCTGGCCGTCAAAATCGCGTGCAAACAGCAGATAGCCGCCGATGTCGTACTGCGCCGTCAGCGCCGCGGCGTCGGTCTCCGGACAGCGCACGAAGAACATCTGCGCGACCTGCTCCTCGAGCGTCAAGCCGTCCGCATACTGCTCCGCCGCCGTCCGGCGGACCTCCTCCGGCGTGGGTTCCGGCTCGGGCTGCTCGACGGTCGGCGCGGACGGCGTTTCGTCCTTTGCGGCGGTGTCCGTGCTGCCGCAGGCCGTCAGTCCGGCGCAGAGCAGACCCAGCAGCAGCGCAAGCATTCGTTTTTTCATGTGTGTCACCTCGTTTGTCTACATTATACAAGAGAGCAGGGGAGTTGTAAAGCATAGGGTGAATGTGGTAATATTACAAAGTAGGAGTTTAAGGCAGGAGGATGCGTGAGAGCGGAGAGCGTGTTACTCGTCAATGATCTGCACCTGTGCAGCCGCAGGGGCGAACCGTGTCCGCCCACAAAACGGAAATCCCTCATCCTGTCATTTGTTCCACACAAGAAAGGATGTTCACTATGAACATAACCATAATCTATCCGCACAAACGGAAAACCAAATCGTCCACCTACGGCATTGCACAGATGGTGCTCGACCGCCTGCTTTCGGGCGGCACGCTGCACGAATTTTATCTGCCGCAGGATATGCCGCATGTCTGCGCGGGCTGCTATGCGTGCATGAACGGACGCGAGGACAAGTGCGGCGGGCACGAATACATGCAGAAGCTCATCGCCGCGATTGATGACTCCGAGCTGATCGTTTTCTGTGCGCCGACTTACGTTTACCACATTCCGGGGCAGGTCAAGACCCTGCTCGACCACTTTGCGTACCGCTGGCTGGTGCACCGTCCCGACCTGTCACTGATGTGCAAGCAGGCGCTCATCATCACGACCGCGGCGGGCGGCGGAATGAAATCCACCGTCAGGGATTTGCGCGATAGCATGGATTACTGGGGCATTGGCCGCACGCACGTTATCACGCAGGCCGTCTGGGGATACGACTGGAGCAGCCTGCCCGAGAATTTCATGCACAAAATTCAGCAAAAGGTAGAGAAAACGGTCTCTGCCATTCGGAAAAATGCCGGAAATGTCACGCCGTGCGCGAAGGTCAAGGGATTGTTTTACATGTACCGCCTGTTCCATAAAAAGCGCAAAATGAATCCCGTTGACGACGAATACTGGTATCAAAAAGGCTATGTGACGGGGGAACCCTGGAAAAGAGGACGATAATGGCAACCACAAAAGAATTTCTTGCGGAAATATTAGACCGCCTGTCCGGACTGGACGGCGTAACGCATCGACCCATGATGGGGGAGTACATACTCTATTACAACGGCAGAATCGTCGGTGGAATTTACGATAACCGCCTGCTGGTCAAGCCGGTCAAAGCTGCGATAAGCTGCTTTCCGGATGCGCCTTATGAATTTCCGTACGACGGCGCAAAACCCATGCTGCGGGTGACGAAAACCGACGATGCCGCCCTCCTGCAGAAGCTGCTGTGTGCCATGTATGACGAACTTCCGGCACCGAAATCCAAGAAGAAAAAGCAATAAGGAGTGAAAAACATGCACACCATCGGACGTTTTGCACCCAGTCCGAGCGGCCGCATGCACCTCGGCAACGTGCTGTGCGCGCTGCTGGCATGGCTGAGTGCGCGGCAGCAGAACGGCGAATTTCTGCTGCGGATTGAGGATCTGGACGAAATGCGGTGTCCGCGCAGCTTCGCGGAGCTTATCATCGACGACCTGCGGTGGTTAGGGTTAGACTGGGACGGCGAAATCCCGTATCAGTCCGAGCGCACGGCTGTTTACGAGAAATATGAGGCGATTCTGCGCGAAAAAGGTCTGCTGTACCCGTGTTTCTGCTCGAGGGCGGCCCTGCACGCCGCAAGCGCGCCGCACCTGTCGGATGGCAGGGTGGTCTACGCCGGAACCTGCCGCGATTTAACACCCGAACAGGTGGCCGAAAAGCGCAGAAAGCGTGCGCCTGCAACGCGCGTGCGCGTGCCCGAGCGAACCATCGCGTTCACGGACGGCGTGTACGGCGAGTATACCGAAACGCTCACCGAGGAGTGCGGCGACTTCATCATCCGGCGGTCGGACGGCGTGTTCGCGTATCAGCTGGCGGTCGTGGTGGATGACGGCCTGTCCGGCGTGACCGAGGTCGTGCGCGGGCACGATCTCATCGGCAGTACGCCGCGCCAAATCTGGCTGTATGAGCTGTTCGGCTTCACGCCGCCGAAATTTATCCATATCCCGCTGCTGTGCGACCATGACGGGCGCCGCCTGTCCAAGCGCGATGAGGACCTCGACCTCGGTCTCCTGCGGGAGAAATTCACACCTGAGCAGGTCATCGGCGCACTCGCCTGCGCCGCAGGACTGACCGACACCGCAGAGCCGGTTGCCGCGAAGGAGCTCGTGAAAGCGTTTTCGTGGGAGAAGATTCCGAAGCACGAACTCTATTTGCCGAACGTGTTCCGAGATATCGAGAAGAATTGAGAATGAAAAATGGAGAATGGAGAATTACCGTTAGGGTTTTCTGTTCTCCATTTTTTTATTAGGTGCAAACGGTTTTCATAACGTGTGATTTGGCGTCCAATGACCGCCCCTACGGGATAGATTGTACCAACCGTTTGATACGGTGCGCCGAGGTCGTCGCACCCTACGGTAACATTTGTTATCAATTAAAACCCGTAGGTGCTGGGCGGAATAACGTGAAAACGATTTGCGCAACACGAGTATGTTGCGCCTGCGGAGATGAAACCGCATGTGTAGCAGAATGGTATCTGTGAACTGCGAATATTTCACGAAAGACACGCAACGGTAACCCGACTGCCGTTCCCCCATTTCGGAGCGGTCGCCGGTCTCTGGTCTGCGCCAGACCCTCTAAGGGAAAGGGGAGATACACAAGAGGGTGGAAACCGCAGGTGTCACCCTCTTGTGCGCCCGCGCGGCGTCAGCGCACATTTCGTTCGCTTCTCAAGCGGCGACTATATATAATAGGAATAGGCGAAGAAAAAACACTTGAAATTTCCACACAATATGATATAATGGAAAAAATTGAAATTTCAATGCCTTGCAAGCTTATGCTCGCAAGGCGTTCTTTTTTTGCCTTGCGGCATAGACGGGGCAGAAAAAACAGTGTTCAAAACCAAGTCAGACGAGTTAGGCTTTCTGCTGGCGTATCCGCTGCAGAACTTTGCGGTCGGTCTGTTCTGCCGTTTTGTATTTCACGCACGCGGCTGATGAGGAGGAACAGGCGATTTCGGAAGGATCTGCTGGATAATGTCAGAAAATAGCGAAACTGGCAGAGTGCACAGAGATTGGATGCACTGTTTGGTAATTTCGTTCAAAATCACGGAGCAAAAATTGAAATCTTAGCTGGTTCTTTGCGCGAAAAAGAGTATAATATTCTATGCAAAAGGTTATCACATTAAGAAAGGGTGGGAACAATGTCATATGACTTTCTGTTGACGATTGCGATCATCATGTTGTTCACAAAGGTATTCGGCCTTACTTCGGAGCGCGTGCATATGCCGCAGGTTGTCGGTGCACTGATTGCCGGTGTGCTGGTTGGCCCGAGCTGCCTCGGCTGGGTAGGCGAGACCGATTTTCTGGTAAAGGCCGCTGAGATCGGTGTAATCATCCTGATGTTTAACGCAGGTATGGATACTGATCTGGACGAGCTGAAAACCACCGGTTTTGCGTCCTTCGTTATTGCGCTGATCGGTGTTATCGTGCCGCTGATCGGTGGTGTTGCATGCTATCTGGCGTTCGACAATGATCCGACCGACTCGATGAACATGCTGAAGGCTGCTTTCATCGGTGTCGTTCTGACCGCTACCTCGGTTTCGATCACCGTCGAGACCCTGCGTGAGATGGGCAAGCTGAAAAGTAAAGTCGGTACAGCAATCCTCGGCGCGGCTGTAATCGACGATATCCTCGGTATCGTGGTGCTGACCATTCTGACCGCACTGACTGACCCGTCGGTAAAGCCGATTCTGGTACTCGGCCGCATCGTTGCGTTCTTCGGTTTCGTACTGGTTGTTGGTCTCGTTATGTACCGCGTATTCCTCAAGATGGAGGAGAAGTGGCATCATCATCGCCGTATTGCAATCTATGCGGTAGCATTCGCATTCCTGATGAGCTATGTTGCAGAGCGTTACTTCGGTATTGCAGATATCACCGGTGCATACTTCGCAGGCATCGTAATGTGCCGTCTGTCCTCTGCGCGTGACTACGTTGCAAGCAAGACCAACGTGCTCGGCTACATGCTGTTCTCTCCGCTGTTCTTCGCTTCCATCGGTATTAAGACCAACCTGGAAGGTCTGACCAGCACCATGGCGATCTTCGCAGTGGTACTGACCATCGTTGCAATCCTGACCAAGATCATCGGCTGTGGCATTGGTGCCCGCATCATGGGCTTCCAGACTTATGATGCATTCTCCATCGGTCTGGGCATGGTATCCCGCGGTGAGGTTGCGCTGATCGTAGCACAGAAGGGCGAGCAGGCCGGTCTGATCGACCCGCACATGTTCCCGCCGATCGTACTGGTCGTTATCGTTACTACGCTGGTAACGCCGATTCTGCTCAAGCTCGGCATGAGCAAGCAGACCCCGGCAAACACGGAGTTCAATGCACAGGAAAAGGTGCAGATGCCCAAGGTAAGCCAGCACTAAAAATTGAAAATTGAGGATGGAGAATGGAAAATGCTTCATCCGAAGGAAAACAACGTCCTGTATTGTGTGCAGGACGTTGTTTTTGTATTTGCTAAATTGCAGGACGGGGCACTCCGGAGTGGCTTCTCTTGCAACTTTGCCGCAATTCACCTTCTGGGGCACCCCGCCCTGCTTGTTATCGTCAGCATATTCGCCCTTGCGATATTGAAGCCTTGCGGCAAGTATGCTATAATAGTAGCGTTTAATACTATCTCTTAATGGAGGAAACAACATGAAAGCAACGAAGCTCCTGCCGATTCTGGCGGTCGTGCTGTGCGTTCCGGGGATTGCGCTGCGCGCGCTGCACCTGCTGAACGGTTTTGACATAAGCACCGGCTTGCCGACGGCAGGCGATAAATGGATCTGGTTCGTGATCGCGCTGTTCGCTATCAGTGCAATCGTATATGCTGTGCTGGCGCTGCCGCTTAAGACGCGCAATAAGGTACCGTTTGAGCAGCTGCTCGGTACGAAGGAGGCGCTGTTCCGCATGGCGGCTGTCGTTGCGGGACTGATTGTAGCGGCAGGCAGTCTGGGTTACCTGTATCTGACCATTACCACGGCAGAGCAGGACGCGGCTGCATGGGCGCGTGTTCTGGAGATCGTCTACGCGATCATGGGCGTGCTGACCGGCGGCTGCATGATCGGTCTGGCCAAGGCACAGGGCGTACAGATGACGGAAAAGAGCGCCGCAATGACGCTCGTACCGCTGTTTTGGAGCTGCCTGCATCTGCTGGTCAACTACCGCATGACCTGCACCGATCCGAAGCTGGCGTCGTTTGGCTTTGGACTGGTAGCGGATGTGATGATTGTGCTGGCGTTTTATGAGCTGGCGCGTCTGCTGTTTGGCAAGCCGGCTCCGGCTATGCTGGCGTTCTTTGCCGCAGTGGCGGTCACCATGTCGGTATCGGATATCGGCGGCTACGGCCTGGCTATGCTGATGGGCATTCCGTCCATGTGGTCGATCAAAATGGTGCTGCGCGGCATTCTGGCTGCAGCAGCGTGCGTTATGCTGGCTGCTGAGCTGTTCTGCCTGTGCCGCTCGGACGCAGCGCAGACGGCAGCCGAGGATTAACAGGGGAGGACACCGAAATGCTGTTTGTATGCTATCCCAAATGCTCGACCTGCCAGAAGGCGAAGGCGTGGTTGCAGGAGCGCGGCGTGGCGTTTGACGAGCGTGATATCAAGCAGGACAATCCGACTGAGCAGGAGCTGCGTGCGTGGCACGAAAAGAGCGGTCTGCCGCTTAAGCGGTTCTTTAACACGAGCGGCCTGCAGTATAAGGCGCTGGGGCTCAAGGACAAGCTGCCGGCCATGACCGAGGACGAGCAGTATGTGCTGCTCGCGACCGACGGCATGCTGGTCAAGCGCCCGCTGCTCATCGGAGAGGACTTTGCTCTTCCGGGTTTTAAGGTAAAAGAATGGGAAGAAAAGCTGAAATGAGGCACAAAAACAGACGAACCCTTGTGGTTCGGCTGTTTTTTTGTTGGCAATATGAGTTAAGAGTTAAGAGTGGAGAGTTAGGAGTGAGGAGTTGGAAATTGAGAATTGAAAATGGAGAATTAAGAGTGGAGAGATTTAACACCGAGCAGTGATTATACCCGCAGGAAATGGATAATCTGCACAAACCAACGAGTTGCGCGGCACTGTCATACTTCAGAGTACTTTCTCTTGCCCTTCGGGCAATTCACCTTGTGCCGCGCCTGCGTAGAGTAGCCGACCTGTGTAGCAGTACGGTAAGCGAAATGCGAATATGCGGATACAACGCGGAAGAAAAAATCCTCTGCCGTACTCCTTTTCCTGCTTACGAAGTCTACCATCTGCACCCAAGGTAGGCTACCAAGGGAAACGGATGTTCAAAGAGGGTAGAAACCGCAGGTGTCTACTCTTTTTGCTCCCGCGGCGAGCGTCGCATCTCTGCATGAAATTGTGATAAGAAAAAAGTGAGAACAAATGTTCACATATGTGTTGACAAACACGAGGATCTAGTGTAAAATATATCTTGCTTATCGGGCAAGATACGGAACGGTATCGAAGTGGTCATAACGAGGCGGTCTTGAAAACCGTTTGTCCGAAAGGGCGCGTGGGTTCGAATCCCACCCGTTCCGCCAATCACGAGATTGCGCGCGGAGGGTTCGATCGAGAATAACTCCGCGCACAACTCAATACCTTGACATGGAGACATACCCAAGCTGGTGAAGGGGCTCCCCTGCTAAGGGAGTAGGTCGAGAAATCGGCGCGAGAGTTCAAATCTCTCTGTCTCCGCCATGAAAGCTGCACTTTTTATTACGAAAAGTGCAGCTTTTCTGCATTTATAGATAGAAGGTGTATGCCGATACCATCGTGTGCGGCTTTGACGGCAATACCTCCGCGATTTCCGCAATCAAGGACGGCGCTCTGGGCATGGACGTTGCCCAGCTCGGCTATGACATGGGCTATAAGGCAGTGGAAGCTGCGGTAAAGGCTCTGGAAGGCGAACAGGTTGATTCCTTTATTGATTCCGGTTCCAAGGTCGTTGACTCCACCAACTGCGATGAGTACATCGACGACATGAAGGCTAAGGGTCTGTGGGAGTAATTCGCAGACCGGCTGCACGCTGTTAAATCTCTTTTTCCTTTGGAAAAACGGTCGGGTCTGACGCTCCAACGTTCCCAATCGTACCGCCTCGGGGCGGCGGTATTTGCCCAAGGGTGATAATGCTGAAACACACAGCGCACGGAACGAAGGTTCTGTGCGCTGTTTCGGTTCTTTGCTTGCAAAGCGGACATCAACAAAAAGTATCCACAGCCTGTGGATACTTTTGCGGCCGCACATCATATTATAAAAAGGAATCAGCCGGTCGGCTGATTCCTTTTTGCTCAATATCCCGTTTTAAGCAGTTTTCGTGCAGCCGCAAACGCTCTTTCCTCGCCCTCGTCGCGCAGAATACGCAGCAGGGATTCCAGTGCGGCGGCGGTATCCGGATGGATGATATAGTGATCGACCGAGTGTGCGTAGTAATCATACGGATCGCTGTCGCGGTAGGCAGCACCGCGATAGGTCTTGCTAGCGGCTACGCGGTCGCAGAACATCTCTATTACATATTGAATGGGCATTTTCATGCCGCACATACCGGAGCCGTCGGCGGCGTAGTCGATCCAGTATTCCAGATGATGCTTATTCCGGCCCTTATGATGCAGCCATGCCGCGCTGTAGCCCTTTTCGCGGCGTTCGATCTCGTTCGGGCTGCGGTTGCCCTGATAATATTTTGCACCGGCGGAAAACTCCACCGGACTGAACTTGCTCAAATCGTGCGTCAGTCCCTGCCAGTATAATCCAACGCGCCAGCAGTGCCGGAGCACCAGAAAACGATGGTGCTGCACCGTGCGCAGATGTGAAAGCCATTTCATGGCATGCGCCCTCCTTTTTCGGACTGATAGTATTCTACCATGCTGTGCGGAAAAAGAAAAGCAAAAACAATGTGCAATGTGCCCTCGGGAACTCGCGCTTTACGTTTTTCGCGTATTGTGATAAACTATAGCAGTTCAGACAGATACTGCAGCAGGTGCGCGCATACAGCACGCAAATACCATTATCAATTTCATTTGCCATGCGGCAGCATGCTCGCGTAAAATTTCCGCGCTCTTTCCGCGCGGCGTACGCTGCTTTTGCTGCACTATTTATATGAATGGAAAAAGAAAATTCCGTGTATATGGGAAAATATATAGAATCGGATGAATTTGTTTACATACTATCAGGAGAAAAAGAGGAAACTATGAAGGCATACAAGCGGTTGATCGCCGGAACGGCGGCTGCGGTCATGCTGGCGCTGACATGCGGCGGCTGCGGTGCGGAAAAGGAGCCGGTGACGATCACAATCTGGAACTACTATAACGGTGAGCAGCTCGAAGCATTCAACCGGATGGTGCAGAATTTCAACGATACGGTCGGCAAAGAGCAGGGGATCACGGTGGAAAGCGCCAGTCAGGGCAGTGTAAATGATCTGGAGACTAACGTGCTGAACGCCGCGGAAGGCAAGGTCGGTGCGGAAGAGCTGCCGAATATCTTCTCCGGCTATGCGGATACCGCGTATGAGCTCGATCAGCAGGGCATGGTCGTGGATCTGAACGACTACCTGACCGAAAGCGAAAAAAGCGAGTACATCGAAGGCTATCTCACCGAGGGCGACTTTAACGGTGATGGCAGCATCAAGATTTTCCCGACCGCAAAGGCCACCGAGGTGCTCTATCTGAACGATACCGACTGGCAGGCGTTTTCGCAGGCGACCGGCACGACCTATGACGATCTTGCGACGGTTGAGGGATTGACCGCAGCAGCCGAGAAATACTATAACTGGACGGACGCGCAGACCGAAGCGCCGGATGACGGCCGTGCTCTGTTTGGCAGAGATGCGATGGCAAACTATCTGCTCATCGGTGCAAAGGAGCTTGGCTGCACGATTTTTGATGTGCAGAACGGCAAAATGACGCTTGATTTTGATAAAAATGTTATCCGTAAGCTGTGGGACAACTACTATGTGCCGTTTATCAAGGGCTATTTTGAGGCAACCGGCCATTTCCGTAGCGATGACATCAAAACCGGTACGATCCTGTCCTATGTCGGCTCCAGCTCGAGCGCGACCTTCTTTCCGGACAGCGTAATGACCAGTGATGACGACAGCCATTCGATCGAGCTGAAAGTGCTGCCGAATCCGCATTTTGCGGGCTGTGAACCGGTTTCGGTGCAGCAGGGTGCGGGCATGGTTGTCACCAAGGGCGATGAGGCAGAGATCAAGGCGAGCGTAACCTTCCTCAAGTATTTCACCGCACCGGAGAACAACATTCAGTTCTCGATCGGCTCGGGTTATCTGCCGGTCACCCGGGAAGCGAATAAAGAAGAAATGCTGGCTGACAGTGAGGTTGCTATGACACCCGAGGTCAAGTCCGTTCTGCAGATGGCGGTCAAGACGGTAAACGAGAATAAGCTGTACACCACCCGTGCCTTCGAGGGCAGCAAGAACGCGCGCAAGGTGCTGGAATACGCGATGAGTGATCTTGCTGTGGCAGACCGCGACACGGTGGAGCAGCGCATTGCAGCCGGGCAGAGCGCGGAGCAGGCCGAGGCGGAATTCCTGACAGATGCATATTTTGACAACTGGTATCGGGATACGCTGGCGCAGCTTCAGGCATACGAAGGATAAGAGAAACAGCTCGAGAAATCAGGTTTGAACAGGCGGTGCGGTATGAAGGCTCGCAGTAAGCCAACAGAAAAACGGGAAAGATCAGTCTTTTCCACTATATTTATATCGGTACTGGTCATTCTGGCGGTCGAGGTCACACTGCTGATCGGCTCCATCGCGGTAAGCCGCGTGCCGCAGCAGCTGGACCGGAATGCGGAGGATATTTTAGCCAAACAGGTTGAGAACCGCAGCAGATATCTGGAGGATTTTCTCGTGCAGGCGCAGAATCTCGGCGATATGCCGAATCGGATCAACGAGAAGACCGAAGCGCTGCTGACCTCCGGTCAAATCTCAAAGGATACGCTGGGACAGAGCAGCGCTTCGAGCGAGCCGCTGCTTGAAGCGATTGCGGATGATTTGGTGACGCAGCTGCGCAGCTCGTCGGTGACGGGCGTATTCGTGGTGCTCAATACATGCGATCTGGATGCCCGCAAGACCAATGGGCGTCTGCCGGGCATTTATCTGCGCGATCTGGACCCGGATGCGGCGGCTTCCGAGCGCAACGAGGATTTGATGCTGTCGTTTGCACCGGCAGGAATCGTGAAGTCCATGCGTATTACGACGGACTCCTGCTGGCAGCCCGCGCTGGATTATGAAGAGCTTGATGATTTTGTGTATCAGCCGTTCATGACCGCCTATCAGGACGGCGGCAAGCTGCTGATGGCGCAGTACGGCCGCTGGACGACCTCGCCGTATGTTTTGCCGGGGGACAAGCGGGAAGCAATCGCGTACGCGCAGCCGCTCATCCTGCCGGACGGCACGGTGTACGGCGTTGTCGGCGTGGAGCTGCTGTGCAGCTATCTGGAGGAGCAGCTGCCGCTGACCGAGCTGCAGAATGACGGCACCGGCGCATACCTGCTCGCCGTAATGACTGATGAAAAGCAGGCCGGCGGCATCCCGCTGCAGCTGGTGACGTTTTCCACGCAGGATCGTTCGCTGAAAAGCGCGCAGAGCATTGTCATGCGGGACAACAGTGCTGCCGGCACCATTGTCATCAATAAGACAAAATACTTCGCTTGTGCGGAACCGCTGACGCTGTACAACCGCAATGCACCATTTTCGGATGAGCACTGGCTGCTGCTCGGCATTGTGCCCAACAGCACGCTGTATAAAATCTCCAACGATATGCAGAGCCTGCTGCTGGTGGCAGTCGTGCTGACGCTGGGTGTTGGTCTGGTATGCAGCTATCTGGTCAGCCGCGGACTGGCGCATCCGATCCGGCAGCTGTCCGACGAGGTAGCCGCTATACAGGATAAGAGAACGGAGATCCCAAAGCTCTCGCGCACCGGCATCCGCGAGATAGACGGCTTTTCCACCGCAATCACCCAGCTCAGTCAGGATATTCTGGATACCTCCACGAAATTCCTGCGTATTATGGACATGGCAAGTATTGAACTCGGCGGCTATGAAATCCGTGAGGACAGCGATAAAGTATTCGTGACCGACAACTTTTTCTCCATGCTCGGCATGCAGGACGCCAACCCGAATGATGTGACGCGGGAGCGGTTTGAGATGTTGATGGAGGAGCTGGTGCTGCAGAAGGAGAGCTTCAGTCTGCAGGATGGCGGCTGTGTGTTCACCATTCCGCAAAAGGACGGCAGCGAGCGGTTTGTCATGCTGCGCATCACCGGCGAGGACGAGGTGCAGGTCGGTCTGGTCGAGGATGTGACTGCAGCGACACTTGAGCGCCGCCGCATCGAGCACGAGCGCGATTACGATGTGCTGACCGGTCTGTACAACCGCCGTGCCTTTGATGCACGGGCGAAAAAACTGTTCCGTATGCCGGAAAAGCTGGGGCATGCTGCACTGCTGATGATGGATATGGATAACCTCAAGCAGATCAACGACACGTTCGGCCATGACTGGGGCGACCGATATATCAATCTGGCGGGTCAGTGCTTTGCACAGACGCTGCCCCAGAATACCATTTGCGCCCGTATGTCGGGAGATGAATTCATTGTGCTGTTCTATGGCTACGACAGACGGGACGAAATCCGTCAGGTGCTGAACAGGCTTTCCGAAGCAATAAAGGAGCGCACGGCGCTTCTGCCGAACGGCGACACCATGCGCATCAGCATTTCCGGCGGTATCGCGTGGTATCCGGAGAACGGCAGGGATCTGGCTACGCTTAAAAAGTATGCGGATTTTGCCATGTATCAGGTGAAGCATGAGTCCAAGGGCGAAATGGGTGAATTTGATATCGGCGCCTATAATCAGGAGGTCTACGCAGCACAGCTGCGCAGGGAATTCCTGCAGATGCTGCGTGAGAACAGCGCAGGCTACCATTTTCAGCCGATTTTCTCGGCACATACCGGCAAGGTGGCGGCGTATGAGGCGCTGATGCGTGTGAAAATGCAGCTTCTGAATTCGCCGCTGACCGTGATGAAGCTGGCGCGCGAGATGGACAAGCTGTACGAGGTTGAGCGGCTGACCGTCTTCAAGGCGACATCCACGTTTGTGATGATGCAGAACAGGGGGCGGCTGCATAGGAACACCAAACTGTTTCTCAACTCGATTGCCAGCAGCAGCCTGACGGATGAGGATGTTGCGGAATTTAAGGCGCAGTTTGCCGAGCTGCTGAATAATCTGGTCATCGAGATCACCGAGGAAGAGGAGATCGACCGCGAGGCGCTGGAGCGCAAGCGCAGAGCACTGGGCAATCAGGGCGCGCTCGCGCTGGATGACTGGGGCAGCGGCTACAGCAACAGCAACAGTCTGCTTGAGCTGTCGCCGGACTATATCAAGGTGGATATCACCATCATCTGCGATATTGATACCGATGCGGATAAGCAGCAGCTGGTCAAGGATATTGTGGAATACGCACACGGACGCGGCATGAAGATCGTTGCCGAGGGCATTGAAACCGAAGCCGAGCTGCGCAAGGTTATTGAACTGGGCGTTGATCTGCTGCAGGGATATTTTCTGGCGAAGCCGGCGGCGTCTCCGAGTGAGATCGCGCCGCAGGCGCTGAGCGTGATTCGTTGGATGAATCGGTGAGCGGGTCGCTTGCAAAGCAGGAGAAGCTGCGGTTTCCATCCGCAATTCCCGATGATGCAACCGGAACGAAAAAATCTTTACAATATGAAAAGTTTCCTCTTGACAAAAGAGCCGATATAGGATAGAATAATCACGTTCGATGTAAAGGCAAAACACTTTACACTTCGCAGGGAGGATCACCATGAAGGCAACACCGCTTGAAATGAGCCTGCTGTTTGACTTCTACGGCGAGACCCTCACCGAGAAGCAGCGCGAGCTGTTTGATCTGTATTACAATGAAGATCTTTCGCTTTCCGAGATCGCCGAGCACGCCGGCATCACCCGTCAGGGTGTGCGCGACAGCATCAAGCGAGCGGAGCACGCCCTTCATGAGATGGAGGACAAGCTCGGTCTGGTGGCCCGATACGGCGACACCGAGCGGTGCGCAGAGGAACTTCAGCACGAGGTTGAGCAGCTGCATGAATTGAACGCCGCACAACTGCACAGTGCCGAGGCGGACGAGATCGTTTCCCGCATGACGGCACTGCTCGAACAGCTCAGGCAGGAGGCTTAACATGGCATTTGAAGGGCTTACCGAAAAAATTTCATCTGCTTTTAAGCACCTGCGCAGCAAGGGAAGGCTGACCGAGTCCGATATCAAGGACGCAATGAAGGAAATCCGCATGGCACTGCTCGAGGCGGACGTCAACTTCAAGGTCGCAAAGGACTTCATCAAGACTGTTACCGAAAAGGCAACGGACGCGGAGATCCTTGAAAGCCTGTCTCCGACCCAGCAGGTCATCAAGATCGTAAACGAGGAACTGGTTTCGCTCTTAGGCGGCCAGACCACTCGTTTGACCATATCGCCGAACCCGCCCACCATCGTGATGATGGCCGGTCTGCAGGGCGCCGGCAAAACCACTAACTGCGCAAAGCTGGCCGCTCTGCTCCGTAAGCAGCAGCAGCGCCGACCGCTGCTCGTAGCCTGTGACGTTTACCGTCCGGCGGCTATCGAACAGTTAAAGGTAGTTGGCAAGCAGCTTAACATCCCCGTTTTTGACGAAGGTCAGGGCGATCCGGTCGAGATCGCAAAGCACGGCATCGACTTTGCCCGCAAGAACGGCTATGATCTGGTTTTCCTCGATACCGCAGGCCGCCTGCACATCGACGAAAAGCTGATGGATGAGCTGAAGAACATCAAAGCAACGGTCAAGCCCACCGAGATCATCCTCGTGGTAGACGCAATGACCGGTCAGGACGCTGTAACGGTCGCACAGACCTTTGACGAGGCTCTCGGCATCGACGGTGTGCTTATGTCCAAGATGGACGGCGACGCACGCGGCGGTGCAGCGCTTTCGGTCAAGGCCGTTACCGGCAAGCCGATCAAGTTCATCGGCACGGGCGAGAAGCTCGGCGATATCGAGCCGTTCCACCCGGACCGTATGGCAAGCCGCATCCTCGGCATGGGCGATGTGCTGACGCTGATCGAAAAGGCGCAGGAGTCCTTCGATCAGAAGCAGGCAGCCGAAACCGCCAAGAAGATGATGGCCGGCAAGCTGACGCTGACCGATTTTTACGATCAGCTGCAGAAAATGAAAAACATGGGCTCGATGGAGGAAATGCTCGGCATGCTGCCGGGTGTGGACGCAAAAGCCCTCGCCGGTGCAAAGATCGACGAAAAGCAGATGGCGCATACCGAAGCCATCATCCAGTCTATGACCCCGAAGGAGAGAGATAATCCCTCCATCATCAACTACTCCCGCAAGAAGCGCATTGCAAACGGCTGCGGATTGTCGGTCGAGCAGGTCAATAAGCTGCTCAAGCAGTTTGAGGCCATGCAGAAGATGACCAAGCAGCTTACCAGCATGGCACGCAGCAAGGGCAAAAAGCGCCGCGGCTTCCCGGGACTGGGCAACTTTAAGCTGCCGTTTTAATCGCTATTCGTTTGTAAAGTAAATTTACAATAGATAAATTTCTATAACAGGAGGTGAAATTTCAATGGTAAAGATCAGACTGCGTCGCATGGGCGCTAAGAAGACTCCGTTCTACCGCATCGTTGTCGCTGATTCCCGTTACCCGCGTGACGGTCGTTTCATCGAGGAGATCGGCACTTACAATCCGCTGGCAGAGCCGGCTGTTGTCAACGTAAACGCTGACCGTGCTCAGGAGTGGATCAAGAACGGCGCTCAGCCGACCGATACCGTTCGCGGTATTCTGAAGAAGGCCGGTGTGCTGAATTGAGTGAGGTCGTCGAAATGAAAGAGTTACTGACTTATATAGTCGAAAATCTGGTTTCCGATCCGGCTGCGATTGCCATTACTGAGGAGATCGACGGCGATAACATTACCTACTCGCTGCGTGTAGCACCGGGAGATATGGGTCGCGTTATCGGTCGCCACGGCCGCATCGCAAAGGAAATCCGCACACTCATGAAAGCGGCAGGCAATCGCGAGAACAAGCGCGTCACAGTTGATATTCTCGACTGAGCCTGCGCGGATCGCGCCGAAGTGTTAATCACTTCAACTTGAATGAAGAGCCGGTGCCGTCAGGCGCTGGCTTTTTCCGAAAATCGCCGCAGCGCGGCGATTTTTTGTTTTTATCGGCACCGATTATGCGGGGCACACGAACTGCGTAAGCGTGTTCGCTCTTAACGGGCGGGGTGTTTTTCGCTGAACCTCAGCGGGGAGTAGCGCCGCCTGCGGGCGGCGAGGACGCTGCGGCTGCGCGCCGCGGGCGCACAAGAGGGTAGACAACCTGCGGTTTTCCCCCCTCTGATTTTCTCCCCTTTTCCCTTAGAGGGCACGGCGAAATTTGCAGAGTTGAGACTCGCAAAGGAGCGGCAGAGGATTTTTCCTTCCGTGTCTTTCTCAACCGTTTTGCAGTGCCAGATACCGGACTGCTACACAGGCGGGTTAATCAGCGCTGGGTGCGGCATAACAGTGCCGCACAAACTCTTAACGTGTTGTGTTGGAAGGCACCTACGCAGTTCAGTGGTGGTGAATGCCTAAATTCGCAGGTGCCGTGCGTAGTAACGGGCTAAAGAATTGCGCGCCCCGTCCGCAGACGGTGAAATTCCCGACAGATAAACGAATCACCATCAATCAAACATCGCAGGAATAAAAACGCTCACAGGCAGGAGGAAAGAACGAATATGCCGAAGAAATTTTTAGAGGCCGGCAAGATCGTCGGCACGCACGGCGTGCGCGGCGACCTGAAGGTGCAGAGCTGGTGCGACAGCCCTGAGGTGCTGTGTGACTTTGACACGCTCTATCTGGACGAAAAAACGCCTGTGACCGTCGAAAAGGCGCAGGTTCACAAGAATGTTGTGCTCATGCACATCAAGGGTATTGACACGGTCGAGGCCGCCGAGGCGATGCGAAACAAGGTGCTCCACCTTGACCGTGAGGACGTAGAGCTGCCCGAGGATCTCGTGTTCATTCAGGATATTCTGGGCTTCAAGGTGTTCGATCTGCGCGTTGACCGCGTAATCGGCCGCATCCGTGACGTACTGACCAGTAATCCGGCGCATGATATGTACGAGATTGCCGGTGAGGACGGCCGCCTGATCTACATTCCGGCCATCAAGCCGTTCCTCAAGGAGATCGACATGGAAGCCGGCGTGATCTACGTTGAGAGCATCGAGGGTCTGATCGAATGAAAATCGACATTATGACGCTGTTTCCGGAGATGATCAACGCGGTTATGCGCGAAAGCATCATCGGACGCGCACAGGACAAGGGTGTTGTCGAGGTCAAGGCAACCAACATCCGCGATTATGCGCTTGACAAGCACCACAAGGCGGATGACGCGCCCTATGGCGGCGGACGCGGACAGGTCATGCTGGCTGAGCCGCTGTATCTGTGTCATCAGGCGCTGAGTGCCGGCGAACATGTGCACACGGTGTTCCTCTCTGCACAGGGACAGCCGTTTAATCAGCAGAAAGCGCGTGAGCTGCTCGCAAAGGAGCACTTTATTCTGGTCTGCGGCCATTATGAGGGCATTGACCAGCGGTTTATCGACGAGTGTGTGGACGAGGAGATTTCCATCGGTGACTTTGTGCTGACCGGCGGGGAGATCCCCGCGATGGCAGTTGCGGACGCAGTATGCCGCATGGTGCCGGGTGTTCTGCCGGACGAGGAAGCGTTCACGGCGGAAAGCCACTGGGACGGCCTGCTCGAGCATCCGCAGTACACCCGGCCGGAAAACTGGCGCGGCAGAGAAGTGCCGGAGGTGCTGCTCTCCGGGCACCATGCCAATATTGAAGCATGGAAACGCGAAATGAGCTTGCGCCGCACGAAAAAGGATCGGCCCGACCTGTTTGCACAGTTTCAGCCGCAGGATAAGCGGGATAAAAAGATACTCGATAAAATGAACAGCGATGAGCGGTAAAAAGAACCCTTCGGGGTTCTTTTTTGTTGCGCAAACGCGAAAAGAGAGCCTGCTTACACAGACTCTCTTTCCAGACAGCTCCAAAAGGAAAATTATGCGTTTGTATCATTGGGCTGCTCGAGTGCGGCCTGTTCGTCCGCAAGAGCAGCTTCGCGCTTTTTCTCCAGACGCGAGCCGATAAAGTAGCCGACAGCGGCCACAACGACCGCCCAGACGGTTGCGCTCGGGGATTTCGCCAGAATATCGCCCAGACCGGTACCCTGCATCTTCTCACCGAGAATACCGACCAGTCCGCACAGGATATAGCCGACAGCGGCGCCCAGACAGGTCAGCTGGAACACATGGCGCTTCATGCCAAAAATCTTTACATCGGCAGGATCAATATCTTCTTCTTCCTCTTCGGGTTCTGCGTCAAGGATGGCGGGTGCATTTTCGTCCTGCGCAGCGGGCAGGGTATCTTCGGCTGCGGCAGGCAGGGTTTCCTGCTCCTGCACATCGGAAACCGCCTGTTCTTCGTCCAGCGGCTGCTGGTTTTCGCTCATAGCGAGCACTTCCTCTCTTTTCCGGAGAAACGGCGATGGGTCACATCATATTGTTATTGCGCGTGCTCTCGGACGGAATGATGATCGCGGCGATAATATACGCCAGGATACCTGAACCGCCGAGGAAGCATACAAGCGCCCATGCCAGACGGATCAAAGTCGGGTCGAGATCAAAATATTCCGCGATGCCGGCACAGACACCGCACAGCATGCGGTTGGATTCACTGCGATACAATTTCTTGCCATTCATCGTAAAGTCTCCTTTTCTTTTATCATACGTTGTTTTGCGGGTTTCGTCAAGTTACATCTTGACCCTGTGTATCTTGAGGAACAAGGCCGACCTCGTATTTGCTCAGCAGGTCGATGCGGCCGCTGCCGCCGACGGTCGCGTTCAGGTCGAGCGAGAAGTCGAGCCGATAGGACTGCGTTTCGGTATCGTAGCGGTTGTCATACAGCGCCGTGCCGCTGCCGTCCTCGTTGAGCTGCACCAGAGAAGTGCCGTTCAGCGTGACCGGACCGCCGTTTGTGTGCGCCTGTATATGGCACCGGCCCAGATTAGATTCCAGCAGGGATGCCGAAATGTTTCCGGTGTTGGTGTGAAGACTGATGTTCTGTGCATACAGCCCATTGGTCGTCAGCGTGCCGTCCTGCGTGGAGAGCTTGATGCTGTCTGCGCTGAGGTTATCCTCGATGAACAGGTTTGCGGACTGCGTGCAGGCAATGTCTATCTCACGGAACGATGTGCTGTCCCGCGGGATAATGAGGGTGACAGTGCCGCTGTTCGCCCAGATGTTTGCTGTCCATTTGCCGTTTTGGGTAAAAGAGCTGGTCGCAACGCTGTAATCGCCGTCCAGCGTAAAGTCCGTGCCCGCGCCGGATACATACAGTATCTCGAAATCGCCGCCCTTGAGCGTCAGGTCGATACTGGTGATATGGTCGAGCGACTGCTTGGGCAGGCTGTAACCTTCGATGGCATTTCGGCGGGTTTCGAGGTAATCCTGCACCCAGTCGGTGTCAAAATCGCTGTCATCATCTTCATCGGCGGTGACAATGTGGTCGCTGATGTTCACAAACTTATCGGAAAAATTTTGTGCGGCATCGCTGAACGGATGCAGCGCACCATTATAGTACACGCTGTAAAACTGTCCGCCGAGCACATGACCGACCGTTGTCAGTCCGAGTCCGAGCACCAGCACGGCAGCGCAGGCAATAATGAGCTTTTTCATACATTTCCACCTCCTGTACGGCGGCATCTGTTGCGAATCCAGTTAAACGGCGCACGCAGCACGGCGACAAAGGCGCGGAACACCGGCGGCACAAACAGAATGCTCAGCTTGATGGACAGCAGTCCGAGCAGGATACCGGCGGCAAAGGCAGCCAGTCCGTTGCCGAGTGTGACGAGCGCGTTCGCCGGTGTCGCCCACAGTGTGCAGGACAGCAGGGCAATCACGGCTCCGCCGCAAATCAGCGCAAGCGGAATGCCGTACAGAATGAGCAGTACAGCGAAAATCACCGCGAGCACGGTCGCAACGATCGCCAGAAGCACGCCAAGCACGGTTGCACCTGCGCCGAATACGAGCGGCAATCCAATCGGGATGGCGAGCAGCACCAGCACAATCAGCAGCAGCGGACTGATACCGCGCCAGCGGCGCTTCTCTTTTATCGGCTGTGTATGCGGTACAGCGGTCAGTTCGCGGTAGTCCGCAAGGATTTGCGCCGCAACTTTTGCCGGCTCGCCGAGTTCCTCGATGGCCTTCGCCTCGTTTTCTGGGCCTGCGTCATCAAAATATTCTTCGTAATAGCGCAGAGCGTTCGCGCGTTCCTCCTCCGGCAAAACCGAAAGCGCACGCCGCAGCGCTGCCATATAATCTGCTCTGTTCATTCGTTCACCCCTCCAAAAAAGATCGTGTCGATCCCGCTGCGGTAGTTCTGCCAGTCGATGCGGTGCTGCCGCAGAGCGGCTCTGCCGTGCTCGGTGATCTGGTAGTAGCGGCGGTTGCGGCCCGCATAGGCCTGATCGTAGGTGGTCAGGCAGCCGTCCTTCATCAGCCGCCGAAGTACCGGATACAGCGTAGATTCGGAAATATCCAGTACCTTTTGTACGTCCTGCGTGATACGGTAGCCGTAGGTGCTCTCTCGCTCGACTACGGCAAGCACGATGCCGTCCAGCAGGGAGGACGAGATGGGATAGGACATATGGAATCCTCCTCTCCTGTGTTTCTAATAATATTATATGAGATATAATATAGTCCGTCAACAGGTATATCAAAAATAACTATGAAGGAATTGTAAATTTTGTGGGATCAGTGCAGGAAAAACACTGTTTTCACATTGTATTCGCGGAAAAGATAGCGTATAATGATATCTGTATAAGTATGGGCAGAGGAAACGAACGAAAGGGCGAATCTAATAAATGAAACTGGCTGTATTATTCGGCGGTATTTCGAGTGAGCACGACATCTCGTGCCTGTCTGCCGCTTCTATTTTGCGAAACCTGAATAAAGATAAATATGAAATCTATCCGGTCGGCATCACCCGCAGCGGCGAGTGGTTCTACTGCCCGGACTGTGATCCGGACCGTGTAGAGAGCGGTGCGTGGGAGCGCATGACCGGCAAGGTAAAGGTCGTTCTGGCACCTGACCGCGGCATGCATGGCATGGTGCTGCTCCGTGAGGGAGAGATCGAGGTTGTCCGTCTGGACTGCGTATTTCCGGTGCTGCACGGCGTCGGCGGCGAGGACGGCACGATGCAGGGTCTGCTCGAGCTGGCCGGCATTCCGTACGTCGGCTGCGGCGTAGCTGCAAGCGCGAACACAATGGATAAGGCACTGACCAAAAAGGTCGTTGAGGGCACCGGCGTCCGTCAGGCGCGGTACTATCTGGCGCTGAGATATGACTTTGAGCGCAATGCCGAGGCGGTTGTCGCCGCGGCAGCGGAAACGCTGGGCGCGTTCCCGGTATTCGTCAAGCCGTGCTCGCAGGGCTCGTCCGTGGGCGTTGCCAAGGCGAACAATCTGCTCGAGCTGGCCGAGGGCCTGACCGAAGCCTTTAAGCTGGATACCAAGGTGCTCGTCGAGGAGTTCATCGACGGTCACGAGGTCGAGTGTGCTGTGCTCGGCAACCTCGAGCCGCAGGCCTCCACGGTCGGCGAAATCGCTCCGACGCAGGAGTTCTACACCTTTGACGCCAAGTACAAGGATGAAAGCTCGCGTCTGTACATTCCGGCGCACATCACCGAGGAGCAGATTGCGACCGTCCGTCAGGATGCTGTCCGCGTTTACACCGCACTCGGCTGCCGCGGCCTGTCGCGCGTAGACTTCTTTGTCACCCACGACAGCGGCGAGGTCGTTTTCAACGAGCTGAATGCGATTCCGGGCTTTACCTCGATCAGCATGTACCCCAAGCTGTTTGACTACGAGGGCATCGGCTATGCCGAGCTGCTCGACCGCCTGATCTCTCTGGCACTGGAGGAGCACAATGGATAAGCGTGCGATTGGCGTATTTGACTCCGGCTTGGGCGGTCTGACCGCCGTGCGCCGTCTGCACGCCCTGATGCCGCAGGAAAATATCATCTATTTCGGCGATACCGGCCGTGTGCCGTACGGTACGCGCGGCCGCGATATCATCACCAAGTACGCCCGGCAGGATGTGGCGTTTCTGCGCCAGTATGACCTGAAATCCATCATCATTGCCTGCAACACCGTGTCCGCTATCGCGCTTGACCTGCTTTCCAAGGAGAACGACATCCCAATCATCGGCACGGTCGAGCCTGCCTGCCGCCGCGCCATGACCATGACGCAGACCGGCAGAGTCGGCGTGATCGGCACAGCGGCCACCATCCGTTCGGGTGCATACGAGAAGTATCTGCACAAAAAGGACGGCACGCTCGACCTGTTCACGCAGGCGTGTCCGCTGTTCGTGCCGCTGGTCGAGAATGGCCGCGTGCACCGCGGCGATGTGGTCATCGAGACTGTGGTGAAGGAATATCTCACGCCGCTGAAGGACGCAGGTGTGGATACGCTGATTCTCGGCTGCACGCACTATCCGCTGCTCGAGGAGGTCATCGGCGACTTTATGGGTCCGGATGTGACGCTCATAGACTCGGGCGCCGAGGCGGCAAACCTCGCCTCCACGCAGTTTGACCCGAACGAGGGTACGGGCACGACGCAGTATTTCGTTTCGGACGATCCGCAGGGCTTTGACCAGCTCGCTGAGCTGTTCCTGCAGGAAAAAGTCGATGTCGGTGCGGAGCTTGTGGATATTTCCCGCTATTAAGGAGCATAGAAATATGAAGAAGGACGTTTGGCTGACGATTTCCTCCCAGCAGCAGTTTGCGGGCTGTGACGAGGAGAACATCGACCTGCAAACCGCTGCCACGCTGTACGAGCGCGGCGGAAAATATTACATCGCATACGAGGAAAGTGAACTGACCGGACTCGAAGGCACCAAGACCACCGTCAAGCTGGACGGCAAAACGGTTGCCCTCATCCGCACGGGTACGTTTCCCTCGCACATGCTGTTCGCCGAGGACGAGCGCCATGTCGGTCTGTATCAAACGCCGGTCGGCAGCGAAATGGCTATCGCCACCCACACCTCGCGGGTGCACAACACCATCGGCGAGAACGGCGGACACCTTATCATCGACTACACGGTCGAGGTGGACAACTCTCTCATGGGAGAACACCACTTTGAGATGACGGTATCGACCAAACCGAACATTCAGGTCGTTTAACAAAGTAAAAATAAGAGATTTTAGATATAGGAGTGTACACATGAACGCATATGAGATCGCACGCGCCGAAGCAACCCGCGTTGTAGAAGCGGCGTACCGCAAGGCTGTAGCCGCAGGCGAGCTGCCTGAGGGCACCATTCCTCCGGTTGCGGTAGAGACCCCGAAGGATTCCTCCAACGGCGACTGGGCATCCACCTTTGCCATGCAGTGCGCAAAGCCGCTGCATATGGCGCCGCGCAAGATCGCGGAGAGCATCGTAGCCAACCTCGACCTCGAGGGCAGCTGCTTTGACACCGTGACCATCGCAGGCCCGGGCTTTATGAACTTCACGCTGAATCAGGGCTGGTACGAGCAGGCTGTCCGCGGCGTATTCGCCATGGGCGAGAATTACGGCCGTACCGAGAGCAAAAAGCCGGAAAAGGTCATGGTAGAGTTCGTTTCCGCCAACCCGACCGGCCCGATGCACATGGGCAACGCGCGCGGCGGTGTTCTGGGCGACTGCCTGTCCTCGGTTCTGGACTGGTCCGGCAATGATGTTACCCGTGAGTTCTATATCAACGATGCAGGCAATCAGGTAGACAAGTTCGCGCACTCGGTCGAGGGTCGCTATATCCAGGAGATCAAGGGCGAGGATGCGATTGAGTTCGACGCTTCCTGGTATCAGGGCGACGACATTAAAGCGCTGGCGCATGATCTGGTAGAGCAGTACGGCGACAGCCTGCTCGAAAAGACTCCGGAGGAGCGCTTCGCCGTTATCGAGGGCTACGGTCTGCCGACCAACATTGCCCGCATGGAGCGCGACCTCAAGCGTTACAAGATCAACTACGACGTATGGTTCCGTGAGTCCACTCTGCACGAGAGCGGCTACGTCAAGGAGACCATCGACATGCTGACCGCCAAGGGCGCAACCTACGAGACCGAGGACGGCGCACTGTGGCTCCGTTCGACCGACTTCGGCTGCGACAAGGACGACGTTCTGCGCCGTGCAAACGGTTTTTATACCTACTTTGCGGCCGATATCGCTTACCATCGCAACAAGTTCGAGAAGCGCGGCTTTGACCGTGTTATCAACATCTGGGGCGCTGACCATCACGGCCATGTAAAGCGTCTGCAGTGCGCTCTGGATGCACTCGGACTGGACGGCTCGCACCGTCTGGAGATCGTGCTCATGCAGCTTGTCCGCATGATGCAGGGCGGCGAGGTTGTCCGCATGTCCAAGCGTACCGGCAAGAGCCTGACCCTGACCGACCTGCTCGACGAGATTCCGGTAGATGCAGCGCGTTTCTTCTTCAACTCCCGCGCGGCGGAGACCCAGATGGAGTTCGACCTTGACCTTGCCATCAAGCAGGATTCCGACAACCCGCTGTACTATGTGCAGTACGCGCACGCGCGTATCTGCTCCGTGCTCAAAAACGCACAGGAGAGCGGCATCGCGCTGCCGGATACCGGCAAGACCGACCTGTCCGTGCTGACCGGCGCAGATGAGCGTCAGCTCATCAAGCAGGTTGCTCTGCTGCCCGAGGAGATCGTGCAGTCCGCTGTCAGCCGCGATCCGTCGCGTCTCAATAAGTACGCCGTTGCACTGGCGCAGCAGTTCCATCACTTCTACAACGCCTGCCGCATCAAGGATGCCGAGCCGGCTGTCCGCGATGCGCGTCTGACCCTGTGTCTGGCGGCAAAGCAGACCATTGAGAACGTGCTGAAGCTCATCGGCGTAGACGCACCGGAATCCATGTAATTCGCATACCCTCAATCGAACCGCGTTATTCACGCGAGGAGACCCACATGAAAAAATTAGCGAAAAGAATAGCGGCACTGGCGATGACGGCGGCAATGATGACCGCCTCCGCCGGTGCGGTCACGCAGGACGGACAGAGCGAAACGTGGTTTGACGGCGTTTGGGCGCTCATTGATGCTTTCGGCCTCAAGGCGGAGCATGATCCGTACGTTCTGCAGAACTATATCAATAAATATCTGGAAAAGCATCCGGATGAGATGTATGACGTGCTCAACGACATTCTCTCGCTGCTCGATACGCATTCCATGTATCTGTCGAGCGAGGAGTATTCGCAGGGATTTTCGACGCTTGAGGGCTTTGTCGGCATCGGTGTCGGCCTGCAGGAGACAGAAAACGGCGTACAGATCGCTGAGGTCATGCGCTATTCAGCGGCGGAGGAAGCCGGTCTGCAGATTGGCGATCTTATCGTGAAAATCAACGGTGAGGACGCAACCAAGCTGAAAAATGCCGATGCAGCATCTAAGCTGCGCGGCGAGGAAGGTACGTCGGTCAAGCTGACCGTGCGCCGCTACGGACGGGACATTACCGTTACCTGTGAGCGCCGTCAGGTCAACCGCGTGTACGTTTCCAACAAGACGATGGCGGACGGTGTGGAGTACATCAAGGTCAGCGCCATCGGCTCGCAGAACGACTGGTCGGCGTTTTCGGAGATTTGGGACAGCCTGCCGTCTAAGAACACCCGTGCGGTCATTCTCGACCTGCGCGGCAACGGCGGCGGCCTGATCGATGCGGCGCTCAAAATGGCGAATGCTATGACGCCGGTCAAGGATGCAGAGCTTGCCGGCGTCCGCTACCGCGACGATATGGGCGGCCTGGAGCAGACCTATTCGACCGGCAACGCGCTGCCGCTGGGCAAGATTGTCGTTCTGGTGGACGGCGGCACGGCTTCCGCGGCGGAGCTGCTGGCAGGCAGCCTGCAGGATACCGGCTCGGCAACACTCATCGGCAGCAAGACCTATGGCAAGGGACAGGGTCAGTTCCACATTGATCTGGTAAACGGCGACAAGCTGGTCATCACCACGCTGGAACTCGAGCTGCCCAAGCAGGGCTGTTGGGAAGGCGTCGGCCTGACGCCGGATATCCAGCTGGAAAACCGCAAGGTTACGGTCAATACCAAGGATCTCAAACCGCTCGATACGAGCACAACCCTGCGTTTTGGCGACAGCTCGGACGCGGTTTACGCCATGACCGAGCGTCTGTCGCTGCTGGGGCTGCTCACCGAAGCAACTGGCAGGTATGACGGCGACGTAGCGGACGCGGTAGCGTCCTTCCGGGCGGCTTATGATCTGCCTGCGGCGCTGTATGCGTCTCCGGAGATGCTGAGTGCACTGGACGAAGCGGTTACCGCGCTGAACGGCCAGACCTATCTGGTGGACGATCAGCTGCAGAGCGCACTTGAAATGTGCAGGCTGGCGGCGGCAAAACCGCAGAAGTATATCGTTAAGAGTGACGGCAGCTGGGCGAAAAAGTAAACTTTATCAACTGAAATATGAATATTTTTCATCTTCTTAGGAGGAAGAACAACCTTGGATATTCCTTTATGTCAATCCGAGCATAAACCGCAGCTTTTGCTGAACGATCCGGCGGCAATTCCGCTGTATCATACCGCGCCTGAGCGGTTTGCAGGCGCGCTTGCACCGAATGCTGAACTGTGCGATGCATGGGCTGAAGAACTGGCACCGCTGCCGGTCGGCCTGGCGCTCGCGTGCCCGCCCGAACCCGATGCTGAGCACTGCGAACGCCCGATCACCATGCACTATATTGAGCAGTGCAAGGATGCCTTTCGTCCGCTGCTGCACGACGATGCGGCGTTCTATTATCTGCATGGCGCGCCGACGTTTCCGGCACTGCGTGCCGCTGTGCTGGCTCTGGGCGATCTGTGCGGCCGAACGGTAATTGCGGAGCTGCATGTGGAGGACGATGAAGGCCATCTGCCGGACGGCACGGATGTGCGGGCGGCTATCGGTGTGCTGCAGCGCATTGGCGTTACGACTGTGCTGATCAGCGCACACGATCCCGAATCGCTGACGCAGGCGCTCGAAATCGCGGCGCCGTATGCGCGGCTGTCGCTCGGCGTGTGCATGCACGCGGACTGGCTGTCTCAAACCACACTGTACAACACCGAAGTCATTGTACCCGACATTACGGAAGCATTCGTCGCAGCGCTGCACGGCAATCAGGTGGCGTGCAAAACGCTGCCGCGCGATCACGATGATTTTATCTGTGCGCCGGATGGCAAGCACGCGCATTTTATCGCTCCGACCATCGACATTTCGGACGAGATCGAGTGCGGTCCGCATCTGGATGAGGATCTCATCGAAGCCGAGGATGATTCGGGTGCGTTCAAGCTGCTGCTCGAAACCGAAGAGGATGTTGTCACACTGGAGGAATCCCGCTATATGATCTCGCGTCCGCTGTGCCTGTGCGCGGAATCTGCCGACCTGCTGGAGCAGGGTCTGCGGGTATTTCCGGGACTTGCACTGTATGACGGCACATGGGAGCAGGAAGACGCGGTCATTTCGTACTTCGAGACGAAATACGGCATGATCCGCTTATAGGGGACTTCAAAAGTCCCCTATATACGAAAGACGGTTCCGGAGAAACCGCCTTTCGATACCCGAATGACGTGCCCCAGGGGCACTGGGGGCGGGGAAACAAAACCCACGCACATGTCGCGGGTTTTGTTGCGGCGCAATGCGCCGCGGATTGAATGCTGCCGCAGAGCGGCAGTCGCCTGCGGGCGGGACCAAAGACTCGGTTTTTTGGACGAAAACCGGTCTTGTAGTTGCAATTATGCAAGCAAATTGTTATTGAATACCGCGCGGAGCGCGGTTATCTGGATAGGAAAGGCAGGGTGGAACCTATGGACTGGAGAGAAGTTACGATCTACACGACGACCGAGGGCATCGGTCCGGTCGAGGCACTGCTCGAGGACAACGGCGTAGAAGGCTATGTGCTTGAGGATGCGGCGGATTTTGAAGAATTTCTCAAGGACACCGAAATATACTGGGACTATGTAGACGAGGATCTGGTGCGCGAGAAGCGTGCACAGGAGACCTGTCTCAAAATCTATCTGCCGGACAGCGACGAGGGTGCAAAGCAGTATGCGGATATCCGTGCCGCGCTGGAAAACCTCAAGGCGCGCGATGAGGAGCACGCCTGGGGCCGACTGTGTACCGAAACCGCGCTGACCCGTCAGGAGGACTGGGAGTGGGGATGGAAACAGTATTTCAAACCGTTCCCGGTGGGACGCGGCTTTATGATCAAGCCCTCGTGGGAAACGGTTGAGGATCCGCAGGGCCGCCGTATTCTTGAAATCGACCCGGCGTCGTCCTTCGGCACCGGCAGCCACGACACGACCCAGCTGTGCATGATGGCGCTCGAGGATGCGGTAAAGCCGGGCGACAAGCTGCTCGATATGGGCACTGGCTCGGGTATTCTGGCCATCGCGGCGGCTATGCTCGGCGCGGATGTGCAGACCATCGTCGATATCGACGAGAACTGCCTGAAAACTGCACATGAAAATGCGGAAAAAAATCATGTCGAGATCGGCAGAGGTCTGTGCGGCGATGCGCTGCACGACCCGAAGCTCGCCGAGGACATCGGCGGCGGCTACGACGTGATCGTGGCGAATATCGTGGCTGATGTCATCATCGGCATGTCGCCCATGTTTGCGGATAAGCTGGTCAAGGGCGGTACGCTGATCTGCTCCGGCATCCTCAACGAGCGTGCCGAGGAGGTGCGCGCAGCGCTGGAAAAGAGCGGATTTACGATTCTTTCGCACGCGAAGAGCGATGACTGGAGTGCTTTTGCTGCGAAAAAGTGATTTGTTTCAGGATTCACGGAATGTTCACTTGCCAAACGGCTGTTTTTTTGCTAAAATAGGAAAGGTTATTTGATTATTATGCCTCGATTTTTTGTCGATCAGCAGCCGCAGGACGGCGTGCTGACCCTTACCGGAGAAAACGCGCATCACGCGGGACGTGTTCTGCGTCTGCGTGTCGGCGAAGGTGTTACCCTGTGTGACGGTGCTGGGATGGATTTTGACTGCACGGTGGAAGCCGTGGAGAAGGAAGCCGTGACCTGCCGGGTCGTAAGCTGCCACGCGGCGGATACCGAGCCGAAGCAGTCTATCACGCTGTTTATGGCGCTGCCCAAGGGCGACAAAATGGAATTTATCGTGCAGAAGGCGGTAGAGCTCGGCGTCAGCCGTATCGTGCCGTATCTGTCCAAGAATTGCGTTTCCCGACCGGATAAGACCGAAAAGAAGGTGGAACGCTGGCGTAAGATTGCTGCCGAGGCAGCAAAGCAGTGCGGCAGAGGACGTCTGCCGGAGGTGGCAGCCGTTGTACCGGTCGCTCAGGCGATCGCGCAGGCGGCGGAAAGCGAAACGGCACTGTTTTTCTACGAAAACGAGAAGCGGACCGGTCTGCACGATGCGCTTGCAGGCGGTGTCAGGGACACGGTTTCGCTGATGGTCGGGCCGGAGGGCGGCTTCGATCCGGCTGAAGCAAAGGCAGCCGTGGACGCGGGACTGCAGAGCGTTTCGCTCGGTACACGCATCCTGCGGTGTGAGACTGCGCCGATTGCGGCGCTTGCGGCCGTGCTCTATGCCGGCGGCAACATGTGAGAAGAAATAAAGGGAGTGTTAAACATTGGCAAAAAACAATGTGGGTAAAAAGCCAATTTCTCAGGAAGAGTATACCACCAACAAGGTGCTCGCAGTATTCAGTGTGTGCCTGCTCGGCGTGCTGGTACTGATGATCCTCGAGCGCCTGCTGGGCTACAGCAACACATGGAAGACCGGCGTGCTGGTAACGCGGGTGCTGCTCGGTGTGGGCATTGTCGGCGCGGCAACCGGCATCATCATGCTGGGACAGGAGCATGCAGGCAAGCGCAGCAGCGTGCGCCGCATCGTGTGCGGACGCAATATGCTGATTGCAAGCATCGTTGCCATCGTATTCCTGACCGCGATCAACTACTACGGCACCATGCCGATCAAGGCGATGTATGTTGTTCTGCCGGTTCTGGCAGTGTATTATCTGGTGTATCATTCTTATGCGCCGGAATTTTTCCTGATTGCAGTAGATACCGGTGTGGGTGTTGCGGCGATGCTGGTGATTCACCGTGCACTGGTTTCGGCTAACCATACGTGGATGTCCACCGTGGCGGTAGCAGGTACCGCGGTGCTGGCGCTGATCCAGATCGCTGTTACGGCTTCTCTGCGCCGCAAGAAGGGCAAGTTCACCTTCCGCGGCAGCAAGATCGACACCCGGTTCAGCAAGAACGCGTACCTGATGCTCACCATTACGCCGATCGTGATGGTAGCGCTGACGGCGGTCGTTGTACTTGCGGCAAGTCATGTCATGATCGCACTGGGTGCGGCAGCGGCATATCTGTTCATCACTGCGGTATATTACACCGTGAAGCTGATGTGATAATTGCATTTTTGTCGAAGCGCGGCGCGTTTTGACGGTTAGACAGCGGGCGGCGCAGCCGCCCGCTTTGTCATACCCGAAGGAGGGGACGTATGAGACGATTTTTCGGCTTTCTGCTGACCATGACTCTGCTTGGCGGCGGTGCATTCTGGCTGCCGTATCTGCAGGCGAAGCCGGTGGATAATGTCTATCAGGCGGCAGATCTGCTCCGGCAGGACGCGGAGAACGGCGGAAACGGCGTTGCCTTCCGCGAGGACAACGTGGACGCGGACGAGGTGTACAGGGCACTGGAGGCGCAGTATCCATACGCATTCGCGCTGCATGCGGTAACACGGCCGAACAAGACCATTGAGCTGAACACTGAGGTTTCTCGGCAGGCGCGGCAGGAGCAGGCGTGGGAGTATGCCAAGGTGCTGACAGCTGGTTCGATCTCACAGACCATGACGGCCGAGGAGAAACTGCGTGCGCTGCACGATACCCTCATCCGCCAGTGCGAGTACGATGTGGATACGGCAGAGGAGGACGCTCCGGACGGCGCGGCACCCGCTTTCGCGGCAGACGGCGCGCTGCTCGATCATAAGGCCGTGTGCGCCGGTTACGGCCGCGCGTATGAGATGCTGTGCAAGGCGGCAGGCATTCAGGTCATCTATGTCGCATCCGAGGAAATGAACCACGGCTGGAATGCTGTGCGGCTGGGCGGCACAACATATTACATCGACTGCACGTTTGACGACCCGATTCCGGACAGAGGCGAATATGTATCCGAACAGTATTTTATGCTCACCGGAGAAGAACTGGCGCAGACGCATACCTGGAATGAGGCGTTCTACGAGCAGCTTCTGGACAGTCTGGAACAGGGCGGGAAATAGCGGAAAAATCGGTTCCAAAACTTTTTCAAAAAATTTTGAAAAAAGGTGTTGACATTTACTCGATTATGGACTATACTAAACAAGTCGTCAGCGAGCGGGCGATAACAACGGAAAAGGATATGGCGGTATAGCTTAGTTGGCTAGAGCGTCCGGTTCATACCCGGAAGGTCATTGGTTCAAGTCCAATTACCGCTACCATTTTCCCTTGGCCCGTTGGTCAAGCGGTCAAGACACCGCCCTTTCACGGCGGTAACGGGGGTTCGATTCCCCCACGGGTCACCACTTGGAAGTTTAGCTCAGCTGGGAGAGCATCTGCCTTACAAGCAGAGGGTCAGCGGTTCGATCCCGTTAACTCCCATAGGTCCCGTAGTGTAGCGGTTATCACGTCGCCCTGTCACGGCGAAGATCGCGGGTTCGATTCCCGTCGGGACCGTAGGAACATAGTTTCTAGAAAATAATGATACGACTCGTTAGCTCAGTTGGTAGAGCAATTGACTTTTAATCAATGGGTCACTGGTTCGAGCCCAGTACGGGTCATTATAGCGGGTTTGGCGGAATTGGCAGACGCACCAGATTTAGGATCTGGCGCTTTACGGCGTGGGGGTTCAAGTCCCTTAACCCGCATAAAGGAATAATAATGAGCCGGCTTAGCTCAGTTGGTAGAGCATCTGATTTGTAATCAGAGGGTCGCGTGTTCAAGTCATGTAGCCGGCATTTTTTTATATAAAGAAACAGATGCGAACGTAGTTCAGTGGTAGAACACCACCTTGCCAAGGTGGGGGTCGCGGGTTCGAATCCCGTCGTTCGCTTGAGGAGGCCGGGGTGGCGGAACTGGCAGACGCACAGGACTTAAAATCCTGCGATTGGTAACGATCGTACCGGTTCGATTCCGGTCCTCGGCATAGACTTAGGTTGGAGAAGAAGCACCCTTAGCTCAACTGGATAGAGTACCTGACTACGAATCAGGCGGTTAGAGGTTCGACTCCTCTAGGGTGCATGGTCGCAAGACTATGTAAGAATAGAATAATAACGAGCACCCTTAGCTCAACTGGATAGAGTACCTGACTACGAATCAGGCGGTTAGAGG
>OGYI01000706.1_pt1 | contig 39650 bp, 35 predicted proteins | sample 1576521 | NCBI WGS metagenome assembly OGYI01 (sample SAMEA3541484, study PRJEB24748) | human gut metagenome | biome: human gut; feature: human-associated habitat; material: faeces | place: China | collected 2012
TAGATTTTTTGTACGCCGCCGCCCGCCATCGAGCAGAGTTTTACACCTAATTGGGGATAAAACAGCTCATGGCTGGCGGCGGTGTGGTGCTGATCGGCACGACCCTCATCCCCCTGCTCTCCGGTTTGTTCGGCTAATCCACGGCAAGCCCAGCTTAACCGAAGGGTGGTGAAATATTGGGCAGCATTTTAGAAAAGATCGAACAGGCTCTCAAGGATATGCTGATCGGATGGATCGAGAGCAACCTGACCAATATGTTCACCGATGTCAACGAGAAGGTAGGAACGATTGCCGCCGAGGTCGGTCAAACTCCGTCCGGCTGGAACGGCGGCGTGTACCAGATGATCCGGGGACTATCCGAAAACGTGATAGTCCCCATCGCTGGTATCATCATCACCTTCGTTTTGTGCTACGAGCTGATTTCCATGATCACCGAGAAAAACAACCTTCACGACATGGACACTTGGATGTTCTTCAAATGGTTTTTCAAGGCGGCTGTGGCGATCTACCTCGTGACGCATACGTTTGACATCGTGATGGCAGTATTCGACATCGGGCAGAACGTGGTTTCCGGTGCAGCCGGAGTCATCCACGGCAACACCAGTATTGATATTGATTCGACGATTGCGCAGATGCGTACCGGCATGGAGAACATGGGCGTCGGAGAACTGCTCGGACTGTCGATAGAAACACTTCTGATCAGCCTGTGCCTCAAAATTATGGCGATCCTCATTACGGTCATTCTCTACGGGCGCATGATTGAGATTTACTGCACCGTGAGCATTGCGCCTATTCCCATCGCAACCATGAGCAACCGCGAATGGGGCAGCATCGGCACGAACTATCTGAAAGGCTTGTTCGCTCTGGCATTTCAGGGCTTTCTCATCATGGTCTGCGTCGGCATCTATGCGGTGCTGATCAACGGCATGATCATCGCAGACAACATTCATTCGGCTCTGTTCTCTGTGGCAGCGTACACGGTTATTCTGTGCTTCTCGCTGTTCAAGACCGGAAGCCTTGCAAAATCCATCTTCCATGCGCACTAAGGAGGTCGGCAGCATGAAGAAGTACAGCATCATCTACGCCGATCCCCCTTGGGCGTATCGGACTTACTCCAAGAAGGGACAGGGGCGGTCGGCGGAAAGCCACTACCCGACAATGTGCATTGAAGACATCAAGGCACTTCCGGTCGGTGAGCTTGCCGCTAAGGACTGCACTCTGTTCCTCTGGATCACGTTCCCGTGCCTCTGTGAAGCACTCGAAGTGCTGACGGCATGGGGCTTTTCCTATAAGACCGTGGCTTTTGTATGGGTGAAGCAAAACCGCAGGAACGATGACCTCTTCACCGGCATGGGGTATTGGACAAGGGCAAACGCGGAAATCTGCATCCTTGCTACGAAGGGACACCCGAAGCGAGTTGACGCCGGTGTGCGTCAGGTCATCCTCAGCCACATCGAAGAGCATTCCAAAAAGCCGGATGAGGCGCGGGAACGCATTGTTCGGCTCATGGGAGACCTTCCCCGCGTAGAGCTTTTTGCCCGTCAGTCTCCCGAAGGTTGGGACGTTTGGGGCAACGAGGTCGAATGCAGCATTACTCTTGGAAAGGAGGAAACAGTCAATGGCATTTGTTCCGGTTCCGAAGGATCTTAACCGCGTCAAAACGAAGGTCATGTTCAACCTGACCAAGCGGCAGCTCATTTGTTTTTCCATCGCTGCGGCAGTCGGTGTCCCGATCTTCTTTCTGGCGAAGGCACATCTCGACTTGTCTACGGCGGCAATGCTGATGGTGGTCATCATGCTCCCGTTCATTTTCTTTGCCCTTTATGAAAAGGACGGTCAGCCCGCCGAGAAGTATCTGTACCACATCGTACAGTCCATGTTCATCCGGGACAAGGTGCGTCCCTATCGCACAAACAATCTCTACGCTGAAATTCAGAGGAAAATCAAAGAACAGGAGGAATTGCAGCTTGAACAACAGCATAGCAAAGGCAAAGCCTAAGATGACCGTCAAAAACGGCGTCGTTTACGGCGATGCCCTTTCCGCTCAGGAGAAGAAGCGGATCGTCATGCAGAAGAAAAAGGACAGGAAGGCAAAGAAAGTCCGCAAGTCCGCCCAGCAGACCATTCCCTATGTGGAGATGTGCCGCGACGGTATCTGCAAGGTAAACAGCCGCCTCTACACGAAGTCCATCGCCTTTGAGGACATCAACTACCAGCTTGCGCAGAACGAGGACAAAACTGCCATCTTTGAGAACTGGTGCGACTTTCTGAACTACTTCGACAGCTCGATTTTCGTCCAGCTCTCCTTCATCAATCAGAAGGCAAGCCTCAATGAGTTCCGCAAGCGCATCAACATTCCGGCACAGGAGGACGCCTTCAACGACATCCGCTCCGAGTATTCCGGTATGCTGCAAAGCCAGCTCACCAAGGGCAACAACGGATTGGTCAAGAGGAAGTACATCACCTTCGGCATTGAGGCGGACTCCCTCCGCACGGCAAAGCCGAAGCTCGAACGCATTGAAACCGACATCCTCAACAACTTCAAAACTCTCGGCGTGAAAACCGAGCCGTTGTCCGGCTACGAGCGGCTGAAAGTGCTTCATGATGTGTTCAACATGGACACCAATGAGCCGTTCCGCTTTTCCTTTGACATGGTTGCCCGGACGGGACTCAGCACGAAGGACTTCATCGCGCCCACTTCCTTTGACTTCCGTGAAGGCAAGTGCTTCAAGATGGGCAGAACCATCGGCGCGGTGAGCTTCCTGCAAATCCTCGCGCCGGAACTCAATGACCGTATGCTTGCCGACTTCCTTGAGATGGACAGCAACATCACGGTCAATTTTCATATCCGGACGATTGACCAGGCAAAGGCAATCAAGAGCATCAAGTCGAAGATCACCGATCTCGACAAGATGAAGATCGAGGAGCAGAAAAAAGCTGTCCGCTCCGGCTACGATATGGACATCATCCCGTCCGACCTCGCCACCTTCGGCGGTGAGGCAAAGCGTCTGTTGCAGGATCTCCAGACCCGCAATGAGAGACTGTTCCTTGTGACTATCCTCATCATGAACACGGCAACCAATCGCCAGAAGCTCGAAAACGCGGTGTTCCAAACCGCCGCCATTGCCCAAAAGTATAACTGTGCGCTCAAGCGTCTTGACTTCCAGCAGGAGGAAGGGCTGATGTCCTCTCTGCCTATCGGCGTCAATCAGGTGGAGATTGAGCGCGGACTGACCACTTCCAGCACGGCGGTTTTCGTGCCGTTCACCACACAGGAGCTTTTTCAGGGCGGCGAAGCTCTCTACTACGGGCTGAACGCGCTGTCCAACAACATGATCATGGTTGACCGCAAGCAGCTCAAAAACCCCAACGGGCTGATCTTGGGTACACCCGGTTCCGGTAAGTCCTTCTCCGCCAAGCGCGAAATGACGAACGCCTTCCTCATCACGGAGGATGACATCATCGTCTGCGACCCCGAAGCCGAGTATTTCCCCCTTGTGCAGAAGCTCGGCGGTCAGGTCATCCGCATCTCGCCGGTCAGCACGGATTACATCAATCCGCTGGACATCAACACGAACTACTCCGAAGAGGAAAACCCGCTGACGCTGAAATCCGACTTCATCCTCTCTATGTGTGAGCTGATTGTCGGCGGCAAGGACGGCTTGCAGCCGGTTGAGAAGACCATCATTGACCGCAGCGTCCGCATGGTCTATCAGGAGTTTCTTGCAGACCCCAAGCCGGAGAAAATGCCGATCCTCGAAGACCTCTACAACATTCTGAGAAATCAGAAGGAGCCGGAGGCACAGCGCATTGCAACTGCCCTTGAAATCTATGTTCACGGCTCTCTGAACGTCTTCAATCACAGAACGAATGTGGATGTCAACAACCGCTTTGTCTGCTATGACATCCGCGAACTCGGCAAGCAGCTCAAAAAGCTCGGTATGCTGATTGTGCAGGATCAGGTGTGGAACAGAGTTACCATCAACCGCGCCCAGCACAAGGCAACGCGCTACTACATGGACGAGTTCCACCTTTTGCTGAAAGAGGAACAGACCGCCGCGTACAGCGTGGAAATCTGGAAGCGTTTCAGAAAATGGGGCGGCATCCCGACCGGAATCACGCAGAACGTCAAGGATCTTCTTGCCTCCCGCGAGGTGGAGAACATTTTTGAAAACTCGGATTTTGTCTACCTTCTGAATCAGGCATCCGGCGACCGGCAGATTCTCTCGAAGGCGCTGAACATCTCGCCCAGCCAGCAGAACTACATCACCAACTCCAACGCCGGTGAGGGGCTGATCTTCTACGGCTCGACCATCGTGCCTTTCAAGGACGATTTCCCCAAGAATACGCAGCTCTATCGCATCATGACCACCAAGCCCGAAGAAACCGTACAGAACTAAGGAGGATTTTGAATATGGATAAGAACTTTAACCTTGAGAACGCCAAGAGCATCATCGCGGAAGCCAGCGGTGTTCCCGTGAATACCACGTTTGGCAGCATCACCAAGCCGATTGACCTTCTGCTTGAGGTCATCGACATGAGCGCCGATCTCATCGCCCTGATCCACGAGGAAACCGAGCTGAAAAAGCATCACCGCGCCTATCTCCACGTTCATGAGGAACTGGAGGACTGCGCCGATGAGATGGCAGCGCGTATGCAGGAGATTTTCGACGAGACCACTGACTGCGTGATCGGACTGATGAAGGATGTCCACGAGACATTCCGTGTCCGCAAGCAGGAAGCGGTTGAGGACGATGCCGATACTGTCACCATCGCCAAGGAAGACTACGAGACCATGCTCGACGATCTGCTCACGATGTCCGAAATCATCCAGTGCGTTGCGGATATGCGCACACAGGACGTAAAGGCAATCCGTGAGTTCGGCAAGTTCGTCCCCGCTTTTGCTGCCTTTGAGAAGAATCGTCTGAGCCTCTATCGCGATGCAGTGAAGGAAGCCGAGGAAATCTTTGACCGCTGGGCGGATGAGTTTGATGATCTCGACGAGGACTACGAGCCGGATGAGTTCTTCTCCGACTAAAAAACTGCCCACCATGAGCTAATCACGGTGAGCAGTTTTATTTTGAGAGGATTCAGACAAGCGTGTCATCCAGCAGGAAGTCGATGACGCTGATATTGAGAATACCATTGTCATCATACCAACGCTTGCGAATGTCATGACGCACGATGATTTTCGGGAAAGAATCGCCGGTCAGCGCGAAGGGCTTATTTTCGGTGATTGCCTTTTCCTCTGTTCCCAATGCGTAGGCGGATTGAATGTAGGTCTTCTTGCCGCCGGAGGTTGCAATGAAGTCAATTTCCCGCGCAACCGGAGTGACGTTTCCTTTGGCATTTTTCTCATTGCCATAGACGATGCCGATGTCAACGGAGCATTCACGAATCATCAGTTCATTGAAAATGATGTTCTCCATAATATGCGTCATTTCCTGCTGACGGAAGCCGATACGGGCATTTCTCAGTCCAATGTCCTCGCAATAGTATTTGTTGGGATAGTCAAAATAGCTCTTTCCCTTGACATCCCAGCGTTTGCATTCGGTGAAGAGGAAGGAATCCGATAAGTGATCCATATAGGCTTTCACGGTGTTCAAGGCAACGACATTCTCACCGCTGCGCTTCTGAACTGTGTTGATGGTGGCTGCAACCTTAGTCGGATTGGTTAGGGAGCCGATGGACGAACACAGCAGATCAAGAATAGCAGACAGCACATCCTCACGCTTGATCTTCTTCCGCTCTACAATGTCCTTCAGATAAACCTCAGAAAACAACGATTTCAGATAAGCCATTTTCGAGGCATCCGTGGGACGGGAAAGAATCAACGGCATACCGCCGTAGAAAGCAAAATCGTCAAAGGCGTCCTGCTTATCGCCGCCAACAGCCGAGTAGTATTCGGCAAAGGAAAGCGGATGCACACGGATCTCATCGCTGCGCCCCCGGAACTCGGTCAGTATATCAGAGGACAGCATTTTGGAGTTGCTTCCGGTCACATAAATGTCTAAGTTGGACAAGGACTTCAAATCGTTGAGCGCATCGTAGAAGGTGATCTTCTTTCCGTCCGGATTATAGGGATTCGGAACTTCGTCGGACATCTGGATCTCGTCTACGAAGAGATAGAATTGGTCTGCACTGTGTTCTACGATCTCCCGGACATGCGCCGCAAGCTCCAACGGATTGCGATAGCGAATATCACGGGTCAAGTCCAGTTCAAAGGACAGAATGTGATCTTCGGCAACACCCTCACCGAGAAGGTAACTCTTGAACAGATTGCGAAGCAGATAGGACTTGCCGCATCTGCGGATACCGGTAATCACCTTCACCTGACCATCCCACATAAAGGAGATGATTTTCTTCAAATAGCGATCTCGTTTTATTTCCATAACCCAACCTCCATCGAAAACTTGCTGGTATTATCATGCTACTTTTCAATGGATATTATACTCCAACGCGAGAGAAAAATCAACAGTCTCGCTGAAAAGTTTACAAATAAACCCGACAACATTTCAATGAAACAAGCAAGGAGGTACACCACCATACAACTTGACATCATTCATACCGGCGATTGTCTTGAAATCCTGAAAACTCTGCCCGATGACAGCGTTCATTGCTGTGTGACGTCCCCTCCGTATTACGCGCTCCGCGATTACGGCATGGATGCTCAGATCGGCAGAGAGACAACGCCGAGGGAATATATCTCGCGCCTGACGGAAGTGTTCACCGAAGTCAGGCGCGTTTTGCGTCCGGATGGAACGCTCTGGCTGAACATCTCGGACACCTACGCCGGGAAAGGCAATCAGGGTGATTTCATTGACCCGAAGAACCCCAACGGCAGAAACGGTCAGTCTGTGGCTCTCAACAACAAGGTTGAGGGCTGCAAGCCAAAGGACATGATCGGCATTCCGTGGATGCTGGCTTTTGCCCTCCGCGACACCGGCTGGTATCTGCGCAACGACATCATCTGGATGAAGGATAACCCCATGCCGGAGAGTGTCAAAGACCGCCTATCCCGCTGCTACGAGCATATTTTTCTGTTCTCCAAGTCGAAGAAGTATTTCTTTGACTACAAGGCGATTTCCGAGCCGATTGCCCCTGCAACGGCAGAACGCCTCAAGCGCGGCATGAAGGGCGGCAACAAATACGGCAAGCCCGTTCCCGGTCAGCCTCAGCCGCAGTCCATCAACCGCCCCCGTGAGCATGGCGAGATCAAGGACGCAGACATCAATCCGCTCCGCAACAAACGCGATGTCTGGAAGATCAACACCGTCCCCTTCAAGGGCGGTCACTATGCCGCCTACCCTCCGAAGCTGGTTGAGACCTGTCTTCTCGCCGGTTGTCCCGAAGGCGGCATTGTGCTTGATCCCTTCATGGGGAGCGGCACAACCGGCATGGTTGCTTCGCAGATGGGGCGTCATTTCGTGGGCATCGAGCTGAATCCGGCGTACACCGAGCTTGCCTACAAGCGGATCGGAGGTGAAATCTGATGGCGAACGAACCGGAACTCAAAGCCCGCGACAAAGTAGTTGTGCGGATGACGCGGGAGGGCGCGGTCGAGGAAAACCTGACGGCTGGCACCGAGCAGCGCGTGTCAAAGCGGCTGGAAGATGCAGAGCTGGTCAAGCCGGTTGAGACAGCCGAGCCTTCCGAAGCTCTTTCACCGGAGGAACAGAAAAAGGTGCAGATGCGCCGTCAGCAGTGTCAGTTTCAGGCGGACCACGCTGAGGATAACGACACTCAGCCGTCCTCTGAAACATCCGTCACAGAAGAGAAAAAGCCGGAAAATCCACCCCAGAATGTACCCGAACCGCTGCCCTCGTCAGAAACGCCGTTCAAGCCTCCTGTTTTGGAGCAGCACGGCGTTTCTTCTCATACCGGCACGGTGATTGCCGAAACGGTTGTCACACACAAGCTGCGCAAGACCTCGGCAGTGGAGGCAGTGGATGCGGATGCCGTTCTCTCCCAAGCGGCAGAGACTTCCTCCGCAAAGCCGGTCTCGGACGATGCCGTCCCGCCCACGAAGTGGATGCAGAAGCTCGAAAGGAAGTCCGAGAAGGCGCATGAACGTCTGGATGCCGCCCGTGAAAAGCTGCCCACGCACAAGGTTCTCAAGAAAGAGCGCGTCTTCGATGAAGAGACCGGCAATGGCAAAACCCGCCTTCATTTTGAGGATGAGCTGAAAAAACCAAAGGGCAAAGGCAAGCTGCAATTTGAAGCGGATAAAACCGTCCGCAAGGTCGGTGACACCCTCGCTTCCGGCATTCACGGCAAAATCCATGAGGTCGAACAGGAAAACACGGCGGTTGAGGCGGCGCATAAAACGGAGATCGCTGCCGAGACTGCCGCTCGGCATTTCAGCCATCATCGGGAAAACAGCGTCAACAAGCCTTATGAGAAGGTTTCCAAGCTGGAACACAAGGCGGATGCTGCTGATGCAAAGCTCCAATATGAGAGAAATCAGCAGGAGCATCCTGAGATGAAGAAGCAGAACATGAACAAGCATTATCAGAAGCAGAACATCAAGAAGGAATATGCCGCTGCACGGAATGCCGGTTCTCAGACTGCCGGGACTGCCACAAAGAATACCGGCAAGAAGCTCGGTGAGAAGGCGTCCGACAAGATCAAGGAGTTCTTTGAGAACAACAGGAAGGTCTTTATCTGGATCGGCGTCGGAATTGCCCTTCTCGTGTTGCTCGGTGCCGGAATCAGCTCGTGTTCGATGCTCACCTCTACCGGCTCGTCGGTTATCGTTTCCTCCTATCTCAGCGAGGATGATGCGATGCTGGGCGCGGAGGCGCAGTATTGCCGGATGGAGCAGGAGCTGCAACGCTATCTCGACACCTACGAAAGCACTCACAACTATGATGAATACCACTTCGATCTGGATGATATTGAGCATGACCCCTATGTGCTGATCTCCATTCTCTCAGCTCTCCACGAGGGTGAGTTCACGCTGGATGAGGTGCAGGGTACGCTCCAAATGCTGTTTGAAAAGCAGTACATCCTCACCGAAGAGGTCATCGTCGAAACCAGATACCGCACGGAGACCGACACATGGACGGATGCGGACGGCAACACGCACACGGAAACCTATCGCGTCCCGTATGACTACTACATCTGCAACGTGAAGCTCGAATACTTCAATCTCTCCCATGTCCCGGTCTACATCATGTCTCAGGAACAGCTTTCCATGTACGCAACGTATATGTCGGTGCTGGGCAACCGCGAGGATCTGTTCGGTGACTCTCCCTATGTGGACAAGTACATCACCAATCCTCCCGCCGACTACGATGTCAACCCGGAATACCTGAACGACGAGAGGTTTGCAACGCTGATTACCGAGGCGGAAAAGTATCTCGGCTATCCGTATGTGTGGGGCGGCTCCAATCCCGACACGTCCTTTGACTGCTCCGGCTTCGTCAGCTACGTTCTCACGAACAGCGGACTTGTAAATACCGGACGGCTTGGCGCACAGGGGCTTTACAACATCAGTACGCCGGTTTCAAAGGCAAATGCACAGCCCGGTGATCTTATCTTTTTCGTCGGAACGTATGACACCCCCGGTGTGTCTCACGTCGGCATTTACGTCGGTGATGGGGTCATGATCCACTGCGGCGATCCCATTCAGTACACATCCATCAACTCTTCCTATTGGCAGCAGCATTTCTACGCCTTCGGAAGACCCGCCTATTAAAAGAAAGGAGTTTTGCATGAATCCCAAGTATCAGAAAGTCCTCTCCGACATTGAGAAGGCTGAAAAGAAGAAGTCCGAAATCGAAGGTCAGCTCAAGGAGCTGTACGACAAGAAGACAGAGCTGGAAAACCTTGAAATCATCAATACCGTGCGCTCTATGGTGATGGACAAGGATCAGATCATGGCGTTCCTGTCTTCCATGAAGGGCGGCACCAAGCCCGCTGAAAATACGGAGGTAATCGACAATGCGTAAGAAGTTTCGTTTTCTGACCGTCCTTGCGGTCTGCGTCATGGTGCTGTCCTGCTTCTCGGTGACGGCGTTTGCCTATGCCGATGACACCGAACAGAACCTTCCCGTTACGGAGGCAACCCAGCCGGAACAGCAGCCCGCAGTCACTCCCGCCCCTGAAAAGCCGAAGGGTGAGCCGATTGACGATGAGGGCAACGCCCACACCCGCGACTTGCTCTATGACAAGGCAACCAACAAGCAGATCATCACTGTCCAGACGAAGAACGGCAACACCTTCTTCATTGTCATCGACTACGATGCGCCCATCAACGAGGATGAGGAACAGTATCAGACATACTTCCTCAACATGGTCGATGAGAGCGACCTGCTTGCGCTGCTGGATGAAGACACTGCGGCTGCTCTGACCACCTGTAACTGCAAGGAAAAGTGCGCTGCCGGTCAGGTCAACACAGACTGCCCGGTCTGCAAGACCAACATGAGCGAATGCACCGGCACAGCCCCCGTTACACCTGAGCCGGATAAGGGAGCAGAAACCGATGTCCCCGCCCCTAAACCCGAAAAGAAATCCAACATCGGCATGATCTTCGTCATCTTTGCCCTTGCCGGTGCTGCGGGTGCAGCTTATTACTACATCAAGTTCGTCAAGGGCAGAAAGCCCAAGGATGAAGATATGGACTTCTTTGATGATGAAGGCTACGAGGAAGAGCCGTACATCAACGAGGATGATGAGCCGCAGATTGCGGAGGATGCTGAAACGGATGGTGATGAAGATTGATCTTAGTCATTGCTGAAAAGCCCAGCGTTGCCCAGTCCATCGCAAAGGTGCTGGGCGCAACGTCCCGAAAGGACGGCTATATGGAGGGCGGCAATTACATCGTTTCGTGGTGCTTCGGTCATCTGGTGGAGCTGGCAGACGCCAGCTCCTACGATGAGCGGTATGCCAAGTGGCGGTATGACGATCTGCCCATTGTTCCGGAAAGCTGGATGTTTGAGGTCACGAAGGACAAAGCACAGCAGTTCAAGGTGCTGTCCGCTCTCATGAAGGACAAGCGCGTCGCCGAGCTGGTCTGCGCAACCGATGCAGGGCGCGAGGGTGAGCTGATCTTCCGGCTGGTCTACAACAAAGCCGGATGCAGCAAGCCCTTCAAGCGTCTGTGGATCAGCTCGTTGGAGGACTCCGCAATCCGCGAAGGCTTCAACCATCTCCGGGACGGCAAGGAATATGACCGTCTCTATGAAGCAGCACTCAGCCGTTCGAAGGCAGACTGGATTGTCGGTATCAACGGCACCCGCCTTTTCACCACTCTCTATCACAAGAAGCTGGTGGTCGGGCGCGTCCAGACGCCGACCCTTGCAATGCTGGTGGAGCGTGACGGGAAAATCTCCACGTTCCAAAAGGAGAAGTATTTCAACGTCCACGTCGGCAAGGGCGATCTGACTGCCGATCTGGAAAAGGTCAAAACCGAAGAGGAAGCAAAAAGAATTGCGGCGGCTTGCGAGAAAAAGCAAGCCGTCGTTTCTTCTCTCAAGCGGGAGACGAAAACCGTCAATCCTCCGAAACTCTACGATCTGACCACCTTGCAGCGCGAGGCGAACCGATACTACGGCTTCACCGCCCAGCAGACGCTCGATCTCGTTCAGACACTCTACGAAAAGAAGCTCCTGACCTATCCGCGCACGGACAGTCAGTTCATCACGGATGATATGGAGGACACTGCCCGTCAGGTCATTTCCATCGTCTGCCGCCAGCTTCCGCTTTTCTCCGATGTTTCAGTCACTCCGGACATTGTCCGCGTAACCGACAACAGCAAGGTCACGGATCACCATGCCATTCTCCCGACCGTCCAGCTCGAAAAGCAGGATGTTTCGGCGCTCCCTCAGTCGGAGCAGAAAATCCTCAATCTTGTTGGGATGCGCCTTCTGTGTGCGACCGGCGAGAAGCACACTTACGCGGAAACGCAGATCACGCTCTCCTGCGAGGGCTATGCGTTCAAAGCCAAGGGGAAGACCGTCGTTCAAAACGGATGGAAAGCCATCGAAGAGCTGTTCAAGTCCTCCCTCAAGGCGAAGGAAAAGGACGATCCCATGAAGTCCCTGCCCGAAGTCCATGAGGGCGATGTTCTGGATGGTGTGTCCGCCAGCGTCACCGAACACTTTACGACACCCCCGAAGCAGTACACGGAAGACACTCTCCTATCTGCGATGGAGACTGCCGGAAACGATCAGTTCGACGATGACACCGAGAAGAAAGGTCTCGGAACTCCCGCAACCCGCGCCGGTATCATTGAAAAGCTGGTAAAGTCCGGCTTTGCTGAACGCAAGGGCAAATCCCTCATTCCCACAAAGGACGGCTGCAACCTCGTCTGCGTCCTGCCGGAACAGATCACTTCTCCCGCAATGACGGCGGAATGGGAAAACACGCTCATGGAGATTGAGCGCGGCAATGCGGATGCGGACGCCTTCCTCAGCGGCATTATCCGGATGACCGGGGATCTCGTAAAAGCCTACCCGTTTCTCTCCGACGCCGAAGCCCAGCGTTTCGGCACGGGCAAAGAGGAAATCGGCAAATGCCCTCGCTGCGGCTCTCCGGTCTACGTCGGTAAGGGCAACTTCTACTGCTCGAACAAGGCTTGCTCCTTCTGCCTGTGGGAAGACAACAAGTTCTTTTCCAGCAAGAAAAAGAAGCTGACCAAGAGGATTGCAAAGGAGCTGCTGGACAAGGGCTGGTGCCGAGTGACCGGGCTTTACACGCCGAAGAAGCCTCAGCTCTACGATGCGGTGATCCGGCTGGATGACAGCGGCGGCAAATACGTCAGCTTCAAGATGGAGTTTGATAAGTAAAGGAGGTAGCAAATGGCTGAAAACAAAAATGCACAGCAAGTCCGCGAAATCACGGACAAGCTGGAACAGGGCATCAAGGAGCTTTTTGAATCCGAGCGGTTCAAGGAATATCTCCGCACGATGTCCAAGTTCTACAACTATTCCTTCAACAACACGCTGCTCATTGCGATGCAGAAGCCGGAGGCAACCTATGTTGCCGGCTACACCTCGTGGCAGCGCAACTTTGACCGTCAGGTCATGAAGGGCGAAAAGGGCATCAAGATTCTTGCACCCGCGCCGTACAAGGCGCAGGAAGAGCGTGAGAAGATTGATCCTTTGACGCAGAAGCCGGTGATCGGCGCAGATGGGAAGGCTGTCACGGAAACGGTTGAGGTCCTGCGTCCTGCCTTCAAGGTGGTAAGTGTCTTTGATGTTTCCCAGACGGACGGCAAGGAGCTTCCGGACATTATCGTCGATGAGCTGAAAGGCACCGTCGAAAACTACGAGGCATTCTTCGATGCGCTCAAGCAGGAATCTCCCGTCCCCATTTCCTTTGAGGACATTCCGGGCGGTGCAAAGGGATTCTTCTCGCCGGTTGAAAGCCGCATCGCCATTCAGGAGGGCATGAGCGAAATCCAGACGGTCAAAACCGCCATTCACGAGATCGCCCACGCCAAGCTCCACGCCTTCAAGCCGGATGAGAAAACCACGCCAGAAGACAGGAAGGATCGGCACACCAAAGAGGTTGAGGCGGAAAGCGTTGCCTACACCGTCTGCCAGCGATACGGCATTGAAACCTCGGACTACTCCTTCGGCTACATCGCCGGTTGGTCATCCGGCAAGGAAACCAAGGAACTGAAAAGCTCTCTGGACACCATCCGCAAGACAGCGGCTGAGATGATCGAGGGCATTGACGCCAAGCTCAAGGTGCTGCTGGCAGAGAAAGCACAGACCGCAGAGAAGGAAGTCGAAGCTCCCGCAGATCCGATGCCGGAAGTCCCCATTTACCGCGAAACGGCGAATTACGCCTATGAAGCCGGTGAGCTGGAATCATATCGTGCTTCTCTCGCCGCAAACGTGGAATGCCGCCGTGCGATTGAGGCGGCGATCAGCTCCAACTACGGTGATAACCGGCTGGATGCGGATGCCGCCGTGAAAAGTGTCCTTGAGCAGTTCTCTCCGGAGCGCGTCCGGTATGTCCTTGCAAACACCATTCAGCAGAAAGACTTCGACGGGCGCATTCCGCAGCCCCTCAAGGAATGGGCGAAGAGCGTTGAGGTCTGCCCGGAGAACGCCTCGCGCTTCCTTGTGGATAAACCCAATCCCGGACTGACGGCACTTTTCGTCGATGCGTTCCGTCAGCAGACCGAACCCCAGAAGGAAGCTGTTTCTGAGAAAACGGAGGAAAGGGACCCGGAGGTCGTTGCATGGGAGAACGATGAGATCACCTCGATTGAGGTAAAAACCGTGGAGGTCAAGTCTCCCTTTGCTCCCTTACCGGAGGAAGCGGCAAAAGCACCGAAGGGACACCGCCTGACTGCCGAAGAGAAGGAAATCAAAGCCGCCGTCATGGACACGCTCAAGGGGCAGATTGCCTATCACAATGACGGGATGCGGGCTTCCTACCGCGCCTCTAACCACTCCTTCAATCTGCTGGCACGGAACGGCGTCAAAATTGAGGGCAACACGGTCACGCAGAACGGTGAGCCGCTGTTCAAAATCCATCGCCGTCATGCGGCGCGGAAAACACAGGGCTGTTACCGTGAGCTGATGCCGACGCTGGAATACGTCAAGCAGGAGCAGAAGCAGGAAAAGCCCTCTATCCGCGATCAGCTCAAAGCTGCCGCGAAAACACAGCCGGAGAAGAAGTCCCCGGTCAAATCCAAAACACACGACATGGAGTTGTGAGAAAGGAGAAGCATGAAGAAATACACAGATGTTGACATCGTAGCGGAGCTGCAGAAGCTCGTGGACAGTCATGTGGACAGCTACAAGGAAGACTTTGACATCGACAAGCGCATCATCCTCCGCGCTGCCGAAAGCCAGAATCCCGAAGACAAGACGCTGATGTGGTTCTGCCGTCCGCATGGAACGCACTGCCTCAATGAAAATCAGGTCTTCATTCAAGGAACGCGGGATCACAACACCTTCCGTTTTTACGCAGAACAGACCTATGACGAGTGCATTGCCCGCGTCATCATCCCGAAAGCCGTCAAGCGCGGCAAGGTCTTCGGTGATGTCTTTGAGATCAACTACCGGGAACAGGCGGCAAATGTGGCGCAGAACGCGGTTGCGCCGGATCATGACCGGCTGACCTTTGCAGATGGCTTTGTGCTGGACGCACCCTGCCGCAGCAGCTTCGATGCAGCAATGGCTCTCGTCGGTGAGCATGGCGGCGTACAAGCCCACCAGACGCTCCCGAAGGACGCGGATGCTCTGGCGGAAGTGCTGTCTAAGCAGAAAAGCCGCCGTGACAGACTGCCGGATGCAGAAAGGACAGAGGCACTTTTGCCTCTGCCCGTTGCAGAACTTCGGAAGTACGAAGCGGTCAAAAAGGCGCATCCCGACGCGCTGGTTTGCTTTGCCCAGAACGGCTATTTTGAGCTGTACGGCAAGGACGCGGAAAAAGCCGCGCCCTTGCTCGGCACAAAGCTCCTTGAGAAGAAGGTGCGCGGCAAGCCATCCATGCCGGTGACCGGCTTCCGGGAAGCCGCATGGGTAGCCGGTTCTCACAAACTCTGGAAGTCCGGCACAGATGTTTTTCTCAGCAAGGACGGCGAGACCTTCAAGGAACTCAAAGCCGCAGATTACATTCCTGTCGGCGCAACGCTGAATGTGGATGGCATCAAGTGCAGAATCGACGCGGTTGATTTTGCCGCTGATGAAGTCCGGTTGACCAACATCGAGGACAAGAACCGTCCCATTCGCTTTTCTGAGAGCATCCAGTATGTCCGCGCCTATGTGGAAGACGCCGGAACTGCCATCTACGACACCATCCCGAAGAAGCCCGCTGCCCGTGAATCCATCCGCGACAAGCTGAAATCCGCGCAGAAAGCCCAGCCGCCTCACACGCCAAAACCGCAGAAATCGAAAAGAAAGGATATGGTTCTCTGATATGAAAAACTTTACCGTGGAAGAAATCAACCTCATGTGCTGCTTCAACACGTCCAGCCGGAAGCGGCTGATCGACGATATGAAGGGCGTCACTCTGAACGACATGGACGGCGAGATCGCAGAGCTGATGTATAAGACCATCCGGAAGCTCGAAGCCATGACCGACGCGGAGTTTGAGGAACTGTATATCATGCCGGACGGCATGGTGGATGACTGAAAGGAGGATGCCTATGCCCGTATTAGACGGTGATTTTGAAGCCTTCGTCACGAACCTTGGCAAGTACAACGAGGGTATGCTGGTCGGTGAGTGGGTGAAGCTGCCCACCACCGAGGAAGAGATGCAGAAGGTCTTTGAGCGCATCGGGATCGGCAAGGAGGATGAGTTCGGTCAGCCCTATGAAGAGTGGTTTATCACCGACTACGAATGCCCGATCTACGGTGTTCAGAAGATGCTTGGCGAGTACGAGAGCCTTGATAAGCTCAACTACCTTGCCGCTTTGATTGACGAGCTTTCCCTGAGCGATCAGGAAAAGCTCGTTGCCATTATGGAGGCTGGCTGCGATGAGGTCAGCGACATCGACGATCTCATCAACCTGACGTTCAATCTGGACTGCTACGACATCATGCCCGGTATCAACGATGAATCCGACCTCGGCTACTATTACGCCCACGAAGCTGGTATCTACTCTGAAAAGGATCTCGGTCCTCTGGCAAACTACATCGACTATGAACGCTATGGGCGCGACATTGCGATGGATGAGCAGGGACGCTTCACCGATGAAGGCTATGTCCGTGTCGCAAGCGAACGCTGGGACAGGCAGTTCAACGGCGAGCTTGACGATATTCCCGACGAATACCGGATTACCGGCTCAGGTGAAGCCGCCGAGCATGACAGCACCATCGCTGTTCTTATCGTCGAGCCGGGAAAGGAGCCTTATGTGAAGGAGATTGACTCCGGTCTGGAGTCCTTGCAGCATGAGGTCGGCGGCTACATCGAGGCAATTTATCCCTACGAGGACCCGGTTGCCTTAGTCTGCAACGAGGAAGGCAAGCTGGAAGGTCTGCCCTTGAACCGCGCCCTGCGTGATGAGGACGGTGACATCTACGATATTGTTGCCGGAACATTCATGGTAGTTGGCTTGACGGATGACAGCTTCGGCTCTCTGACCGTAGAGCAGATGCAGAAGTTCTCTGACCACTTCAAAGTGCCGGAGCAGTTTGTCAAGCTGGGCGATAAGATTGTGGCGATCCCCATGATCTCGAAGGAGCAGCAGAAGCAGGAAAGCATCGAGCAGAAGGACTTTGAGATGAACGCCGATACCTCCGGTCTGACGGTTGCCGGTCACATCGGGACGTGGCACACCATTGACCAGCACGAGGTCGGCGGTCACAGCTTTTACCTGATGGAGCATGACACCTACGGCGATGAGGCGGCTTGCATCATCGTCGATGAACGCGGCAAGCTCGTCCTTGATGATGTCTACAATGGCTTTGACGATGACACGCTCCGCCTTCTCGACCTTGAGGTCAAGGAAGTGCCGGAAATGCCCGATCCTGCGCTCTCCGTTCAGAATATGAAGGACTATGGCTACGCATGGGCTGGCGTTCTTCCCGCCGGTCAGGACGCGGCTGAGAAGGCTTTGGAGAAGGGCTGCGAGGTTTACCGTCTCTATTCGGATAACACCGAGGGCTTGTGCGTAGATGCCAAGGAGATTGCCGATCATGCGGCAAAGGGCGGAATGCTCGGTATCAGCAAGGAAAGCTGGATGGCGGCACTTGAGAAGGAAAACTACCTCAAGGCAGCGGAGATGTCGATGGAGGATGACTATGGCATGATTGATGGGATCATCAACAACGGTCCGAAGGAGGACAAGACCGCGGAGGTCAAAGCCCCCGAAACCAGCGAGAAGTCCTCCATCATGGACAGACTCAAGTCTGCAAAGGCAGAAAAGCAGAAGGACTGCTGCCCTCCCAAAAAGCACAAAGGAGAGATTGAGCTGTGAGCAGAAGTCAGAAATGGCGGCAGGAGTGGTCGTTCTTCATCGGGGACAGCGGACGCCGGAAGTATAACCGCTTCTGCGTCCGCTGCGTCCATAGCTGCAAGCAGAGTTTCCGTGCCGATCTCATCGCCTGTCCGCACTTCTCCCGCAAGGCATCGCAGTGTAGACAGTTAGGGGTCGAAAAAGCCTGTGATTGCGAGCCTCAGAGCGACGAAAACTGACTGCCCTATGTGATTATATTCCCCGCACACTTCCAGCAATAGAGCGAGAATAAGTGTCAATTCCGGCACTTATTCAAATGCCCATAAAATGAACGAAGAGCCTCTGTCGATGCCCGGTTTGGGTATCGGCAGAGGCTCTTTTTTTGTGAAATTTGAAAAGGCACAATATCATTCAGCTTAATAATAATCTTTCAAGCGTTTAGCACGCGAAGGATGTCTGAGTTTTCTAAGCGCTTTTGCTTCGATTTGCCTGATTCGTTCTCGAGTCACATTAAACACTTTTCCAACTTCCTCAAGAGTCATCTCGGATCCTGAAAAGCCATATCTTAGCTGAATCACTTTTGCTTCCCGCGGTGTTAGCGTATTTAGCGCTTCTGAAACATCTTCTTTTAGCTGCTTATAATATAGAGATACATATGCATCGTCATCCGACACAACGGTTTCTGTTGATAAACTGCTTAGAACTATGTTTGTCGCAAGGTCATTTGAATACGGTCTATTAGTCTCGTCGGTATATTCTGACAATAAATCTTCTAAATACTCGTCGGGAATCATTTGTTCAAGTATTGTCTTTGCGACAACCTCATCACAGTTTACTTTTTCTTGAACAGTTTTCTGTGCTTTTGCACAGAATTTTAGCTTATCGCAGCCAATACAACCTAAGGTTTTAAGGATAGGGTACACTGCGAAGTAGCCCTCTTTTCTGTGCGCGGGGTAATAAACTAACGGACGTTGTGTAGGTTGCTCTCTTGAAATATTCTGCAAAATCCATAGCGATGCATACGGAGCAAATGCACCTGATGTATCTGGATCATATTTGTCTACAGCGATTATTAGTCCAACACAGGCGTCACTCAATGTATTTTCAATATCTGCGTCATATGTTTCGGCGCGTTGAAGTGCCAAGCGAAGTGCTAATCTCAAATGCATCTCAATCATACGATTTCTTGCATAAGAATTACCGTCAATGACTTGATATTTTAATTGCGTAACTTCGCCTCGCTGCGGTGGTGTCACCGATCTTACAAAAGAAACAAATCTGTCAAGCGAAGGGCAAAGACTTATAATACGCTCATATATTAGATCATAATCACTTTGTGCATAATCGTCAGCTTCATCGTCGCTTGGATTTGCAGACGGAGTTTCATTATATACAATAATCCCTCGGGTTGTAACTGAGTTACTAAGCCAATCGAAGTCCTGAATGGGGAGAGAGTATTCGTCAGCGCAGTCCATGATGTCATCAAATGTTACATATCCTTGCTTTTCCGCGAGGATAATCAAGTTTTTGTACGCAAGTTGACGGTTATCCATCCCCATTCACCTCTTTTCTACTTAGAACATAGTTTCAAAATGTCTTCACTGGATATATCATCGTTGAATTTTTCTTGGAACTCCTCAACGAAGTCATATAATCTCATCACATATTCATCGGGTGAAGAAACTCCTTCAATCAACTTTTCGTAAAGGACGTCAACTCCACCACGAACATAGCTGTCGAATCGTGCTTCATCGGCAGGATCCTCGCCCATGTGCCTGAACGCCTTGTTGATACGAGAATTTTCATCAGGCTCATATGCCTTATCAAGTAGCATAATTAAGCGGAAGTTGAATATTAGTTCTTCCTGAGAGTAAATGACTCGATCACCCATGACATTCTGGTTGTAAACCTGATTTGACTCAGGATTTCGTGTATCATCCAGTTCGGCAGTTCTTCCATAGAGGAAGCCGACTAAAGGAGCATTGGCGTACACATCCACATTACGATCAAAAATCTTTGCCTTGCTTTCACTGTCAAAGACACTTGTTAATGCATCAACGCGAAGAGCATGTCTGCCACGAAACCGGTATTGCTTATCAAACATACGCACACCTCCTTATACCAATACAGTTTCAAATTCATTTTTCTTGTCGAAGTAATGTCGGCAGCCTATTTTATCGCCCATATACTCTTCGGCAAGTTCACCATCGGTATCTTTAATGAAAATGATGACTTGTTCTGCCGTATTTGGAAGAGCTTCGCAAACGGTCTTGATACGTCTCTTGTCAAATGCAGATAACGGTGCATCCATTACAAGCGGATAAGGCTCGGAGGAAAGCAACTTGGCGTTTTCATCAGTTGCATTTCTATTGTCTCTTGCCATTTTGATGATACCGGTAATGAAAGCAAATATTACCGAGATACTTTGAGCCGTGGAGGTTTCAACATCTCCGTCATACTCATTTGCATATACGGAAATATGGTACTTTTCATCAATGGTCAGATATAAGCCACCATCATAAATCTGTTTGAAGATTTCGTTGATTGTAGTCTCAAGTTTACTGCGAATCTCCGCCTCACTTGTTGCATATACCTCAAGTAGCTCTTGATAGATACGTTCTGCATATGCTTTATATATCTCAATTTTCTTGTTTTTATCGTCTAACAAAGTCAGGTTCCGGCGCTCGGTGTCAGCTCTCTCGGCATCGGATTCATAGCCGCCTTTCCTTATCAACAGTCTATCTTTTTCAATTCCACTGTCTCTTATGGTCTTGTCACAAAGCTGAATCTCGCTGTTAATCGCCCTAACTTTGCCGCGAACATCTCCGCCGCTAAGTTTACCTTCAACAACATGAAGCTCATCTTTGAGATCGGTTACTTCCTCGTCCTGCTGACTAATTACAGCAAGGTTATCGCTGATATGCCCAAACATATCCTGCTGAACATTTGCACGCCGTTTTGCCTCTTTCTTAAAGTCAGAAATTGTCGTACTAATGGACTGTGGAGGAAGAAAATGAATCAATTCCATAACCTTATTATACGGTACGGATCCTTCATCTAAATGAGTTCCGCAGATGCACACCTTTTGCTTGAGCAGGTACTCTATTGTTTTCGCATGCATAAACGGGATGTCTTTTCCGGTAAAGTCCTTGTCTGAAAGAAATTCAAGGGAACGATACATGAGTGCCGTAGAGAAGAAGGAACTCATTCCAGTATTAAAATCCTTGCAAATTGCTTTTACGACATTGGCTCTGGATTCTTTTGCTCTTGCAATTTTTTGTAAGAGTTTTTCCTTCTGCCGTTGTAATTCTTCGCCTTCTGCATACTGTTTAATTTCTTCGGTTTTTTCCGTTTTACGTTCTCTGGCTTGCTCAATTTGCGTTTCAAGCTCTTCAAGTCGTGCTTCTATCTTTGCGATCTCCTCCTTGCAGCGCTCGATTGTTTTTGTATAATCTTGAATTTTTGAGTTACTATGAGAGTCATAACTACTTTCATAGCTACCAATAACACTCAATTTGGATTTTGGGTTAAAATGCTGAATTGCACTGTACATGGCGTTCAAGCCAAGTAAGCCCTTAACAGCATCAGCAAAGTCAGTTGCTTTTTTGCCGGTGGAAATGTCCTTGCTCATCTTCTCAATTCTTTCACCGTCGAAGAAAAAATATCTGGACAGTTCTTTAGGGAGAATACCTTTGACTTCACTTTCGCACTGCGCTTTCTTAACATAGGAGGTATTGCCACTTGCATCTTTGATAGCAATATCAAACACAGTGTTATCACCTTTAACCCGATTGGAGTAATCTTTGCGATAAGTCTGTTCGCGCATAAGAGTGTAGCTCACATTACCGTGGCGCAGCTTCAATGTAACCTGAACTTTACTTTCTTGGCTGGGTTTCATTTCATTTGCGACAAGTTTGTTGAGCATATTCTTGTCGGAAAACTCAGTTTCACCATACATACACCAGAAGAAAGCTTGCGCGAAAGTAGTCTTGCCCGTACCATTTTCGCCAATGATAATGGTTACATTCTTCCCGTTTTCACCCTGAGCAAAGTCTATAGATTCATGACGAAATTGCCTAAAATTTTCCAGCGTTATTGATTCGAGTAACATTGCGCTTCCTCCTCAATCTGCTTTTTTATCCATGTAACCATTTGTTGATCGGTCATAGTCCTTTGCTTTAAGTTCTGATTTTCTTGAAGGATAATTTTGCGTTTCAGACGCTCAACAGCCTTCTCATTAACTGTAATCTGCTCCATAATCGAATCCGCCTTCCTCCGATTCTTCATCGGTGATATGATATGCGTCCTGAATATCCCAGATCAAGCTGTTTGCTTCCATTGAGTTCTGGGATAAGCGTCCAAATTCTTTGATCCTAATCAGCTCGTTACGCACAAGAGCCAAGTCTCTTTGTGCCTGCTCTGACGTTAGTGATGAAACAGAGTCAAGTGGTCTCGGTAACGTCACAAAGTCATAAATCACAGCGTATGGTTTGTTTGGAGCTTTTCTAAGGACACGACCGCGACGCTGAATATACTCTTTTGGATTTGTTGTACTTGCCAGTATGAAGGCTGTCCTGATACCTGGAATATTTACGCCTTCATCCAAACATTTAATTGCAACGATCGCTTGCAGTCTGTCCCCACGCTGAAATTGCTCTTTTATGGATGCTCGAGTCTCCATATTTTCTTTCGAGGTAAACTGCGCAACTGCCATTCCAAACTCATTTCCTAAAATCCGAGTTACCGCCTCAATTTGCCGAATATCGCCAGCATCCGATGATGAAAAATCAGCGTTTTCATCTAATACATTGGTCGCACCACAGTACACGAGAATATTGTTGTCATGAATATACGGCTTAATTTCTTCTCTCAATGCATCTAATTTTTCAGATGCGCCAGCAACAATCCTTGCACGACGAAGAGCTAAGATTTCTCCGTGTTTGTTTAGTTTGAATTTACCATTCTTCCCCTTGATGACACATTTCGACATTTCATACGATAACTGTTCATATGCAGCCAGCTCATCATCGTTTAAGTGAACAACAACAGGATAATACTTGTAGGGTGTCAGCTTGTCTTCTGCAATGGCGCGTTCCAAAGAATATTCAATGCATTTTTTCCCAAAGAAGGAATATAGGAGTGCCGTACCCTCTTCATCACGATGCCGTTCCAACGTAGCTGAAAGAGCGAGTCTATATGTAAAGCGCTCATCCAGTAGCCTCGCATATGAAGCCGCTCCAAAGTTGTGTGCCTCATCTACGACTAACAATACTGGCATATGTATTTTGCTTATCTGCTCCTGCACATAATCATTTGTAAATGTAGCATTGGTACACACAAAGCAGAAGAAACTCTTATCAGCACGGAGTTTTTGGTCACGAACAGCCTTCGATAATCTTTGCTTCCAATCTTTTTGAGGTGAGCTGCTATAACCGATAATTGGTTTCATATTGAATCGAACTATGTCTTCTACCCACTGTTCGACGAGGTGTTGATAAGGGCAAACAATAATCACGGCAAGTTTGTCGTTCAAGTCTTCCGACAGCTTTGATATTGCTCCAAGACCTGTAAACGTTTTACCTGTGCCGGTTGCCATATCAAAGATGCCGTGATAGTTTTCACCTACCCATGAAGCAATAGCTTCCTTTTGATAGTCGTGTAAGGAAATATTCTCTGGAATACGAGGACCTACAGCATTCGTTGTGAGAGACACTTGTCCATCCCTCAATGTTCTGGTGTGTTTATCTCTTGGAGGAAACTGTTCTCTATCAATATCGAAATCGGGAACCGTTTTTTTATATTTATCTATGAGAGCCTGCGAGATACTGGGAAACTCCATTACCTTTATGTTAGGCTCAGTATCATTCCAAATCGAGAAGAATGCATTCTGCTTTAAGCGCACTCGCTCCGTCTCGTTTTGATCCCCCCAACTCCTAAAGACATCAATCGTCTCATAGTTTATAGACATCGCCGTAGCAGATTCGTTCATTGAACCAGAAAAGGCAACCGAATTTCCCTCATCATCTTCAATAACGCCCATTTTCTCATGGTACATTCCAATTCCATTTTTTCCTTCTGTGTAAGCAATTCGAATGTCCAGAACACCATCAGCAATGAGGCACGCAAGAAGATTGAGCCGCTGCATAGAGTAGTAATCCACATTTTCTCCCGTGATCTGCCTTAAAACAGCACCTTCTATTATACTGTTTCGATCCGCGTAACCTTTCTGGATTGCCTCAACATCTTCTTCGGAGAGATAAGGTGATGCTACAATCTGAATTTTCCCGCCATTCGAAGCCATAGTAGCAATGCCCTTTGTGATCTCAACAAGGGACGATGAGGAAAAGAAACCTACTGCCCGTTTGTATACCTTTGCTCGTTCGAGAAGTGGAATGTAAAACTCTTGTACGACATTATCAATAAGGGAACGATATTCATTTTTTATGCTAACATCTTGTAAGCTCATGCCCCGATCTCCTTATAAATTATCACTGATGTCATCGAGTGCATCTCGCAGAACTTCAAAATCCTCGTTCGTTGTAAAACTGTTGACACTGAATCTGATAGTACCGGCTGGATATGTATTTAAGAACCTATGAGCTGTCGGAGCACAGTGTAATCCTGTGCGAACAGATATATTCCGTTCGCTGAAAAGCTGCCCCGCCGTATCGCTGCTTATTCCGTCAATGACACATGATACAATCCCTACATATTCATGTTCTGCGCTATTTCCGATTATGGTAATGAAGTCATAATCGGATAAAAGCGAAAGCAATCTCATGCGATTATTCTGCTCTGCGATGAAAAGCGTTTGTATTCCTTGTTCCAGAATCCATTTTATGGACGCATTGAGTCCAGCTATTCCCACAGTATTCAATGTGCCAAACTCGAAACGTTCAGGCAAAGATGATGGCATCTGTTGATTGGCAGAATCAAAGCCTGTGCCTCCAAAGAATACCGGTTCCAAATCAATATCAGGTTTCATAACAAAACCGGAAATTCCCGTAGGACCCAATAGTGTCTTGTGTCCAGCAAATACGGCAAAGTCGAATATTTCTTTTCCTATGTCACAATCAACAAGTCCAGCAGTCTGCGCCATATCCAACAGCGTAGTTGCGTTAAATGCTTTCGCCAGAGTGAAAATCTCTTCAACCGGTGCAACCAGACCAATTACATTACTTGCGTGACTGACAATAACGAAGTCTGGGCGCGTTGATTCAAACTGAAATCGAATCCGTTGAAGGTCATAGGACAAATTTTGATTAACGGAAAGCTCAAAAACCTTAATCTGACCAAGTTCTATATAATGATTGAGCGTTCGCGTCACAGCATTGTGTTCGAACGGACTAATATATATATTTTTTGCGCCTTTTTTTATAATGCCCTGAATGATGATATTAAGAGAGATTGTAGCCGATGGCTCAAAAACAACTTGCTTAGCAGGGCAATGAAGAATCTGGTTTATGGCTTTTCTTGTATCATCAACCAAGCCCTTAGCAGAGCTTGAAAACTCATAATTTCCCCGTCCAAAGCTGCCACCAGTATACCGCTGGAACTGATCCATACTCTGATATACCGTTTCTGGCTTTGGGTATGTAGTTGCTGCATTATCAAAGTAAGCCATCAGCTCACCTCCTTAACATAATTTCTTGAGAATCTCCATTAGAATTTGACGCTTTTCTTGTTCAGAAAGGGCGTGTCCCATCGAGTCCAATGATTGAGTTATTTGATTAAAAAGAAGTTTTCCTCTGTTGCTGTATTCTACTCGCTCAAAGCTCTTTGTTATTGCGGAGCCATCAGCTTCCACAAAAGTAACCTTATAATTAGTCGCAGTTTCAGACCCTTCTGATCTCACTTGCCCTTTGTAGCTTTCAGCGGTTTGCTTGTACTGTTTCAGTTTGTGAACATAGGCAGATATTGTGCTATCGTCCCAATCTTCGATTCGCAAACCAGTAGCGGTTTTTGCCAAGCGGACAATAAAGGAATCTTCATCATTCGTTATTGTCTTAAAAAGAGCAAGACATTTATCTGTTCCATCTGAGAATATATGGTCAAACGCAGACGGGTTAATAGAGTCACACCACTCTTTAACAACAGAAGCCAAGGACATTCGTGCTGCAAGCGTTTCATTTTGAGGGAGTATGAAAACCTGTTTTGTCAGATCGATAAGAGTTTTTCTTAGGTCATCAATCATTCCATCAATATACCTTTTAGAGGCAACAATGTTATCTGCAAGACCTGCAGAAAAATCTCCAGCATATCCAAAGGCTTTTGGCAATTTATCAAAGAGCAATTCATAACTACTTGTGTTCTGTTTCAATAGCTTCACAAAGGAGAGATGCCTACTCTCAATTCGTTTGCCATTAGGCTGTATTTTTGCTTCTTTTGCATACTTGGGCAGAGACATAACCCAACGTTTCATCGCACTTGCAATAAAATCATATGTGTTTGCGCCTCTTTCAGCTTCAATAATGTACTTTGCGAAAACAGGGGCAAGTTGCTCAATGAAGCTCTCTTTTTCAGGATCCCAGTCAAGATATGACAACGAAAATGCACCAGGATCGGCATTTATCTGAAGGAGAACGTCTGCGGAAGTAGGTACTTGACCGAAACGATCAAGAATAATCACTTGCTGCTTATATTCGTGGAGGACAACTGCCAAATAGATTGGAATAAGCCCTTTACGAAGACCAATATGATGCTCTGGAAGGGTTAATGTGTCATACAGCACATCAAAGCATATACGTTCGTTGTGTCTTGCGCTTAGCACAAAGTTTTCGATGGTTTCCAGCATATTGGCTATTCGAGCGTCTGCTGGACGCAAGTCAATAGCTGGGGTTCCTTCATAATTTACCAATATGCCTGTCCTTATGAGGGTGCTTCGCATAATGGAAACTTCCTGACCTGTTCCTGAGAGACCCAGATTTTCTTCAAGCTGATTGCGAAGAAGGGCTGCTATCAACTTATTCCTGCTATTGCTGGCGATGCTGGTAATCGCATCTCTGTTAACAGCTTCGTTGCTTATGACAGGTGTTAAGGAATATACATCATCGCAAATGTCAGCCATCAGCTCGGTCAGGGCTGCCTTTCTGCGGATATTCCGAACATCTCCGTTAAAAATGTAACTTGCTTTGTACTTTTCGGGGTGAGTATATATTGACATGAAGTTGCTGATCACTTCTCGCAGATCTTCATATACAACATCATATTCGTCAAACAGTACCGGATCATCCAATGCCGCTTCACGGAGGAATGATACCGCTTCATATTCGTGGGTAGCTTCGTCAATGCTGGTATAATGATTAGGTAAGATAAAAATATGACGGTTGCATCCCTTGCTCGTGGACAATACTATTTTTCTAATGCGCTTGATGGCATCATCACTATGCGGAATAATCGCGTAGATTACACCATCTGCATCAATGTTTTCGCTCTTTATGATCCAGTTCGTATCTGGTCTAACTTCACTTTCATCAATGAAAATAAAAGTGAAGTATCGTGTCATTTCTCGATCATCATTGTACCGGGAAGGGTACATGTAATTATCAAAGTTAGAAGCATTGAGTGTTTCCTTTACGGAAATCTTTTTTGCGTGAGATTCTGCGTAGTCGTGTATCTTTTGCTTTATATCAATGCCAGAAGTCTGCTTCAACTTTAGAAAATCATTGCTTCTCTTGAGATAGATCACAAAGTCCCGTTCAATAAGATTATCAATCGCGGTGGTAATTTCAGGCACAGTATATGCGGTAGAAAACACACCAACAATCTCATCCTTTGTAGGCTTTAATCTCTCAAATTGACCAAGCACATAAAACAATGAAAGCGTCTTGACAATCTTTGCTTCTAAGGAACGCGCATCAATACGCGCAAGAATATTAGCTGTTAAAAGATAATTCTGATGGATCTCGCCTGCATATACTTCTTTCTTGAACAGCGGTTCAAAATAGTCATAAATTATATCTGGCGTGATAAACGCAAAATCATCTTCCGACTGCTCCAGATAAGCAGGGAGAGTCGAGTTACCCGACGCAGAGAGAAACGTAAACAATGTACGCTCATTTTGAGCAACGCGCTCGGATAATCTGGGAAGAATAAATGTCGAAACTGGATGCAGCGGGTAACAACCATACAAAGCCACTTCCAGTTCATCTTTACTCTCAGCGAAAAGAGGATGCGAAGCGTAGCGGTGCATCACGTCAGCGAAGTCATCCTTGTGTTCTGCAATGAACGCCTTCCAAAGAGCGTTGTCCTTCTGAATGACCGAAGAAATAATCTCGTAAGTCTGTGAGAAGTTGTTATTAAGGTGAACGTGTTTGAATCGCTCGGAGACTCCACGCCATCCATCAACTTTTTGCTTTGGGAGTTTGTCAATGTAATTTGCAATCTCCTTATGCGATATAAGCATTAGATGCAGTTGAAGCGATCCACTCCGGTTGCATTTTTCGGCAAAGTCTTGAAGCATCTTAGTATCGCTCAAAGATGCTTCGGTAATATTAGCTTCAAGGTATTTGCTAAACTCGTCATAAACTACATATATCCCAGTATAGCCCTTGCTTTGAAGCCCTTTTGCAACACTTTCATAGAGTTCCACAACATCGAAACCAAGGAAAGGATTAAAAACGCTTCCTGCTGTTAAGGAGGGGTAGACTCTCTCGAACTGTTCATATGCAGCGATGTCATACGAAGCAAGTGCATTAACAAAGATAGGAACCGGAGTATCAATCGCTGCCTCGAATGCTCTATATGTATCTGGAAACTCAGTTTCCCACCGCTCGATTACTGATATAGCCGCTTTATAGTTGGTTTCTGGCATAACATCAAACATATCATTGTCTGAGAGCGTGCGTTGTAGCGCAAGTAAAAACGCTTGCGATAGGCTTGTGCTGCTACCAGAAATAACCACTGGAAGAATTTTGTTCGCGCTTTCATAATAATTGAGTACACACTGCTTTATTTTCGGATATTCCTCTAATTTGGGCAGCATTTTTTTGAACAAGTTCAGGTCTCGCTTTAACAAAATAGAGAGAATGGTCAGTACAATGTGTGACTTTCCCTTGCCGTATGCACCAATTAGAATGCGCGATCTCTCTGTTGAAGTTTCTGCTGTACTTAGAAGAATATCCTCAAGGAGATGAAGTGCGGATTTGGTCGGTATGAAGTTTTTAAGTTTCTCATCGTTGCCCAAGTCATATCCAATATTCACAGAATATTGGAATCCTGATGCAACGGAAATCATCTTGCTCATTGTGTCATCTCCTGTTACTGTGTACTGATGCTTTTGTAATATGCATCAACACAATCTTGGAATGTATGCTCTTCTAAAATCTGGATAACATCCAGACCGGCGGTTCTGTTAATCTTTAGTTTGCCAATACTCTCAACCTGATACAGAACGTCTAACATGGAAATAGAATCGAGGTTAAATGTCTTGCCGATGTTACACGGCGCAGTAAGTAGTTCATTTAAGCTGATCTCTTTCGATTTTCCTGCTTGATCGACAATTATTGCAAAAGCGATCCACGGGTTTATTGTATTTGCAGAAGGAATAGCTTTCCGATAAGTTTTCTTTTCTTTGCTTAGAATGTCAATAAGTCCAAGCTCACCAAGCGGGCAGTCAATGTTGTTCTCCGGTGCAACACGGTTAGGACTGGTCTTGTAACGTGGAAGGTAAGTGTTGATGATGCAGGTGAAATCATCATTCAAGGATCGAATAGCGACGGCAGCTTCACTATCTTCCATACGAATGCGTCTTTGAAGCGACTCCACAAAATCATCGCGTGTGAACTCTGACATGCTAAATTCGTTAAAGAAATAGTACCATGCTGTTGCATCAGTTTTGTTAGATGATAACCGATAGTGAAGAAGATACAGCGTGCCTAATTCTTCGATATAGCGGTCGTAAGTGAATACACTTTGTCCAAATGGAGTGAATGACTGCACCCGTTTTCCGATAGTAGGCTCTTCCGTTAAGCCCACTGCCTGCAACCAATAACGTAATGCTTTGACCATATTTGCACCAATGCCAAGAACGTCCATTGGATTCTCATCTTTGGAAACGAAAATATCCGGCTTGTTATGGACATACTTCATGCCTTTGCTAAGCCACCCTTTTCTTATAAAAAATGTATCATGGGCACGAAATTTCATTGCCATAACATGACCTCCATTGATTACTTTGTTCTGAGATATTTGTCCATCATGCAGCCGCCATCAAGATATTTAGCAGTCATACACGTCTTGCAATGGACACATTTTTGCGGATCAATATAATAACCAAAATTGTTAATTGTTATCGCACCGACTCTGCAAAGAGACTCACATTTCAAACACTTTCTGCAAGCATTGAATTTCCTTATTTGATAGCCGACCATTCTTTGCAAATCATCATGATCGGCAACATTCATTGTCCGCACTTTAACGGCATAATCATATCCATCTTGGTTAAACGGTTGAAGAGATAAGATTGGGACATTTGTGCGATGGTCAAGCACAATAACCTCGCGTAATATTTTTTTTCCTAATTCCGGGGCAACCCTACCAAACGGGACAAACATTCCAACAAGTTCATCATCGAATGGTCTAACCAACCGGTAAATTTTGGCGTGTTCTTCCGCAGTACAGTTTGTAAATTTAATCTTTACGTCATTTGCGGATGCAAGTCCGTTTCCACCTTGACGCGCTTTCCACTTTCCTGTATCTACATATACCTCGGGATCAGGTTTGCCAATCCTTTTTGCAAAGCCCACCAAAAAGTCTCTCCATTTTTTTGATTGTTCTGGCATATAAATCCTCGAGAGAAACTGCGCGCGCTGATTATTGTTGGGACAACACCAGCAGCCAACACGATCATAGCCGAGGCGGTATGCATCATTGAAGTCAACGTTTTCTGCTATCAAATACAGCCAAATGTCAATATCCTTCCAAAAAAAGATAGGAGAGGCTACCGTCTGCTGCTGAATTTTCACTGCATCTGCGCTATCTTCAATGCGATTATATTTGCTTCGGCTTACAGATTCAGATTTTCTTATTCCATAAAATGTGAGAATCTGCTGGCTACGGTATAAACTGTTAATTACGCGCGTTATAGGACCCGTTTTGAACATAGAGCAACACCAGCGCATCATCCGCGCCGGGGGACCTATATCATCGCATACATCATAGAAATCCTGCTCATCATTCTTTGCAATTTGGAAGATTGCATCTGGATGTGCGTCCCTGAAACGATGAGCATATTCTATAGTGCTTGGAAACTCCAATGTGGTATTCCCAAATATATGAACGAGAGAAGGATTGCTTAAAGCCTTTACTGCTAAATCGGCAGTAACAGTCGAATCCTTACCACCTGAGAAAGAAACGACAATTCTCTCTTCGGGGAACTTGAGAGCTGCATTTCGGATGAAAGAATGCGCTTCATCAATGAGGTAATTGAGACGATCTTGATTTGCCATAACAAAGGTTGCCATGTGCTTATCAAAATGCTCGTAGGAGTTTTTGTATTTGTTCTTATTGAGCAAATTTATGATCTCGTCCGTATCAACAGCGTTGTAAAGACCGTTAGGTATAGCAATGGATTTGCCATTCACATAATAGCGGTTATTACTTGCCCACACAGATTCTTCTATATACTCATGTGGTTTCTTCTGCAATAAAAGCTCTAAAAGTAATCGTTCCTCTGGAAATACGGGACGAAGGTCAGCGGACATATATTTCGTTTTTCCTTTGCAGATAGGGCAAGTCCCCTTGTCCGCTTGAGTAGAGGTTTGGATAATTGGTGTCTTGCATCGCTCACACCAAAAAATTTCCACAGGAAGGTCTTCGACAGTCTTTGAGCCACAGAGCGGGCAGACGCTATCGTTCGTTTCAATATTGCATTTATTACACCACACGATTGTTTCCTCCCTTCGTGGAAATGTTTTTGTAATACGGAGACTTTAACTTTATTGTATCAAATGCCAAGTCCAATAAAACGGACTTACTCTTTTGGGCGTTCGCTGGCTTCATACACATATACATAAGTTGGTTTCATGGCATCTTTGGGAATCAAATAATTTGTACCGACTCTTAATATACCTTTGATGCGTCCATTCTTACAATGATTTTGAACCTGACGGACAGAGATGTCCCACTTTTCGGCAGCTTCTTTTGTTGTCATAAAGCCTTCCATTTTATGCCCTCCTGTCTTATTGGCGCATACAAAAATTCTATTATATTATACCATCGTTCGAACGAAATTGCAATGCGTTTAAGCGAAATCATATGTAAACTTTTGTTGGACGTTGTCAAGAAAAAAGCCGCACTGACTAAAATCTACCCAGTGCGGCTTAACCATTATTCGAGATGTGCCGTCCAATCTTTTTCTTGATCCCTTGATGTAGCTGACTTGAGAAAATCATCCACGTTTGCCTTCAAGGTGTCGATCATCCGTGCTTCCTTTTTGAGCTTCGCACGTTCATCATAGAGCCGCTGCTGCTCTTCAAGGAGACGCTGCTGTTCCGCTTGCAGCGTCTTCAAGCTCGGCAGTTTTTCATCGCCTTGCATGGCAAGCAGTGTACTCCGCGCCGCCTCAAAGATCACAAGCTCGGCTTCGTGCTTTGCCTTGAAACTCGGCTTGTCTTTCGCCTTCTGGAAGGCGTCATATACGGGCTTGAGGCGCTGGTAGTTGGAGATGTTCTTGATAAGCGGTTGGACTTCCCGCAGTCGCGCTTCAACGCCTTTCAGGTCCTTGCCGGTGCGGTCATAGGAGCTGTGAACGTCCTCGACCTTCTTCTCAAGATCGGCGTATTGGAGCAAGTTGTTTTCCGTGAGATAGTTGAGTGTTCGTGCCGCTTCCTTGAGGATTGTGAGCTTTGCTTTATGTTCATAGCCCTTGCTGTCGATGAGCCTGATCCGCTCCTGAATATCTCCGATGAGAGAGATGCCTTTCGGTACGGTCTGTCTCTGACTTCTTCGGGGCGTCCGTCCGGCAATCCGCTCCTTGATGCGTTCCTCGGTGTAGTTCCCTCCGATAGTTTTAGATCGGGTAAATCGCTCCTGACCTTCAGCACGGAAGGAGATGTATTTGCCGGTCTTGATTTCATAACCGGCTTCCTGCATGAGCCACAAAAAGTCATCGTAGTCCTTCGCTGTGATGACAAGCCGGTCGATGGTCTGCTTGAGCTTTTGCTTCCAGCTCGTGCCGCGTTTGGCTTCGGTGTATTCCTTGTAGTCCATGCCCTTGTTCTGCGACGGAGGGATCACAGACAGCCCGTGTTCCTTGCATATCTCATCACTGAGCTGACGTAGCTCTCGATAGGTTCTCTTGTTGCTCCGGTAAGCATGGAAGTCCACATAGTTCACGGCATTGAAGATGATGTGATTATGGCAATGTCCCTTGTCGATGTGGGTAGCAATCACATACTCGTACTTGCCCTTGAGCCATTCGTCCGCAAGCTGCTTTCCGACTTCATGAGCCTCTTCCGGCGTCACTTCACCGATGTCAAAAGACTGGATTAGATGACGGGCAAGCACCTTCGGCATCTGCATTCCTTGCTGCACTGCGAGGTTTCTTGTCCACTCAAATTCTTTTGCTGCTGCGTCGCTTGCAGCGCACCCATAGGATGAAACATAGAAGGCATCGTCGGTCTTCTGCGGGTCGAGAATATAGGCGAGAGCTTTGTTTACAGTTCCTCGGATTGGCTTGATTTTAGTAACTGCCATATCTCACCCTGCCTTTCTTTCAGCTCTGCAATATCGTCCGCATAGAAGTGTCCGGTGGAGTTTATGCGGCGGCAAATCTGATTGATGTTCGAGGCAACACGACTGACAGCGGCGGCGAGTTTCTTCTGCTGCGTGTAGTCCACCTTGATGATATAACCGTCAATCGCCATCTTCCGGAGATATGCTCCCATGTTCTTTGTTCCGAGCTGTGCCATCTTTGCCTTGATGATTCTTTTCTCATCGTCGGAGACGAAGAATAGTATCTGATTTGGTCGCGTTCTGTTTGCCATAGGCGTTCCGTCCTTTCGTATAGGAAGAGGGTTTGGGAGACATTCCAACAAGCATTTTTTCGATTAAGGGGAGGGTTTCCTTAATCGGAAATCGCCGTGTGTATATACACCGGCTGTGCTTGCTATTCTCTCAAATCGTATTCCCTCGCAGAGACTCCCCGTAAAATACCCCTTCATATAACAACGGACAGTTTGTTGGGATTTGTCCGGGATTGAACAGGATTTTTCTTGTTCTCGTTTTGATTTGATACGTCTGCAACTATCGTTCCCACATAAAAAAGACTGCTTGGCATTGCGCCTTGCAGTCTATTTATCTCTGTATTCAATTTGTTCGGTCGCATGGCAAGCGACATTATTCCAGTGATGAGAACAGCTCTCCGTCAATGCTTAGAACATCATCCATCGGAATTTTCGAGCCGTCCTGCATGGTGATTCGCCGCTCAAAATCATCAACCTTTTTGACCGCGCCGGTTGCCGTTATGTATTTGCCGCCAGCCTTCCACTCATCGGGCTGGAAGTAGGTAATGGTGACTTCCGGTTCGTCATCGAGGGCATCCATGAGAAGCTGATACTTCATGTCCAATGCAGTTAAAGCTTCCTCGTCAAGCTCAATCCTTTCATCGGTCAGACGCCCGGTTTCCTTGATGGCGGAGTCATATCCGGTCAGCGCAGCAAAAGGGGCAAACTGCGCCGCCCGTTCGAGTTCCGACATTTGCGGTCTTGCCTTCGAGACATGATGAGGCCGATTGATGATGTCCTCGTATAAATCCTTCAATTATTTTCCCTCCGCTTCGATTTGTTATAGTGCATCTTTCGGACAACTCTTAACGCACTCCATACATAAAATACACTCTGTTCCGTTTTTCCGTCTTCTTGAGTTGTCGGTTACATCCACATCCATAGGACAAACTTTCTTGCATTTACCACACGATACGCACTTGCTTTTATCACACTTAATTCTGAATAATGCAAAGTAGCTCATCGGTTTCAAAAAGATTGTGATCGGACAGATATATTTACAAAAGGCTCGGTTATCCTGGAAGCCAATAGCAAGAGCGATCCCCACAATGTAGTAGAGTGCATTTCCAACGATGAACGCCCAGAACATGATACCTTCAATATTCGCCACATCAGCAATAAATAAAGCCGCAACGAAAACAAGGGCAACAAGGAAAACGATGTATCTGATCCATCCAATTTTTCGCCTTTTATGATCCGGTGTTTTATACGGAAGGAAGTCAAGTACCATTGCTGTCCAACACGCATAGCCACACCATCCACGTCCGAAAATCAGCGGTCCGAAAATCTTTGCTACGGCATAGTGGATTGTCGCAGCTTCAAAAACACCAGTGAAGAGATAATACCAAAAACCCTCAATCTGCATATTCTCATTACAGATAAGCCCCAAATAGATGAGCATATAGAGACCGACAAGAAGCTGTACAACACGCCTTGCGTGTTTATAATTCTGTGCAAAGAGAACAAGCCCCAATGTGATGGATATTCCAATATAGCTGAAATTGAACAGATAGAAAATATTATTCTTTGTCAACCATAGCGTAATCGCAACAATCTCAAAGACAACCAGCACGAATGCTGGAAGTATGTATCTTTTCAAGCTGTTTCGCTTCATGCCTTATGTCCCCCAATCTGCGCATTACGGTCTTTCGCGGTTGCGCCTTCTTCAAGATTCATCGCCTTGAGGATGGCGTTCTTTCCGTACTTCTTCTTGATGGCAAGAGCCGCCTTCTGGATTTTTCTCTCGCGCTCCAATGCGGCGTCTTCGGCTTTCTGTTTTTCCTCTTCTGCGGCATAGTCGGTGAAGAGGTCGAGCTGGACAGCACCGTCGCTTTTCTTTGGCGCGTCCGCTTCCGGCAGGACATGATTTGCTACAACATACATACGGCGGACAAGCAGATTCTTGTCCACGATCCGGTCAAAGAGTTTTGACACAGCACACATTATCTTGCGGGTAGAGGATGTGTGACCGTCGAGGTTGATAGACCCGTGCGCCTGTTTGGGAATCTCCCGCCCGTAGGGGTCTTTCTCAACCGCGCCGTGATACTTTGCCCGTCGCGTCGGGTCGGTCAGGTTCTCAATGTCATAGCCAACAGTGAGAACCATCTGATCGGTGACAAGCCCCTTGTCCACCAAGTCCAGAACAAGTAAGTCCGTCATTTCCCGGACAACCAGCTTCGCCTTCTGCGGCTCATAGGGACAGTGCAAAACCTGCCCAGAGCTGAGACTATTCGAGCTTGGACGGTATGCCTTGATTGCCTCAATGGTAGTCGGCTCCCAGCCCCACGCATGGTCAATGAGCAATTCCGCATTCTTGCCGAAGAGCTTGTAAAGCAAATCCTCGTTCCGCTCGGAACAGAGGGCAACATCGCCCATGGTGAACATCCCGTTCTGCTCAAGTTTTTTTGCAATGCCCCGACCCACGCGCCAGAAGTCCGTGAGAGGCTGATGAGACCAAAGCTCACGTCGGAACTTCATCTCATCCAGCTCTGCAATGCGGACACCGTTCCTGTCGGCGGGGATGTGCTTCGCCACAATGTCCATCGCCACTTTGCAGAGGAAGAGGTTCGTGCCGATCCCTGCGGTTGCTGTAATGCCGGTTGTCTCAAGCACGTCGAGGATGATCTTCATAGCAAGGTCATGTGCCGAGAGCTTGTAGGTGTTCAGGTAGTCCGTCACGTCCATGAACACCTCGTCGATGGAGTAGACTACGATGTCCTCCGGCGCAATGTACTTGAGGTACACCTGATAGATGCGGGTGCTGTACTCCATGTAGTACGCCATCCGGGGCGGCGCAATGATGAAGTCAATCGCCAGAGACGGGTCTGCTTGAAGCTCCGAGAAGAAGTGCGATGTGCCGTCCAGCCTGTGTCCCGGCGCGTCGTGCTGCCGTCCGGCATTCGCTTCCTTCACGCGCTGCTTGACCTCGAACAGCCGCCCGCGTCCGGAGATACCGTAGCTTTTGAGGGAGGGAGTAACGGCAAGACAGATGGTCTTGTCCGTCCGGCTCTCATCTGCGACAACGAGGTTTGTGTCCAGAGGATCTAAGCCGCGCTCCCGGCACTCCACGGAGGCGTAGAAAGATTTCAGGTCGATTGCGATATAGGTTTTGTCTTTCATTTTCGGCTGTCCTCCTTCCCGCAATGTATAAAAGCAGGAGCTTATGCGCTGCCCATCAAGTTCTCCGTCCTATCAAAGCGGCATCGGTGTCCGGGCGATCAGAATGATCGCCAGAATTGCCCCTACAAATGCCGCAGCCCCTATGACAGCCAATACCTTTTTGCTGAGTTTCTTCTTCGCTGCCTTGCAGATCAGTGCGGCGCAAGCTATGCAGACAGCCGCAGCCGCAAGCGCAATGCCCAGCGTTTCCCACAACCAAGATAATTCAGATAGGATTCTCATACGATCATCTCCTAACTAACTGTTTTGCTGTTTCTCAATGATTCACCTTGGAAAACGGGCAGCGCTTTCCGATGCACTGGTTGTTTTGCGCGGAGTAATGGCATACGACCTCCGGCTTTTCCATCTCAACGCCGAAATGCTCCCTTACAAAGTCAATGGCAGCAAGGATGGAGAGGAAGGAATCCCGCTTGCAGCAGCGTGGACCTCCGATCTCACTGATCGCTTGAAGCGATTTTGCCGTCATTTTGTGGGACAGTGCAAACGGCTCATTGGTTAGCGGCGTAGACTGCGAAATGATGGACACAAACATCCCCGTGCTGATTCCCGCACCGCAAGCACCCCAAAAGCCGCAAGCGCCGCCGGGAACGCTCCGTCCTCGATTCATCATCTCCGTCAATGCGCTGCGAAGATCAATGTCTCCGCCTGCGTTGTGGTACGCTGTCAGCAGCGCCGCTCCGACCATCACGTGATGCTCCGGACCGTGCATATGACAGGTGGGCAGCGCCATCATCTGTTCAATGATGGCGATAGGATCTCTCGATGCGCTTGTCATGCACAACGCAATTATGCGATCAAGCCCTTTGGTATGGCATTCGTTGCATACATAGTGTCCGTTCACGCAGCGCGTCTTGCTGTTTTCTTTCTTATGGCAAATCTCACATTCCATCAGAATATCGGCTTCGAGATAGGTAAGTGGGGCTTTGCAGATCAAGCATTCTTCGTTCATAATTTCCTCCGCACGATCCCGATTTTTCTCTTCGACAAGCTGGAATTGTTCAAGCTTTTCAAAGCAGCTCATTGAATCTCCATGGTCGTACAATGAAAGCAGTTCAAAAATATGACCAACGCACATTTTTCTCGGCATCCGTGGTGCACCCTTGGTGTAAATTGGTGTACGGATTGGTGTACGAGAGGCTTTTTTAGCCCGATCAGGGGCCAATCAATACAGCTTTGCGCCGGCGGGGATGTGGGGATCAACCATCAGCAAATGGAGCTTTTCCTCGCCGTTTTCGTGATGCACGGCTGAGATCAACATACCGCAGGAGTCAATGCCCATCATCGCTCTCGGAGGCAGATTGGTGATTGCAATGCAGGTCTTTCCAACCAGTTCTTCCGGCTCATAATACTCGTGAATTCCGCTCAAAATGACCCGATCTGTGCCGGTTCCGTCGTCCAGAACGAACTTTAAGAGCTTTTTGGACTTCTTCACGGCTTCGCATTCCTTAACCTTCACGGCACGGAAATCGCTCTTGGAGAAGGTGTCAAAATCCACCTGATCCTGGAACAGCGGCTCGATCTGAACATTGGAAAAATCGATTTTTTCCTCCACAACCGGAGCCGCCTGAGCAGCCTCCGCAGGAACCGAAACTTCCTTGGAAGCCTTCTTGTCAGCGTCCAACGGCTTCATTGTCGGGAACAGGATCACGTCCCGGATAGAGTCGGTGCCGCAGAGCATCATGGCGCAGCGGTCGATGCCGAAGCCCAGACCGCCCCGCTATCTAAGCGCCTGGTTAAAAACTGCAGCCGTCTGCCTGATCAGCTTCTTCGGCGCGGCATTTGCCATTATGACCTTTAACAATGATGTCAGTGTCACCGATGCCTTTGACCAGATCTACCTTCTTGTGACCGGAACCAATTCCGATGGATTTACGATTCTGGAAATCTCCTATTCCATCGGTCTGGGACTTGGGATCGTGGTATTCTTTAACCATTTTGCCCGTTGGAAGATCACCACAGACCCGACGCCTCTGGAGGTGGAAATGCGTCTGTATGAGGAAAATGTGTGCAAGACCCTGATCCAGAACGCAGGAAGAAAGGAGTCCGGCGTCGATGTTTCTTAAAGCACTGGTCATTGATCCCATGTTCCCCCGCCAACTGTTCTTAGGTTTTTTTGGCATCTGCGCCGGCAGTATCATCGCCGCCGGAGTGTTCGCCTTTCTGTCTATGATCGGCGTATTTCCACGGCTGATGGGATGGAGCCGCACACCGGGACAGGCCAAAATCTATGAAACCGCCACAATTTTAGGCGGAATCTGGGGGAATCTTCTGAATCTATATGATCTTCCCATCCCACTGGGAAATGATCTGTCAGACCAGATTTTCCTTGGCATCGCCGGACTGTCCATCGGCACCTTTGTAGGATGTCTGGTCATGTCCCTGGCTGAGACGGTAAAAGCACTGCCTGTAATGAACCGGAGAATCCGTCTGGCTGTGGGCTTTCAATATGTCATTCTGGCAATCGCACTGGGAAAACTGAGCGGATCTCTGCTCTACTTTTTCCGGGATATGAGCGTACCATGACCAGATCAAAGACGGTCTGGTTGTTACTGTACACGGGTAGGCATTTTCTGAACTGAAAATGCCGTATGATACAGTGG